>Ga0209611_10003165_pt1 | contig 28767 bp, 22 predicted proteins | sample S1TSphgellanicum_3_FD_187693 | JGI IMG/M metagenome (GOLD analysis project Ga0209611, IMG submission 187693) | Host-associated microbial communities from peat moss isolated from Minnesota, USA - S1T2_Fc - Sphagnum magellanicum MG (SPAdes) (version 2) | ecosystem: Host-associated > Plants > Peat...
ATTTCCTTGAATTCCTTCCTAGGGAGAAGCATACCACGAAGCTCTTTAATTAAGGAACTTGGTGTCATTTTCCGCTAGAAACCCTAAACCCTAGAAAGTTCCCGAACGAACGCAAAATTTTTTTAATAAAATTAGGGCAAGTTTTTGGGGTGTTTCCTCAAGAAGGATAATCAATTGTGCAATTTTATTTTTTTTGCCAAATGTCTTTTTTCCACATTTGGGAACTTCACCGGAACCCATCGTGCAATTTTTCAAAATGCTCTTCCCAAGGAAAACAAACATTGGGGAACTTTCCGCCGGGGTTTGCCTTGGGGAAGGGCATGTTGCAAATTTGCATGCACAACAAGTGCATGAAAATGGATGAAAATTGACCCCCACTTTCGTAGGCAAAAAACATGTCGGTTTTCCTTTGGAGAAAGTATCAAAGAAATTGCACAATGAATGAATGAATGAATGAAAACTCGGCCCCACTTCCCCCAAAAAAGAGGGCATGAAATCAGCAAATGGGTCCTTATTGGAGACGGTACCAAAAAACTTTTGTACGGTCTGCTTCATGTTTTTCCTTGTCTGCCCTTGTCTTTTTGAGAAAAAGATGGATGATGCCCAGACACAAATTTTGGGTCCAGACAAAAAAAATTGTGCCTGGGCAGCATCAAAATGTGTCTGGTCATCACCAGACACATCTTGCTCAGGTAATTGGGCAGTCCGGGAAAAAAGATGCTGACACTACCTTTTTTTTGTACCATCTCCTCCAATCATGGTTTTTTTTTTGGGGGTGAAATTTCGCCAAAAAGCGACCCAAAAAAAAAATGGCAGCAACCTCCCCAAAGGAATTTTATTTTTTTTTATTTATTTTTTTTTTTGTTAAACCAAGATTTTCGCTAGATTGAGATTTTTCCAAAAGTCGCATTGGTAGCATGATCACTCAATCAAATACAGACAAGTGTCGCTAGAACAAAGATGTCAAAAATGTCACCTTGCCAAAAGGTGATGAGAGTGTAGGGTACGTCGTTGAATGCACAATGTCGATGGTTGTTTTGTTGCTCCATTTTGGAGCAATCACAACCATCCAGTTCGCCAAAAAAAATTCCATCCTAAGGTTGCACAATGTTGATGGTTGTCGTTTTGTTGCTCCATCATGGAGCAATCACAACCATTTGATTCACCAAAAGTTTTCCATCCTAAGAATGGAGGTTGCCAAGGATGTAACTTGATGGATGGGGAAGATGTATAATTATATGGCACCCAAGCCTAGCCGCCAGACTCTAGAGGCTAGTTGTTGCATCGAAACTTGGCAACAACAAAAGCTCAAACTTGGAAACTTGGAAGCTAATTGTTTACTTAAAGTGGTGATTTGTTAGCGTTGTGTTTCAAGTTTATGAGCATTGAAGATCAATATGTATGTTAATGTTTTTCAACAAGCTACAAACACTAAAGATAACAATGTATGTTAGCATTTTGTTGCAAACTACAAACATTAAAGATCGAGATGCATGTCTAGACTCCATAGATTATGTGCACACTACACATTGTTGATTGTTGAAAGTTTGAAACAAATTGTTACTTCAAGTACACATTGTAATTTTTTTGAATTGTGATCCATCATTTTGGAAAATTGCATGCAACTTGTGAATTGTGACATTCAAGAATCAAGAAGCTTTGAAACAAGTTAAGTCAACCTAATTCAAGTGTGCAAAATCTTCTTGAGTGCATTGCACTACACAATTTCAAAAAAAAATTGTGAATTTTCTATACATTATGTGTTTTTATTGTGATTATGTAGATTTAGGATTTTATTTTATTTTGTTTTGTTTTGTCCTAAACATGATTACTTGTTTGTAAGCAACAAGTGGATTTGCAACATGCTAATCATGAATATTCAAACAATCGAATAGTTTTTTGTTTGTCGTTATAAATAGTAGGTGTTGATGTTGTTGTAACATGTTCGTCGATGGTGTTGTTGCAACGTCTTCATCTGTGGTGTTGTTGTAATGTGTTCAACCTTGGTGTTATTGCGCATTGTGACATTGTTATAATGTGTTCATCAATGCCTAATACTACAACATGTTCATCAATGGTGCTACAACATGTTCATTAGTGTTGCTATTGTTAAAACATGTTCATCAATTCTATTTTTGCATCATGTTCATCAACTACTATTACAACATGTTTATCAAGGTTATTGTTGGAGTGTGCTCATTAGTGCTCTTTAATGTTAACATTAATGTTCTTGTTGCAACATTAGTGTTCATTAGTGGTGCTACTACAAAACATCAATGGTGTAACTAATGCAACGTTGATGGTGTTGCTATAACGTTAATGTTCATTATGTTGCTACAAACATGAGTGGTGTTATTGTAATGTTAGTGGTGCTACTACAATGTCAATGGTGTTACTACAATATTAGTGCTCATTTTGGATATGTGGGTATCAAGCAATTAAATGGTTTTTTGTTTGTCATTTTAAGTAATGCAACATGCTAATCACAAATGTGTGTAACTAAACCTTGAAGGTTGACAGCAAAACTTCATTGTGAAATCAAGATTTTTGAAACACTTCCAAGTTTTCTTCAAATCAACCTTGGTCCTACAAAAAAAATTTATTAATTACTTGTTTCTGTTTATATGAATAATTTTATTTTTATTAGGTTTTTGAGTTGATCTTATGTATGATGCCCACACCAAAACTTCCATTAAATTTCAAATATATGGTTTTGTTTGGTTTTAAGTTTCCTACCACTACTACAAAATTGAGGTGAAATTCACTAACCTAATTCACTATGGGACCTTAAAAACGAAATAAGTTCATTACATTTTAATGATTTCACCTGGTTAAAGTTATTTCATTATAATATCACTATGTAAACATCATGTTTTACTACTAATTGACATAATTCACTATTATAATTTACTATAATAAATAGGTTTATTTCTATGTTGTTTTAAATACCTTATATATGTTACTTTATGACATAACTTATATCATTTTAAGCTATTTTAGTTATTTTTATTTCTACCCTACATTGTTATAAGTTATTATAGGTTATTATAAAATATTATACCTTAAATTATTATATGTCATTCTACTTTAAGGTATCCTCCTTAGTTTATTATAAGTTTTTAAATTATTTCAAATTAAATTATTCAACTAACCATAGGTTTATTATTTTAAATTATATTTTAGGTTATTCAAGGTTTTTTTACTTTATTTTATCCTAAATATAATAACTTAAAATAATATAAAATAAAATATAATGACCTAAGGTAAAATAGCCTATAATAACCAATAATAACCTATGAAAAATAATTTAAAATAGCTTGAAACTAAAATGACAACACATCTTTTTATGAGATGGTAATTTTTTAAATGTCATTTATATGGTGACATGTGCCATTTGAACCATATTTTAATCTTCAATAATATTAATAATTTTCAAATATCTAAACCATCCAATAAAATGTGAATTGGATTTTGACACATCATTTTTTTGAGAACAAGTGGCAATTTTTTAAATCCATTTATTATTTAATATATTTAATATGAAACTTCCAATGAATTTCCAATTTTAAATTAATAAGATATATGTTGATGCATGGCATTTTTAAGTAAGTAAGTAATTAAGCTCAAGTAGGTAGGTAAGGCAAGGTTTAGGTGGGTAGGTATGCTTAAATAAGTAGGTAGATAAGGCTCCCTAAACTAGGGAGGGAGATTTAAAATAATCTTATTTTATTTTTGGGTTCAACTTTTAAGGTTGAACCTTTTTATATTCACTCATTCCAAATGGCATTTGGTTTATGAACATGTTTAGTGCATGTATCTATGTAATGTAAAAAATTGAAATGAAAGACAAAAGATATGGGACGAACAATTTAATTACAAGTTAAATGCAACTACTACTTAAAATTTATGTTTTATTAACTATATTACAATTAATAATAACTAGCATGTAATGATACTTAACAACATTATAATATATTAAGTAATTATTAATAATTTTCATGGTCATTGTAGTTATTATTATTTTTGCAACTAATAGGATAAGCTAATTATTATTATTATTATTATTATTATTTTTATAATTATAGTTAATAGCTAGTTTAGACTAGTATACATAATACTTGATATGTTATTCTAACCTAGGCCTAGATAACATAAGTATATTATCTTAAGTAGCCTAAATATATTAAGTATATTAAGTATATCAACTTATTTATATTAATTATATTAACCCATATGTATGCCATTAATTGCACACATAATCATATAACCCAAAAAATATGCAACATGCCAATTTTGTAATTACAAACACAACTAATTTGACTGTAAATGATAACTAATTGCAAGTAGTTGCAAAATGATTCATTACATATGACAAGATTTCTTCAAGTGTTAATTATGTTTGTGGTTTTTTTTGTACTTGATAATTCCAAAATGGTATGTTGCCTTTTTTTTAAATAAGGTGTAATGATCCAAAATATCAATGGGGTATCCCTTGTTTGTAATTGAATATGGGGGGAATTTAATCACAACAACACATCTTGGGTTTTACAATCGGTTAATAAAACGACTATTTTTTTTATACTACAATTGTAACTACAAGTTCATGTTAATGACTCCGTAATTGTAAAGGACATTGTGATGCCATGTGGCATTATGGTTTTGCAATTGGAGTTGATATCATGACTTGATGGTTTTTACACAAATATCAAAAAAATTTAAATGTATTTTTAATCATCCAAAATTAGGTGATAATAAAATTGCATTGATTTTTGCAACTTTTGATGAATAATAACAACTTATGGTCATGTGATGTTGACATGGCATGCCACATGGCAACGAAGTTGATTAGTACTCGCAACACCTCATGACTTGTGACACTAACTTTACATCATGATTCATATCATTGATTTGATGAATTAATCTCATTTATTAATTAGTTGAAAATATTGTTGTCTTTTATGATTAATAATAGTTCGATCTTCCATATGATAATGACATAACATGCCATTTGGCAACAAGGTTTCACAAATTTTCATAATAATTCATGAATTTTTGTGACACCATAAATTTTTATGTGTTTTGGATTTATGGCCCTAATATTTGTCATGGCATGCCATAATTTTTGGTGTACCATGAGGTTTTTGAAGTTATGAAGATATTTTATCAAGTTTGTAACCACCTCAAGTTTATGCAACTAGATACAATTAGATGTGACATAATTATCCTAATTTTTTTTAGCCTAATAATGCCTAGGTTAACTTAAGCTAAGTTAGTAAGTAATATAGGTTAACAAATTAATTCATTTTAAATCAACCTAGGGAGGCCTAGGTTTAAACTAGGTTGGTAAATAATAGGTCAACCTAAGGTGCCCAAGGTTAATTCAAGGCTAAAAATTTTGAACTTTATAATTTTGTGTTGAATATAATTAGTATTAAAAAAATGTGGTAGTGCAATAGATGAGGATTTGAACCCCAAAGTGAATGTGAAAGGTTTAAGTCCTCACTTTTGCAATTTATAATACTTAGGCCATTTGGCTTAAGTTAAGTACCCTAGTTTAAGCTTCTTGGGCTAGGAGTTCAACATTTATTTTGAATTTAGACCACGTAGCCTAAACTAAGTAGCCTAAGTTGCCTAACATAGGTAGTTAACCTAGTTAAGTTAAGGTAGGTTGACTTTTGGTTACGCAATGTAGGTTAGGTTAGGTTGACTTTTGGTCATGTGCAATGACTCATAATGTGTTTATAGGTTTTTGACACATGTCATCCATCCATCAAGGCGTCTTTTGTAACACTTAGTCAAATAAAATGATTAAGTTGAGATGACATGCATTTTACATGTCATATCAAAATTAATGATGACATGAAATTTCATTATTATATATATATTTTTTAATCCTAATTGTTAAAACGACTGGGCCTTGCAACTGAATGTCCCTTGCAACTAAATGGGTGAAACAACATGGGTTTAATAACTCACTAATCACTAATCGCATATGTCCTTTCTCGCTATTATGTGGTTGTAAAGGCTAGTCGCAAAACCCAAAATGTGTTGTTATGAATTATGCTTATGTTGTGATGGAAAATACTTTAACATTGAATTTATCTATATAATGTAGATTGCTTCAACATTTTATAATAGTTGACACTACCAAAAAGGCCAACAACCTACCCATAAACTAATTAATTAATTAAATTTGCAATCAACGATAGTTTGGGCAACAATGTTATACCCACCTATTTTGTGATAATAATAATCCTCAAGAAGGTTTGGTTACATAAACATGTGTCCCATTGATGGCACCAACCATAGAAGGTAAGACACATTAAGTGGGCAATTGCAAGCTAAAGTGACCTACTTTTTATGTAACATGATAATTTTTTCTACACCCTTGGGATGAAAACATGTTTCATGTCAAATGCTTTTGAATTTTATGAAAATGGATTCAAAGATATGATTTTTATGTAATATAGTTAGGAGGAATACTTTTATTATTCAAAACTTAACATTGCACATCAAATGGGGGACTTTTAAATTTGTTTGACTTTCTATTTAATAGTACATAAACAACTTGAAAATGGATTTGCCATAATCATGGTTTTTAATGATAAAGTCATTTATCAATATCTAAAATTGATAAATGTCATGAATAATCCAAACCATTTGAATGTGGAATGAAAGTTTGGAAGATTTCTAAAAATGCCATAATAAAAGAAAATGATGAAGTCCATTACAATTTATTTGTTTTGAAAATTTGGGTTTCTTTTCACAAACATAGTATCTTGAGATGTAATAAAAAACAACCATTAATTACTTATGAACAATATGATTTTTTAAACCTCAAATATGAGCATCAAATAATGTCACATTGTTCTCACGATCAAAATAACTATTAAAAAAAACTATTAGGGATACTTCTTGTGTTAGAAAATGGTGCACTTAAACTTGCAATTACTTAGGTCTTGAAATCTACCATAATAACTTTTCAATGAATATCATTTCCTTTTGACTAAGACATCAAACTCATGAATGTTTTCTTGATGGCATAGACAACCTCATGAAAAACAACATAAATAATGGATTTGCCCACAACAAACAATTATAAACATACCAAATAATTAACACCATGCACCTATTTGTAAATTGTGCATGCCATTTAGATCTCCCAAGAATTGAACTTTAATATTTCATGTTTTTTTTTCCCACTAGAGGTATCGATTGGTTAACAATGTTAAACAAAGTCCCCTTGGTCATTTATAAAATGTGCCCCCAACATGCATCATCATGTTTTGTAATTAGTAAAAACCTTGAAAACCAAGTTGTAGATATTGGTTTCACCCAATGCCTCAAGTTTGTTGACAAGTTGTTTAAAATGTTTGTTATGAAGTATTGATGGAGAGTTACAAGAGACAATGCATAATGTTTAATGGTTTCTTGTGGAAACTTGTCCAAGCCTACAAATTAGAAATTACTTGTTTTGTTTAGTGATCATATATTGAAGGAGCTTGATTGATTATGAAAACAATTAAACTTGTTATTATAACAATGTTTGTAAGTTGTGAATCATCTGTTGGAGTTGGGCACAATCGAAAGAACAATTAAAAATGAAAGAAAAAGAAAAAGAAAAAACAACACACTTGAGTTCCTTAAACTGTTATCACAAAAGACAATAGATGTTTATACACCAAATGATGGCAATATTATGAACTTTGAATAGATTTGAGAAGTTTGGAATTTTACTCAATTAATTATTCAAAAATAGAGGAACTAATCAATAAGAATTAGTTTTTTGTGAATGGGCAAACATGTTAAAGTATTTGGGTGCAAACATGATAACAGTAATCACATGAATCCTTTTGATGAATGTTTATTTCAAAATATTTTCAATATATTGTCATTTGTAAGTTGAAAAAATAAATAAATTGTTTTTTTTTTAATCTTCCAAGATATTGCATTATATTATAATGTAAAAGAATTTCTTGATCAATAAAAGCTCTTATAATGCTTATAAACATTAGTTTACAACAATTTAATAAATGTTTTTACAAAGTTTTACATTCATTATATTCAATCCAAATCATATTATATATTTTCATAATATATGAAAAACATTGTCATGAGTGCTTTTGATTGACTTCCAACATTAATATAATTTTTTATATTAAAACATGAAAACCAAAACACTACTTATAATCACTTTTGAATCTATAAATTGCGATTGCACTCACCCAAAAAAAATTACATGTAAAATAATACCTTCAAATGTAAATGCATAAAAAAAATTTACATTTATTAAAGCTTCATGATTCCTTAGATTATGTGTGTTAGCTATCAAAAATCAAACAACTATTTTGACGATTAACCTAATTTAACACAAATTCCTAAACATTAAGTGTAAATCATGCTTTATAATAAGAACTTTGTACATGGTGAATGTTAACATGAACTCAAATGTTTCATGAGATATCGGGTATTTATGCCTATTAGTTAATAATGGGAGGTAACTTATGGCTTTTTAGGGATTTTTGTGTTTAGCCAAAATGGCAAGCATCCATATGAACACGGAGACAAAATGTGGATAATTCATAGGAAAATTTAGCCAAACTTGGCTATAAACGATATATAGAGTACAAAACTTCAATCATCTTTCTACTTTTTTGGCAACAAATTAAAAACCAAAATAGAAATCTCCTAATTTTTTTCTATTGTTTCAAGAAGATTGAAAATCTCCAAAATCAATTCATTTTTGAAAATTTAATTTAATTTATTTTTCTTTTTGGCGAAATATCGCCATTAAAAAAAAGGCAGCAAACCCGACAAACCGAGGTCTCAATTCCAGATGTCACTGGTTTCAGGATCTCATAAGGTCGGCCTCTCAAAATAGGCTTCTGGAATCGGCCTCTCGATCTCGGACGACGACCCCACGGACAAACAAGCTCCGTGCGCGCGCGGGAGAGAAACAAGGAGAGAGAGAGAGAGAGAGAGAGAGAGAGAATGTGCGCGTTTTTTTGCTTTCTGGCTATGGTGATCCGCATTATCGATTTCGATGTCGAGAACGACAGTTGACGCTTGTTCTTTTCTATGTTTTTTTCTTTCTATGAGAATTTTTCTTTCCGGGGAACTAATTTTTTTCACCAGCCGATGTCTGTAGCCATTTCTTTGGCACGCTTTTTTGGCTTCAACAGTCTGTTGCGCTGGTGGTTTCTGCATCCGAGTTCGCTGTATTTGCTTCTGCGCGACATTTTGGTGCGGTAAGGTTCTTTTTCCCACTCAAAGTTTCACTTTGATATGCAGACGAGCTCTGAGGTATTCTTTTCATTTCGGTTTCGGTTGATTTGCAAGTCTGTTCTTGAGAGGAGCGTTTTCTCTGTTTCCCTCAAGTCGCTTTGCTGTAGAACAATCGGCTGTTTACGTTTGCGCAAATCGGTGTAGAAGAGGGCGAGCGACGGGGAAAGAGTCGAAGTTTGAGTCTGGAGGTGCTCGCATTGCCAGCATAGTTGTCACCACGGAACATTACAATCTTTTTTAGTTTTCCGGGGATCGTCGCGCCGGACCTCTACAGCCTTGGTCGTAATGTCGTTGCTGGATCTGCACTAGTTGAAGTGCAGGAACGACAGAGGTTTCAATAAGGCCTCTTTTGTGAAGAGAAATTGTTAGCCTACCCGAAGACTGTGACGAAGAAGAAGAACGTCGCCCCGACTTTCAGCAATGAACGCTGTCCAGGAGTGTTTACCGTCTTTCTGGAACGCAATTGGATTGATTCGATCGTATCAAGTGTAAAAAGATTCAAGACTGTAGGAGCAGTAAACGTACTTGTTGGAGAGTCTCGCCGGGGTAAAATGGCGGATAGGGAGCGGAGTTCGAGTCCATCGTTCGCTGGACAGAGGACGACAGCAGGAGGGCTCGGCGTTCCTCCTGCGCAACAGGTGCGTCCAAGAGCTTGTGGTGTAATGCCTACCTTGTTTGTAATTCTCACATTGAACTGGACGTGGAGAGAGGAGGCTCAATGCACACTTGTATTCACAGCTTTGATTTTTTATATGCTCAGCTATGCCCGGAGGTTTCATTCAGCTCTCAGGTCACTGGGAGTGAGCTTCCACCTGCAGCCACAGTTCGAATATTGATGTGAGTGTCATTGTTGGTCCTCCTTTGCCCAAAAAACCAGGTGAAACCAGGTGCCATCAATCCCCTGAAGAAAAGTCAAAACTATGCTGCCAAGGCAGCTGCGGCACGCCTGGCAAAAGTCATGCAGGCCAGCCGTGACTCAGTTGATGATGATGATGATGAAGATGATGATCACCACTTTCCACATTTTGGGCCAGATGGATCTAATGCAAGAGACCTTTCACCCAAGGTTAGCCTCTTGATGTCCAAAAGTTTTTCCTAGCACTAAGCTGTTCATCCCCATGTACTCAAACTTTGTAAGTATCTGTGACTCCCAGCTTCCTGATCTGCCTTGTATGCATCATCAAGCTGGAAACATGTGTGTGGCCAACCCTCCATACCCGTTCACAAGTTGTTGTTGTTAATATGCTTCAGAAGGGGTGGGTGTAGCGCATTCCAAGGTGCCAAGACCATCTCAAATAGAGCTGGAGCAATGTCTTTAAGACTGTGGAAGTTTGATTTGTTGAGCAAGGATTGATTTTCAATGTGCCCTATACTTGTACACAACAACCTCTGTTTGTGACTAAGAGCCCCTATTGTTCATGGACAGCTTATGAGAGCTTATGACAGTAGCAATGGACCCCTTGCGGCAGGATTGCGCTCAGCAACATTTGCCAGGAGCACACTGAAGCCCACACCTGTGCCTCCATTGGTGCCAGTCAACCCAAGGCCACGGCCTGCTCTGGCTGTGGTCCCTTCTGTTTTGCGTGTCAAAGATCCAGCTCCAGCTCCTGTTATTGATCGTACCAGAAGGTGAGCCTGTGCCCCTCTCTTGCTTTCCTGTGAGGGACTAGTGGCACTTTTGTGCGGTTTAAATAGAGGTTTGATTTTTGTGATTTGAACTGGGAATGAGACTTTGCATATGAGATTAGTGCTTGTTTAAGGCAAGCATTAACCTCATGCCGAAATGTGTACAATCATCAACCTGTAACCTTGATAGTCTTCTCAATGATGAGATGCAGATCTATGGCAATTACATGCACACATGGATAAGTAGCAGTACTGAATTCTCACCCATGTGAGGCATGTCAAGATGTGCACATACAACAATGTTGCACAGCTTCAGTGGTTGGATTGACCATTTCCAAAGCCACAGTGTTAAATGTACCTCTGCAGCACAGTGTATATCATAAGTTTCTTGTGCCTTTGGAAGGAGTGGCATCACAAGCAGTTCATGATTCCCTTCTCCATCCCTGACAGACCTACTGAAACTCAACATACTGACACCATGTGCAAAATATCAATGTAGGAGTCACAATTCTACTGTTCTAGCACAAGCCATTCAGGCTGAGTAAAGACCTGACATTGAAAAGTTTGCAGATATCCTATAGATTTGGCACATGAAAGTCGAGGGCAAGACTTAACAGGACCAAATTCCAGAAGAGAAACAGCAGCATTGCGGGATGAGGTACATACTTTCATCCCTGTTTTTGTGTCTAAAATTGATATTGTCTCTTTGAGGTTTATTACTGAACATGACTTCAGTGCATAGGACAAGTCTGCGCTATATGATACTTCTACTATGACAAGTGTGTGACATGAATCTGCTATATCCGATCCTGCAAGGTACTGACAACAAAAAGGCTGTGATTATCATTAACAAGTAATTCTCGCTGATGCATGCCCTTTATCAAACAATTGTTAAAAAGTAAAGTGCCCAAGAAGCATGTACACTAAGGTGATAAGCTATGTTTTGACATGGTTTGTGGTAATGTTGCAGATTGATATTCTGCAGGAGGAGAATGAGGCGCTTCTTGATAAGGCATGTTCTTATTTGGGTGCAGTGTATAGCTAGTACAGAAATGCAGTTTTCTCTGTATAACTTTGCTAGAGATGTACATGCTGCCCTTCACCCTGCTCCATCATGAAGTTGGATGTGGATGTACCCAGATGTTAAGTCTTACACCTGTTGAAATACCTTTTCTGGTTTCTGAGTTTACATTCACAAAGCTCACATGAAAAGAATTTGCACCTGCAGCTTCGGCTTGTGGAGGAGAAACTTGCAGAGAAGGACACCAGGTCACGGGAGCTTGAAAAGCAGGTGTTTTTCCAGATATCTTGGATTCAAAATTGCTCCTTCTATTTCTTCCTTGATACCATGATTGTCTCCTTTTCAACAATATGGGTTCACATACTTCATTGATTGGAGTGTACACCCCACATGGGATATGTGGGTGACAAGAACTTCAAGGTGTTCCAATGTGCATATCATTTGAAGGTTTTTGAGCTGTATTGTTATCTCCATACTCTCATTGTAGCCTGCTTAGGGCTGTGACAACTCAAATTTGTCCACACTTCTCTTAGACGTGTAAATAGCCATCAGTGGTGTGCTTAAAGGATTTGTTCAGGGTGCAGGAGACCCCGACTCTGAGCCTCTATGCAGCGCTCTTTAAGTCATAGGCTTAGATGCTTGCTTGTACAGGGGCAGGCTAAAATGAAATGAAGCTTACTCTCAAAAGCTTGTTACTGTTGAAATGAGGATAATCTATTCTTTTGATTAGGTCTCAAGAGCTAGCTGATTGTTTGCCCTAAATTTTGAGCAGATTATTATATACTACTCTACTCTCACTGTTGGAGCTGATGAATTCAGTTGTCGTGCTTATTTTTGGTTTGCTTGGCACTGACACAATCTCTATCCCTTATTTTGTGGACTTTTCTTTGAAATCTGGTGGATACTTCTTCTCTTAGATGAATCCATAGAATTTGTAATAGTGATCTGGGAGTACTGACAGAAAGCTGTAAAGGGAAGTGCATGTCTTAGTTGCTTGTATACTGAAGCCTAACTGCCGCAGAGATTGTGTGACTCTTAGCAGGTTGCATCTCTTGGGGAAGGGATTTCATTGGAGTCTCGGCTTCTAAACAGGTTTATTGGCCGTTCACATAGATTGTTTATTCTTCTAACAAGTGCTAAAACTGATTCAGTGATAAGAAAGAAAAACCCACCTCAGCTTTTGACTCAATGCATTAGGAACTCAGTTGGTTCATATGTACAATAGTACAAATGTAGTGAAAACCCTGTTTATGAGGAATTTTTCTGTAGTTTACAAGGAATTGATTGCCAGCTGCTTTGCTGCTTCATCTTGAAATTATATGTTGCAAGTTCAGCCAAGTGACTTGGGAATTCTGTTGGGGTGATTTGTCATGTGGTCGGGTCCATGTCACTACAGAAAAGAACAGTTTTTGAAGCAGCGTGAGGTAAGGATTGACCTCTCCTTGATTTTTGCATGATCCTTACAATTACCTGTTGTTTCTGAATCCTAACTTACTGATACGGCAGGTTTAAGCCTCTTTGCAAATTGCCCAAACTGTAGGAGATGTTATTGTTTTTGGGTCAATGGTGTTGCAGACAGCAATAAGAGTTGCTAAAGAGCAGAGCAAGGATGTGAAAGATGAAGAAATTGCAAACTTGAGGCTTGAAGTAGAGGTATCACAACCCACTTAAGGTTTTGTGAAAGCTGTGTTGGTGAGGAACTGTGTATTCTTTAATTGATACTGTGGTATATATATTTTCCATTCCAGTGTTGAGGATATCTTGGGGATTGGATGCTGAGTGAATGATTGATGGAAGAGGATTTCAATAATCTGATTCATTTATATCTTGGTCATGCTAGGCTGCAAGGGATGAGGCAATGGCAGCATCTGAGGCAGCTAGGGAAGTGGACATAGAAGTGAGGGCTCTGCGGACAATGACACATCGGATGATTCTCACTCAGGAAGAAATGGTATGTGGTGTTCACATTCTTGTTGACGTACTGTTCAATTTTTAATTTACTCCAGGAAAACTAGCTTGGAGGAGGGTTTTGTAGTATTTCTCTAATACATTTTATGCTCTTGGTTTGCTACCATTGGAGCCCTCTTGGTTGTTTACCTTTACTTGGCTCACTCTCCACAAGAACATAGTAGCTGAAAGGACATCTAGTAACCCCATGTGCATCAGTTGTCTTTTTCATCAGAGGAATGGAAGATTGCAGATGACTGGATCCTCATTGTTAAAATCACATGAGGATTAGATGGTCATCACATGAAATGTATGAATAAGGTGTCTGTGTGAGGCATTGGCACAGGAAGAGGTGGTGCTGAAGCGGTGCTGGCTGGCTCGCTATTGGGCATTGGCTGTCCGCCTTGGTATGTGATCATTGTTGGATTGAACATTCTGATTTAATGTACTGTAACCATGTAAGATACACGCTATGTCATCATTTGCCTGACTGCAAAGAGATGAACCTGTAAATGAACTGTGTATGACACTATATTTGCCTCATTATCACCTTAAGCAGGACACTTATAAGTAATCTCATATTTTCCTGGATGGACCCATGTGTCAACTGTGTTGCAGACATACATCCTGAGATAGCACATGGGAAGAAAGAGTTTTGGTCATCATTAGCTCCACTCCCACTTGAGGTTGTTTTATCTGCGGGTCAGAGGGCAAAGGAGCAGTCTTCCTCTCAATCTCAGAATGGGTCATCTGAGAATGGTAGGTTTGTTTTCACTAGAACAGATGTTGAAATGTAGGTCAATATCTGTATGGTTTGCTTGGAGTACAAAGTATGGCTGCTGGTGCAAAGCTAACATGGTATTGTGAATGCAAATCTTGTCATTGGGTTCAAAACAGGCCAAGATTCCAGCCGAATTTTGAACTCCTGTGCTCAGATACATAACAGTTCAATGTACCGCAGGTGGAAAGAAATCAAAACCAACTCGAGATGTGAATGACATTACTGGTGATGGCAACATTGAGAGCATGTTGGCAGTGGAGAAAGGCCTGAGGGAGCTTGCTTCTTTGAAAGTGAGCTGACATGAAAGCCACTCAATTTTTTCTTGTAGTTTTGTCTTCTCTTTGCTTTATGGTGGGGTTTCCTCTTTTCCATGCTTGCTGATTGTTGCTGGTTTGTTGTCAGATCTGAAACATACATAGCCTTATTTGAAAGTTAACTCTCAATTTATTTCAGGTTGACTGTAAATATTGAGAGATTCTCAGTACAAATGAAGATATTCATCGAACATAAGCCTGAGAATTTTCTGTTGTGGAAAATATGCTAGCCAATTTTTCTTGCAAGCCTTTTTTGACATGGGTCCTAAAATGCAGTAGAATGTGAGGAAAGATGATGCAGTGTGAAGGTTGTGGTTCCCTCACTGGCTTGACTCTGAATATTTCCTGCTTTGTTGTGGGCTTACTTACTGGACACAGATTGAAGATGCTGTCATGCTAGCATTGTCTCAGCATCGATATCCAGTGTTTGGTCGGGGTGGTTAGTTTCTCTTTCCACTTCTCCTCTTGAATGGACAATACTTTTGCCCACAATTACCACCCCCCACAAAACACACACACACTCTCTCTCTCTATTGATCTGAGGTATTTCCAAACTGGGTATGGGGTCTGCAGCCAAAATGCAATGGCAAGCACAATGTTGAAAGGTTTTCCTAGTATGCAACTCTGCATATCTAAACTGCAACATTGCCATGCTATTTGAAATTTGTGGACAGGTTCAGTTCTCTATACAATGCAACATCAATGGTTCATGATTTGATATTCTTTACAGTGGATCATACTTGCAGCCATCTATGTATGGGGCTCAGGTCTTGATCTGGTGTCAGTGTCTTCTGTTACTCAGAGCACATACTACTGTCATAGCTTGGACATGCAATCCTCACTCCTTTTTATCAGAATGAGGCTTGGACCTGCCCTCCACTTGAGCCCATTGTCCTAGTTTTGTGAAGTCATCGAGTTGTGGTTTCCTGTGTCTTCTCTTTACTTGTAGTTGAGGCAGTCCTTGACTCAGATTTGGTAAGCTCATATATAGGATGAAGAGTGATCAGATGTGCTTGCTGTGCAGATTCCGAAGATGGAAAGCCCATGCATGCTCTTGGTGAGTAGCAAGTGTTGCTGTCTTGTACATCAGATTGCTGTATGTTTTGATTCTTACATGGACCTGTCGATCTCCTTCAGACATTCTGCTGTCCCCATCTTTGCCATTGCTTACTGAAGACTTGAATTGGCTTACTATGCAGATTTAAGCCCCATGGAGGTTGAAGATGTGCAATTCAGGCAGGTATCAGGCTGTGCAGATTCACCACCTTCTGTGTTTTCATGCTGTGTTACTGTGTCTTATTCTGAAGAATGTCAGCACCAGTTGCAATATAGAGTTGTAAATTACTGGAGATCTCACTGAGGGTTGTGGGATGGCTATTGGATGGTGGGCAGGCATGGTTGATCTACTTCTGGCGCCGTGCTAAAAACAATGGAGTGGAGGATGACATTGCTGATGAGCGCCTCCAATTTTGGATCAGTCGAACAATGCACCAACCTGCACCACATGATGAAGTGGATGGTATGCTCCTACTTATTCTTCATTTGTCAGCTTGTACTGCTGCAAGGGTGGGCAAAATCAGATGATTGGAACTTATTATATTGCCTGCATCTGACAACAGTACACTAAAGCACGCATGCAGTAATTTCCAGGCATCGACATGTTATATGCATAAATATTTTCTCTTAAGTTCCAAAATACTGTTGTTTATTGATACACAATACTAGAAATAACTCAATTTGGTGGGGCCAGTTCAACGGGGCTTGATGGAGCTGAAGAGGCTGGGGATAGAGGAGCAACTCTGGAATGTATCTCGCAGAGAGATTGCACATGAAGCTGCCAACCAAAAGCTTGATGTCTTGGAGGTGTTGGCCCCTGCCAGTCTCCAGAGGGCCATAAGTGCACCAAGTATTCACAATGGTTAGTAATGCTAGCAAAGTATGTGTAGATTTGCACAGATGGATCCTCACAGTGAGTATCATCATGCGGATGTTGGCATGTAATCTGTTGTAGATAGTAATTGGGTTCCAGGAGCCACTTTCAAAAGCCCTCCAAAGAGAAGCTAGCTCAGATATTCTACTAAGGTTCTGTACTCCCACTGTTTTTGGATCTCTACTTCCTTTCTTTTTCAACCAAGACTTGTTTGCAAATGTGGCCTGGAGAGCTTTGTGTGCCTGGAGTTCTGAATTGGCCCTACATGAAGTGTGAAATTGTCAAATGACTGCAGTTCCCTTTACTTTGTGGAACTTGACTTTAGATCAAACTTGAAGATGTCCAAAGAACAGACTCAATTTGTTCAATTCCAACCCTTATTTTCATAAGACATGGGACTTTGTGCCATAGCTATTTCTTAAACTTGATGCTCCGAATGTATTGAAGACTTACTTGAATTTCATTGTGCTTCAACTGCTAACGAAAGTGAAGATTGAAGTTGGCCTTCATGTGGTTTTACACAAGGTTCATGTGAGTATGTACATCAGAAAGTTGTCTTTATCTTTCTTGCTTTGATTCTCTTTTGTCTCTCCCTCTTGTATTTCTCTGCAAGAGCAATGGCACAGAAAGTCATGCCTTCTGGTATCTGTCAAGACAGTGATTTTGTGAACAGGCGAAAGAAGCTCTATGAAGGTTTTGGAGGTGGATGTGGACAAATTGGGAGACAGCTGAGATGAACATGGGGCAGCTGGAGCTTCTTCACATTTCACAATCTGCACCAGTTTTGGCAATAACAAGACATGTGCAGGTACTTGCTGTTCAACTGATAAAAAAGACAAATTCAGTGTGAAGAAAGTATTCTTCACCAGCACGTTCTGCCAACTCCATTCGATCTTCCATGCTTTCTCTCTATTGGTTCACTTTGTCCTGGACCAAACTCTGGCGAGCTGTTGCAGAGAGATGGCAGCAATCAAGAATCACAAATAAGTGCAACAACTTTGTGGTGAATTCTCAGTATGAAGACAGATGAGGGGCAGAATGTAATCAGAAGTTCCAGCATCTTCCTTGTGACTAGATCACACTTAAATGATGATGGAATTACTAAGCAGGGAAGATGATTGCTTTCATAATTCTGCTTTATAGGCAAAACATACCATGAAAATTCCGTAGGGCCTTGATGTCTTCATTAATGATCTTTTTCAATGCAGCATCATACTCCTCCTTGGTCAGGCGTCTGCCTCCTGTTGTAACTTGTGCAATCTCATGGCCACCATAGCCCATTTTGGTGTGCCTTCCAAATGAAACCCGCCATTGTTTTACAGGAGGTGGAGATTTTTGTTCTCTTCCTCCATCTGAGGTATGTGCTCTCATGGAACATGGTGTCAAACCAGGCAACAGTATGCTGATGGCTTTGAAATAGAGAGAAAACTGAACTTCAACACACTTCTGCAGTTTCCTGTTTATGATAATTCAATAGTACTGTTCTCCGTTTGTGCTGTGGCCCAGAATAGTTTTTGTACCTGAGGCTGAGCGCCACCGGACCTTGGGATGAAAGCCTGATTTGCTAGAAATCAATTGGGGTGGGGCAACAGTCTTTGTTCTATCGGGTACAAGACCCTTTTGCAGGCGTGCGACATGTACCTCAGAGCTCTCCACAACAAGCTCCAACAATGCCCTCCCCTCTGAACTGGGAAGGACAGTCCGGTGTACAGAATCTGCTCATTTTCCATCCCAGCAACCAAGATGTCCACTGGTGGTCAATCATCAATTAATCTATCAAACTGAAGCTCAACCTCATTCCTATACCAGCATCCCTGTACAAGGGTATGAACATTACTTGTCAGACTGCGGAGAATGTGATCACTTTGTGCATGTGAAAACAGATCAATTGAAGTTGGTGTACCTAAAGGTTGATGCAATCCCTTTAGTATGTTGTGACCAGCCACACTTCTAACTAGTTTGCCACCTGTATCTGGCAAGGCAGTGGAATATTTGCTAGCAAGTGCAATCACATTTTGTGCACGCACATGCAACGCCTGCAGGTGTCTGCCAAGCTTGTTCCTGCTTGGAGATATTCTGATAGAATTTTTGCTGCTTGTGTAACCAAAATTGGGTTCTTGACAAGTTTGTGGCACGCTCACATGAATTGCACAGAGCCTTGATGTCTTGCAGGGAGAAGGATGGAGTTGTGGTGAGCTTGCCAGACATCCCTTTATCATGCTGTTTGTGAAGTACTCTAGCACACACTTAATCAACATCCCTCTGTTTGTTCAAGCATGCAGGTAGATGTCTCTGCAACCCCACCAAACTGTGGCCCGCTATCTTTTCACTGTACTGGTGGTGAATGTTAGTTTGCTACATCAACAACTGTCTCTTCTTTCAACCCTGCTATTTCTTATCATTATCCTTTTGCAACCTGTTGAAACATCCTTCAAATTTGCTGCCAATAGAAGCAAGTGCGCTGTGTCAGCATACCTGCTTTGTTGTATGCATTCTTCAAGGTGCATTTTCTCGCACTTTCTGCAGACTGTTTTGCTGCCATCCTTTCCTTGTGCAAATGCCCATGAACAAAATGCCAACTTCATCACCCTTTCTCTTTCTAGGCATATCCATGCACATGTACTAAACCTCTTTGTCTTGTGTTTTCCATTAGGTTATTTTGTCTTCCTGCAACATCATCACTGTCGCTTTGTGCTGCTGAAGTCCCTAAATTTCTTGAAAGTTTTTGTGGTAAACTTCAATCCTTTGGCCTTTGGGGGGGAAAACATTAGGGCAAATTGTTAGGCCCCCAAATCCAGCAGTTTGCTCTCTTGGGTAGGTAACTGAAACTGTCATCAACACTTTTTTGAGTGCAAAGAGGGTGGTTGATCTCATGGGGTTTTGATTTTATGGCTTCCAGTTGTGATTCTGTCTAATCTGTGTTGGAATCTCTCTCTCTCTGGATGGGTTATTGTTGCCACCCATAGTGTAGGTGTATTCCAAGATGTAATGACCAATAGGTGTAAGTGTAGAATCCGAGTGTAAATAAAGCATGTTAAAAAACAGTGTAAAAAAGTGTAAACAATCCAAATTAATTACACTGGCACTTACCCCGTGTACATACATATTTGTTTTTTATCCTCACAATTACACAGAGGAAATGTAAACCATTCTCATATACATGAACATGAGCTAGTAGTGTAAATGCATTTGTTCAATACTTTTAGATTTCAATGGAATTCTTTCATTACAATAAAATTGCAGCAATTTTTTTATGCCATGTAAACCCAATTGTAAAGATCCATCAAAAAATAAAATAAAAATTCTATAACAAGTTGGAGAGTGCCTTTTGGAGTGTGTAAGTTATTATTCTTATAATATCATTGTGACATAACAAACATGATTTCATGATTTCTTTGACCTAGTGAGAGATCAAAATATACAAAGAAACAAAATGCGATAATGCTTTATGTGTTATGAAATATTGTCCAAATACATTCGGAAATTTCTTAGTGGATTTTTTTTGAGTACAAAATGAATTTGACAAAGCTTAGGCCAGTACATCTAGGGTTTCCAGCAGACACCCATCATGCATGCATTGGTTCCAAGTTCTAATCCAAAATTTTACCCCAAATTTCTACACCAATGTGAACCCTTGGGGCAGACCCAATAAACTGGATCAACAAAGGGAAAGGAAGTCTTGGAGTCTTGGGAAAAGACTAGGGTTTGGTTGACACCCCCTCCCTACCAAAGGAATTGAAAAAGGGGGAGATTGTAAAGGAGCTATGGTGTAACGTCACCATAAGAAGACCTGTTGTTATTGGCAAGAGCACCTTTCCCTCATCTTACTTTGTCACTGAAATTTTGACAAAGTTGTATGACTTCAGTAGGTAGGTACTGAAACCTCTTGGCTGATGACTACCACTCTTGCTCCCTCTAGAGTTTCCTGAGTGGGAAAAAAAAAAAAAAATGGCAATTGGCAAATTCTTGAGGGCAAAAGGTTGACATATTTTAAATACAAAAAACACTCAACTGTAATACTGCTTTTCTTCACAAGGTTTGACATATATTTCGTGGATGAGCGCCTAAGTGTTTCCAAGCCAAAATGTCATCACCATATTGGGGTAAACATGCAGGCAAGAGTGGAAAATCCATCTCCCTGGTATTGTTTTTGTTGTGTTGTTTGTTGTTCAAGTCTTTCTCTCTCATTCTTGGACAACTTTGGGTCCTTTTTTTTGAAAAAAACCACTGTTTCAGATCCAGTTGATTTCTTGGATAATAGAGATTTTTTTTGGGTTAAAAACTTGTGCATCTTTTGTACCTCACAGGGAATTCAAACTTGGCCAAAGGCGCTCACCAGAAGCATGCTTGCTGGAAATGTGGTAATTAAAAGACTCCTAATGCTTTTCATCTGTCATTCCACTAGTTCCATTACAAAAAAATTTGGGGTTGTGTGAGTGTGTGGGCTTCTAGACAGATCAATGACTTGGGGTGGTGCTGAAATTGGGTCCCCTCGATAGATACATTTTTGGTGCTTACAAAATGCTATGTTCCTTTTGACAAGCATTTTGGTGCTCACAAAATGACAATCATGAAATCAAATCCTTCTCACTTGAATTAGAGCTGGATTGAAAAAACTAGCAAAATAGTGCAGAAGATTAAATTGATCATCGTTTGACAGGCTAAAGTATGATCAATCTTTTGCTGTGGCTGAATTTGAACTGGTATTTGCTGAATTGAGATTGAAATTGTACATAACCCACATGATGTATGCTGTTGTGCCAGATTTCAATCTCTTTAGCAGAAAGCCTTGTGGTGAAAAGCATTGTGTTATTTGTGTCATGGGTTTTTTAGCCCAAGAGATTTCAAGCTGATCATCATCACCATCATTTCACACAGAGTTGTTTCACAGTATAGCTAATGAACTAAATTCTACGAAACAACTCTGTGAACAATGGATACTTGTGTAAGTTGTGCTCATGATCAAAAGGTTCTATGTTCCAACTGTTTTAGATCCCACCCACAATAGAATAACTTGCATTGTGGAACTTGAGAAGATCCTGTGCAGAAACGCAATGAAGCTTGATTTGGATATTTGCCACTAATCAAATTTCTTAATCAGCTTGGTTTTATGTTTGTGGCTAAATGGGGCTTGGGTGATGAAAAAAATTGAAAGATTCCCGCAAAAAACACCACATTTTTGTGTGTGTGTTTGTGTCAGATGAGCTGATCAGGACTGCAAAATACATAGCAACGCCAGGGAAAGGGATTCTTGCAGCGGATGAAAGCACGTCCACGATCGGCAAGAGAATGACGAGCATCAACGTGGAGAATACGGAGGGTACTCGACAAGCACTTCGTGAGATGCTCTTCACAGCACCCGGGACGCACCAGTTCCTTAGCGGCGTGCTCATGTACGAAGAGACTCTGTACCAGAAGACTTTGGCTGGAAAACCGTTTGTCAAAGTGCTGGAGGAAGGCGGCGTCATGACCGGTATCAAAGTCGACACCGGTACCATCGAACTCGCTGGTACCAATGGCGAAACCACTACCCAAGGCCATGATGGCCTTGCAGGCAAGGTTCCTTTTCGAATTCCTTTTCGTAATATTATTGTCGGGATTTCTTTCTTTCTTTCTTTCTTTCTTTCCACATGCTAGCTGCATCGAGAGAGAGAGAGAGAGAGAGAGCTCTCTCTCAGTCTTGCTTGCTTCCTTTGTCAACAGACTAATGTAGAGCAAAACCAACCACCCAGCAGCAGCAAAAGAAGAAGTTCTTAACTAGGATCTAGTTGAAGTGTTGAATGGGTTGTGAAGATTTTGTCCCAGAAAGCTTGCAAGCAAATACTTCCCAGCAGCGTGATACAAGTCTGTGGCATCTTTCTTTCCTTTAACAAAGTAGTGAGCTCACTCCCAGAATCAAGAGCAGTTATTATTATGACATCTTTCTGTTAGGCTGCTGTGATCACACAAGCTTTCCATTATATTTTTCCAGCTAAAGAGCTGGCTGTGTTCACCCACTTAGCTCACAGTTCTATCGGTCAAGCATTGAAGGAGCTGAGAGCAGCTATGAGTCAAATTGCGACTCACCATAAAATGACATATGTGCTTTTTCTCACAAGAACATGTGTTTTCCCAGAGTTTATCACATGATTTCAATGCACAGTTTACAACTCTCCAATGAAAAACAACTGTCCCAGCAGGAAGAAACAAGACCCTATGTCAGTGGCTTTCCATTAGGTGGTTGTGATCACAATAGCCTAATGGAAAGCCAGTGATACAGGGCCTTGTGTTGTGTGTAAATGTGATCACAACAGCGTAATAGAAAGCCATTGATATAGGGCCTTGTGTGCAACTGCGATCCCAGCAGCGTGATGAAAAGAGACCCTCAGGTACACTGAGAATCTATTTGCAAGCTTGAGGCGTCTAAATGGATTTGTTGTCAGCTTAGAGCCTCGTGCGTAGCTGTGATCACAGGCAGCTTAATAGAAAGAGACCCTTAATTTGTGATCAGAGCGAGCAGCCTAATGGAAAGAGAGGGTCCTTAATTTGTGATCACAGAGAGCAGCCTAATGGAAAGAGAGGGTCCTTAGTTTGTGATCACAGCAACCCAATAGAAACAGATCCTTAATTTGTGATTTGCAGCAGCCTAAGGGAAAGAGATCCTTAGTTGTGATCACAGCAACCTAATGGAAAGAGCGGGTCCTTAGCAGCTTACCTTGATCAGCAAGTCTAAAGCACAAGCCGCTGGCGTGGCAGCTGCGTGAATGTGTGAACTATGGTTTACTTTTGTGCAGATCGTTGCAAGAAGTACTATGAAGCTGGAGCAAGGTTTGCGAAATGGAGAGCGGTTTTGAAGATAGGACACAGAGAACCGTCGCAGCTGGGAATCGACCAAAACGCGCAAGGACTAGCTCGGTACTCCATCATTTGTCAAGAGAATGGGTTGGTGCCGATCGTGGAGCCGGAGATTCTGGTCGACGGTTCACACGACATCCGGAAATGCGCGGAAGTGACGGAGCGAGTGCTGGCAGCTTGTTACAAGGCCTTGAACGAGCAACATGTGCTGCTGGAAGGCACGTTACTGAAGCCCAACATGGTGACTCCCGGATCCGAAGCACCCAAAGTCAGTCCAGAGATCATCGCCAAGTTCACAGTCCGAGCTCTTCAGCGAACCGTGCCGCCAGCAGTTCCCGGGATCATGTTCCTGAGTGGCGGTCAGAGTGAGGAGGAAGCTACCATCAACTTGAATGCCATGAACGCCTTGCAAACTCTCAAGCCCTGGACCTTGAGTTTCAGCTACGGTCGTGCTCTCCAACAAACTGTGCTCAAGACATGGGCTGGTGAGAAGAAGAACTGGGCCGCTGCTCAAAGGGTTCTTTTCGCTCGTTGTAAGGCGAATTCCGAGGCCTCGCTTGGTAGATACAAGGGAGATTCAGGAGGTGATTCTGGTAGTCTTCATGTTGCAAATTACAAGTATTAGATGATCAGAAACAGCTGCAGCTCCTTGAATGAATTTCTCCACTCCCGCCGCTGAACTCAGAAATTATGTACATTTGCAGTTTGAATTTCATTCTAAAAGCTTTGAGATCTTCAGCTTCTGGATGGAGCTCAGCTCAAAAGCAGTACTTTCCAGGACATTATATTTTAGTGCTTTGAGATCTTTGTTGAGCTTTTGAAGCTCAGATTTCAAGGAAACTTTTCTACACGCTTTGAGCTTGTCAGGGAGCTCAGCTGAAACAGGTTGGACTTCATTCTAAAACTTTTGTACACTCTTTGAGCTTCTCAGGGAGCTCAGATAAATTGGAAATTGAGATCTTGAGTTTCTGGAGCTCTGAAAACAGTTTTGAATTTCGTTCTACAACAGCTTTGAGATCTTCAAGAGCTTCTCCCAAGAGCTCAGAAACAGTTTAGATTTCATTCTAAGAGTTTTACATGTTTGAGCTTCTGGAGCTCAGATTTGGAAATTCTGAAAAGTCTTTGAGATCTTTGAGTTTCCGGAGCTCCAAAAACAGTAAATGGATTCCATTCTAGAACTTTGAGAGCTTGAGCTTCTGGAGCAGATCAGAATTTGGAAATTCTGAAACTTTGACATCTTCAATCTTGAGCTTCTCCAGGAGCTCAGAAACAGTTGGGAATTTTTTTCTAAAACTTTGAGATCTTCAAGAGCTTCTCCAGGAGCTCTCAGACAGTTTGGATTTCATTCAAAAAAACTTTGAGATCTTCAAGAGCTTCTCCAGAAGCTCAGAAACAGTTTGCAAAATTCTAAAGACTTTTGAGATAAAATTGAGCTTCTGGGGATTTTCAGAGTTTGCAAAAAAAATTCTGAAGACTTTTGAAATAAAATTGAGTTTCTGGGGATTTTCAGAGTTTGGAAATTTTCTAAAGACTTTAGAGAAAATTAATTTTCTAGGGATTTATTATTATTATTATTATTATTATTATTATTATTTCAGAGTTTGCATAGTTCTAAGATTTTGAGATAATTGATTTTTTGGGGATAAATTTCAGAATTTGGAAATTCTGAGTCTTTGAGATAATTGGGTGAGACCAATATAAAAAATCTTGAATTGGGTTTTTTATTTTTATTTTTTTTTCTTTTGCCCCCCTTTGATTGTATGATTAAGTAGTTTTTTTGAAAAAAAAAGGAAAGAAGCTTCTTAAAACTTTTTCTGTGTATGTGGCCCTTTTGAAGGGCAATTTAGTGTTTTTTTTTTTTTTAAAATTTAATTTCTTTTTTTTTAGTTTTCTCTTGTAGCAAACCATGCTACAAGAGAAAAGCAAGAAAGGGGCCTTTTTATTTGGAAATTGTAACCCTCCAATAACTAACAACATGATGAATTTTGGTGCGGTGTTTGATTAAAAGCCCAATTCTTTCCATGAAATCTTTTAAAGAAGAAGTGCTAATAGGCAATTCACCCATTTATCCATGAGAATGAATTTGTTCGATTTAATACCCCATTTGTTATTTAACCAATCTTCCAATTATTATATTTAATTAAATTTAATATTGTAAATTGTATTAAATTGTAATTAGGATCTGTCCATTTTGAACAAATAAATTCAAATTCAGAGACTTAAAAACCCCCCAGAAAACACTCATTTTTCACCATTTCACAAAAAGTTGAACTCAACAATTGGATTAATTAAGCATTTCTATCAAAGCTTCTCTAAGCACCTTGCCTTAAGAAAATTTTGAATCCCAAGGGTTTTGTTGTATTGTTATTATTGATAATATCTTATAATGATGTATGTATTGCTTGTGGTGATGGAAAAGGAAAAAGAAAATGGAAATTCAAGAAAAAACAATTTGAGCTCTCTAGTTGATGAAGCATTGATGAAGGAAGGTTTCAAACATGTTTTAGAAATGATGAAACCTTGGCAAACTTTATTAAACAAAGCACCCAACAAAGGAGGAAAGGAAGAACAAAGAGATCGAATCTAAAGAGGGCCATTGGTGCCTTTTGCTAACTATACCATGCTAACATATTTGATGAAAAAAGTTGTTTATTTGTTGATGTAGGCTTCCAAAAACTTATATGGCAAAGACAAGAAACACATAATAGTAAAATCCTTCTTTTGCTTTGCTTGAGCTCTCACCATCTCAACCACCATGTGAGATGAAGTAGCTCAAGAAACCAAATTTGTTCAAGTGAGGTTAGCAATGACCATGTCAACCAAAGTGCAAATGTCATTAACTAATTTGGGCTTCATGCCATTTCGTGCTAGTTCACACTACTAGTGACGATGATTAAATTATTTTATGTGAACATAATAGTTTTCTTGTAATCAATTTTGTTTTTTCAAAAAATAAAATTTTATAAATTTCACAAGATGTCATTTTCTTTCATTAATATTTCTTTACATTCTTGATTTGCTAGACAAAATGCCAATGAAAGTCCAATTCATTAGAAAAGTTCATAATAAGTTACAAAGAGACAGAAGAAAATATATATATTGAAAGGGTGTAAGACAAATAACAAAATACAAACAAACAAAAACATTGAAAAGGTGCAAGACAAGTAACAAAATACAAACAAACACAAAAAACAATTCTAAAATGGAATTTGATTTATGTTGAATTACAATCCGGAATGATTTTGAAATTGTCACAATGATGATCACCAAAATCTTATCTTATATAAACTAGTTCTAATGAAACATCATCACCTTGAAATAACATGATGTCAACTTGCAATGAGGATATTGAAAGAAACGTGGTGGAAGGGCATCGGTTTGTTCACACAAAATATGAACCATACATTGAAAAAAATCAATGTTTGACTAACATATTAGTATGTAAACTATTGCCTACCTCAAACAATTCATCAAAGCTCATACATGTTTCTATTGACACCAAAGGTGAACATGATCTTGCAAAAAAAGTAGCAAAAAAATGGACAATTTTTGCACAAAACGCAAAGACATTTGCCTCATGCAATTTTTTTCTCCCAAAAAAAAGTACTATAAACCCTAACCTTACAACACATGACCATATACATTCCAACAATAGACAACACAAGACAACTTGATCAACAAAATGTTACTTTAATTAAGTAATAACATAGCAAAATGAGAAAAAAAGCTTAGTTGTGACAAGCCATTTCATTGACCAAAAACCATAACATCTCAACAACATAACCCTAATTTAATCCATTCAACTATTTGTAATACCATTAAATTGCAACTTCTTCGATAGAATTCACACATTCTCTAGAGCAAAACATGGACCCTCTCGTGTTTCTAGCTTGTTAACCTATCTTCCCCACCTTTATTTGTTCTCCTTGCAATAATTTTCCAACCAAAATGTAGCAAAGCTTGTTCTTAACATACATATCAATAAAACAACTACATTTTGACCAACTTGCACCATGGATATTCCACCTCTTTCCAAACAACTACCAATTGTCAATTGCTCTTTCACACACATCTCCCTTTTTTATTTTCCTATTGCCCTAAATATCATTGCACTTCCTCTAGAGGCTTAAAAAAAATTTCAAAATTTCTTCATTAAACATCCCACAAAACACCAAAACAATAAGTTGTCAATCTATTGCTATGCAAAATGATTTGATCATTTCTTCATTGTCACCATTACAACCTACACATGAAAATCAAAATAAAAAGCTTTTGACTAAATGCAATAGTTTTAAAATAAGCCAAAAATCAAACGTTATTTATGTTACAATTTTTTAAACCTAAGTCTAAAATCCAATTTCCTTTATAATCACTAAAATTTTATATTAAAATTTTCTTCCACTTTAGGTTTAAAATTTATGAAATCGTCTTCATGTGATGTTTCTCATTTCAAAGAAAGCTATTTTCATTTTTCTCAAATAATGTCCAAAATTTTATAGGGTGCAATTAATTTTAAATATCAAATATATAATTTACTTAAACACAAGTAATGCTTTTTAAATAATTATGAAAAAATAATTTATTATTTTACAACATATGAAAAATATTTGTTTTTCTGACATGTTTGATTAAATAATCAAAAGAGTGTGTGCGTTTCAAAAAATATACAAAAAACGACTTCCTTACATATTAACCAAAAGCTTTCAACATTACCATTTCCCCGATTTCTTTATAATTTTGAATCTATTAAATTTTGAATGATAAAATCATAAAAATTTCAATAACTCTTGCATTATAGGTTCAAACATGAGGAAACCACCTCAATGCACCTTTAGTCTTCAACGGCTTTACAATGGAATGAGCTTAGGATGGGGGATGGCATTGTGGTTTGGGAATTCTCAATGTGACAAAAAAAAAACAAAACAAAACAAATCACCTTCCTTAATACCTAGATGGATTATAATCGTAAACCCAATGCGTTCCAAGGTTCATTGGCTCTCATAAAAGGCTTCAAATCGCTTAGGATTTT
>Ga0209611_10003166_pt1 | contig 28763 bp, 18 predicted proteins | sample S1TSphgellanicum_3_FD_187693 | JGI IMG/M metagenome (GOLD analysis project Ga0209611, IMG submission 187693) | Host-associated microbial communities from peat moss isolated from Minnesota, USA - S1T2_Fc - Sphagnum magellanicum MG (SPAdes) (version 2) | ecosystem: Host-associated > Plants > Peat...
AAAATTTTGAAAAAAAAAAAAAAAAACACCCTACATAGATTGATTGTTTTGTTGGCTTGTTGTTCCTTCTTTTTGTATACCTACTCAATACAGTAGAGTGTCTGTTCTATTTGTGCCAATATTTTTGAAATTGCAAATAGTAAGTGCATATTATTAGTATTGGTAGCCTGACACAAAATAATTTGTTGGGTGGTAGGTACCCTGCCTGCAAGAGTACGTACACTTCTTCTGACACTGAGAGGAGGTGCACGGTGCCAGACAAGAACAAGTTTTTTAGGCACCTTTTTATTGTTATTTGACTGACTTGTGTTTTGTTGTAAGGTGAGAGATTGATTTAATGGGAGTGTCTGGCAGCAGCAAGTGCCTAACAGACAGACAGTGTTGATAATTTCATGTTTCAACAGGGCTTCCTGTCTGCCATCAATTCTATCATTGGCGGTACTGCCCCCACATGCACAGCATTCATCAGACTGCAAATCCCCATCCAATTGTTTAATAGAAATAGTTTTCTTTGTCACTCCATAAATGTTACTAATTTTTTATTTATTTATTTTTTAAAAAAGTGTCTATCAGGGACACTAGGTAGGTATTTGGTTAGTACCACCTATACTCTGTCTTTTTTCTATAGCAAAAAATATTTTTTTTATATCTAATTAATCTGACCAGGGTTTTTATTTTTTCAATTTAGTGAGCTAGGTGGACTGGTCATCACTCACAAGAGGACTACTTAGGCAAATTTGGCTAGAGGTCAGAGAGAAAAGTAGGACCAAAATTCAAACCCTCTTATATACTGGCAACAGACAAGAACCAATGATCTAAATATGGCAAGTTCAACTTTTGTTTTTCCTCCAAATATGGCGACTCAAAATGCTTCTTGTTCTCTGGAAAAACCCTTTCAACAATTTGCAGCCCTCTTTTTTTTGGTCACCAAGAGGCAAAATTTCACCACAAAAAAAAAACCCCTGGACCTGACCACAATAGACTTTACAAATTCATCTTAATTTCATCCATTTTCTTAAATTTTCGTTGCAAAACTGGCAATTTCTTACCAGTTTTGTTGTTTTGGTATATATACTATTGAACCTATGTCTAGAATATAGGTATGAGTATGTGTATTGTAGAACATACTTCTCAGGTATCAAGGTGTGAACAGAAATGAAGTGGATGTAAAACTAATGTGTTGTCTCTGTGAATACAGATTTAGGTTTTGAGTTCTTGTCCATATCAACTTTCTCCACATTGACAACGAAGAACTTTTTGTCACCGTTTGTTTCTTCAGTTTAGCCATCGCCATTTTAACACCTTCAAGAAGGCATGTGATGTGGCTGAAGAATTGTTTTGTTGTTTGTGTGTAAAGTTGAGCTTATCTGAATAGAGCTTCCATGCTGGTGAATGGAACGGCATTGATGAAACTCCGGAATTTGGGTGGTGTTGTAAAGGATTTAAGGCAAAAGAAGAAAGTGTTTTGGGGCATAAGCAAAAGCTAAGTGATCTATCAAATTGTTTGTGTGAATCTTTGTTGTTGCATTTGTAGTCCGGAATTTGGGTAGTGCTGTAAAAGATTTTAGGCGAAGGAAGCAAGTGTTTTGGGGCATAAGCAAAAGCTAAGTGATTTATCAAATTGTTTGTGTGAATCTTTGTTGTTGCATTTGTAGTCCGGAATTTGGGCAGTGTTGTAGAGGATTTAAGGTGAAGGAAGAAAGTGTTTTGGGGCATAAGCAAAAGCTAAGTGATCTATCAATTATTTGTGTGAATTTTGCTATTGCATTTGTAGCTGTTGAAACTTTCTTTTGCTACACCAGATGCTACATAATGACAATAGTGAATTGTATTGAATGACCTTTCTATAAGGAGTCAGTGTTGAGAAGTGATGAAAAACTAAGGTGATCTAAGTTGTAGTTAGATGGGCATGTAGAATTGCAAATCACAATGCATCTTCATGAGTGTCATTCAAAGAGACAAGAAGAATGGTTGGGTAATTGTTGTTGAGTTGTTAGGTATGAGAAACCTTTTGTGGGTATCCTAAGGTTAGTGCAAATGGTGCATAACAACTAGGTTTAGTGCATGCTTTTTGAGACATCTTTCAACATTAGTCTATCTTATAAATTTACATCTACCTATAGTGGTTTTACACAAGACCTCATATCCATCACTCTATGGAACATATAGTACTTAAGTTTATGTATGTAGTGGGTATAAGGGTTCTACTTTTTTTCTTTTGTTGAACTAGTTTAGTAGAGCCTATTTTATTGCATTGCATTGTAGGGATGGGAATAATAACTCAAAAGATTGAATGAACACAGAGAGGTTTAGTTTTTGGGTAGATTTCAAGAAAGTTTGTTTGATAGATTCCTAGGGTTGAATGACATAGGGATGATGCCAAGATTGCAAATAGTTATTGAATAGTGATGAACATAAACATTTTGTGGTTGGACAAAAATTGATTTTTCTTTTTTTCTTTGATAACTCAAGAAAATGTATTTGAGTTTGCTGTTGAAATTTTGTATCTTTTTTATTTAATTGTCATATGACAAGATTCAGGTTTGGTTTATTAGCCTCAAGGGCAAAAGCATGGTTAGGTGTTTTAGAAATGGCATTCGAGAATCCATAATCTAACATTAGTGATTTTTTGGCAATTTTAACAATTATTAAACCATAAATTTTATAACTATCCCCTATGCTCTTAATCATAAATATTAATAAACCAACCTATGAATATCCCTAAACATGTGATTGATAAAAAAAATCCATGCAAAAGATTAATTAATTTAATGTGAAGTGGACTCCTAAGGATAAAAATTATAACAAACACATCATTTTTAAAATTTTAAAATATAAAACATATATATTAGGAAAATTTCAATGCATTTCAATAATCAATTCTTCATTTGATGATGTTTTATTTTTTACTTTTACACTACTTTGATGTATTTTTTGAGTCACATTTTTCATTTTCTGTATGTGACAAATGTAGTGTTGTCATTTCAAAAGTCCATTATGAGTCCATAATCTTTTTAAAATTCATCCAATTTTTTTATGATGATTATCATTAAAGTTTATGACAACATGAATTTTTATAAATTTGATAATGTTAATTTTGAATATGGCTTTAAATTTTACATTTACAAGCATGTAATCCAAAATAATTATAAGTGTGACAGTCTAAACACTCCCCCTATTCATGATTTCACCCTCAATACATATGTAGTTTATGGCCATAGATTATGGCACAATATTTTTGGTTACAAAGGATCCAATGTAAGTTGGTGATAAATGTGTTGAAGGGAATATGTTTTTCTTATTAATGTTTTAAAATTGATAACTTACTTAGATGATAATTGAATCATCCAAGTAGGTTACTAAATTTTTGAAAATTCAATATCAAACACTTATCAATTACTAGTTATACAAAAAATTAATAAATAGCTAATAGATTATTAATACTCAACTTGATAATTAGATAAAAATTCAATAACTAACCAACATTAGTTTTCACCCACACATACCATACAAGAAATGTTAATAAAAACCAAGTTAAGGAATGGAGTGAAATGGATTCCTTCAATATACAATTAAATTGTACTTAATTTATTTAGGCACAAAGCTTCCTTTATCAAGGTCAATCACACAAAAGTGGGACAAAGTCTTGTATCTGGCTTTTTCTACCAATTGGAACAATGTTTGATTCAAAAAAAAAACCCTAAAAAATGCATGTTCATTCGGTTGGTATGCCACAAGGCAATGGTTGCCAATTCGTGGAGAGCTCAAGTTAACTCATTGTTGAATACCAAATGTCCATGTTGTGGCCAATGTGGGGTGGATATTTGTTTTTTTATAGTAATAGTTAGGTCTAGGTATTTGAAAATAAAAGAAAATGTTTGTACTACTTGAGTTCCATTCTTTTATTTTGAGGAGATTTAAAGAACCGCTCAAGTCCAAGTTTTTAAAACCCAAAGAGGGCGATTATGAGGTGGGGATAGACGTTAAAGTATATGATTAACCCACTAGAATTCACATGTTGTTGAAGAACAATAATGGAGGCCTAAACCACAAAATGTCCATGAAGTACACAACCAACAACAAGATGTGCAACTGTAGATGCAACCTAAAGTTGTGGATAATCCTAGACCTTCTACATGTTATTACATTGGAGGACCTTAATTTACCACATATAAATACATGGGAATTTTTTTTAGAAGTAATACTAAAAAACTTACACCTTTTTAAACTCCAAAATAATCAAATCCTTTAGGTAGAAAAATAGATCAACATCAAAAGGCAACAAGTTGTTTCAATAGATGGCTTAGTATAGCAAAAAGATGCATTATGTTTTGCTAGAAATGGTTGGATTGTAGGTGTAAAACAAACATGAAGAAAAATAGAAGATGCAGTTGTAAAGATAGTGAACAAAAGTTCATGTAAAGGTAGTTCAATTGCATATCCAACTTGCATTATAAGAATAGTCTTAGAAGAAGGTTTTGGCAATGAAGGAATAATAGATTGCTAAGGTACACATGGAATGTATTTTAAAGTAATAGAAATAGAGTAATTTATGGAGCAATTGGTGGAGACTCTAGAGAAAATCAAAGTAGAAAGGTATATAATTCATCAATAGTTGAGTCATGAGTCTTGACATTAAGTATTGGAAATTGAAGACAAAGGTTGACAACCATGTTTATCCAATGCTACATTGATTAAAAACAATGTTAGGTTGGATGCTATAGTTGTAAATCAAGAACAACAAATAAAACAATTCAAGGAGCAATTATAAAAGGCAATCAAAGAGAAGAATGAAGCACATGTGGTCACAATTCAACAACATGCCATTCATGATAGATCTATGCAAACACTAAATAATGAGGTTAAACAATTACAAGATGCTTTAAAGAAAAAAAGGTGTAGAGCCTTATACATAAGTTATGATGAGCTTCAACTAAACTATATGGTCATGGGGACCAAGATGAAGGCCACGAAATTGAAAGAGACAAACATTAATAAGTGGTGGAACCTTCTCCATGGTACAAGAGGAAATAAATAATGTTTTTAGTCAATATCATGCTAATGAGAAATTGTATATGACCAAACTTAAGGTGTATTGACATGCCTTTTCATAATATCACTATGTCCCACCATTGTAGAGCCCAAAGTACATGCAAAAAAGTCTAGATTTTAAGGACCTAGGCATAGGTGCAAGTTGAAGAGTTATATATCTAAATCAACAACCATAGGCACCACAAAATTTACAAGGTGGGGATGCTACAAATGCAAGTGATTATGTAACTATGCACTATGGAAAAACATTGGTCCTAGAAGATACTGCATACACTTGTTGATGTTAAAGTACATGGTGTACAACCACAAAATTCTACAATTGAGGTGCAAGGTGAAGAATCTTCCAAACCACAATAAAAAGTTCAAATTGTTGTGCAATTAGAAGAGTAAAAGCCAAAGTTTGATGAATATGTTATTATAAATACCATGTTTATTACAACATACACTAACAATGATGGACAAACTTAGCTCCACATTGACAACCAAAAACATGTTTAATTTATTGTGGTTTAACCACAAAATGAATAATAATTGCAAGAACCAACTATATATCAAAATCAACACAAGAGGAAGGTGTAAATACATAAATAATTTTTGTTTCATTGTCACAACCTTACTTTGGGAGAGTGTGAGGATGAAATTCACACTCCCGAAATTGGGACTTGGGAGTCTTTCGGGACTCTCAAAACTTTAGAATTCAATTGCAGGAATCAAAATAACTTGCATTGGGGTGTTCCTTATATCATTGGAAAGTTATAAAAGTGTAGATGTCGAAAATGGCCTCGCATGGGCCATTTGGACATCTTCAACACAAGTTATGGCAAAAAGAAGGGTCGGGAGTCAAATTGGCAGTTTGACTCCCGACCATTAAAAGTTGGGAATCGACCGACCCCAATGCGTGTAGGTGGAGTGCAATACACCATTGGAAAGCTCTCGAAGAAAGCTACAAGTTTGTTTCAGACTTCATCCTGATCGGAGGCATGAGAAAAAAATTATGACCTCACAAAGTCACGAGAGTCCTAACCGGGACAATTTTAGGACAGTTTCAGGATTCCTCCTTGGGAGTCCTGAGACAAAAAGCCATTCGGATGTAGGTGCCGCGGAGAGATGCAAAGAATACTATACGGGGGAAGGTGGTGGCTTCCCCCAAGTCCAGGCCGTTGTGAGTCATGTGAGTCCAGAGTTGCCCATGGCTTGTTTTAGCACCAAAGGTGCTACAGAATGTCGCAACCCCACTTTGAAGGAGTTGTGAGGTCACCACTCACACTCCCGAAAATGGGACTTGGGAGTCCTCCGGGACTCCCAAAAATTCATAACGTGATTGTAGGGGTCAAAACACTTTGCATTGAGGCGTTCTTTATACCATTGGAAAAGTCTTGAAGTGTAAATGTCCAAAATGGCCTCATATGAGCCATTTGGACATTTGCAGTACAAGTTATGGTTGAAAGAAGGGTCAGGAGTCAAATTGGCAATTTGACTCCCGACCACTAAAAGTCGAGAATCGACTCGATTCTGGTGTGTGCAGGTCAAGTGTGACACACCTTTGGAAAACTCCTGAAGTGAGCTATAACTTTGGTTCAAACCTTGTCCCGATCTGAGTTCAGGGCGAGAAGTTATGAGCGCCCAAAGTCCCGGGAGTTCAAACTGAGACAATTTTGGGACTCCATTTTGGGAATCCCAGGAAAAAGAGCCATTTGGATGCAAATGCGACGGAGAGCTACAGGGTGAACCCCTTGTGGGGAGGGAGGCAACAACCCCTTCGACGGAGAGCTACAGAGAATACTATATGGGGGAAGGTGGTGGCTTCCCCCGAGTCCGGGCCGTGGTGAATCAAGTGAGTCGAAGGTAGCCCGTGGCTTGTCCCAACACCAAAAGGGTGTAGAATGAGTTTTAATCAACTTGTTGGTTGGATTTGGATGCAGGACTGTATAATTGAGTAAGCTTGTCCCTCTTCGTAGTCTATCCCGGAGCTTTTAGCACGCCCCTCTCACCCCCTTTAGTGCTGGAAGTTGGGAGCGTGCCCTAAGTCCCAGAAATTTCGCAATTTGAGTGACTTAGCCCCAACTAGGGGCTAACTTGGGACTTGGCAGCGCGTCACTTGGTATCACAACTCTGGTTAAGCTCGGGTCATTGCTTGGGAGTTTTGGATGGCACCCAAGAAGAATCGGAAGCAAGTTCAAGACACCATGTTAGAAGAACCTAATGAAGATCGTGTAGTCCCGCCGGAATCAATTGGGGAGGAGGAACAAAGGACCCGGGAGGACCAAGATGAGCCCGAAAGTGAGGAGGAACATTGGAGCTCGGTCCTATTCACCCAGGAACAATTGGAAATCCTCTTCAAGATGAATAGGCCCGACTTTAGTGAGTTGGTTACGGCCCTCAAAGGAGGAGCATCCATCCACAACCTTTTGGTTGCGGGCACCATCGAAGTTCCCAGGTTTGGCTGGTTGGAACCTCGCATCCTTATGCTTGGCTTGCAGAAATGGAGGATTATTTGCATGCCGCCAAGGTTGGACGACATTCGGCCGTGGAGCTTGCTTAGTCCTACTTGAAAGGCTATGCCGCAACATGGTGGAGGACAATGAGACAAGAGGAAGGGAAGAACCATGGCTACACTTGGGAGTTCTTCAAGGAATGCATTAAGACCGAATTTGTCCCAAGGAACTCCGACTACATCTCAAGGTGCAAACTTCGTGACCTTGTGAATGCCACAAATGAGAATTTGAGGCAATATGTGAGGGCTTACTCCGAACTCATGCTTGAGATCGGGCACATGCATGAATTGGATCGTGTGTGCCGATTCGTGATGGGACTTCCAACTTGGGCCAAGCGAAAGCTTGAGGAAAATTGGCCCTCCTCACTATTCGAAGCCATCACAAAAGTGGAAGGCTTTTCGAATGTGGGGTGGAGTGAAAAATTCAGGTTCAAGAAAGATAACAAGTTTCTTCACAAGAAACCAAAACATGACGGTGAATGCATTTGTGGGCAAGGAAGCCTAACCAAGGATAAGCCCAAACAATTCCAAGGCGTGGGGTTTAAACCTAAAGGGAACTTCGTGAAGAAGGGGGTTCCTTTCAAAGGGACCCAACCCAAGGGAGATGTTAGGGTGAAACCCAAAGGAACATGTTTCAACTACAACGAGATGGGGCATTACTCCAAGGATTGTCCCAAGTCCAAAGCAGGGAATGGGGGCTCTAAGGTAATTACCCGCAATGCCAACCTAGCCCAAACTGAATGCAATTGACTTATCTTCTTGAAGGGGAAGATTGCTAAGCGGGATTTGTTATGTCTTTTGGACACAGGGACTTCTCACAACTTCATAACATGAGAAGCGCCGAAAGGATGGAGCTCCACTTGGAGGAATTCAAGGCACCCATCGAGGTGCATCTCGCGGATGGGGTTCCCCATCCCACATGTCACAAGCAAAAGAGGTGCCTCTCCAACTAGGAAATTGGAAAGGAAAGGTGGACTTGTTGGTGTCCTCCTTGGGTGGAATGGAGTGCGTTTTGGGAATGGAGTTCATCACCCAAAACAATGTGCTCATAGAAAGGCATAATAGACTAGTTAGGATTCCTTCCAAAAGTGGGATCGTGAAAGTGAAGGCGCACGAGATGCCTTGTGTGAATGGGCCAACCATCCACTTTATGTTAGGAAAAACCTGGGAAAGAGAATGCATGGGAGGTTACGGCATGTTGTGTGTCATGCGGGTGTTGGATGAGTATGAGCCCAAGGAAGCCACCAAGTTGGTGACTTTCGCCAAGTGCATAAAGCAAATTTTGGAAGAGTTCCTCGATGTGATGCCCGAAGAGTTGCCCGAAGACCTGCCCCCGAGAAGACGAGTTGATCATGAAATTGAGATGGTATTGGGAGTGGCACCTCTCACCAAGGCCCCATATAGAATGAGCCATGAGGAGTTGAAAGAGCTTAAGGTTCAACTCGAAGAACTCTTCGCGAAAGGTTACATCAAACCGAGCAAGTCGCCATATGGGGCACCCTTCTTTTTTGTTCACAAGAAGGATGGGACGTTGAGAATGTGTGTTGATTATAGAGCACTCAACAAGGCAACGGTGAAAAACCGGTATCCTTTGCCTCGAATCGATGATCTATTTGACCGTCTCTCAGGAGCCAAGGTTTTTAGTAAGATTGATCTACGTTCGGGATATTACCAAATTCAGATTGCGGAAGGGGATGAAGAAAAGACTATTTGCCACACAAGGTATGGCTCATACGAATTCTTGGTGATGCCTTTTGGGCTCACCAATGCACTCGCCACATTTTGCACTCTCATGAATGACATTTTCCGGGAATGGCTTGATGACTTTGTGGTCGTCTACATAGACGACATTTTGATCTATAGTGGCTCCTTGGAGGAGCATGCGGAGCACCTCCACAAGGTGTTCCAAAGGCTAAGGGAAAACAAGTTGTATGCCAAGCTCGAGAAGTGCGAATTTGGGGTGACCAAAGTGAACTTCCTTGGGCATAGGATAACTCAAGAAGGTTTGAAGATGGATGATCACAAGGTCAAGGTAATTATGGATTGGGAACCACCCAAGTTGGTGCCGACCTTAAAATCCTTTTTGAGATTGGCCTCCTACTATCGCAAGTTCATCAAGAACTTTGCGAAGATAGCCACGCCTTTGACAAACCTCTTGAAAAAGTCTGCTGTCACTTACGAATGGGAAGAAGCATGCGACAAAGCCTTTGAGACCTTGAAAGGTATTTTGGTGAAGGCACTTGTGTTAAAGTTGCTCAACTTTGACAAGGACTTTGAAATCCATTCCGATGCCTCCGATTTTGCAATTAAAGGAGTCCTAGTGCAAGAAGGAAGACCGGTGGCATTTGAGAGCAAGAAGTTGAGTGAGACGAAGCGAAGGTGGCCAACACATGAGAAGGAAATGTGGGCGGTCATACATTGCCTCAAAACTTGGGGCCATTACATAGGCTCCAAAGATGTGGTAGTGTGGATCGACAATGTGACCTTGAAGTACTTTGCAACTCAATCCAAGTTGTCTTCAAAGTAAGTGAGATGGCAAGAGACACTGGCCTTGTTCAATGTGGATATTCGACACAAGCTTGGGAAGGATAATGTGGTGCCCGACGCGTTAAATCAAAAACACTAACTTAGAGTGGTGTATGTGGGAGAGATGGAACTTCAAAAGGAAGTTCGACTAGCAAGCTACCGTGATGCATTTGCCAAAGAGGCAAGGCAAAACATTTAGAATGGAGCCAAGTCCCACTTCCATTTACAAAATGGATTATTGTGGTACAAGCAAAAGCGACTCTATGTGTTGGAAAGGAAGATGAGAAATACCATTTTGAAGGAGTGTCATGATGGACCACTTGCGGGTCATGGTGGTGCAAATTGCACCACAACACTCCTAAAGAAGTCCTACTATTGGCCCAACTTGAAGGATAGTGTGGAATAGTATGTGAAGACTTATTTAACTTGCTAACAAAATTGAACCTTCAACAAGAAGCAAGTGGGTTTGTTGCAACCTTTGCCAATTTTGGAAGGGCCGTGGGAAAGTGTGTCCATGGATTTCATGGTAAGCTTGCCCCCATCAAGGGGGTTCGATGCCATCATGGTGGTGGTGGATCGATTTAGTAAGATGGCACATTTCATTCCCACAAAAGATGAGGCCACGACCCAAGAAACTAGTAGGTTGTTCTTCACACATGTCTTCAAGCTTCATGGGCTTCCAAAGGATATAGTCTCGGATCAAGACCCAAAGTTCACAAGTAAGTTTTGGCGAGCCTTCTGGAAGAGAATGGGGTCGGAGCTCAAAATGAGCACTTCTTTCCACCCCCAAACAGATGGGCAAACCGAGAGGGTGAACTTCGTGATCCAATAATTCTTAAGGAATTATGTGGCGCCGGATCAACGAGGTTGGGTGGACCACTTGGAATTAACCGAGTTTTGTTACAACAACTCAGAACATTTCGCGACAGGGTCCACCCCCTTTCAAATGGTGACGGGCAAATCACCAATTGTGCCCATGACTTGGGTAGCACATGGACAAACCCCGAGTGATGCAAGTGAGGAAGTGCCGATGGTCACATAACTTGATGAAGAAAGACGGCGCCTTTGGGAGGTGGCAAAGGCTAACTTGGAAAAGGCGCACAAAAGGTACAAGGATTTTGCGGACAAGTCCCAACAAGAGGTGAAGTTTCAAGAAGGGGACGAGGTGTGGTTGAACATTTAAAATTTCCGGTTGCTAGAAGGTTTAAGTCATAAGTTTTTGGGCCCATATGCATGCCCATTCAAAGTGTTAGAAAAGAAATTTTCCGACACTTATAAGTTAGAATTACCGGAAAACCTTAGAGTTCATCCCACATTTCATGTGTCTCTTCTGAAGCCGGTCTCCCATGATACCTCAAGGCCCAATCGAGAGCACAACTCAAGGCCCCCACCTAGACTTGGTTCACAATGAACCAGAGTTTGAAGTGGAGGCCGTGCTCAAGTCAAAGCAACTAAAAGGACGATAGTGGGAATACTTAGTGAAGTGGAAAGGATACCATCCAATAGAAGCATCTTGGGTGAATGAATCCGACATAGAACATGCCCAAGAAGCCATAAAAAAATTCCACACTAAACTGGCAAAGAAGAAGAGACGTAAAACGTGACGAGGACATCACCTTTCTTTTAGTGGGGTTGGGTGCCACATAAAATGTACCACATCAAGTTGCAAGTGAAATAAAGGCTTAAGAACTTCCAAAAGATTGTATCACAAGAATTATGTATAAGTGCAAATAGGGTTGTCAAGTTTAGCATGAGACAAATGGAACTTCTTGCATAGCCCAAATCAAAATCGGACTCCTACTTTAGGGTGAAAAGAAATCTTGACCCCAAAAGAGGAGGCAAGCAAGGTGAGCTTGCAGGGACATGCACAAGCCTTAAGTGCATCCTAAAGGGTTAGTTGGTAGTGGCAGCCAACGCGGGAAGTCATGACCCCATTTGCGTACTTTATCGTGTAGTTTGGGACTTGGGTTTTGGTAAAACCTAAATGTCTCTTCTCATACCTTGATAAGCAAACCTTTTAATCAAGGTTTGATTGTTGTGATCAAGGCGCAAGGTTGGGAAAGGAGTCATGTCAATAGTTTAGGTCAAAAGTAGACTTGACTTGAGTCCTCATGAAGGGAAGGTTGGAAAAATGGCCTCCCAAATGGGGGTTCCGTCAATTAAGCTACTTTAGTCTTTTGATGAAACAAGAGTTAAGGGTTTTCTATGAGATGCCCTTGGACTTGCCAAGAAGGTGTTGGAAACTTGGGGACGCCTAAGTTAGCTTGAAGCAAGGTCTAACCGCAAAAGTCGGCATTTGATGGCCAAAGGATCCAAAGAAAGTGATTGTACTTGCAAAGGAAATTTCTAAGTATCAATGAGGACATTGACCTTTTCTTCTAGTGGGGGAGAGTGTCGCAACCCCACTTTGAGGGAGTTGTGAGGTTGCCACTCACACTCCCGAAAATGGGACTTGGGAGTTCTCCGGGACTCCTAAAAACTCAGAGCGTGATTGCAGGGATCAAAACACCTTGCATTGATGCGTTTTTTATACTGTTGGAAAGTTCTTGAAGTGTAAATGTCCAAAATGGCCTCGTATGAACCATTTGGACATTTGCAGCACAAGTTATGGTCAAAAGAAGGGTCGGGAGTCAAATTGGCAATTTGACTCCCGACCACTAAAAGTCGGGAATTGACCCGATTCTGGTGTGTGCAGGTCAAGTGCGATACACCATTGGAAAGCTCTTGAAGAGAGCTACAACTTTGGTTTAAACTTCGTCCCAAACTGAGTTTGGGGCGAGAAGTAATGAGTGCCCAAAGTCCCGGGAGTTTAAACTGGGACAATTTTGGGACCTCATTTTGGGAGTCCCGGGAAAAAGAGCCATTTGGATGCAAATGTGACGAAGAGCTGTAGAAAATACTATATGGGGGAAGGTGGTGGCTTCCCCTGAGTCCGGGCTGTGGTGAGTCAAATGAGTCCAAGGTAGCCCGTGGCTTGTCCCAACACTAAAAGGGTGTAAAATGAGTTTTAATCAACTTGTTGGTTGGATTTCGATGCAAGACCGTATAATTGAGTAAGCTTGTCCTTTTTCCTAGTCTATCCCGGAGCTTTTAGCACGCCCCTCTCACCCCCTTTAGTGTTGGAAGTTGGGAACGTGCCCCAAGTCCCAGAAATTCCGCAATTTGAGTGACTTAACCCCAACCTGGGGCTAACTTGGGACTTGGGAGCGCATCATAGAAATTGAACTAACCAACTTGTTGGTTGATTTGATGCATGTTTGAGTAAATAACTAAAGCTTGTCATTCTTCTTAGTCCCATCCGGGAGCTTCAGCACGCCCCTCTACCCCTTCTAATGTTGAGAGCTAGGAGTGTGCCCCGAATTCCTCACAATTTCGCTGTGTGAGTAATTTAGACCCATCTTGGGTTTAACTAGGAACTTGGGAGCGTGTCATTCATTCTCTTTAGCATTTCTCAAATGTATTATTGGTTCATCAAGGATTTCGAGGTAAGAATCCATAATACATGCAAGGTAATGTTAAAATACAATGGATTGTAACAATGTATACAAAATAGACCAAATGTATATGTTGATAAAGATTTATGGGAACTTGTTAGGATTTGAATTATGTTTGGAATGAAAAGTATAACTTTCTAATGGAGAAAAAAGAAGATATGGAAAATAATGGTAATCTTTTGGGAATGAACATTGTAGTTATTAAAAATCAGAAAACATAATTATGTTGTGTTTTTGAGGAGATGTTGGAGATTTTCTTTTGTAGAACATACTATACATAAGTGATTATTGAAATGAATAACAATGGAGAATAATGAATTTAAAATTTTGATTTCTTGCAACATTTTTTCTAGAGTAATTATTTTCATGTTTTTTCTAAAAATAAGTAGTTAATGTTAAAAATAATACTTACTAGGTTGCTCACCCAACACCTTAAGAAGGTGCACAACATTGTGATAGAGAAAGCGAAATCTAATCATCCTTTGATTCATGAAGGGGGCTTAATCACCAAGAACATGTTCAGATCAATAAACACATTTTAAGTGATACACATGTAATTCAACAATGAAATGACCAAAAGGCAATTGCTTGAACTTGTGTGAAAACCCATGCAAAATGAAATCATGTCTAATTGCTTATAAAAAAAAAAATTGAAATGTGAAAGTCCCTTTTGTGATTAGTTTCAAATTGACTTTTACAAGTTTTGGGCATTCAATTTTGGGGTGTTGGGAACATCCCACGCAATGCTTGCACACAAATTAAGAAAAATGAGAACCTATAAACCCCCTCATTTGCACCACTTGATGCATGTATGCAAAAAGGTTGAAGATGGTGTGGGATGGCACATATTGGGAACATGAGTTGAACAAAACAATTTGAATATGATAAATTAATGTACTAGTCATTAATTTCCATGAATTTGAGATGATTCATGTACAATATGGCCTCATACCTACCCATTTTTCTCTTTTTGGTTTAGGTTTTCTTTGTAGGGCCCATGTTAAATGTGGGTTATTGTTTCAATGCAGGTTTCATAGGATCAATAAAGATGAATTCATGGTGACCATGATTCTTCTCCAACTTGAACATCATGACATTTATACCCATAAACATGTGGAGAATGTGGCAAAGGTGGCAATAGCCTATTGCTAAGCACATGGGATTGGTGATGTGGATTGTAATTCTAAAAAAGGTTCTCCCCCATATAGGGATTAGGGTGTGGGTAGGATTGTATGTAGTGGACATTTTTGGCATGGTTTTGTAGAATTGGGAATTTCCATCCACCTATCATGTACATAAAAGCTATGGTTTGCATTTGAGGACATGATCCTTTATGATATCTAAATATATGTAAAGAATTCTTGATTTTTGACAAACCTTTTTGTCATGGACTCAAAACCATCTTATTCTTGCATTATTATTTCACATATACATTGTTCAAGTGTAAGATTCTTAAGCAATATCTACATAATTTTTTGTAAAATCTTCATGATGTTAGGGGAAATTTGCAATACCCACATATGGGCACTCAATACACATTGGGCTTTTGATTTGTGCGCAATACCTGCATATGGGTCACAAAATAGGTGTTGATTTATTGGGTTTAATCATCCTTTTGAAGCCCAAAATGAAAGGATGCAAGTATTGCACTTTGGGATATATCTTCAACTAACTACCATAAATTAAGATTGAGTCATTTTCATGACATCCATGATGTGCAAGTATTGCATAAGGTATAAAACCATTACTATGTTGCAATATTCCCATGTGGGTCATGAAAATAAGTGGAAATTTAAGAACCCAAAACCATTCCAAACATGGTGGTTTAAAATTGATGTGGGTATTGCATTTTTGGATTCAGTTTTCATCCAATCACCTACGATTAAAATCAAGTGAATTTCAAAATTCCTTGTGTATGCATATTGCATGATGTAAAACCCTAAACTCAAAACCCAAAATAGTCCTAATGGTAGATGTTGTAAACCTTAACAACTATACAAACATATGTAAATGCAAAATACATATTTTTTAATAGTAACTAATTATGCTCTACATTTTAAAGCTAACTAAATGGGAATGATAAGTGGAAAAATTAGCCCCTAGATTTTAAAGCGAATAAAATAAAATAAATAAAAATAAAAAATCTTAAAAAATCTTAATGGTAGATGCCACAAACCCTAACAATGTTACAAAAATATAAAATTGCAAATCTTTTTTCATAGTAGTTAATTATGTCTCGTATTTTAAAAGTAAATAAATGAAAAAATTGAGCGAGAAAAGAGGTTGAGACTTTTTCCACTCCTTCTCAAAAGCAATAAAATGAATGTGTTTTGCTCCATATATGTCTAAATGAAAAATCCTCCCAAAAATCCAATTTAAGGTGGACTTTAGTTAATATAAAAGGTGCAAAATTCATAATTATTTATTATGAGAAAAAAACTTAATTGCAAACCATATTCTTTAAGTACTTCATTAAAATAGGTACATCAAATAGTTAAATCTATTGCTTGGTGCTTAATTAAATTAAATTAATGAAATTAAATACATTGTGCATTACATATCCCAAAGTGAAAACAAAGTTATAAAATCAATGCCATAAAATTGATTGCTTGGATTTGAAGTTAACATTTATCATCATTAGGGGTTCAAATAGGATTAAAATGATTATTGGTGTATTCTTTGTAACACTTGGATTTTATATTATAACTTCATCGATCAAAGTTGACAACATGGAAGCGCTAAGTAGGTGCAACAATGAAGGTGTAAGTAGGTAGATTTTGTCAAGAGGTAAAGGTTTAGTGGAAAATAGATAAAGGTTTTGTCAAAAGGTAGTGGTTTAACTAGGAAAAAATAGAGGTATGTCAAAATGCAAAGGTTTAGTTAGGAAATAAAAAAGCTTTGCTCAAAGTAAAAGTTTAACCAAGAAATAAAGAGATTTTGTTGAGTTAGGAGAAAATATAAATTTTGCCAAGAGGTAGAGGCTTAGTTGAGAAGAGATAGAGTTTTGCCAAGAGATAGAGGCTTATCTAGGCAAAAATAAAAGCTTTGCCAAGAGAAAAAACGTTTTGTCATGCAAGGATATAAGTCTTGTTGAGAACTACTGGTTTAGCTAGAGAAAGATATAGGGTAGGTAGGGGATTAATTTTTTGTTGGTAGGTAGGGCCAAGATGTAAGGCTGCAGGGTAACTAGGTCAGTAGGGTAGGATAACTAGGTCAATAGGGTATCTAGGTGGGAGGGTAGTATGAATGTCAGGGTTGAAAAAAAAGGTCAAAGCTCAGAGCAGCCACACAAGGTTGTCTGTGGTGCAATGTTGGTTAACGCAAGGTCAGGAGCTGGACGGAAAAACGCAGCCCATTCTAGGACAGAATGGCCAACTGGTGCACTGGTGGGTGCTGGTTTACTCTGGCCAGACAGTGGAACATGACCAATGTGGTATCTATCTATGAAGGAAGGTAGTTTGTTTGTTTTGGTTTGTACTTATGAGATCCACCAAACCGGGATGCTTCAGATGGTGTTCTTGGTCTCTTTGGAAAAGCTCTTGAGACACTTCTGCCTTCTTGAGAACAGGACACACTAGGAAGATGAACCCATCATCCTCTACTTGAAGAAACTAAACTAAAGGAACCATCCATTAAGTCCTATGAAAAGAAGTTCAATCAGGAGTTCGTACACAGCAGCAGGGTGAATAGGAGCTCCAGTATTTCACCAAATCCCAATATCCCAAGACAGGAATCTTGTGTTAGTTTCGACACACAAATGACACCGACCATTTTGGAGGCAAGAGCCCCTCTGTTTTAGTTGCATACCCTAGTACCTTAGCCAATTTGATACTAATTATATTATTTTCAGGAATGTTGAAAATTTTCAAAAATTATTTCTTCCAAATCAAAAAATATTGTGTAGGGTAAGAGTGGATATTTAGGAACATTTCATTTGTTGAAATGAAAATTTCAAAATTAATTAATTATTTGACGGACATGTGTTGAAATGGCCAAGGTACTGTGGGAGTACACAAAAAGAAATTTCCTTGTGTAGCCTCTTTGGAGGAAAGCTTAGATCTGTGAATTGAATCCCTCCTCAAAAAGGGCAGGCTGGGGAAGGGGGCTTCAAAATAGCCTACTAACTTTGCTATGTCTGTTGGGGGTATGGTAATCAGCCCTATGAACTTTCTGAGTATCATGATGCAGCATCGGTCCAACCTTGTAGCAATGTGGGCATTTGCATAAGGCATTTGCGCAAGTCATCACACTACCATCTACAAAGTTCATAGGGGTAACTAATGTCCTACCAGCCTTGGACTCAGCTACCCTGAGGTCGTAGGCCACTTATTTTCAGAATGTCCTAACCTTGGGGCCTTATACTACACAAAAATATTGGTTATAAGGTTATAGATTTTGCTTTAAATTGTGTCCTCTGCAGAAGTCGTGGCCAAACAACCCATTGGTTCCAGTTGGAACGAATTCACCGTTAGAGTACCTCTGTTCAGTACGTGACCCTGCAAAAATATTTCTCATATCCAAGTTTAGTTATTTATATTCTTGTAACCGCCCGTATAACTAAAACTGGGACTGCAGATGGGTGGGAGAATACTAATAGCAACTCACCAGGATCAATCAACAGCAAGTGTTAGGCTTTGTTGTGCCTTTTACCAGCTTCTATATTCATGCTGTGCAAAAATGTTGCGCCAGAACCAATTTGCTGAGCCGATCTGGCATGTTTTGACTTTTCTTCATCCAATTTTCTTTTGCAGCACCACAGCTGATCTTATTAACTAACCTCCTATTTTTTCATATCAAGCCTGGATCTATTTTTGCAGGCCCTTAGCAGCCTGAAAGTTTGGAGAGATGTCCTCATGACCGACATTATTCCCAGCAGCATCTGTATAATGTTCATTGTTTTGGCTGGCAGCGAGGCAGCTGGACATATTCTGGGGGAGAAAAAACCAACAATAAGAACAACAACAATGGCCGACAGCATTTTGTTGTCCACACTCCATTCAGAAGGGAGAATAAGAAGAATTGCATATGTCACCTGTGTGAAGGTGCAGAAGGGTACCAGGAGTTGTGCTCATTTGTGTTGAGTTCAGTCTTCATTGTTAGCCAAGCTCTTGAAACTAGTGATAATAAATAAACAAAGGGAGTGAACTTAACATACATTGGAGGGTTCATATGCCATTGTTTTGCAAAGATTGCAATGACAAGAGTTCATTGTCGTTTGGTCGGATTTTGTTTCAATCTGAAAAACTACCGCCAACCAAGTCTTCCTGAAAGAGTAGTGCCAAACTAGTCTTCCCTTCAATAAACCTCTACACGGTGGGTAGGTGCACATCATGAACTAACATCAAGGCTTTTGTAAGTGCTGTAGTTGGGAATCGATTGATCAGCACTACTTGCTGTACAAAGAATAATGCGTCAAAGCTTTTTCGCAAACCTGTGCCCATTTATTCATTTTTTTCCTATTCACCAATCATAGCCAACATGTCAAGAGGGAGTGAACACCTACCAGGAGGGCATGGAAGGTGCTAAACACACCCCCAATGAGCTCTGTCGGGCACATTTGTTGGTCAAAAATGCTCAGCCCTGTGGTTTTGTTGCAGGTTTTGACAGGTTTGACCTTGCTTTTATGCTAAATAAAAAATAGCATTGGTATTCTTCAAAGTTGAAATATTGATGGTTGGTATCCGCGCTTTTGTTTTTTTGTTTTTTTGAGAGGCCTTGAATTTGAAATCGTTGATATAGTAGAATAGAAATATAAAAGTCTCTTTGCAAAACAAACTGCATTAATTTTTGTGCAAAACCATGCAAGAGACAAAATGACAAGCCCAAAAATGTGTTGGACAAAGCTTGTTGGGGTGGGGGAAGGGGGTAATTAGTGCACCATGGTCGATCAATGGTGCCTGGACAGGAAACATTTTGTTTGGTTGCATTCCTGTCCCATAGCTAATCACCATGATTAGGCTATGCACCAACTATCCACATGCATCTTCCTAACTAGCCAGGAAATAGTTTATGTAATTACTATGATACTTACCCACATAGAGCATGCCCAGCAGCAACCCTCTATAAGTATGTAGCGCATCCAGTGTGTACTGTTTAGTTTCCCCCCCATCCTCACCCATGAACTTAAAAGATCGAGTGTAAAAGTCGGACTATTTAACTCACCACTTGGGTCAATCATTGTAGTTGTCCAATGAGAAAGAGTCATTTATTGTTTCTCAAGATGAATCGTACAAAGTCAGAGACTATTTAACTCACCACCTGGGCCAATCATTGTAGTTGGCCAATGGAAAACAGTCATTTATTGCTGAGAAACACTTATTTCCTGATATGGGTGATCGTGGAGGGCACCCTAACCATGTAACCGAAAGAAGATTCAGAGTGATTTTCTGTAAATCTTCATCCAAAAAGTACTGTAAAGGCCAATTTACTGCTACCATTGGGCATGCTCTTACGGAGGTATTGGGTAATGTAAGGGGGAAGAAGGAGGGTGTATAAGGAAGGTGTGGAACCTGGGCAACTTGGCACATCTGAGTCTTAACTGGATTGTGCACGGGTGGGTGCTGGGTCACATCACCCTATATATGTTTGGCAACCAGTTAGAAAAACCTAACAAATCAGTGTTTGGTTTGCAACAAATTTTTGTTATTTTTGACCCACAAAATGGAAAAAAATTTGGGGGTTTTTTTTTTCTATTGTAAATTCAACTAATTTTCCTAATCTTTTGGAAAAACCTGCCAATTTTTTGATATCAATTTAGCCCTGCTAACAATCTTTTGTAAAGTAGCAACAACAGGAGGGCCCACTCCACCCTGGGTGCTTGGATGAAGATCATGATACAACATGGCAGGATGTGATGAGGTTGTTGGGCAGAAGGCATTGCTTCCCACCCCCACAGCCTTGGCCCCCAAAATTTATAGAAGCTTTGCACGCCACCTGCAAATGCTGTTGGTGTTGAGTTCAGCACTGAGCAGCCACCCTCACGTTCTCTCTTTGTAAAAACTGTACCTTGTTCAGTGCACCATATAGGTGGACAATTGCTAATAGGATCAGAGTCTTGATTGGTTTATAGGTAGGTACCTATTCATTGTTTGCTTGTAAAGATAGGGTGAACAACCTAGTCATTGGTAGCATTGATAAACCAAAACTGATTTTGCCTTGTTCTCAATAAGTATTTAGGGCCGGAACTCAAGAGAAGGATGACCAGATGAAATGATGAAACCCTGCCAAACTTTATAAAAAATATTCACTCAAGAACAGGAGAGAAAAAGAAACAAAGAACAAGGACCAAAGTCCAGGCAGGCAAAAGAGCCCCAAAGAGGTGAGCCACACGGAGGTAAGGGAAAAACTAAGTGCTGAAACCTCCACCAGTTGCATGAAGCATATCAATTAAAGAAAGGGTAGGTAGGCCCAACAAAGCTCCAAGCCTAGAAGAACCCTTCCTTGCAACAACAGCCCGCCTTGAAATGGAGGCAGCTTGCACTTACTATAATGCCACCAACACTCTTTGTCTATAAAAGGAATGCAAAACCGATAAAGATGTGCCCTTTGCTATCCACTTCATGTTAGCACATCGATAAAGAAAGTTGTCGACCTACTAGTGAAGACACCCAAAAACCTCCATGGCAAGAAGGAGAAACATGTACATTGGGTAACGGTTGTGATAAAGCCCTTCCTTCACCTAAATAACCACTATTGCAACCACCCCATGGGAAAGAACTGCTTGTGATACCAATTTGTTCGAGTGAAGTCAACAATGACAATAGCGATCAATGTGCAAATACCACCCGAAGATAGAACAATGTTGACCTGTCAACAAAAGGACTCAAAAAAAGACAATGAAAAAACATCAATTTGTTCTTGCAAATATGAAACTTTACATTTCTCGCAATGGATGTAAATGCATCTCAAATGACAGCATGAAATGAAATCCTTTCTCCACCATGGGCACAACAGAAGAGGTGGATTCCCATGGGGTCTAATGGTTGGCCACATAAGCAATGAATTCGACCAAAAATCAAAGGGTGAGGAGGCCTAACCTGGTTTGCAACATGGAGAAATAAACATTTGAAAATAAACATAAGCGTGAGATGATTAAGCAAGCAGATAACCAAGTTGTCACACCAAGCCCTACACAAAATTTCAAGTGTGCTTGATGTGAGTCAAAAGACATGTCATAAATGATGTTAAAAAAAAATGGTTGTGCAATCTTTTTGAAATGGTCCCTTGAAATCAATATGTTCCCCGTTCTGCAAGTTGCTTGAAAAGGGTAAACATTTAGCTATAGCCAAGGGAAGAAGCTTTTGAAACAACCTCAAATTCACTTGGAAGGGGAACAAACGCAAAATTGGTTGCCCCAATAGACTCCAAAAGGAAAGGGTGCAAATCCAACAATAATCTAGAAGCAATGATCAATAATCTTAACGCCCTACTCCTTAGGTAAGCCACCAACGCAATGGTCTATGCACAAATGAAGCCAATCCTGCCACTAGAAATGGGGAAGAAAACTTGCCAACGCACTAAAAGGCCTTTAAACACTCGAGAGAACCTAGGCCTAAAAGTTTTTCAAAAACTTGCATGAGAGTCGAATTGAAAAATGCAAGCTGATGTCGAAAGTTCAAGAGGGGTGAGAATGCACAAAACAAATAAGAAGACCTTTGCATGAAACATCAAAATAAAATCCCAAAAGCAATTTGAATATGTCCCAACTCAGGAAGCATATAAACATAATGAACATCGTCATCTAAAGAGTCTTGTCAAAAGGAAGAGAAGAACGACTCAGAGCCAAAGGGGACCCCTAGAACTTTAACCATAACCATGATAAAAGTTTTTAACAATGTGCAAAATTGATCAGACTTTGTTTTCCACTCACTCCACTAGGTGTCTTGATAGTGAGGGTAGATTAATGGGTATGCAGTCAGTTGTGTTTTTTTGGGGTCAATTTTGTAATGTAGTCAAAATGGCCATTATCTATAAGAAGATTTAGTCAAATTTGGCTATGAACAAGATAAAAGGAAAATAATTTAAGTGTCCTTCTATATTTTTGGGTGTCTATTGGAACCAAATATAGGATCTGGATTCTTTTTATCTTTGCATTTTATATTTTTGATTTTTTAACAAGTAACAACCTCAAAAATCACATCATATCATCACATTATAACCATCATATCAGCCTGCAGCTCACTTCAAGTTGTGAGTGTGAAATTTCGCCAAAATGTGAAAAATAAATAGAGAAATATTCTGTCACAATTTTTTATTTTTTTTCTTTGTCACATTTGGACTCTGATTTTAGTTTGGTAACATTTTTTAAAGCTAGTTTAAAAACTTTTTAGAAAGGTTTTTAAAAGCTGTTGCCATTTAATGCTAAATCCCCTCTTGAGATGCTAGCCAATGATGCAACATCAAAAAAATGAAAAAACAATCACTTATCATAATCGCATTTTCAAATTCTAATTTCATTTTTTGGCAACATCTCACCAGTGAAAAAAAAGGCTGGCAGCCACACAGACTTACAAGGCCAAACAAGCATTGTGATTTTTAAGTTCACCAAATAGGAATAATGTAAGTTACTACTATAGGAGAACAAACTTTTTCTCGGTTGCAAGGAACTAACAAGTAACCCCCATGGCCATTGCTATCATAAACAGAATGATATTTGGCATGGACCACCAGCAGAGCCCACTACTTTTGTGCAACAGCTTGATAGGCACACACACACTCATCTTGCTTTTCATGGTTGGGATACCAACCAATCTTTGCTTGAGTTTATTGGATTTTGATGTCGAAGAGTTTCATGCAAGTGATCTCTAATTCTGCATATAATAATAGACCGTCAAAGTTTTATCATTCTCAACATGGAATTCTCCTTTCTCACATTACATATTTTGCTGCATACCAATGACTAGGGGTTAAGTATAGAGACTCTAAACATTTCAAATCATAAAATCCAGGAACAACCTCATTGTGCATTACTCCATGCTGCTAAGTTGACCATTTTTCCAAGGGTTGGGTACAAAAAAATCTTACCTTGCGTGAACCAGCACCTACACTGGAGCCATCATGGTCGTCAAAACACAAAAACCCTAAAATTTTTTTGTTGAGTTGCTTCTAAACAGTCTCTAGACTAAATCTGGGTCTCCAATTCCAAATTGATCACTTCCTGGGTTGAATATAGCCTCTAAGATGCCTCATTCAAGAAGCGTTAAAGACCTACCAAAAATGCTTTAGCGTGCCAAAAAATTCACCCCAAGGATCCTCCCATGCAAGACTTGGTTAAACATGAAGACATAGCTAGCCTTCATCAGCTTCCACCCCCCAAACTGATTGGCTTCAGGATGCTGGACTAGCAAACAGTAATGTTACTGGAATTATTAGTTGTTGCCTACCTACTTACATATTATGATTCTAATGATTCTTCTTTGTATGAGTTGAACCTTGCACTATCTTGCTAACTACTCACAAGGTGCTTTTTTTTGTATGTGAAGGGTGGTGCCCCATTACCAATAGGATTCCATGTTTTAGTAAATCATGGGTCTCAGTTCTGTTTTCTATTAGTGAGTTGGATGGAGGAGCAAAATAAGAGCAGAGGAAAATGTTGAATTTTGGATGGCTGAAAATCTCCAGTGCAGGTTTTTTGTTTCCTTCATAGTATTTGTGATGTAGCTGAACTGGTGATCATCCAGAATGCTGTTTAGCCAAATTTGGCTACAAATAGGATATGACAGTAAAAAAGTTTAAGATTTCTTCATATTTTTGGCTACATGCTAGAAGTAAAATAGAGAAATCTGGTGATATTTTTCTTCTATAAAAACTGTAGAACTTTGGCAACAAAAAAACCGAAAAACACATGTATTTTTTAGCCATTAAAAAAAAGGCTGGGGCTCCAACTCCAATGGGTTAAATTTTGGTCAATTGGGTGTCAATGTAGCCCAGCCTTCTTCATTGATTTGTTGCAGATGGTAAGTGTGTGTGGCTTGACGAGCTCGAGAAAATTTCAATCCTGGCCCCAAAGTAAAATCTAGGTAGTCTGCTTGGGATTACAAAAGAAACCAACTAGGCTAGCAACTTATACCAAAGAAGAAAAGAAAAGCAAGGAAAAAGGGTAAGCCTGTTTGTTGTTGATGCAAGCTAATCTGGGCCTCCTCTACTTCAAAATGTTGGAAGAATGATCTTAAAGAACTGGTCACAAAACTTGAAAAGCTAACAAATTTGACCCCATCATCAATTCCTGTATGTAGCTAGCGTTGAGTAGTACTAGAGTCTGAAAATTTAATCTTGCAAAAGTGGTGAATTTTTGTGTGCTGAAAACCCACATTTTACAATTACAAAGTTACTTTTTTCTGAAGTTTTTTTCTTGGGAAATAAATCACAAAATAGAGAAAATTTGCCACCAAAAAAAAAACCCCCAAAAGATGAAGACATGCTCTAAGGGTGTGCTTTTCACATTTCCACCCTTTTATTCTTCAAAGCCATGTGATAATACTCTCTTATTATTTACCTTTTCTTTTATGGTGATCATGAGTATCCCAACAGCACCAAAGCATGCGCGCACATGCTCATCTCCCTTGGTCACATACATATGAATCCCACAAACCCTAAGTTCTAACCACAAGTTTTGCACTACCCCGGTAGGTTCAAAGTGGAGTCATCAACTTCCTCTAAACATTGATTTCTCCAATGAAACTCATCCATGGATTTCTGTGTGATAGAAGCAAAATTGGATGATCTGGGTGGTCTCATCATAGATTAAGGAAGATGGTCAAGCAACTCCATCATGCCATTGGGGCACTCTGGGCCCCTAGAGGCTATCAATTTGCCATCAGAATTAACAAAATTAGCTATGCCCCAATTCTAAAATCCCCTAGGTTCCCCTAAACCCTAAACCTTTTTTTAGGGCCTCTTACTTTAGGAATGCCCCCATCCTGTGCTGAAACCATGAGAGCATGTTTCCCTAGAGTTTCTGACCACCCTAGGGTCAGCTTCCACATTGAAAAAAACATAATTCAATTTATTTCTAAAAATCAATTCATTTTCAACATTTTGGAATTATTATCATGATCAACAATCTACAGTGATATTGTCATATGAGTAGTGAAATTATTCATATTGTAGCCTATGATACCTATGATGGTTCTCAACACCTCAGCTCCATATTTTTACAAATTTTCATTTCTATACTTCAAGGATTATTTACTGACAAAACCAACCCTAGGGTAATGTAACCCCTGGCTTGCAAGCCGAGGCCAAAAACTAAAAGGAGGCATGCTTTTTCAACCTCTTAGTTGTTAACTAAAATTAACATGTAGGTAACATGTCATGGATGGCTATGGAATACCAAAAGGGTCATAGCCGTAATAATTTGAATTTGGACTTTAGGATAGTTTTGTTTGGCTATGAGAAAAATGGTCCCACAAACAAGCATTGTACATCCCAAAACATAATGAGTAGTTTAAGGTTGAAATCTTGGTTTAAACTTAGAATCTTTTCTAGCACTTTGGCTTATTGCTAGAATATTTTTGAAACTTTGACGTCAGGTTGAAATTTGTTCCAAGGTTAAAATCTTTTTCAATAACTTAACTTATGATTAGAATCTTTTTTAGTGCTTTGGTTTAGAGTTAGAATCTTTTTAACTCTTAGGCTTAAAGTTAAAATATTTCTAATGCTTAGGCTTAAGGTTAGATTCTGTTTTATATTTTGGTTTAAAGTTAGAATCATTTTATTGCTTTGGCTAGAGTTAAAATATTTTTAGTATTTAAGCTTAGGGTTAGAATCTTTTTAATATTTGGCATACTATTAAAAATAAATAGCACTAAGGTTTTAAAGTTGAATTTTTAAAAATATTTTGGCTTAAGGTTAGAGTCTATTTAAGCTTAAATGTTAAAATCTTTTTAACACTTTGGCTTGGGGTTAGAATCTTTTTATTATTTTGTTTAAGCTTAGAATCTATTTAGGCCTAAAGTTAGATTCACACCAAGGGTTAATACAAATATTTTTGTTTCATTTAACCCTCTCTTCATTTGGGGGTTAAAATGATTAAAATATAAGGAATACACTAACCGCTAATCTATTCACACAAGGGGATAGATAAAATAGTATGATGGGGTTAATTTAACCCTACATTGAACCATTCACATTGAGGGGATTTTCAAACTATGCAAAATGTTTGGACATCTTGGAGAAACTTAGGAATTGTTTCCATGCTGCCCCCCAAAAGTTTGGGCACTCTAGAAAATTCCTGAGAAGTGTTTTCCAGGATGCTTGAAAAAAAGATTGCCAGTTTGAGTTTTTTAGGCTGCCTGATAAATTTCAGGCAAATTATTTCATTTCAAATCTCATGCTGCCCAGTGAAATTACAATGTTTGAAAAAAAAAATTCATTTTTGCCCAAAAAATTGGGCATTCTGGAAAAATCCTGATGCTTGAAATTTTTTGGCATTCTGGGTATTTGTATGTTGCCCGATAATTTCAGGCAGCTTATAAAGGTTGAAGAAAGTTTTCATTTATTGCACTCTGGAAAATCCTGACACTTGAAAATTTTCTGGCAGTTTGGGGAACTTGTATTCTGCCCAATGATTCCGGGCAGATTATGAAGTATGAAAAAAGTCTTTGTTTTTGCTTACCTTTTTGGGTGCTCTCTCACATGAAAGTCCATATGTTGGGTGGAGCAACATTAGAAGCTCTTGTGAACATGAGAGGGTATTTTAACCCTTTGAAATCAAGGCGTCAAACTAATCTTCTTATTTCACTCTAACTTGATGGGCAAATCTTTAAAAAATGAAGATATTTATTCCTTGGGTCAAGATATCTCCAACACATTTATCCCCCTCTTAATCTCAATGCCATGTTATTTGCCAAATCAGTTTTTACCCGTTTTGTGTGAATGGGATAATAAGGTCCTTTCGGCCATGGTGAACCAACACCCACATTGAAACCTTCACTTTTTGAATGAGGCCTCTTAGTGACCATATTAAGCCCAAAAAATGTTAGATTTGAACTCAGAGATGCCGATTTAATCTTAGCATGGGGTATTTGTAATATTTAGAAATAATTTAAATGAATTTTAAGATTTTTATTATGGTACCAACATGGGTGCTAGTTCACCCTAGGTGGGTTAGTTTATTCTTTTAGTTGATCCCTTTTACCACCTTGATATGAATCTAGCTTAAGGGTTAGAATCTTTGCACTTGAAGCCAAATGTCCTGCACTCTTAAGACAATGACCTTAAGACAATGACCTTGAGTTCAATATGTAATAACCCCAAGCCATTGCACCAAGAATTACATGTATTTGATGTGAATACATGCCTTCTTTCAAAAATAATACACGTCTATTGGCTTAGTGTGAAATCTAAGCCAAGATGCTTTCTCCCAAGACAAAAATAATTTATATATGCATATTGATCTAGGGTTGGAATGTTTTGGGGCATATTGACTTAAGGTTGAAAGAAATTTAAGAATATGACCTAGGGTTAGAATGTTTTGGGCAGTTTGACCTATGATTAAAATAGTTGGAACTTTTGCCCCATGGTTGGAACTTTTTTTTAAACAATTTGACCTGAGGTTGGGATCGCATACACTAGTATGACTTTTTTGGTATTCCATAGATGGCTTTAGCAAAATGATTGACAAACAGGAGGCATCCCAACATTAACTTTAATGTGGTCTCTATAATTGCCACTATTTCACTTTGAACTACAATAAACCCAAACCTATTGACAAACGGAGATCAGAAATTTATTATTTGCATTTGCAGTGCCAGAGTTAAATTGGTTAAAGTCCTAGGGTAGTTGAGTTCCAAAAATACTGAGCTTAGGACAAGGTGATAGTCCAGTCCAGCCCTGCATTTCGGAAAAGTCCCTCACATGTGTGGGCTTTACACATTGTAAAGCACAATGCTAAATTACGAAGAGCTTTCAAACCCCACAAAGGAAATAGGGTGCAAGGAGTGGCCTTTACTAAGACTCCGTAGAAGACCAACCCGGTTGCGGTATTCACTACAACCAGCAGGTTTCAGCCTTTAGTGGGTATTGGACTCTCCCAAAAGAGGTGGTGACACCCAAAGATGTTCATGTTTACAATGTTGGATGGTAGGTACTCAAGAGGCTACTGCAACCTCTTCAAGATATAAGGGAGTTCTATGGGGTATTCTTAAGAGGGTCCCCATCTGTACTAGACTAGGCTCCAGAGGGTTCATCCCAATGTT
>Ga0209611_10003167_pt1 | contig 28762 bp, 20 predicted proteins | sample S1TSphgellanicum_3_FD_187693 | JGI IMG/M metagenome (GOLD analysis project Ga0209611, IMG submission 187693) | Host-associated microbial communities from peat moss isolated from Minnesota, USA - S1T2_Fc - Sphagnum magellanicum MG (SPAdes) (version 2) | ecosystem: Host-associated > Plants > Peat...
AAGAAAGAAAAATGCAAAAGAAAACAAAGAAAATAAAAAAAAGGAAGGATAAAAACACATCCTCCTTGTAAATTTGTTTATTAAAAAAAGAGATGAAAAAATTACAAGAACAAAAAAGAGAAAAAGAAACAAAAGTAATCGAGGGAGGAAAAAAAAAGAAAAAAAAAAAAAAAAAAAAAAAAAAATAAACAAAGGAGAAAAAAAAAAAAAAAAAAAAAAAAGGATAAAACATAAAACATTGGCTTCAAAATGTTTCCTCTGGATATTATTTAGGGTTAAAGATTTAGGGTTTAGGGTTGCAGAGTTTGCAGATTGATCATTCTGTGGATGTATGTATGTATCACACCTGTAGTGTAGTTAATGCTCTCTGTATAGAATGCAGTTTGTCAAGATGTTGTGCTTTGTATTCAAGAGGGTTGATGCACAAAGACAAGCTAATAACATGACATCATTTGTGGTGCACTACTGTTGTATGATGGCAAGCACTTTGCAGGAATGGCAAGAGGAATTTCAAAAAGCCTTCTTATAGTTTGATGGTTTATATATATGGCTTTGAGATATTGTCTCCATTCACTTTGGTTCAGAGTGATTGAGTTCTGTTTCATCATTGCCACATGAATTGAACCCACTGATTGAGCTGCACTGTCGGCAATGTGATATCTTCAAAGGCTTCATGATAAACCTAACTAGCAAGCTGTGTAACTATTTTTGTGTGCTTGTTTCATGACCAGATGTTTGGTGTGCTATGGAGCATGTGCAGTTTATATACAGAGAAGTTTGAGTAAGAGTTGTGGAGACTGGCCCAATTCTTCTGCTCTCATCTTCCTGGTCCCATTGAGATCTTGTTGTCTTCCCGACATTCTGTGGCTGGCAAGAAACAGTGGTTGTGATCTCTTTCTTCCTCTTATCATCTTTCTCAGTGGCATGGGCCAAATAAGCTATGTAAAACAGTCTGTGGATAAAACTTTGATGGCAAGATCTTGGCTTTGATTTGGTTGGGGCTTATGTCAAGAAACATTTTCAGAACTTTTGTGAAGTTGAAAGTATGGTGCATTTATCACCTGTCAAGAGTAGGTTCTCTCTGATTACATGAATGTATCCTCATGAGTGTACACATTGTGAAATTACATATCAGCAGCAAGATGAAGTGCACAGCTAGGAAGTTCAATGCAGGTGCTAATTTCCAAAAAGTAAGCGTTGTGGGAGTGCAGAACAGAGGAGGAGTCAGACAAAGCACACAAGCATGAGCAGTTGCATATTATTCTTCCTGAGTGCATCCCTCAAAAGAAAGCAGGGAGTATAGACAGTGTACAAACTTAGTTTAGCAATGAGATTTTAAGTGTTGTAATCAGGGGCAAAACAAACAGCCCTCGGTTTGGAGCAGGACTCAAGAATGAATATGAGAGCAGTTGCATCATTGCTTCTCTTCTGAGATGTTACCACTAGGGCAGAATTTCATGTTTTTAGACTTGCTGAAATTTCACACTGGCAATTATGTTGAGTCACTTGACTCATGGAGTAGAAAGTTTCTTGACAATGGCTAAGGCATTCCCAGTTGATATGACAGACACAATTCATTCCTTGTCTAGATATTTCTCATGTTTCCAGAACTAAGAGCTCCAAAACGATGTACAGTTCCAAGAAGTCTCAGTTAGAGCTTTTGGCTGCATTTTGATAATTGATTGTGGGACAACACAGAAGGCTTGCTTTTGATCATTATAGATGATGGTTTTCTTTTGGATTTCCTACAAGCATCCACTGTATTAAGCTTCCATAGCTGTAGTGCTTTGTTCCACTCATGGTTTCTAGACTTTATTCAGACATGACACTGCTGGGCACATGACTGCTGCACATATTTGGGTCCGAGATGGAAAGGGTAAAGAGTGCAAAGCTTGGGGGAGGAAAAATTGTGGCAATGATGACTGACTTAACTACAGACGTGGTACCATGTACCTTCTGCAGTGAAGTCTGGTAGACAAACATGCCTGAAGTTGGAACATGCAATTCATAATCACTCCTCAATTTCACTTCATCAACAATCAGCAGTTTGATGTTGTGACCAAGGAGTGAAGGGTTCCATTTTGCACAGACAGACAATCAATTTGACTTCATCAACACATTCAATGATTGGTTACATGGCAAAGTTTCCTCACAACAGAAAATAGTGAAGAAACCCTAACTAGATGATTGGATGTTGCCAGACAAAAAACCAGCATCCCAGCAGAATTTTGTTGATTTGTTTGTGGCCATCCCTGGCACTTCATCTCCCAAACCCTAATTCAAAAATGAGCACACCTAGTGCTTGGAGTACATGACGAGGTTGGTCAAGAGAGGGTCGTCTTGTACCCAGGGAAGATGATGAGCTTAGTCAAGAGGTTCTAGTACTTGGAGAACATGATGAGGTTGATCAAGAGGGTCTATCTAGTACCTGGAGAAGATGATGAGCTTGGTCAAGACAGTTTCTTCAGCTTCAAAAGCTTAGATGTCAATAACTCTGGAAAGCTTCTGGATTCGATTGAGCAAGAAATCACCCTGCTTGATTGTTGATTGATAAAGAGCATTCTTGGCATCTGGACGGTTGGTTTCCAGAATGCCAGCAACTTTGTCAATCTTGCAGTTAAGCTTGCCTGCAGCAATGAAGCGTGAGAGCTCTGAATCCAAGAATGGAATGCTCACTCCAAATGCCTTTGCCATGGCATCCATAGTCACACTTTTGTAGGATTCAAGAAACTGTGAGTAAGCCACCGCTCGCATCTCCCTCATGTAGTATCTGAAATGTGGATGCAGGTATCGATCCGACCTGATTTGATCCGTGATTCCCGCAAAGGAGATGAAGAAGGTTTTGTAGTGACATCCGTAGAGAGCATTCAGGAAATCAGACAGATAAGGGATTTTACCAATGACGGTCAGAATCTCAGGTGCATCCACAACTTTCTGCTTCAAAGAAACACGGTCCAAGGAGATGATGCTGGTGATGACAGAGTAGAAGATGAAGGTATCATACGAGAAAAGCTCATAGGTCGTAAAAGTGGAGATGGAGTCCAAGAACAAGGTTGCCGCTTGCTTGAAGTTCCTTGTAGCCATGCAGTAAAGAGCTTCGTAAACCTTAAGCCTGTTCTTCCTCTCCCAGTCTCCACCTTCGTCAAACAGAGACTTCGCCTTCTCGATGTTGACGGAAATGAGCTTGAAGTCTAGGAAGAAGAATCCGAGTCGAAGAGTATGGAAAACAAGGTCCATTTTCTGGCCAACGGCGACAGTCTTGGCTTCGGTAATCTTGAGCTGCTCAAGGGCTTTGTCTTTCTCCCCGATGCGGATGAAGAACAGCGCCTTCGCTAAAAGAGCTTCCCGTACTTCACTCTCTCCTAGATTCTCCTCCGCATCTGCAATCTTCTCGTCCAATCTCTTCACCTCTGCCGCATTTTTCTGGAGCATGGAATCCAGAAGGTCCTGGTCAAGCTCCCATCCCAGTTCTTCCTCCTGCCAGCAACTTTGGTACAACCCCGCCATATCATCCTCCTTGATGGCGACCAGAACCTCATCCTTGAGCCTCTGCTTCTCGATCTCTTGGACATCGGTAGCCGCCGACGACCTCAGGAGGAAAAGCTTCTGCGCCAGGAGCAACTTCGAGTCCTGTGTCAATTCTTGGTTCTCCTCCATCTTCACAACAACACCTCGCAAATCCCAGACTTTTACAACTCCGATTTCTGTAATATAAAAAAACAAAAAAATGAGTATCTTATCTTCACCTCTAACAAATCCTTCAACGGTAAATGAATCAAGTCCGTCTTCAGAGGACGTATCTTGCAGCGCAAAAAGACTTCGGAGCTCTTTGGACGCGAGAACACCCGCAGCAGCAGAACAACATAACCCTCTCGAGGTAAGATTTTCTCATCCACCTACATCATTTTGTCATTCAACTGGACCCAGCAGTCCAGTTGATAATTCACAGAAATTCGTTAGGGTTCCATCTCATTCGTTAGGGTTTCATCATTCATCTTGGTCGTCTCTCTCTTTTCGCAGGCAACCAGCGGGGTCCGAGCTCGCTCTCGGTGAGGTGAGGGCCCGCTTGTTTTGTTGCAAAGATCGTACAGGGTTTGTGAAGGGAGTTTGCGTTTGGAGGCAGGGGGAAAAGAACTCAGTCAGAGAGAGAGATAGGGAGTGTGGAAGTAAGCCTGGTAGTGGCGGTGCAGCGTCAAGTCAAAATGAAGCCGTCGATAGCAGGGAGCGGTTGCGGCGTCTGGCTTTGGAGACTATCGACCTTGCCAAGGATCCCTATTTCATGCGTAATCATCTAGGCAGGTACTCTCTCTCTCGATGTGCTTCTCCTGTATCTCTCGTCTGTCTCTTGGAGTCTTCTTTTTGGCAGAAGAGTTTCTAGCACTGAAAGGTTTGAGGAGCAGAGGTCTTGTTTTGAGTCTCTCTGCAGGAGGGTATGTGAGCAGCTGTCAGCTTGATAGCTGAAGAAATAGAGCTCTGAGTGTTAGGGTTTGGTGATCTGACATAGTGCTGAAAGAATGAGTGTGTCGGTATGTGGTGCAGCTATGAGTGCAAGCTGTGTTTGACTCTGCATAACATTGAAGGAAACTATTTGGCTCATACACAAGGCAAGCGACATCAAACTAACTTGGCCATGTGTGCTGCCCGGGAAGCAAAAGATGCCCCTGCTCAGCCCCAGCCAAACCAGCGCGAAGTGAACCCTTGCAAAACAGGTATATAAGTTGCACTTCACTTTTTGGCAACCTGCAAACAGCTTAAGCAAATGGAATAGTGCCTTTGAAGCCTGTTCCTCATGAAAATAGAAAAATCCTTCCTTCCTTATGTGTGTGTAATTCAGCAAACAGAATGATGGCTTTGAAACCCATTCCTGATGAAGGTAGACAAACCCCTATTTGTCTGTATTCCTGTGACTAGTTGATAATCTCTCTTGGTACATTGTGGCAGTGAAAATTGGTCGACCTGGATACCTTGTGACAAAGCAGTATGATCAGGAATCAAGGCAGCAGTCTCTGCTCTTCCAGGTGCAATTTTTAAGCACTTTGTACAATGTTCAGAAAGTTTATCTGGAAGAAACTTACTTTGTCTAAAAGTTGCTTTCATGTGCCATTTCAGATTGAGTACCCAGAGATTGAAGATGGATCCAAGCCTCGCCATCAATTTATGTCTTGTTATGAGCAGGTACTTTGTCTTGGACTAGATTGTAGTAAGGTTCTTAACTCATTAACTTCAGAACTGTGAGGTATTCAGTCTTAGGGTTTCTCAAGTAAATGACAATAAGCATGCTTTTTGCAGAGGGTTCAACCATGGACAAACAGTATCAGTATCTTCTCTTTGCTGCTGAGCCCTATGAGATCATTGCTTTCAAGGTTAGTTCAACCCACATCAGTTCAAATTGAGTCTTTCTCAGCCTGATTTTTTCAGTTCTGATTTTGGAATGAGATAACAGATGTGAAGTTCTTGACACATTTCACTGGCCTCTTCATTCTATGATCTTGGTAGAGTGAACCTATATTACAATCTCATGCCTGATCAGCATTTTCTGCCTGCACATGTGTTGAACTGCAGGTTCCAAGCACAGAGATTGACAAAGTAGCAAGCAAGTTCTTTACACATTGGGATCCAGACTCAAAAAATCTCATGGTAAGGGATTGCAGAACCCCTGCTTGTTGTGAATTTGGTGCAGTCTTACATTGAAAAGTTTTCTCTTGCCCCAATGCTCATTCACAGATACAATTCACAGACACAGCACCAATGGGAGGTCCCCAACAACCAGTGGGGGGCTTACCACTTCAAATGAGAGGCAGACCTCCTCCACCACCCTTGATGAATGGACCTCCCTGACATATGTTTCCTCCTCCAAATATGCGTCCCCCTCAAATGGGTTTGAGGAATTTCCCTCCAGGTTCTCCTCCACATATGGGGTGTGGCCCTCCAACCCTGAAATTTTGCTCATGGACCACCTCCCTAGGGGTATCAGATGGGAACACCACAAGGGATCAGACCACCTGAACTTCACCCTCAAGTATGGGCCAGCAGCAAATGATGTCCCCCCCTCCCCAGCAATAACTGCCATATTTCTGAAGAGAAATTTTGTTAGTTCAACATAATATGTTCTCAATTAAGTTGGTTCTATCTCAGTGTACTACATGTTCATGCATATCATTTACCTTGTAAAGCATTTCTATTTTTATGCTGCTGTAGTTTCATCACTGAACTATCTGGCCCTCTGAAAGTTTTGTCTTCCTCAATACTAGAGTTTCAGGGTTCAAAGAGTTGAGAGTGTTATCAGTGGAGTGCTTACTCTGTTCAAGAAGTGTGTTGAAACTGAGATTCCATTTGTGCAACTTATAATTGTGTGGTTTGAGTTGCATAGGCTATTTCTTAGAGTGGTCATGGTTGCAAATGTTTAGTCGCAGCTGCTTGGAAACAATCATGCACACACAATTTCAAGTATGCACGAGAGCAACAAGCTTCTTCATGATAAAATAAGTTTCTTCTCCCTCTTATCACTGGAGTGTACTTTCAGATTATCAGATAGAATTTTTGTGAAAGTGGCTTGCAAAAGCCAATGAGAAACTGAGTTTGAGAGGTTTTCCTTGGCACTATTTCCATTCAAAGGCTCTTATCCAGGTATGTCAACGCATAACTGCAAACGAATTTCCTCAGCCTCAAGATCCTAGTCTCCTCTGATTCCAAATTTTGGAGAGTAGGCAAAAAAGTGAGTGTTGCTACTGCCTGGATTTCAAGGAGCAACGTGGAAGGATTCCATAGCCTGAAGCTTCTTCCGCTAGAATTAAATGAGAATCAAATGGGTTGCACATATGAAGGACGAAGTGACCGCCACATGAGAAGCAGATCTGCCGATAATCTTCCACAAAACCTGGTAAGCAGAAAATCCCGACATTTTGCTCGACATTCTGCCTCTGTACTTCCCCTTCCGGCCTCCCCACAAACTGTGGCTTTCCGTTTAGCAGCCTGCTGAGTCTTTCACGAGTTCCACTTTTCACCTTTGTGCTCACCTGCCTGCATTCCATAGCCAATTTCTCACTGCACGCAATATAGGCACTGCATTTTTCAATTTTTTTCTTTGAATCACATTTTCTTCTGTCTTTCTCACCATGGAACCGTCTCAAGAGCCAAGTTTCCTGTCCCAGATGATGATGCATTTCTCAAATTTTTTCTTTGAATCACGTTTTTTTCTGTCTTTCTCACAATAGAACCATCTCAAGAGCCAAGCTTCCTGTCCCAGATGATGATGGGTTCAAGCTGTTCACTCTCCTTGTCAATTGAGCCTCACAGAGCATCTACAGCTCCACCCAAATCCAAGAGAGATTGGAAAGATGATTCTACAGCATTGTTGATGGATTTGTTCAAGTTCCTTGCCAATAGCATGAACAGCTTGACAAAGCTGCAGTGGCAAATTTTTAATTTGAGGATTGAAGTATTTCCATTGACCCCTCCACACACTCAAGTTCAGTCCGAAGTACACAAAACGTGGAAAAAAAATTATGAGTTAAAACAAGAGCATGGAGAATCCGGTCCAGGTCAATGCAAATGGGCCACAGTTTGAGCGATGTTTAATGATTTGGGGCAAGACTGCCAAGGCTTGTGGCGCTGCTAGAGGCATGGACAATGGTGTTCGAATGGATTCGGTGGGTGTATCTACGCAAGACCCACTGAAGCATGTTCTTCATCTACTAAAGAACATAGAGCTCCAGACAGACAGGTTCCCCCATTTGCAGGCAATTCTTCTCAAGTCAGCAAGACTCCACCCACACCGAGGTCAGCAGCTTGGAAGAAACCAGTGGTGGACGCTGAACCTCCAAAAATTGCGTAGAGGGGAGCGAGAAAAAACTAGATGGCGCGGATAAAAAGGTGGGCAAACTATGTCTGTATGTGCTCACTTCGTCGATCCAAAAGATGCATTCCATGGCTTGTGGCTTCTCGTGCCTGCATTTCAAGGCGCATCAAGCACTAGCCTCAAGGCGTATTAAAAACTTACTGAAAGAAAGATGAGATTTCAATCTTGTGGGTATTGCAGCTGTCAAATCCTGTAATGATCAAGAGGCGTAGAGAAACAAATGCCGTTCCTGATAAAGTGAAGGATTCGAATGTTTCATTTTACTGTAGGGTTACCATATTCATCTCTACAGCACTACACATAGCTGCAGAGTCAAATTTGAAGGACCCACATTGTAATCTCTTGACAAAACTACCATCTCAAAATCTACAACATGCAAACAAAACAAAGCACCCCCTTCACACTCCACTAAACTCTAAGATATCTGGCTTGATAGATGGATCAGAAACGGCAAAATATCGCTTGGAATACTTCAGTACAACAGAACAAGCTGCTGCAACTCAGAAACACGGACCAATTTGCGATCATCATTTCCATCCGTCGAGAGAGAAAAAACCTGAAGCTTTGAAAGAATCACACCAACAAGAAGGAAAAAGAAACCGCGTCCACGAAAAAGAGGGAGAGAGAGAAAGGAAGGTGGAGGGTTCATTATTCATCGTGCAGGGAGCAGATTTTCATCAGAGACTTAAATATTGGTAATCAGAGGCCATAAGACCTCATTTTGTTGCAGTATTGTCTTCATCATCTGAAACACAACATTATTGCTGCCCATCCAACCTTCCTTTCCTTCCTCCCTACCTTCAAGAAGCTCTTGACAGACACTCTCGGGAGCAAAGCAACACATCAAAGAACATCACACAATAAATACATCCGAAAACAAAAAAATAGATCAACAACGTAGCAGTCCACACAACTACAAGTAACACACTCACTAAGATAACAACCTCTGCCGATGCTACAAAAGGTGGAGACCAAAGAACCCAATACGACGCCGCAATCGAAAGACGCCCGCGCGAACTCTGAACTTTACGAGAATTGGGATGGGATTCTTATAGAGACAAAACCGTAACCCTAATCGTGGCGGCAATGAAGAGCTTCAAACCCTAACGAAGTTTCGTCGATAGGATGGATGCTTTGATGGTTTATCCATCCATCCATCCTCAAAAGTAGCATTCTCTTCTTGTGATTTTTGTGAAGGATCATGATTCATGAGCAGAGCGGTTTTTTTCTAATTTTTATAATATTTATTATTTACTATTTATTTTATTTTAAAAAATTGATGTCGCAAATTTGGCTTATTTTCCCAAAACCTTTGAATTTTTTTGTCAAAAAAACACATTTGACCACGATTTTTCCAATTTTTTGTCAAAAATTTGTTCAAGAAAAATAAACATTTTTGTAATCTATTTGTTCATTAGCATTTAAAAATTTCCATTAAGTTAAAGTTTGATTTTTTTAATAAAAAAATTGGGTAAATGAGTAGGGATGAGTACCTTTTATCATATACCCATTTTGGTGTAAAGAAAGGGTTTTTTATTTGATTTTATTAATTAAAATTTAAAGAAAATGTCCACATTTGGAAAACTTTTAAACAAATTTTAAAGGTTAAATCTAATGTCAAAATGCAAGAATCAAATTGTTTGATTCATCCTTGAATAGAATAAACATGCATACAAATGAACATTTAGTGTATCAAAAGACAATGACATCATGGTTGATACTTTGATTATTGACAGAGTCTAAAAATAATTTATAGCTCATTTTTGGGCACTTTCAATAAGCTTTTGAATCGTCTAATTCTATTAAATAACGATTCAAAAGCAAAGTAAGTGGGGGTCTTCCACTTGAAATAAGACTTGCTTTTTTTTTCTTGTGATGGGACAATCAAATTGGTTATCATAGTACCTTTACCATTTTAGCATAAAAAAATTTTGAAATTTTTTTTGTCAAGCTTTTGAAATTTTATTTATTATTTGTGTTGAAATTTTAATAAAATCAAAAACTCAACTATCATTATTTGAACCATAGATCTTCCATAACATCAATTTAAGACTGAAGCAATGTAAACACATTAGATTGTTCCATAACATTAACAAAACTTTTTTTATTATTTTGTATAACCATTACCTGATGAAAATTTTCTAATTCCAAAACCAAGTGTCCAAGTGAAGATTTCAAATTTAATTGATTATCTAACAATTTTTTGTCAAAATATTAAAGGTATTATAATAACTGTAAAAAATAAATTAAATTTTTTTGGCAGGCACCCCATTTAATTAATATAACTAACAAAACTTAAATTTTAAATAATATTTACCTTTTTTCTTAAAACCTAGGTGCCAAAACATATGTAATTTTGAGTTTGGATATTTTTTACATGTATCCAAGCTCATAAATAGGGTATAATTTTTCATGAACATCATTCATCAACCACAATTTAAATTACATGACAACTTGTTATATGAAATATTTTATGATGTATACATATTTTTTTCAACCTTTTTTGAATTTTAAAAGATTAATAGGGGTCAACATATGTAAATTGTAACAAATGGATGAACAAAATCAACCACCATAGCAATAAATGAATGGGATTTTGGATGCGCTAATAAATGAAAACAAATCAAATAAGAAAATTGAATTGAAAATGCAAACTAATACATGAGTCATAAAATATTCAAACCTTGTGACAATGGATTTGAGACATATTCCAATTGTGTAAAATATTTTAACCATGGATAATGAAATGTTTTGTTTCCCAAAATGTCTTTGTATTTTCACAAATGTAAGAATTGAATTTTGAATATTTAATTCAAATAACATCAAATTTTCAAAAGTTATCAATTCATGTATTACAAATATGGTGTAACCAAAAAAAAAATCACAATAATTTAATTCTCATTGTGAATATGTTATATACTAACCCAAATGACATTTGTATTTATATTAAAGAAATATGAAATAACAGAAATGATATACCAATTTGTTGCCTCATCCTTTTTTGAATAGAAATGATGATAAAAAACAAAAGGAATAGAAATCAACAAATGAAATTTGACAAAATAGATTGGATAAAATATTTAATGTTCATTTTTCTGATATTTTCATCTAAGATATCACCTTGAATCACCAATACCTGATTCTATCATTTCTACAACTACCAATCCCATTTTATTTTTATTTTTTGGACTTAAATTTATCTTTAAAACTGACACAATTTGGAAAACCTTAAGTCAAGGACACAAAAATGCATAAAATAAAGGTTAAAGGAAAGGTTTAAGTCTAATTTTCAAACAAAGAACAAAACAAAATTATGTGATTCAAAAAAAAAAAATACAAAAACTAAGGACAAAAACATGAAATGTGTAAAACAAACATCAAAACATATATTTATTATGTTAACATATGCAAACATGAACATGAAAAGAACATAACAAGGTTACGGTGCAAGATCATGCTTAAAACTAATGTTGAACAAATTGAAGGAAATAAGAGGTCCTACTTTTATTTATACCCTTTTGGGGACCTAGCACAAAGAAGTTTCCAAGGAGGTTTCCATGTGTGCATTGAATAAAGAAACTTTTTGAAAACCTTCCTAACTAAAAGTTAATTATAAGTTAATTAAAATTTTATTAGGACTTAACTAAGAATCAACTAAATTTTAACTAAAGTTAATTAGGAATTAACTAAAAGTTTAACTAGGACTTAACTAATAGTTAATTAGGATTTAATTAAAAATTAATTTTGGGTTAATTGAGACTTAATTCAAAGTTAATTAGGAGTTAACTTTAACTTAATTAAAATTGAACTAAAATCAAACAAAAAGTTAGGTACATGAATGAATATTCAAATGAATGAACTCCATGGCATTGACATCCGTGACACCTTCACATAAAAGCATATGCACCCTCTTATCCCTTCTTTTTTTTCTAAATTTTTATGGTTCATTCAACATTATTTCACATTCTTTGATATAAATCTTTCACCCAAAATATTCTCAATTTCATTTCCTCTCATGAATTATTTTAATCTCCAAACACGATTGCCCTAAATAGATCCTAATATCAAAACATTCAAATCTTTATTATTGTGACACCCTATGATTTTTCAACCTCCACATTCAACACTCTCTTTAATTTTCCAATTACACAATGCAAGACTTGGTAGACCTTAGAACTTAAACTTTGTCATCATGTCCAATCCTCCTTTTATTAAAAAACAAAACATTAAAAAAAACCCATTTCCACTTCTACTTTATGAAATTGTTGATCATCGAGTATTGGAAACTTTTTTTATCCTTTGTTTGGTAGAATACCTACACACATTACACTTTCAAAGTAGAAAAAAAACACACACACATATTTAGATGTTCAATCATGATGACCCCCTCCCATACCTCCATTGTTTAGTATATATTTTTGCATTTTACTTCCTCTTCCTCATATACGCCAATCTTCATAAAAGCACTTTTAGTAATTTGATTCACAAGGTTTCACATTCTAACAAAGAAAAAGAAAACATGGTTGTTGAAGCACATTCCACACACACCATTGGTTCTTTATGTTTTCCTTCCTCATTCACAAAATCTTCCCAAACCCACATTCATTTTAGTGTATTCCAACACCATCCCAAAGAAGCATCACCAACCACCAAATATTTGCAAAGTATTGTCTAAATAGTTAAACAAAAGAACCTTATAGTTATAGATGCATGTTGTTCCTAACCCATTGGTTTTTTATGTTGATGGTCATCACATAAAAAGGCCAAAAGCTCTAACAAGTTACATTGCAAATTGAAAGAGATAGGAGATTTTAACTTTAATTTCTATGTGCTTTATTGTACTCTTTTTTTGGGGTCACAATAGAACCTTACTTGATAGTTGTCAAAAGTCAAAGAACTAGTTTATAACAAGAAATTTTCCCAAATTTTTCTTCAAATAATCAATTTTGACCTTTAAATAGGGGTTTTCAATCAAATAATTGGATAAAAAAACTTAAGCCACTAATTTTTTTAATGAAAAATATCAATTCTTTCATGAAAACATTGAATCATTTGAAAATTTAAAAAAATCCATAAACAAATGTTCTAGGGTCTTTTCATTATAATTATAAAACAAATAGAACCAAAGGTTATGAACAAAATAAAAAAAGCACACAACATGGGTTTACACTCTACAAATATTATTATTATTCATATTATAGTGTTGAAACTATGATAAAATATGTTTATTTCCGGATATTGATATGGTTAATTTCTAAATATATGGTCCAAGAGGGTAACCTTTTATCATTATTTAACATATCTAGTGTGCACTGTTTAGTTTTTCCCCCATCCCCACCCATGAACATGAAATGATGGACTCTATAAAATGATAGATTATTTAACCCCTGATACTTGGGCCAATCGTTATAGTTGGTCAATGAAAAACAACTATTCCTTGGTATCAGCCCTTTAGGAGGGCTAGGGTAAGAACATCTCTAATGATGATCAATATGTGATCTTGCACAATAAAATTGGATGAAAAAAAAGTCAAAATTTGTTGGTTTAGCTCACAAAAAGGATTTGCTTACGCATAATTGCACAATTTGTGATGTTTGGTAAAAGGTGAAACAACATTATGCACATGCAAAAAAGAATGTAATAAATTTGATTGGCCCATTGTAGTAATTGGTATACGTGTGCATAATTAAACTTATTAATTCAAAAGAGGACCTTAAAGAAAAACCCCCTAATTGTTTTGTTGCATAATCGATTATTATAATCGAATGTTTGGTATGAAATTGATGTGTTTAATTTTTTGGAAAAAATGGCTTAAATATTTCCTTTTTGTTCATTAATAAGTGTAAAATTAAAGGAACATGGATAAATTTCACTCACCTCATGGTCTTGTAATGTTTAATTTTGGGAGGTTTTGTGAACACAATCAAAAGTAAAAATGATTGTAAATCATCAACATGTGGGAGGCGGGTGGGTGTTGCCATTATTTGGTATTGGGGATGTTGGGGTCTAATTTTTTAAAGGCATTGTACATTTGCAATTTTTTTGTGTAATATTGGGGGTTTGGGTGTTCATTAAATCAAGAAAAGGTGGGAACAAGGGGCATTTTTGTTGTTTGGTTTTGGGGGTGTTTTGTAGCAATTTTATATAAGGTATGGAACATTGGAAAAAACTTTGATTAGTATTGGGCACATGGGTTGTCCCATTAAAAAAATGCAATTGATCACAAATATAAAGAAAAATTCAATAGTGTTCTAAAGCCTAATTGTGGGCTCGTAAATTGCCATCAACAAGGAGCCTTAATTTAATATATAAAAAATTCAAACATTAATGAACCATTTGAAGTTCATACTTTGTAAATCCCCCCCCCAATTGTGTGCACATTTTCCCTCCCAAAAATTATAACACATCCACAAGCATTTGTGCAGACTTCAAATAATTCATAATTTTTCTACATTCCATATCACTTTTATTAACATGTCACCTAATTTAGAACAAGAAGCAAGTCTAAAAACAAATCTAAATTTTTTAAACTTAAGTTCAAATGTCTTGATAGATAGAATAGATGACAATAGACCATTGTGAGAAATAACCATAGAAGGATTGCAATCAAATTTGATTAGAAAAATATAAAAGCAAAGGAAGTAGCCATAGAAAAATTGAAATCAAATTTGACTGAAAATGCAAAAGTGCAACAAGTAGGCATAATGCAATTACAATTAGATCTTATTAAATTTGCAAAATTTCCAAAAATAGCCATAGAAGAATTACCATTAGATTTGATATGTAGAAATGCAAGATTAACATAGAAGTTTGTAATAAATGAAGAGAAGGTTCCATTCAAGAAAGAAAGAGATGGGGTGATGATAAGAAATAGTTACAATGAACCAAACAAGGTGACATTGATTAGGTGGGTAAACATCATATGACTTACGCATATATGAGTGTCATAGATGGCTTACGCATTTTGGATGTGCTAGTGGGTTTTCAAGACTTTGCCATGCATTTTTTGGATGAAGCTTTATTTCAGGATGTGATACATATTAATGATCTTCTTCTCCTAGGATATGCCCATGTTGTTTTGGGCATTTTGTCCTCATGTGTAACTCATCAACCTTTTTATCACACATGGATAATACTTCCTTCTTCCTTCTTGTCTTTTTTGGTAGGTTTTGATATGAGAGTTATGCAAGTGTGGCGACATTATGGGTCAAGGATTGTGGGAGTCTTTTCAGGGCCCCTTAACGAAATGTTAAGTTTGATTATTGATTTTTTTTAGTGGTATAGGCCTAATATTTATGGAGGATTATGCCCCATATGTTTTTTTAAGGAGTTGGGCTTTAGTGGTTTCATATTTGTGCATTAGGTTTCATAGTTTTGATAGACCTGTTTTGGAACATGTTTCTCAAGTTGAGGGGGGGGCACACTTATTTCAATCATGTTTACATGTAGCATGAGATGGCTCTCCTCCTACAACTAAGGAGATGCATCTTTCCTTTGAGAATGTGGCAGTTATTGACGCCTAGGTTTATAAACAGCTTTGATGGACATCCACCATGACACATCCCTTAGGTTTATCTTTGAAGATGATTTCGTTTTTTTACCATTTAAAGCTTGCATTCATTTTTCTTTGGGCAAAAGGGTAAGGCTATGGTTGGTTGTTAGGTCATTTATTTGTTCGTTTCGCATTGCACATTCTATTTTCACCTTAACATTACGTTTTTGTTTCAGTTTGATTCAACCTTCGACATATAATATTTTCACATGTGAGTGTGGACATGGGTTGGACACATCTGGCATGCATTTAACTTGTTGTTTGTTTGGAGGTCAATGGATAGCCACACATGATGCCATCCAAGACATCATGTATGCCTTTGCTTGAAAGAATGGGCACACTGTATGGAAAGGGTAGTGGTACGCCCTTACATTAGGAGTTTCATTATGAGCCAATCTTTACATGATCTGAGAGGACTAAATTTTTGTTGTCGATGTAGTAGTTATTGACCTGACATGGGAAACAGTGGTTTTGAGTGTCATTAGTCAACCAACAAGTGTAACTACAGAACTTAGTGTTATTGTTAAGATCCGCAAGTATAGAAAGTTCTATGAAGGGCATCATTTTATTCCGATAGGTGCATGGCACACTTGGACGTGATATGGATATTTTCATCAGGGTGCGTGTTCGTCTTTTTTCCATGATAGATGATCAAGAGGTCATTTATCCTTGTTCTTTTGCATTAAGTTTTTTAGGCAACATGTTAATATTGCTCTTCAACATGTTTAGCCTCTGTTGTAGATAGGAAGATTGCGTTGGCAGGTGATGCTTGTTCTAAACCTCCCATTACTATTAGATTTCACGATTTACATGTAGGTGACATTAAAGGGGCTGTGGGTGAAATAACTTTGTACCACCATAATGATTAGCTTTTTGTCTTTTTTTTTTTGGTTCCTACTGATTTTGTGTCCTTCGGCCTTCCCTTTTTGTTTCCCCTACGATGGTTCTGGCCATCAATCTTTTATTGGATTTTTGTGATTGTGTGATTTAATTATACCATAACTTCTAGAAATCTAAATGGAATTGGTTCTGGCCATCAATCTTTTATTGGATTTTTGTGATTGTGTGATTTAATTATACCATAACTTCTAGAAATCTAAATGAAATTGGTTCTGGCCATCAATCTTTTATTGGATTTTTGTGATTGTATGATTTAATTATACCATAACTTCTAGAAATCTAAATGAAATCAGATGATTCAAAAGGTGAATGAAGCGCCCATAGAGGGGGCTACAAATTATTTTCAGACTCTACCACCAACAGAGTGATAACGCGGATGCTATTGTCTGATAACCCACTAAATGTTCGGTTGTAGGCCTGTCTTCCCTACAGAGGCGTTTTACTGCTGCCGTTGGGTACGCTCTCATACGCTTATTAACCCCCTGAGCCCCTAAAACCCTAAACCCTAGTCGTGAAGCTCGGGGGAGAGCGGCGATGGCAGAGGTGTCATGTAGCGGGACAAGAACGCTATGGGAGAGAACAGACACACAAAGGCCGGGAAATCTTGGACACGAGGAGGAGGGGCTGATGGGAGATAGGAAGGAGGCGGGGCCCGAAAAGGTGGCTGCAGAATGCTGCAGTGTGAAGGAGCAGTGACGCAGTTGCGTCTTGTTGGGGGCGGTGGGAGAAGCAACATGGCAGTGCGGTTGTGGAGTTGCAGCATGCAGGGATTGTTGTTACGGGTACGGTTTCCGCGCACGAGAGCGGTAATTCCATGCCAGATTCTCGCGCAGTGCCGTAAGTACTTGCTTTCTCTTCTGACTGGAGAATTGTTTTTGGTTTTTAGGGTTCACTTTTCAGACTTCTTTTTGTTTTGGCCACAGTATTAGCTGAAGTAGCCGTGGAGAAACAGTTACAGGGTAATGCTGCAGGTTCTGTCTTTATTTTCTTTTGGGGTATTAAGGAATGACAGATTACTCGCAAAAAAAATCTTATTTTTCTTTTCTGCTGTCATCTTCCTCACAAGATTCAAGGAGTTGAATATCGTAAGAGTGTGAAACCTGGTTGAAAACTACCGGTGCTCTCGGTGGAAAAAAATGGCAACTGTTATCATAATGGCAAGCTTGCAAACACCGCACTTGGGTTGCTGTTCACTGTCTTGTTGAGAGAGAGAGAGAGAGAGAGAGAGAGAGAGAGAGAGAGAGAGAGAGAGAGAGAGAGAGAGACACACATAAACCCGAAGCCCTTAACCCTGTATCTTTGTAAACCCCATATAGATGGCAGCTTTGTTGCAGGGGTGTATGTTAGGGCGTAAATTCCACTAAGAAGAATTGGAGGCAGACAACAGTAGAACTGTGCCTAAAAAAATTTAAAATCTTGTTAGAGAGGTAATGTGCAATGACATTTGTTGATGACTTACTGTTGTGTATTTTGCTTCTTTGTTCCAGCAAGGGTTAAGGCAACCCCAATGTCTCCCAGGCTATCAAGAGCATTTGCTAATGCAGTGGCTTTGGAAGAGCACCCAGAATCAATCAGGAAGAAGGAGAGAATGTCACGCCAGGAGCGGACAGCTCTTGTGGAATCATTTGTCCTCAAGTGTGTATCTATATTCATTGCCCCTGAGAACAACATAAACAATTTGGTTCTTCTTTTTTGTTTTATATTTCTGCAGTAACAGAGCAGTTTAGCATGTGTGTGTCAATTGATTTCTGTTGTTGGGACTACACTTCATCTTGCAGGCATATGAATTCAAATGATGGAGCATTCCCTAGTGTGAGTGTCGTGCTTAAGGGCACAGGTGGGGGCAGAAATGTGGTGAAGGATATTATGAGTGAGCTTGAAAGCCGCTATGTGAAGGGAAGGCCTCTGGCCACTGCTTCTCAGGATTCAAGCAGTGACAAGGATGCAAGTGAAAAGATAAAGGAGCAAGATCCATTGGCTGATACTCTTGATCAAGTACCTGAGTTTCATTCAGGTGAGGACGGTAACAGTATGGAGGTGGACAAACAACTGAAAACAATGGGCGTGAATGGTATTGGGAGAGAATTCAGTAGTGGTGAGCAAAGCCTAAACACTTCATTTGAAGTAGAATATGAAGGGTTCAGAGGGAGGAAAGATTTGGGGCAAGGGGGTCTAATCCTGACAAATGGACAAATGACTGGTGCAAGCAAAGGAGAGATTGAGACTCACAGTGGTTTATGGGCACGTCTTCGTGGAATAGGGTCTTCAGCAATAAAAAAACAAGATTCTTCTCAGCAAGCCTCCCAGCAACAAAAACTCACTGATGGTGGTGGGGCGGTGAGCACAGGATTGGAATTTGAAGAATCTGCTGAAAGTGGCTCTGATGAAGATGATGATGATGATGATGATGATGAAGATGAAGATGATGGTGACAATGATGATGATGAAGCTGTGGACTACAATCACAGCAGTAATGCTGGCCTTAGCTACCCAGAGTTGTCTGAAGGTGGTGGTGATGAGTACAATGTTTCTAGGCCTGGAGGTTTAGGGAAAAGGGCTTTACATAATGGGATGAGGACATCAAAGGATGCACCGATTGGAAAATATGGTCTTTTTGTGCGGTATCTGTCACCCCAGGCAACATCAGAGGACATGAAAGAGGCTTTTCAAGATTGTGGGGAGATAGTTAGGACACAACCGATCAGGACTCGGATTAACTCCAAGTTTACATATGGGTTTGTTGACTTTAAGGTTAATTTCTTGCCCTCTTGGTTCACTCCTGAATCCATTCTGGGGTTCATATCTGTGTGAACTCGCTGTTGTAGATCATCTAAGTTTAAGCAGGGTTCCTTTGCAGGTTGAAGATGCCTGAAAGAAGTTGCTCTGGCACTCTGCAATGGGAAAGAACGGCAGTAATTTTTTTTTAAAGGGGTGAATGTTAGAGCCGCATGTTGTGTTGTTATACAACTGTGTGCAGTAAGAGAAATGAAGTCTCCTGAATTCTTCCTATCTTTGATTCTCATCTTCTTTCAGCTTAACAGTATTTCGGGTGGATTTTGTGTCTATGAGACTAATTGTTTCTTGGTCTGGAATTTTTTGAGCTGCAGACACCTGAGGGTTTAAAGAATGCACTAGACAAGCCAAAAGTATACATCAGAGGTGTGCGTATACAAAAAGAAGCAGCCTCAACTACACGTGGGAAACTTGACAAAGTTATCTTGGCTGGTACCACTCAATATCGCCCTCTGCCGATATCTGAAGTGAAGACTGGTAGTCCTTCAGCTGCTTCTGGGTCTGATTTACTGAGAAGAAGTCGAAACCTAGTTTCTGTACAAGGTCTACCATTGCACATACCCCTTTTGGAGGTTGAGAAGGCTCTATCTGTGTATGGAGAAGTCATTCGGTCTGAAATTAAGCATGAGGAGTCCAGGGCTTGTTGTGCCCACATGGAGTTCCAGGTACCAAACAAACTTCTTGTTGTGGTCTGTTCAGTTTGATTGTGTTGCTCCCGCTCTTTAAAATGCTTGGGAAGTTCTTTACCATCCAATATGCTGCCTGTTTCAGATGATGAGCAATGATTTGGAAGAAAAGCCTGAAGAAAACATGTTTTGTTTCTTAGTATCTTAATTAATTTATCTACTCCTCACACCAGTCCTTTTGTTCTCCAGACAGAATATGCCCGAGAGAATGCCCTTAGGGCAAATGCAGTACATATAAGGGGGGTGCAATATCCTATCCTGAGAGTGGACCCCTTCATGACGTCAGTAGTAAGGTTGACGAATATAGGTCTCAGGCCTGAAGAGCACAAGATTGCAGCCACATGTGAGCTTTTTGGCCAGGTTGAGAAGGTGGTTGCCCGATCTGATACCATGGTGGATGTTTACTTCCAGACAAGTGAGATAAAGAAGATGCCCAGTATTTTGAACAGGTGACGGATCCTGTGACCCCTTGTGATCAGATATTTGCACACTTTTGGTCCACATTTGGTGTGAGTAGTTGACTAACCCTAAACCTGGGCTAGGCACAACTGTGGTTGGAGGGGGGATTCTGCTGTGGAACACAAGTAGCTCATGTTTGTAGAGAGAAGTCTTGGGTCAGAAGTTGGAGAGAGGCAGTTGATTCTGTGATCAGAAAGTTGATATTGTGATTCCCTTTCTGTTTCCAAAAACACGAAGACACCCCAGTGATGCTAATGTGGTTCTGCGCAGATTAAATGAGGTGAATATGGAGGGTATACGATGGCAAGCAGAGCCAGCTCCACGATTGTCACCTGATTCACTTCCAACTTTGTCGAGTTCAAATTATGGCCAGGAGTGGCTTCAGCACCAGAGTGAGAGGCTGCTTCAGAAGGTTGAAAATACGATCAAACAGCTGACAGTTGATTTGGAGGATTTGCAAGAACTTGTACGACTCAATCGTAATAGTACCATCTCATCCAGGGACAGTAGAAAGACTTCAATTGACAATTCTTTTTTATTTCGTGGTGATTTATAGTTCTAGCCTTTTTTGTTTATGTAGTGGTTGAGTGTGACATCTTTCGAAAAATCTAGAGCTGTGTGGAGGTCTCCATTCACAGTTGGTGAACAAGCCTTTCAGAGATTTTGAGGGATAACAGCCCTTTGCATATCCACTTGCTAGGTTAATCAACCAAGCATAATTTTGTCATGGTTCGCTTCACATTTTTACCAGTGTCATGTTGAGAATTTGGATGATCTGGAGTAAATTGACAGTGAAGCGGTCATTCAGATCGGCTTCCAGTATCCATTTCTTCTCCACTTCAGCCACACCGCGTGTAGCAATGAGTGGATGTTGTCACCAGTGTGGACAAAAGGTGCAAGCACATCCTTCATTCTTGTGGGTTCCAACCTGAAGAAAATCAAGATCCATGCACTGATGGCAGGTGCTGAGAGTACAATCCCAAAAGTCTCTACTTTGCTTTGATGCTCTATTTGCTGCAACATTATGTCTTTTCTTCTATGTCCCTTGAGTGCTAGCCAACATCATGGCTCAGTCCTCCTGTCGCTTCTGGAAATGCGACAGAAAATCAGGATGCAGATTTAGCATAATGGTTTGTGCAAATTTTTTGGCAGATTAGTTGTACTTATCTACACCCCACTGTTGGGAGCTGAAAAAGGTGGGAGTGGGTATGTGGGTTGGGAGCTGATAAAGTCAGTGCGTGGTGATGGGCAATTCATCACTACTATTCCTGATGAAGGTGACAGTCTGACACTTGGTGAGCTGACTCTTGTAAGGTTATGAATCACACTCATTCTCATGCTACTTTCAAATTGTTTGTTGTGGTGATTTTTTCTGCAATTTATAATAGAGATGTCTTTTACTTTTCTTCATTCCTCTTCACAGAACTCTTCCTTCAACACCTAACAAGAAACATATACACGAATCTATGACAAAATGTTCCCCAAACAAAATGGGGAACATTGATTTCCTTCGTTTTTGGAGGTTAAATCAATTACTTCAATGTACAATGTCTTTGTATCCATTGATTTTCCTATCCTAGACATGTAATTGCCTCGATTGGGGATGCTCTTAAACCTTTCTCAAGTCCCAATCCATTTCGATTTGGTTGATGTTCATATTTGAAGGAAAAAGGTAGGTTGCACTTTCATCAAATTCCATCCAATTTTAATCTTGTGTAAGGCCTAGGCTATTGATTCCATAATAAAAACACTCATGACAAATTTTCGTATGTTTATTTAGAGGGCACCTTACATTGCATTAGTGAGGCTTGTCAAAAACTTGAAGGAACCACATGAGAGCATTTAACACCTCTAGCCCTAGGGTATCGCGATATCCTCATGTCTTGCAATGAGGGATCTTTACGCATGGATGGGGGGAGGGGACATTCCCACAATACCCCATCTCTAGGACAAGGTGGTATCCTAACATCCCACAAGGTGGGAAATTCCCCAACCCATGGGCTTTACTCCCACTAGGCTACCTACAAACTTTGGTTCCGAGGAAAAAATAAAAAATAAAAAAATAAAAAAAATCCCCCAACTCATGGGCTTTACTCCCACTAGCCTACTACAAAACTTTGGTTCAGATGAAAAAAAAAAAAAAAAATCCATTTTACTAGTAGGAAATTAGGTTCATCCAAGGGGGGGCCTTTTGACCTAACCGGGTATTAGGTTCATCCAATGGGGGGGGGCTTTTGACCTAACCGGGTAAGTGGGTCAAGTGGGCCCACTTACCCGACCCGGATGAAGCAGCCTAAGTGGGTGCGAAGAGATATTGTGAGGCGGGGTTTTGTGGGACCCCACCCGCTTCACAATTTTGTGATGGAGAGCTAGTCTGCTCCACTGGCTGTACTTTACTCCTTGTTCCCACGTGCGAATACCCCCAGCCCCAAACTAACGATCACGTTCGCTTCATTGTTCCCCACTATTGCACTTCCTCGCCGCATTCGCACACCCCAGCTCCCTCTCGTTCCCCACCTTTGGGAACAGTGTACCAGTCACAATTCAGATGTGAGCAATACGTTCTCTAAGTTCCCTACACTAGTTTTACCTTTCGGTGTTTCTGTTCACCTGCCGATGCAGCAGTTCTCTGCGTTCCCCTTCGTTCCCTATCGAGTACTCGCGGTGCCTAGTGTCTTATATTCGCCGGTGGACAGATGCGAACGAAGAGTACGTTTGGGAACAGGAACCAGAGAGAACGTTCAGGAGAGATGGGGTTTGGGAACAAGGGGAACCAGAGAGAACGGGGTTCGTTATCCTCTCCCCGTTATTCTGTGCGTTTTGCGTTCCCCTCGTTGTCGCTGGTGAAGCTTTCCTGCCCAAGCTTTTTAGGGTTTCGCAGAATCCCCCTTGTCCCGCGACGAGCTCCTCGGGTCTCCTCACGTCCTCCGTGTGCGTGGTGTTTGTTGCGAATTCGAGGTCGGGTGTGAGGTGCGTGGCTTCGAGTTTTTCGCGCATTCTTCTTCGCTTTCTTTTGGCGCTCCCAACGAGCCAGAGAACGGAGAATGAGGTTGAGAATCGCGATGAAGCGGGAGCCGGAGACATAAGTATGTTGTAGCTTGTGAGGAGAGGAGCTTGGGGAGAGGAGAGAGGTGAGCGGGCGGGCGAGGGGGGTTTGGGAAGGTTGAAGAGTGAAAGAAGGAAAAGGAGGAGGAGGAGGAGGAGGAGGACAAGAGGTGGGAGGAGGCGGGGGCCACAGACAAGAGTGGCCCATGGAGCGAAGCGAGGATCTGGAATTCGGGGGGAACTTGGACATGGGAGAGTTTATGGCGGACAACGAGGGGGATGGCATGCAGGAAGAGGAGGATTTTAGCGACGAGGATATTGATGTGGACGAGCTGGAGAAGCGAATGTGGCGGGACCGGTTGCGGTTGAAGAGAATCAAGGAGCAGCAGAAGCAGAAGGAGGTGATTGACAGAGGACCCAAGCACAAGCAGTCGCAAGAGCAAGCACGGAGGAAGAAAATGTCTCGGGCGCAGGATGGCATCCTTAAGTACATGCTCAAGATGATGGAGGTATGTAAAGCGCAAGGGTTTGTGTATGGGATCATCCCGGAGAAAGGGAAGGCTGTGAGTGGAGCATCAGATAACCTCCGGGCTTGGTGGAAGGAGAGAGTGCGGTTCGACCGGAATGGACCTGCAGCCATTGCTAAGTACCAAGCTGACCATGCACTTCCTGGTAAACCGACAAAAGGTACTGTGAGTAGTGTTGCTCCTACTCCTCATACTCTTCAGGAGCTGCAAGATACCACATTAGGCTCCTTGTTGTCTGCTCTCATGCAGCATTGTGACCCGCCACAACGGCGATATCCACTTGAGAAAGGTGTACCACCGCCTTGGTGGCCATCAAGTAATGAAGATTGGTGGCCTCAAGTGGGACTGCCCAAAGGCCAAGGAGCTCCGCCTTACAAGAAGCCGCATGATCTCAAAAAGGCCTGGAAAGTCGGTGTTATGACAGCCATCATCAAACACATGTCACCTGACATTGCCAAGATTCGCAAGCTTGTGTGGCAGTCGAAATGCCTGCAGGACAAGATGACAGCCAAAGAGAGTGCAACTTGGCAAGCTGTGCTCAATCAAGAAGAGGCAATGGCTCGGCAGCAGAATGGAACCGGAGATCATATTGGTGGTGGTACTCCTGCCACCAGCAATGCAGGCAGCTTTGCCTTGAATAATACTGCAAGTGAATTCGATGTGGAGGGCTTGGAGGATGACTTGTTGCAGGGGCTTTCACATAGTGATGAAGGTGGCCAGGATGCAGAGACTGATGAGTTTGATCCATTTGATGGCAATGGACCTTCAAACTCAACACCGCCAAAGGGGGTAAGTCTGGGAGGCAGGGAGGGTGATAGACTTGTCACTGGCTATGATAAATCATCTCTTCGGCTGAAGGATGGAGATGTGGTGGATGGTGGGGTAACAAAACACACTTTTGGGAATATGCTTGTACCAGAGCATCAGGTATATATGTGCCCCCATGTAAATTGCAAACACAACGAATGGCGGAATGCGTTCTCAGATCGGGAATTGCGGAACATGCACCAGTCGACTTGTCCTCACAGGCCTGAAGCCCAAGTTTCAGGTGCTCTTTACTTAGGAGCAGTGGGGCAGCCTTCACAGTTACTGAGTGGACAGGGGGGGTTGTATCAGACAGGCTCACTTGTGGGAAATCATAGATCAATTGCTGGTGCTTCACGATTCATGCCTCTCGCTCTCCCTGCTCCACAGAATGTATCTAGCCTGCCAAACATGTCAGAGGACAGCAGCCAGGTTCTGCATGACCTTTTTGCAGGTCTATATGGGACAGGTGGCATGCAATTAGATGGGTCCATGGCTGATGGAGGCCTGAGCAGACCAGACACCCAAGGGCACGGTGTTACTAGACTATCAGGAGAAGAATCCGGGTTCAATCATCATCATCATCATCAGCACCAGTCAATGGACACATCTGAGCTTGTGTCTGAAGAGAGCTTGTTTGGGCAGGGTTTTGATAACAGCACAGGTGTACATGATATAAGTATTGAGAATTGCAGTCTGCAAAAGGATGGCAAAAACTTTGATCATACATTTGAACATCAAGACATGGAGATCTTGCCAGAATATGCTTTTAGTGCGCCTTTTGACATAGGATTGGATCATTCTGTTCCACTGGGCACCCCCACAGACTTACTTGATGATGATCTCATATGGTACTTTGGAGCATAAGTTAGCAGTCTGCAGACACTAGAAAATTTGGGGTATGTGAAACAGATGTAGGTAGGATAGGGAAATGTGGCCTATATATGTGCTGCAAGTGAGGCCTCATCATCGTGACTGTGTTGTAATTCTCAGGAACTGTTAGGAATATTCTGCTGGGGTCACCTTGCCTGGTGGTGGGGCCCTATAGGAGAGCTTGGAAGATTGCAATTCTTCTGGAGCAGCCTTGCAGGGCAGAGGCTGAGAGTGGTCTCTGCCTATGATGGAAATGTATTTCTGTATGATAGGGCAAGTGCGCTCATTCTTGTAATATATATCATCATCACCATTTGTAATACTTTGGAGGGGGAAAGGGTCAGCATATCCCAGACACTGGATAACAGCTTGTTCTCCAGTGTCGCTGGTGCATCCTGCAGCCATAGGTAGCTGCTTAATGGGATGTAACATCAGCTCCTATTCAATGCAATCAAGGGTGATCTAATGTGCTTTAATGCCTTTGACATGATTCAGTTTGAAGGTCTTGTCACTGATAGCTGACCCAGGCTTTTTTTTGGTCTTTGATGCTCTCTGCATTGTGGTTGCAACCCACATGAATTATCACAAATTGTTAAAATTAGTCATCTTACCGACTAGCATGCAATGCAGTGAGCATGTGACTTCTTGAAAGGAGAGTTGATTGGTAAGGGCAAATTGCAATCTTAATGCTGTGCATTGTTGGACAATTGGATTGGTGATTGGAGGATATTAGGGGTGGGAACTGCATTCGACTGAGTGCATGCCTTCTACACCCAGATTCCTGCATTTTTTTTTGTTGCAATTGCATGCTATCGACTCCTGTTTCACTCAGCTACGTACCCTGCTTCCAGATTGGTGTAAAGGCTATCTGTTGGTACCTGTTAAAGTTTGAAGTTGATGTGGGATGTGGGTTCTAGAAACTTTGTAGGTATAAGATCAATGCAGTTCATTTAACGGCCACAGGTGTGGTAGATAATCTTAAAATGCTGGGAGAGAGTACAGTATAAGCATTTTTTACTTTGCTGAATTTCTTTCTTGGATGATTTTAGGGGCCCAGGCAAATCAGGATAAGCCAAGGGACACATAAGATGAGTCCTGAAGGATTCCTCAAGGAGTGGGTGATAACCATTGGCTATTTTGATGATAAGAGCCTGAATGTGGTGGACCAGGCTGGAGCAAGCATGCATGATGCGTTCTTTACTCAAAATCTTTTGACAGTACTGTCACTACTGGGGATCTCCTGATACTACCATGGTGACTGGTGACTGGTGATTGGTGACATACTGGAATGGAGATTTGGAGATTTGTGAAGAGCACAGAAAGATGTGTGCACTGGTACGAGTGCAGCTGACATGTAAGCCTTTTGCCTTCATAGTATGTGAGTACTCTTGTCTGACAATAAGAAGAGCAGTTAACCATCCTCGAAGAAGCCTTGTATAACAGGATTTCTTCCTTGAGTGCTGTTCTCATACTGGCCAATCCTGATCCTACATGGCAGATGATTGTCATCATAGAAAAATCTCCTCATATAATAGTTGAGAACTGGAACCCACCTTTGTTAGCTGGGGAACTGGAAAACAACGGGAAACTGTTTCTTGACCACTTACCATCCCCTTTTATGGTGTGTGCTGGTTAACTCTGGGCCTGTTTGTACACTGTTTCTGATTTTGAGACGTTTTTTCAGTTGATAGATCTCACCTTGAGGATGTTCTGCGTATGCAACAAATATTTTTCTTTAACCCCTAAATAAATGCCCGATATGCCAGAACAAGGATCTTTTGAGAGTTTTAAATGGGTGTGTGGATGATGAGAATTTGAATATTTTTCAATTTTTTTTTTCTTTTTGGTTGCATGGGGTTTTGGGCCTCTTTCAAACGATTTGCTGATTGAGAATTGCCACATGGATTTGAGTGAAGTTTTGATCAACAGAGTGCATGCATTTGGCCTTCACTTGGTGAACCTAGTTGCCTACCACTAACAAGGGTGGTGGGGATTGCAGGTGGACCATGGGTAACTTTGGAAACTCATTTATGAGCTGACTAACAAGTTCCAACATCATGATCAGCCTGCTTTCCCTCTAAAGTTTCTGCCAATTTTCAAAGTTCTTCACATTCACATTCAGGAAATTGCAAGGTTTCATTCTTTCTTGAAGAACCACATTGTTTACTTTGAATTCTTGTAATGATTACTTAATTTGGTCATTGTGAGTGCCATATTAGGATGCATTGTATTAGTGTCATGTCGAAAGTCCTTTGTCTAGTGAAAGCTTCAAATCCAAAACTTGGGCAACACTGGCCTGGATCCCCACGCATGAGCTCAATCTAGTTGTGCTATTTCATCATCGCTTGCATGATTTATGGCTGAAATTTCTACCAAAGATGCCGTCTATATGTTTTAAGTTTTGAATCCAAAGATTGGTTTTGTGATCCCATAGATGAATAGATTCAAATAGATTCTAACTAAGCCTTTTGAATAGAATTAAAATGAGAATAAAATTGGCTTATGCACTTAAGGGTTAAAGTATAAGAGAAGGGTCTAGCTAGGAGAAAGCACCATTTTGACAATGACATTGAAAAGAGAGAGTGTTGTAGTGATAGGAATAGTGAGGAGGGACAGGTTGATTGATAACCCAATCAACGAAAGTTATTCTACCAAGCTAGAAAGTATCTTCGGGATTGTGGAAGTTACTATTTTACAACATCATTACAACATCAGCAAACATGATTTCATGATTTCTTCAGCTCAATGAGAGACCAAACTATAGAAAGTAAAAAATGTGATGATGCTTTATGTTTTGGTTGTCATGGTCTTAACTAAACACTCATAAAGCTCCCCATTCTTTCAAGAAACTTGGTGATTCTTTTGAGGGGGTTTTGAAGTACCTAGAACTGGCAGTTCTTTGACTCCAATGTTCCCCCAGATGCCTGGCACCAGGAAAAACCCGGCGGTTCTTTGACTCCCATTCCTCCCCCAAACACCCGAGAGATACCTCGGAGGTCCAGAAAAGATGTATAAGAACCGGAACTGATGGTTATCAACAAAATAAATACCCGCCCAACTTTGCATTCCCCCCTGGTTTTAGGGTTTCTGAGGATTCCAGGAAGATTCTTGAGTTGAGAGAGGGAGAGAGGGAAGAGGGGGGGGGAGAGAGAGAGAGAGAGATGTGTGTGTGTGTGGGAGACAGAGACAAGTGCAGAAGTGGTGGGTTTCATCAAGTTCCAAGAGCAGTGATGGGTAGGTGTGCAGGTGCATTTGTGTTGCTACT
>Ga0209611_10003168_pt1 | contig 28761 bp, 14 predicted proteins | sample S1TSphgellanicum_3_FD_187693 | JGI IMG/M metagenome (GOLD analysis project Ga0209611, IMG submission 187693) | Host-associated microbial communities from peat moss isolated from Minnesota, USA - S1T2_Fc - Sphagnum magellanicum MG (SPAdes) (version 2) | ecosystem: Host-associated > Plants > Peat...
GTTTAACAAACACCAAATCCAGCAAAACAAAAAGAGAAATTTACCTTGAGAAGGTCATGCACAAGCTGGAGGTGCAGAATGAAGCAAAATCAGGGTTCAAAATCAGCAAGAATGATTTCCAGCACAACAGGTTTCCTATATGTTTAGGGTTGAAATGTATTGCAAATGCGGTGCAGCTATCAATCAAATATATCAAATTCAAACTTCAAACTGCATGAGCTTACAATGTAGCCCCTGCAAGAATTAACATGCATGGCCAGTTTAAAACTGCTAAGTATTTCCCATTTACAGTGCTTCTCCTCCTTAATTGAAGCTGGCTGCATATAAGTATTAAGCCAGGGATAATTATATCTGAATAAATCTTGTTCCCTGCTACCTGATTTGAATACCTAGATATTCTATCTTCAAGTATGCAGCTTTATGAAACTAAAATCAGCAACCCTGCTGTAAGTCAAGACCCCGCTAAGATGTTGTGATCTACTAGGAAACGCTATAATTAATACAGATGAACCTCTACGAAAATCCTCTCGTAAACAAAAAGTAGAGCTTGGATTGAACGGCTTTAGCTAATGAAATCCCTCCTAAAGGAGGCCCTCAAGATGCTTGTGCGAGAGCAATCTACAATATAAGCACTTCAGGAATGGACGTTATAGAGGACTACGAAAGAAGGGCTCAATCTTCAGACTAGTAGTAGGCTCAACACCCTCCACCTCCTCCACACCCACCTCCTCCTCCTCCTCCTCCTCCTCCTCCGCCTCCTCCGCACCCACCTCCTCCTCCGCCTCCTCCGCCTCCTCCTGTTCCACACCCAGACCCTCCTACTCCAGCTATAAATCCAGGTGCAAAACCCCCGCCGCCGTGCCTTTTGCCGCTACGTCGTTTCGTACGGCGAGGGGTGTCCACACACATGCTTGCGGACATCACTGTGGCCGCTTCGAACAGTAGAACACCTACCAGCACATCGACGAACAGCAACATTTTCGAATTTTACCGACTCGTGCGATCTGATTCCTTTGTATCGCCTACCTAGATAATGTCTGCATCAATTCCACCAACTGTCACGAATTAATCGAAATCTCAATTCGGAATGAACAATAATTCTGTCTTCTCGATTCACAACGCACCTGGGTCCTAAACAAGTTGAGTTGTCAATTTTCTCTTTCTCGAAAACAGTTTAGATCCTCATGAAAGTCAATTTTACAATTGTTTGTGACCTGCGTTTCCAACTATAGTTCAAAAATTTCCGTTTTGTAAAATATTCAACTCAATTCTGCTTAGTCACTTACATTGATCGGAACTTTCCGCTCGATCGATCGATCGATTCTTGGCACTGATCAACCGCAACTCTTGAAAAGATTTAGCTCTGAATTAACACTTTGCAAAGTGGCCCAACTCTTGCGAGATTGATCTGTGACTCCTAGATTAAAGCTTGATGCTGATATAGACCAACTGTGACAAAAGATTTCAAATCGGCTGCAAGACCAGATTTGACTCACAAATTGTTAACTAGCTCCAACCTCGTTACAGCTTTATTCATATCATGCTTGAATATGTATTCCATCTCCGTGGGCCGAGCTTCTTATATGTAGCAGGTGAGGCTGCTCCGTGATCACTAGCTACGTCGAAATTTCTCAACAGAGTAACGGACACAATGTGAAGAGTCTAAAGATCATACTGTAGCACAACGCGTCATCTTCCAACTATCTGCGAATCTGCAGCAAACTGCAAAATTTTCCACCTTTGAACTAGATAACGATGTTGGCCAAGGCTCCCAATTTTCAGCTTCCAGGAATTTAGTACTGAGATTAAATGCCGTGAACTTAATACTTTCTTTTGAGACGAAGCTTCGGGCGGGACGCTAAACACCCTATGACGAGCTCTGTCCCCGCGCGGCTTTCGTTCTGACAGTACAGCCCTGCGAAGAACTGCGTTGTTCTGCCGCAGGGTTTTAAAATTTTTGCCCTTTTTGACTTTGTATCTGCACTAAACTAGAAAAATAATCAACTATCCTCAGAGTTTGATGGTATGCCAGTGGCCAGTACTACATTATCATCGAAAACCCTAGGTTCGATTTGTACGCCTTCAATGCAAGACATTGGCCCCAGAATTGTTAGCATTGAAAAACAACAGAGTTTTTTTCTTTAGATTTTTTGACGAACTGGGAACATTGAAAACTGGGTTGCATGGTTTCTTGTAGAACTGTGCAAGGCAGAAAAAGGTGTGCAAAAAGACAAGCGAAACCAGCGCCGAACAGAACTTGTTAGGGTTGTTTAGCGCCCCGCAAGCTTCGGCTGATAAAAAGCGTGTGCAACAAGAAGACACAAAATTCAATGTATAAAAAAGTTAGCCGACTTTGAAGACAAAAAATTCAATGTATAAAAAAGTTAGCCGACTTTGAAGACAAAAAATTCAATGTATAAAAAAGTTAGCCGACTTTGAAGACAAAAAATTCAATGTATAAAAAAGTTAACCGACTTTGAACTTTTTCAAAGAGTTGGAAATGGCCGCAGGGAGGAAGGTGTATAAGCACTTGTTAACCGGTTTTGCAAGTCTTATTATGCATGTTATTTTTTTAAGGCCCTATTTATTTGGTGGGACATGTCATCGTCTCCAGGTTCCACTTTATGTTTTGCCGGTTCCAATTCAGGTATGAATTATGCAGCTAAATAACCCCCATTGAGCTCTGTGGGGGGGGGGGCTGTTTTTCTTGTCTTCTTGACATGTTTTTCCGGCCCTGCATGGTTCTACATGTTCTTTTTATTCTGCAAAAGAACTTACTAATTTAAATTTATTATAGTTATTTAAACGTTCTGCAGCAGCTCACAGGACTTGAAAACCGGAACCTTCCATGTATAGATCACACTACCAACCATTGGCACAGATTCTGGCACTAAGAGAAATGTGTTTTCTTTTTTATTTGAATAACTTTCATAGTCAAACCCTGCGACACAACCAGCGACACAACCACACGGTTCTCCACAGGGCTGCACTGTCAGGCCCAGAAAGGGCGCTGGACAGAGCTCGATGGGGGGGAAGTCAGGGTAGGGTATTTAGCATCTGGCATGAATCATAGGGTGTGGGGAACACTGTAATGATGCAGAAAATCAATTACTCTTCGGAACAAGCCCTGGTAGAACCCATTGCAGCAACAGAGTCTCTCCCTCCTGGGTGAACCAGGCCCATTGCATTCTGAACACAGGCCAGTGTATCCGATATTGTATGTGCACAGTGACAGCAAAGGCTGTGGACAGTACTGGAATAATGGCCCATGTGAGGCAGAACCAAGTTGGGCCTGAATCTAGTAATGCCGGTGGCTGCTGGCATTAGGCCACAGTGAACCAGAACCCACCAGTGCACCATCAAGGATGGATGATATGTGATGAGGAAACAGTTTTCTGTTGGATTGCAGTTCCCTAGCTAACCATGGTGTTTAGCTCAGTTGGTTTGTTTACTACCTACCAACTAGGTAGGTAGTAAAAACAGCCCCTATGTATAAGCTATCTACATATCTAGTAGTACCTTATTTTGTTACCAACCTGTCTATATGTTAGACCTACTTCTTATAGAATGGGTTACCAAGATGAAACCGAGTAGTAACTCAGTTGAGGATCATCCACAACTGAGTCATAACAGGCATCCCGTGACTGGTGCACTGGTGGGTGCTGGTTCACTGTGGCCCTGGCACTACACAGCATAACAATTCCTGGATTCATTTTAAGAACTCTTTTCCTGTGCTACCCAATGGGTACCTGCCAGATGCCCACTGGGTATCAGGGGAATTTTTTTGAAAACCTATTCTCGGCATTTATTTTGTAAGAGCACCTCCACATAGGCTACATAATTTGTCACAGGTTTTAATAACCCCATACAACTGTTATTCTGTGCAATACTCTGTGAGTGGATCTCAGGTATTCTATGTCAGGTTTCATCCACATATTGTAGATTGGTCAGAAAAGTGAAATAGGTGGAAGTTGCAAGAGATCTGATTAGAGAAGATAAGTTGCAGGGGTTCCTGTAAAGATTACTAACTTAACTATAAACAAAGTGCACACAGCTATGTGCTAGAACCCTGTTTGTAAATTAAATAACTATTACACATTGAACTGTTAGAGCATCTCCAGCGGTGCTTAGTGTGTGACCGTGCAAAAATATTTTTCACATCCAAGTTTAGTTAGTTACTTTTTTACAACTCTACTCTTAGAATCGAAACTGGAACAGCAAATAGGCTGGGAAGTACTAATAGCGAACCACCTGGACCAATCATTATGATGTGCCAATCAGAAACACTGAGCAGCAGTCACATCATATTTATCACACCCTTTTCTGCAGGGGTATAACTTTGCTGCGCCCTATACCAGCCATCACAAACTGTGCCTGAGCGAAAACCCTTTTCCCGAGCCAAACAGGCATAATTTCACTTTTCTTCATCCAATTTCACTGTGGACGATCACATACTAAGCACGTCTGGAGATGCGTTCAGTTCACTCAAGATAATTAAGAAAACAAATTCAAAGAATCAAAACCAGCAATCCCACTGCCCAGAAGAGGAAATCTTCAGAACATTGAAAATAATGGTCCCTTTCTACCAATTCCATTAGTGTATTACATTGTCACATATCGACAAACCCTATTACACATTTTAACTACTAGTTCACTGAAGATACTTAACAAAAACAATTCAGATCACGAAATACAGCAGTTTCATGGGCCATGACATTTGTTCCACACACCTACCCACAAGCCTGTTTGTGTATTACCTAGAACACTGATACTATAACCCAAGTGTCTGCATACAGACAGGGTTTTTAAAAAATAACCAGAACTAGGCGAGGCCGGCAAAAGTAGAAGACCCAAGTCCTTGCTCAATTGTTCACGTGTATTGAAGATTTAGTTGAAACCAGGGTTTTTATTCCAATCTTGTGGACTAGCCATCATCCACAGGACTTACTCAAATTTGACTAGAGGTGAGAGAGAAAACTAGAATTTTTTTCATAACCCATTATATACTGTTGACATACAAGAACCTATGGTCCAATTATGGCAAATTCAACTTTTTTTTTGTCAAAATATGGTGACTTTGGGCCTTTTTCCTGGAAAAATCATTTGCAGAAGTTACAGCCCCTTTTTCTTGGTTTCCAACTATGAAATTTCACTGGTTGAAACTACCAAAATTTAATAATTCATGAGCTATTTCAAGTACCATTAGCACACAAAGGCCCCTTCGACACTCTAGACTGATAGCCCTAGACTATTGAAAATACAAAATTCCTGATTGGAGGAAGTGGCTGCAATGGTACTAGTTCAATTCACATGAAAGGTGCAGGGATAACTTAGAGACCAAGGAAATGTGAATGGATAAAAAGTTGGGCATGCATACATGGCTTGAAATGGATTATGTTCATGGTCTAACAGAATGCATGCCTGGTGTGGAGTTTGTTAGACCATCAGCACAAAAACTCTGGTTGGTCCTCAAAGCTTTTGTTGGTGAATTTATTTCCAAACAGAGGATGGGGGAAGGTTGATTGCTTTCTTCCAATTTAATGTCGAAAATAGAGTTATTAGTTAAGTGACTCTCCTCTTGAACCTTTCTTTCATCCCCAACCCCTCTTTGAAGTTTGAACCAGTGCTAGTGTTATCCACAAGTAATGAAATTTAATACTACTCAGCATTAAATGCATGAGGTTGGAAAATATTTGTAGCTGCAATACACACAGCAATAGGAGTGACTGGCTCAAGGTAATCAGGAAAAAGAAATAGGATGAAACTCAGATTAGCATCAAATTTGGTGCTAATCTGAGTTCAATCCTTGTTTTAAGCCCAGTGTACAGTTTTTCCCTGTTTTTAGGAATCTCACCCTCTCTGTGACCAAACAAAGAGATTGGTGCTATGTTTTCTTTAATTTGCAAATAACGTTAATGTTCCAACAAAACCTATTATCAGTTTATAGTGCACTTTAAAGTCTAGGCGCACACAAAATCAAGATTGAATTTCACAACTCCAATATCCACATTTTGCTACTTGAGAAGTGCAGCAGATGGGGGCCTGGGCCTCCCTATGTTGTAAAAAGGCTATTAGTTTTGTGAAATTTATTATTCATTTGCCAATTCATTCTTTAAAGTTTGGATTTGGTAGAAAGAGTTTAATTCTACTCCTAAACTACCAAATATTATAATTTTTATAAAAAACACTTAGCTGTAAATAGTGAAACTCTAACTTAGACTCCAACCTTAATGGACCTAGGAAATAGAAATTTTCCATAGTACAAATTGGCCATATAATGATCAAGTTTATTTCCAGGGCTTTCAAATGTTGGAGATTGAATGTGAAACTAAAAGAGCAAATTAATTCGAGAATGGAACTAGTCAACTGATAGTTCTTATAACATAGGACATCACCAAATTCAAAATGATATCGTTTCTTGTCACATTTTGTCAATAAATACAGTCCATGTCCATTAAATGGAATCCTCTAAGATCCTAATGACCACTCAAATTGAATTACAAATACAAGAAGAATGCTGAGAAAAAAGAGTTCCAATTCTGCTGACAATAATCTGTACTGACTAAATAATGTATTTATTTATTCATATTATAGAAGCTGTTTGAAATTCTTGAAACTTCCTCAAGAACTCCCAAAAAGTTTACCCCATCTGCTTGAAGCTCTATTTGAGTGTCGGAAATTTTGGTTTGGATCATTATTGACTCTCCACAAGACTTAAACTCCCCTCAAGCCTACCCTCTCGAGTGCGTGCTCTAAATCTACACGAGCACTTCGCATTGCACGTTGCCGTGTCCAGTATCGACGCAATAATCTTCGAGCATTAGTACAAAACATCAAGATCCTCCGCCACCGCCACATCCTCCTCCGCCTCCACCGCATCCTCCTCCACCTCAATGATGTCCTCCTCCGCCTCCTCCTATATGTCCTCCTCCATGATGTCCACCACCCCAATGATGTCCTCCTCCTCCGTGATGTCCGCCCCAATGATGTCCTCCACCATGATGTCCTCCGCCAGAATCCACGCTGTAGTTTCCATTTCCACCATCATAGCCCCTCTTTCCACCCTCTGCTTTGTGATGTTTTCTCTTGTGGTGAGATTCTCTTCGGTCGGCGCAGATGCTCAATGTGGCCAGTACAGTGGCCGCTTCGAACACTATTACACTCACTACCACGACAACCACTGGAAACATGATCCCTGAATTATATAATCTGATTTGTTTCTTTGAACCGCTAATCTGCTATCTTGATCTTCAGACAGAAATCGAAGTTTTCAACAATTCTTCTCGGCTTCTCTCTCTGGGACTGATGAAGAAATAGGGAAATTTTAGCTCTTGTCGAACAAAGTTGGACTAATCAACTTGACCCTAGAGATTCTAGTTCAAGCACTCAAATTTTCAAGATATTCTTGGCCCTTTCCGATTCAACTGTACAATAGGAGCTTCCTGATTCCGGCCTCTTTCCCCAACCTTGGCGAACGATTCTTGAGCTCTCGCCACAACTCTGGCTGTAACCAAGTTTATATCTAGTCCAACTTTCTACAATTGCCCCTCAACTCTTGCAAAGCGGCTCGATTGACTTCAAGATTGATTCTTGACTTCGCCAACAAAATCCAGGAATGGAAGCGCCAGAAACTCTAGAAGCGATATAAGAAGTGGATATAAGATTGGCCTTGAAATCGGAAAAGAACAAAATGAAGCCATGGCCCACTGAAGTACTGCCGTATGCTGACAAAGCACCCCCTGGTTGCAGACTAGCTGTAACTCTGAAGAAAGCCTTTGAACAAATCCACCATTTGATCCACAATTTTTAACCATGCTTCTGATCTGATCATATTGGGCGTGTCACAGATGGAAATTGCAGAAGGAAAACTCCATGCCCTGTACGACCGATTAATTAAGATCCGTTCAAGCTGGTACATGCTGTGTACGCAAAGAATGAAGAAATCCAACTACTCAAGTGGCGACTCTGCCTTCAAATCATACGTGTGTTGATCAGAGGGAAGTAGCTTTTGTCTCCAAAGTTTCCAATTTAGGAAAAGGACAAGAAGACCGGCCCTAGATCACCTCAAGCCATCGAGGACACATGACGTAAGCGGGAACTGTAAGCGGTGACGAAGATGTAACAGCACGTTGTCAGGACGTGTCGACAAATCTCGATAGCCGCTTCAACGTCTCGCGAGACGCTAAATACCCCCTATTGAGCACTGTCCGGCGCCCTTTCTGGGCCTGACAGTGCAGCCCTACGGAGAACCGTTTGGTTCTGTCGCAGGGATTGACTTTTTGACTTTGGAAGTTATTCAAATACTAAAGAATTTTATTTTTCTTTGTGGATGAATCTATGCCAGTGGTTTGTGGCATGTTCTATGGCTGAGAAGTTGAATTATGGAAACCAGTGAGCTGCTCCAAAACATAAAATTGTTCTTAAAATTAATAAAACATTCCTAAGTTCTTTTGCAGAATTAAAAAAACATGTAGAACCATGCTGCGTGGTTTTATGCAGAACCATGCTGGGCCCAAAAACATGTGCAAGAAGACAAGAAAAACAGGCGCCGGACAGAGCTCTATGGGGGGTGTATTTAGCGTCTCGCCTGCACAAGTGTCAATCATCATTGAATCAGTCAATTAATATCCCTCACAGCAATGTTTTTCTCACATGCCTTGTCAGCTGCGTCGATGGAGCATGAAAGGAGGCGACGACCCAGCTGATTTTGGTGTTGCAGAAATCATAGGTGTTGACTAACGAAACCAATCGTTTTCCATTTAGGAGACGAAAAATACTCTTTTGTGCATTGTCAACATCGGAGTGCCTGACTTCAGCATCCACTTGTAATGGATTTCCTGGTAACTACTTAGTTGGTTAGTGGTAAAGAAATTTGATGAGGCACCCCTGCAGTGGGTTTTCTAATTGAAATCTGAAAGGAGTCTTAGGAGATTGCTAGTGACCCAATCAAGTATCAATTGTTATTAAAAACTTAATCCATATGCGAAAGAATTAGCTAGCTATGGAACTGTGAAGCAAGCACCTCACATTAGAATGTACTTCAAATGAGCCTCTTTGAAACTGTCAATCCGATGTCTCAAACTTCATGAGTCTGCAATATAGACCCTGCAATAAAAATTCTATTGCCAATTTGAAACTGCTATTTCCCACTCCCAGAACACATTGATGCTCCTCCTTTCTAGCTGACTGCACAAGTATGCTGGGGGGGCTTCAAGAAATTATGAACTCACTGCTGAACTCAATAGAGATTCTTAAAACTACCTTGAATCACAAGAAACTCTTTTAAATCATTGCCCTACAGGGAAGGGAAAAGTATGATGAAAAACCTCTATTGAGAAACAGTTGGATCTACAAAACATACGGAAAACTCGAAGGTGATCATGGGACCAATATTTCAATGTTCTCCTCCCATTGTCAAACAAAGAAATCCCTGTTTTTTCCCATTTTTAAACAAAGTATTTCCTGTTTGCACAAAGGAAATTCAAGATTTTCTGAGATGGTCATAGGTCTCATAGGGAATTAGAAAAAAAAGGATTTCCTGGTTTATTATGCAACTATCAAACAAAAATTGATAATTGTCCAAGTCAAGAGATCCCCTTTAGTTTGTGTGATCTGCTAGGAAACACGGTTGTATACGTGAACCTCTAGGAAAACCCTCTGTAAACAACAATTTTGCAGGACAATCTTGCTAGTTGAGCTCGGATTGAAAGCTTTAGCTAATGAAATCTCTCCTGAAGAAATCTCTCAAGATGCTTGTGTGAGAGCAATCTACATAAGCACTTCAGGATGGACGTGCAACGCCGAGTTGAAGAGATCTATGAAGGAAACTGGAAATGCTCAGACTAATGGCCTCAACACCCTCGTCCTTCTCCTCCTCCTGGTCCTAACTTTCTAAGGCACCTAGATATCCAGGTGCAAGTCCTCTGCCGCGGTGCCTACGATGCCTCCTCCTCTTGCGACGATGAGTTTTCTCACGGTGACGATGATTGCCGCTGTTGACACACATGCTTGTGGAAAGAATTGTCGCCGCTTCGAACACCAAAACACTTATCAGTATACCGATCACTGGTAACATTGCGGATTTTATGTCGTGAGCGCTCCAATTGATATTTGCGTCACCTAATCTCTGCAATAATTCCACTAACTTTCAATAATCAGTCGAAACAGTTAGGGGACGAGCAATTGTTCACTTCAGCTTCTCGATTCACAATCCTGGACTACAACTCGAGCTCTAAACTTCTCGAGTTCCCTAGAACACAACCCAGACTCATGAATCCGATTTTCCATTGTTAAGTTCCGACACGTTTCCAACTATTTAGTTGTGGATTGAAAGCAATTTGGACTTTACCTCGTACATGACTTACACGAACTCTTTGCGATCGATCGATTCTTGGCTCTCGTGGACCACAACTGCTGTTTGTGCATGTGTCATGAACAACTATGATTTTGTGGAACGCTCTGCATCAAGAGTTAATTGACCCAAGTTCGACCACCTCTTGCAAGATTGATCGACTCCCAAATTAAAGCTTGGGCAGCTAATTGATATAAACCCAATGACCAAAATTTCAAACCGAGATCATATCTGAATGGAAAAATGATAATCAAGTCCAATCCCAGTGTTGCTTTCTGCACACTCTAGTGCTCATTTCATGAATACGCAATCTACATCAAAATGCCAGCTGAGGCTATCTAATCACTAGCTACAGAGAAGTTTCTCGCAAGAGTCGCCGGTAGACATGTGAAGAGTGGAAGAAGTATCATTATAGTACACAACTTGGCAACTTCGAAGTTGTATCTGCGAATTTGAGAGCTGCGGACTTTCTTCAAAAGTATCATTATATATTGCACAACTTGGCAACTTCAAAGTTCCTTCTGCGAATGTGACAACTGAAGACTTTCCACGTCAGAGTTCTAAATAACGATGTCGGTCAGGGCCCCAGTTTTAGCCAGAAGAAAATTATTAAACATCTGGAGTGCAAATGACGCTTGAGAGGAAGCTTCTACTGATCGAAAGCGTGAACAAGAAGAAGAAAAAGTTGCGAACGAGTACGTAAAACTGCATTGGAATTGGGAGAAGCATTACAGGTGACGTCAATAACATTTTTTCCGAAGTCTAATCCAATTTCTTTTTCCTCATGGCATAGACGTTCAAATCTCGTTCAAAAGATTCATAGATGATCCAGAAGAACTCCCTTAGGGATTGTTGTGCATATCCAACACTCCATTTCTAGATTTACATTACCTAGATCCGGATTGTGCATCGTCCAAGAATGGAGTACCTTACGTTAGAGTACCTTCAAGATTCAGCATCCACCTGTATTGATGTTCTGATACCTAGGCTGTCGTGCTATGTGTTAGAATGTTGCACATAAGTTCTCAAAGTTTTGGGCTCAAATTGTGCATGACAAAGAAGGAAATGTTTTTAGAAATTAGAAGCAGAGGCCGTCCAATTCATAGCCAGAAAACCTCCTGTTGCACATATATACTATAGTAGGACTCTCTGTAAGCAATTTCTCTGTGTGCTATTAGAAGGCTGAAGCCTATCCAAAATAGTAGTCGAATTGAAATCTGTGTATAGACATGATACAACATGAGTTCTTGATTCAGTGTAATGCAAACAGCTTCATGAATGCCAGACTTATTTTATACACAAGAAATCAATTTGTTATCAAACCTCTTGTGAAAACAGTGGTTGCTCTCTGATCTTCTTCCCTTCTCAACAAACGTGAGATTGTAATATCACTAGCCAGATTACCCACAGGATACCTTTGAGCAGAACTGTGGGTGTTCATTTCAATACCTCATTTCACACATTGGCAAAATCTGTGCCCCCACGAAGTGCACTACTCAGCTGCAAAACAGATACTCAATTCTCCTAGACCCAGAATAATGGGTGGGTTATTTTTTGTCATTGTGGTGCTTTGTCAGGGAGCAAACTCTGGCAGAATTCGACATTGAATAGGACTAGTTTCGTACTCTATTTTTTATGCTCAGGTCAATATAGATTGGAAATTAATAGAGCTCAGGCTGAACTATTGAGATAAACTTTGTCAATTTTTGTTTTTGAGTTTGTAATGGAGTCTAAAAGCATAAAATGCATTATAATGTTGATGCCCAAGAGCAGACCTTTTCTCTTCTTGAACTAATCCTTACATATAAAGAGAACTCAATTGATATCTAGTAAGATGTATTGGATATCCATGGTCTAACACTCATGGGTGTGTTTTTTGTTATGCCATACTTATTGCATACTAGGAGGTGGGCTCTGACTGATGGCATGCATCTGTCACAAAAACGTTAATAGGAAATATGTCAGCTCTAGGATTTCTGATACAGTATGGGATGCTTTTTTTAATACAGGAATCCTTTCCAAATTGTGAACTGGACACTATGTTCCACAGCTTACCACATTCATCTGTTGATTCCATATTTCAATGTGGACAAAGCCAGAAAGAGAACCTGACTAGACTGACTATATTGGTATATTTTTACTTCATAGTTACTGGAACAATCCTTGGCAAGAGAGCCATTTGTAAACAACTGAGGGTTCTACAGGGAGATGTGCAAGTGTGCTTTGAGGTGGAGGGAGCAAATACAAATGGCTCTTCTGAAAGCCATGAAAAAATAGTCCAACCCAAGTTACTGGTGGAAGCAGATGGAATGCCTGTGGTCCCAAGTGTGTCACATTATGGTTGGAAACAAGCACCGAATACAAGAAAATAAACCGGAATGCTGTTGTCTGTAATCCAAACAATAGGTGTAGTTGCTACCTTAATCTTTATAGTTGCTCTAAACCCGAAACTCAATGTTTGTTTGGCATTTCTCCTAAGTTTCAGTAAGGGACCAGAGTGGTGCAGCAACCAACCACCCAAACTAGATGACCAACTTTCTAGAAGTATGTTCCAAAACGAACTTGTAATATCCCAAAAGAATCACATTAAATCAAGCATGCCACACCTTTTAGTGGAGCAAATATAGACTGGCAATTAATTGGTTTTGTTGAAGCCGTATTTCTTCATGTTTCTGATTTTTAAAGTAAACATTTCCTGATTTCTGAATTGCATTGGGTTAGGTTCAATATAGTGGAGGCTTTCAGACTGGAGATAACATATTTTCTATTAACATTTTTCTGGATATAGTGGAGGCTTCAAATATAGGTAGTCATTTTGTAATATGTCTTGAAAGTGTTATGATGATGGCTTTACTTGACTATTTGTTCAACACACATGAGGCAAGTGAATCACATTTTTAGGACTTGCAAGCAGCCAAGCTGAAGGTACCTCACTGGCACACTTTGCCTGTAACTGGTACAGCTCATAGGTACCAGTAACAGGCCAAGTAACAGGCATAACACACAGCAAAATGGGCACAATGGGTTGTAACTTGCACATTCCATAACATAATGATTTGCACAAGGGCAGGTGGATTTGCTCAATGTGCATGTGGGTTTTGAACAATGATTAGGTCAGGTAGACCCAAGAAGACCTGTCCATTGTCTTGTAAGGGGACTAATAAGAGGTAGAAAAGGCCATATGAAAACCATTATGTATTATTAATAAGTGCTTCACAGTTCTTTTAACCTTATTTGAATTTTCTCATTGGAATAATTTGATCTTGTGTGCATATGTTTTGCAATGTTAGTTGCACAAATATTGTGTTTCTCCAATTGCCAATGTGCCATCATGGAATACATGTTATAAATATTCCAACTTACCTTACCCTTTCACCCTTCATTATTTGTTTATATCATGAGGGTAAACGTCTGGTAAAGAGATAGATATAATTTACCCATCTCTTTACCCTATAATAGGGTAAATTTTGATTAATATTTCTACTTTTATTTGGATTAATGCCTTTGCAACCTTGTGTGCCTTCCTGAATTGGAAATTTTTGAAGCCTATATGTATGTATACCAGGCCGATAAACTTGTTGATAAAAGAAAAATTCCTTGCCTGAGTGATACATTAGAACCAATATCTACCCCCCCCAACCATTTTGGTCTTGAATTTTCATTAAAGCCAAAAAAAATTACTGTGTAGGGCCTCTTGTGTTTGTAGGTTTGAAGGCATGGAATGAGGGCCTGAAGAACTATTAGTTTTAAATTCCGCACCTAAATTGATTTTGAGTAAATCATTTCTTATACACTTTACAAAGGAGCATATTTCCAATACAGCCACTAGTCATTTTGAAAATTACATACTTTGAATCTTACTTACAGTATCTTCAGGAACGAAATGGTTGCTTTGGTTGCATCTTAAAGAACATGCAATAAAATGATTTGAATTGTAACTTTAGTTGGTAGGAGTCCTCTTGTGGAGAGAGGGAGATGTAGTCTCATTCACATTCTTAACTCAGTATACCATTATGCCTAATGAATTTGGGGAATATTGTGCATCGGTGAAAAAGGTGCAGTCTTACTAGTATTGATATGCTGATGCCAAAACTTATCAATTGTTTAGTCATTGTGAACAGGTTTCTTTTTCCTATTTTGTGATGTAGTCTCGCTAGCATCATCTACAAGAGGAATTCACCAAAGTTGATCACCAGCCAGAGAGGAAAGGACAAAACTTTAAGAATCCTCCTATATTTTGGCACCTTCTCGACCCTATTGCCCATGGCGACTTCAGAATTTTATTCCTCAAAATCTGGTAACTTTGGTGCATTTTTCTCACAAAATCCTTTGTTTCCTGTCACACACTGATTGTAAACTATTATTTTACCTAGTGCTCAGAAATCAAAGATCAAATGAAAATCACAAAGCATTATTGCCAAATATAATTTTGTGATCACTTTGAATAAAATTCACACACCCATTACAATGGGATCCTTGGTTGCATTACACAATTTTGTCACTACAACAAAACTAATGTTTCAGTGTTGAAATTATCGATAATAGTTGTAACAAACCTATGTTTGCTAAAAACTTAGCTTCAACTTGGGAGAAAATAATCTTTTCCCATGCACAATAATACAAAAAATCCCCACAAATTCAAAGGATCAGAATCAATGCTCTTCATAGTGCTTTTGTTATATGTACATTTTATTCAGTTGGTAAACATCAGTTGAAGCCCACAAGATTTGAAAACCTTCATGGAGATAGGTCATGAGAACTTCTCATGATTCCACCTTTCTTTACAAGAGTAAAACCCCTAAAAACAATTTCCAAAATTTTCCCATTTTTTTGTTGGAAAGCTACACAAAATTTTATGTAAAATAAACATCGCTTGGGATTTCAAATTGTCCATAACCATGTTCATATTGTATAGATGGAACTGAATTGACCATCACCACATTCAAATTGTTATCTGATAGCTCAATGGTCTATAACCATGTTCATGTTATGTCTAGTTAAGCTTAAGATTCAACCCTCTAGATTCTCATGGACACTAAATGGGACAAAGGAGTGGGGGTTTAGTGGGTGAACTAATATAACTATTATATTAGGGTGTTCATATTTCCGAAGGTTTGTTACTATCTTGTCTCTTCCTAAAAGCAAAGCAGATTTGGAACAATAATAGACGCATACTAACATTAGAAAGGAGGTTTGTGATATACTAAATTCTTTCCTTTCATTCCTAAAAGAACATGAAGAAAAAAAACCACAACATGATTTCACTAATGCTAGATCCCAAGTTTAAAAGCTTTCATATAATATCCTCATTTGTTGGAAGAGACCAGGGAGTTGCTCTTGTGCAAGAATATGATAAGAAGTCTCTATATCCTATGCTTCCAAACTCTCGCTTGTTAAACTCCCCAGCAAGTCAGCATGGTTTATTATCTAAGGGTCAGTTCTCGAAGTTGTGCACTACCGGCTGATGCTTGATTGGCTGAACGATTGCTTCCAAACTCTCTCTTGTTTGACTCTCTAGCAATTCGGCTACCAAACTGCAAATCAACACAGGCAATTATGATTGAAAGAGATGCAGAATTATAGATGATCTATATAAGTACATCCTGTGCTTGTGTTGTGCAAACTAGATTGTAGTGAGGGGAATGAAAAAACACAATACTGTAGACTTGTGGCACTCAAATGTCCAATCTTAGAGCAAGCATATCTTGGGGTCATCAGACAACACTGATTGTCATAAGACACTTATCCCAGTATGCAAACAAACTTACTATTCACAATAGGTTTAGGCTAGCATCAAAGGTAGTTAATTGCCATGAAATTGAATTGTCGCATTTAGTCTGCTGCAACCCAATCCAGACTTGACAAACTTAGAGATAATAGGGTTACGGTTTACAGTTTACAGTTTGAACCCTAAACTACTTCTCATCACAACCACTAACTGGATTACAGACAAGAGCACACTAACTAAACTATATATTTGGTATGTGAAAGCATAAATTTTCAGTTCAAGTACCTGAATTGCTCGTTTAGGAAGAGAGGCTGCCCCAGTTAATCCTAGACTAATAGCCACCTGTAGAACCCACCAGCAAAGCAGACCGCATGCCTCAGAAAAGTTCATCTTACACGCCACAGAAAATGAAAAAGAGACTAAAATCCATAGAAAAATTGGGGAGTAACTGGGTACTAATGTCCTGAAAACCAAAGAAACAGAAGATTGGGAACTGGAGGTGAGAAAGATCAGACCTGTCGAAGAATTTTTTTGTCTCCAAAGCCAATTGGCTGCTGAAGATCTACTATTTCCCAAAGTGGTAGACCCAAAAGGGCTGCAACAACATCTTCATCCAGGAATGGAAATCTTGCCTGTGGCACACTCCAAATATTATCAGAATTTCAGTATATAGCAGTAAATATTTATAAATCACCTTACATAGTAGGAAATTTTACACCCAAATGGCATCTGACTGAAGGATTTTAAGGACGGGCTTCCAGACCCTAAAACTGTGCATCAAATAAAACTTGACCACATGAACAGTATCATCATTATAATCATTACACCTCTTTTCCTGAGTCAGCCATGCAGCGATCATCTCGGCCCAAATTCCTCTTCCAGATTCGATGCATATCTATCCTCATCTCCTCATGCAAAGCCTCCCACCTACCCTCCCAAGTATTCAAAACATTCCAAAATGTACCAAGACCCATTCATGAGTTATTTCAGGATATGTGACTTCTGAGTTTAGGAAAGCATTTTGTAACCCCCTTATCCTCAAAAAGCTGAAAGACCATTAACAGCCATCAGTTACTGACTGATTAGAGATAATAGCAGTGAAAATGTCTGGGTACAAGCACCAGCTTTCACTAGCTTAGACGTATTCAATAAGTAAACAAGCAAATGTATGTGAGAAACCACCCCACATGGACCTAATCTCAATAAACTGAAGCTAATTACATAGTCTGCATTTTGCTATTCCATTTCATAAGACAGTCTGCTGTTAAAAATGTATGCATCAAAACATCCCCTGTTGAAGCGCACAGCTATGTTGAAGATTCTCAATCTTATGTTGGAGAGGGTAAAGAGCCCTGCATTTCTTTCAGGAATGATTCTCTATTCTTAGGGATATATGTTTTAAATATATCAACTAGTGTGGTTGGAAAAGCATGCCATACCCGCCCAGCCTGAATTTAGTGCGGTGGCGGCTATAACCACCACACTGTTCATCAGCACCTGCTCCCACCAGTAGAACACGGGCACTTGACTTGAATGCCACTTTCTTTTGTTCTAGATTGGGTCCTTCTGGAGTTCCCTGTGCCCACCCTTCACCTTTTGCAGCTAGCCAAAGTGCAGTCCCTATGTTCAAATCCTGCAGGACAACAACTCACATTACCTTAATCAAAAATTAACCAGACTAATCAATTGTGCTCAAACATTTCAAACCTATGCATTAAAACCAAAACATTGGAGTTGCTTCATTCCAACTAAGCAGTTTTTGTCTGCCAGATATGTTCCTGACAGGTTTTAGAAGCGATCTTACATTGTGAACTAAAGTTTTTCCGAAGGCACATTTCAATTACAGGAGACTGCAAGTTCTACACTTGAATTCCTCCAGGCCCTTCTAATCAGCCATAAGTGTCCAAAGTTGTGACCTTTCAGTGTGGATTACTCAAAAGCTCTATGCTAAGCCCATGTTTTAAGTTTTGGGTAGGTTCAATGAGCCAGCAACATATGCAAGCAGAATGTATGAGCATCAATCAGAGTACCAACCATATAGGTGCTGGAAGGACAAATAAGAGAGAGTAGATGAGATCGGTGTCTTTCCATTGCTGTCAAATCCGCATCAACCTCCACTAATCGCCACCTGTCATGCACCTCATCTGTGGTGAACATGTGTAGAGTGGAGGTTTCATAACCACACAAATGAGAATAACTGGTGAAGGGAGAGAAGTCCAGGTGTAATGTGGTCAGTGTTTCTTGATCCAAAGTTTCATACAGTTGCACAAAAGTAGAATCTATTGTGAATTGCCTAAGGGTGCCAGAATTAGCTAATTCAAGGTAACCAAACTTCAAGCACCCAATAACCAGACACTTTCTCCAAGCTCCACAAACCAGCAAGTTCAACCAGGTGGGACAACATCAGCAGAAACTGGCAACTGGCCATATTCATCCCAAATCATGGGCATTTATGGACCTGAGGCCTTGCACTGCATGAAGGCCTCTCTCTGTACTCGAGTACTCCCAACTAACACTTTGAGCTCCTGTCTTGAACAAAAACTTCCATCTCCCCTCCTAAAGGAAATTTCACTATTTGCCATTTAAGTCTGACAAGTGGAGATATGTTACATTCTGACTTTTTTAACCATGAAACCTCCAGTTTTAGAGTGAGGATTTAAAATAGTCTCTATCCTTTTCAAGGTGCCCGACAACTAACTGAGGATAATTCAAGCTTAAATGTGGTTAAATGAACAGTTCTCATATACTTTCCAGTACACACAGAATGAACTTACTTTCGAGAGGGAGACAACTGCTGAAGTTCAATGAGGCCAGATATAGCAGAAATTCGATCTGGAGCTGAAGCACCCTCAAAACTGACATTCAACAAATCAATTCCATCTGCCCATCCCAACCACACAATTATCTCAACAGAGCCCTGATGTTTTGCCACTAAGGATTCTAATAGTTGTCAAGGTGCAATATGAATAGCTAACTCACCGCTACATCCATACTTTTAAACATTTCCCCACCAAACAACCCATTTCAAATCTGGTCAGCCTGCACAGTTCCAAATGTCAGAATACTACATACGTTGTGTTCCACAATGTATGCAAAACAACTCCACACTAACAGTAGGAAGGTAATACAACAACGAATATGGTCATAACCTTATGAGTGTTGCTCACAACATGTCAGACCATCAACTTCATCATGAATAGCAGTGACAAGCTGCCCCACTGACTTCATCAGCTTCTAACAGTGGGCATAGATAAGTATACAGTAATCCACCCATTATACAAACATCTGAGTTCTGCGCTTCTGAAGCATTCCTGGAAGCGATGGGAAGACTCAGTCAAGACATTAACAAGTTCTGCAGAGAATCAACTATGAGGTGCATTGTTCAACATGGACCTTCTCCCTAGGACAAGGACCAAATTTGCTTTAGGTTCTATTTTCAGGATGCAGATCTTTGTATAATGGAGGCAATGGAAATGGAAAGTTTCAGCAAATTGTAGAGAATACCAGATAGTACTATGATAGATACAGTAGTGTTGGACAAAACAGTGTAGACATCATACCATTCTGTAGCAGAGAAGTTGACACAGACCTAATGGAAATGAGTATCAAGAGAAGATGCTTACAATTAGGGTCTATGTACTCATCTGCCAATGCTGCTAGGATCATTGAATCCAACCCCCCAGAAAATAGCACTGCAACCGGAGTGACCAAGTCACTTTCCACTGCTGATTCATGACTGAGATCATTTGTGCTTGCATGTAACTGAAAAAATACACCCTGTAATGAGAACCAACCATGAAGTCTGAAAAAATCATTTAGTCTGACAAGTAATGCAGCAGAGGGAAAGCATATGAATACAACTCTGAAAGGACCTGCAAATTCAACAGGAATGTAAGCACTGTAGAGCATTGAAGAAAGTTAATTGCCCTTCCCACCTACATGGTTCCAACACCAGTGATTCTAAACTATGAAATTTGAGATTTTCATTGGACAGTCCACACGCTGCCCAATGTCAGAAAACTCTTGTAGTGTTTCAAGAGGTTCAAGAATAGGGTCAGTTCTTTAATCAATGTCCAATCCCACACAGGCTTAGGTTCGGAGGTGAGAGCCTGTATTGTTGAAGCTACCTTGCTGTCTATTCTTATGTCAGTTGTCCGCTTTTTCACTGCCTGCCGCAATTTTCCAAGAATGGTTGGCACTGGATCCATATGGCCTAGATTTAAGTCATGAGGAGGGTGCTGGATAGACTTGCCAGGATTAATGAAACTCCTATCCCAAGCAACCAATTCTTTCAAAAAGGGATCCTCCCATTCATGGAAGTCCACCCTCCCTTTCACCAGAATTTCCACAGGATCTTTTGTCCTGCCAGTTGCAGCTGCTTGCAGCTTTATACTGTACATCCCACAAGGTAATTCCTCCCAGTATTGAAAATCTGGGTCTTCAGTGTGGACTCCTTTGACTGTAAGAAAGTTTTTTGTTGGGGCAACTGAAGTGAGCAAGAAACGAGGATCGGACAAAGATGGCCTGTGCAAAAGAAGACTCCGCCGGCCTACGGCATCTCGTCCAAACCAAAGAACCTGAGATGCTACCTGCCCCATGAAATTTGTTTGTCAGCCAGCACTTCCAAGTACATGGAGTGTAGAACACTTGAGCAACAGCACATAACATCACTGGCAACCTTATGATCTTACCCACAAGGTAGATAGATAGAGGCACCGAATGAGCATTAGGGTCTCAATGAAGCCTAATAACTAGAATTAGTCCAATAACAGACAAGAGAGTCCAGACATTTGTACATCCAGGTACACAAGTCTACAGTAGATAGAATTAGTCCAATAACAGACAAGAGAATCCAGACATTTGTACATTCAGGAACACAAGCATACAGTAGATATCAGCGACTTGATATGCTATCATCAAAGATCATCAGGAGGTATCACCACTCAAAAGACATTCCACAATCTGGAACCAGAATATGTCATAGTAAAGATCACTATCCAAGTAGTGAATATTTGCATACCTGCCAATAAATCAGAGCCCATGGCCCTCTTAGGCTTGACAGAACATCAGGAACGGTCTTGTGATAATCTGACAGCAAATCTAATATGCAGTGACAAACTTCTCCAAATGTTTTTGAAAAAGCATGGCAGGGACATGGGCAGCAGTCCCTCAATGAATTCATCAGTACCTCTGCATCATTCTTGCCAACTCTTATTTCCAGACCGCCAAAGACCTCACCTACTCAACAGCATTCAATGGAATTAACTCAGCAGGCTGCACTTATCAAGTACATGTTTCTTTTTCTTCAAATCAGACAGATTCACATCCTTTCACATCCTAAAAGGCCCCATATTGCCGATCCACAACATCTCACAAAGGTGACCAAAAATCCAGACTAGTCCCCTTTGTTATTACATTCCACAGCACTTAGAGAGTAAGGAACATTCCATAAACAAACTGATGTCTTTCAAATTGCTGCTTCTTCTCTCCTCAGTAGGCAATGTAGTTGCATATGAAATCAGAAACAAAACTTCAAGTTGGAAATTAGAACCCTCTTGAACTTTCATGACCCTCTCTCCTCTGTCCATATGTGGACAATCTCAATCTCTTTCCACATACCATTGAAAATCAGCAAGTTGCCAGAAGAGTCCTGGAGAGGTTGAGAAATAGGGTACGTTCCTCGTAACTGTAATGAAGCCCCTACAAAATCCATTGTCGCATCACATCCATTTGAGCTTGTATTGTCCATGGAATCATTGATGCCCTTGTCAACTTCAACCATGCCCTTCTGGGAAAGAAATTGTTTGGCATGAATTTGCACAGTACCCAGACTGTCAGGACCCCTGTGGATCAATGCATCACAAATCTCCTTAATACAGGGCCCTCCAATTGCTGTGTCCTGCTTAAGAGAAACACTTATGAGTCCATATCCAGACTACCAAGCTGAGCCCACCCCACAACAACAAGGACAAATGAGCATATTTTACCACAGTTCTTCTGTCATTCAGCAAAGCTTTATTACTGTTGAACTTGGTCTAGATTTGGACACCTAAAGGGTGTCATACTACATAGGATAGTAGTATATGCTATTGCATATGTGGGTTTAGGCTTTAGGGATTGTCAATTGAATTGATCCAAGTTTGTGATCTATATCCAGAGCAGTACAGACCAGCTCATACCTCTTGTGATCAAATACAGAACTGCACACATTTAGGCAGCCCAACACCTGGCTGTGCAGATAGGAAGCATTCAGGCTGGAACATATGTGATACCTCAGTGTGCCATACCTGGCATTCACATGTGGGAGGCTCTCCTGTAGAGGAGGCTAAGCAGCCTTCAATTTGGAAACCGGACAGAATCAATGCAATCCCACACATCTTCAAAACACTCTCCAAAACCACAAAACCTGCAATGTCCAAAACCCACAATTTCTTCTATGAGGGACAACTCCAAGAATATATTATTGACTTTGAAATTGTAACAAACAAACCCTAAAACCAGAATTATTTGTGTAAATTGCAAAAAGAACTGCAATTCTGCTTCATTATTGTAACCCTAATAAAACCTAAGCCCTAAACCCAGAATTAGTCGTGTAAATTGCAACAACTAGAACTGCAACCAAAAAATGGTTTGGTGTCCAGTGTTAGCATTAAGCAACATAACGACTAAAACCATGATAAAATCAAGCCTAACACACCGCTGCAAATTATACCATCCTTAACTTCGAAACCAGACTCACGTAATTGTCGGATACCATTTCGTAATAAACAGTACACAGGAGAACATAACATAACAAATGCAGAAGAAAAACAAAAACTTGCAATGCGTATTCGTGCTCCTATACCCTGCAGAGGTTGGCAGCGTAGAGATCGATGAATCTCTTCGGTAAGCATCTTACCGAAAATTCACGATTTTTCACGACTCGAAAAGTTGCGCGTATCTGGGTACCGCACTCTGGCAATCCGTGGGGAAAAACCTCGCCCAAGCTCCGTCCCTGCGCTGAAAACTAAAACCCTAAGTGTCATAGCATACGCACACGAAGGAAGAAGCGCGGCAGACTGGCGGAAGAGAAGCAGATCTGCCAGCGATCTTCCACAAACCCTGGCAGGTAGAAAATCCCGTTTTTCTGCGCGGCCGCACCCGGCAGACAGACGTCTGCCACTGTAGTTTAGAGCTTTGTGTGGGTTTCATGTGAGGTTGGGTTGGGAACAAAAGGAACGTGATGGGAATAAGGCAAGTTGATAGGAACTTGCTGGAAAAATAATTGGAACAAAAGGATTTTGATGGGAACTGCAAACCACTGAATACCCCAAAAATTCCTTGTATGTTGCTTTGTTGCTATTAGAGTTCAAAGATGATTTGAAGAACTTCAGGTGCTGTTCCTATAACTCTTTAAATCATTTAAAATGAATAAGAAATAAGAAAGTTATGAAGCTTGAAAGTAGGAGGGGTCCAAAGAGAAAAAAAAAAATGCATTTTGTTAGTTGGCAAGCTTCTTTTTTTTCTTGTTATTTTTTAATTAGGATAAAACTGCCCATCATCGATCAATACTCTATGATCGAACACTTCTATAGGTTTTTGTGATTTGTGTTTCATTTTGAATGATTTAAAATGTTATGAAAGCGTTACCTCAAGCTTTAGAAATCATCTTTGAAATGCAAAGGAAAAAGAATAATGAAAAAATAACAAGAAAAAAAATAAGCTTTTCAACTTACAAAGCATGTTTTTTTTCTTTTTTTAAAGACCCCTCTTCCTTTCAAAGTTTCTAACTTTCTCATTTCTTATTCATTTTAAATGATTTAAAACATCATAGGAACACCACTTTCAATTCTACAAATCATCTTTGAATTGTAATAACAACATACAAAGAATTTTTGAGGTGTTCAATAACTAGTTTTATAATGTTTTGTGGTTTGTTTTTTTTCAATTTTTGACCCCCTCTACTTTGGGGGGGTAACTTTCTCATTTCTAACCCATTTTTGAAAATTTTAGTGCATCAAATACACCAAGAAAAGGTGTTCAAATTTTGTTTGGACACTAGAAACAACAGAGCCTTCCCCTTGGATCCGGCTTGCCTCGAATGCTAAAATTTTTTGCTCCCTGGCCATTCTACCCTTCTCCTTTTCCTTTGCACTTCAACTATGATTTCTAGCTTGAACTCCCATATCATTTTAAATCACTCAAAATAAAGCACATATGATGAAGATATAAATAATTGTTCAATTATAAGCAAGCAATTAGTGATGGGCCACTCTATCCTAAAGTCAGCACATTGCAGTTTGGAGATATAAAACTAGGCTTGGGCAAATTGGCATCAGACTTCTTAATCTTTTTTTGAAAAATCAAATAAGTTTGGGAATTTTTAAGACTCATTAAAAGGGAAAAACTTGGAGATAGAACCCATTCTATCTTAAGATAGTTGAAACTAAATAATACATGCAAAAGGGCTTTGAGAATAAGACCAAACCTAGAACATAAATAGAAGTGCTACAACCATAAAATTAAACCTCAACAATAAACAAAAATGTTTCAATCATATGCAAATATGTTTGAATCATAGGCCAAACAATTTTCAAAAGTGAAATGTTTAGACCTAAAAAAAAAAATGTTCAAAAAATAATTCAAATAATTTCCACAAGTCAAAATGTTTGAACCATACATCAAAATATTTCTTAGAAAAATGCCATTAACAGTGAAACACTCACCAAATTCTAGATTACTAATTAAATCTAAGGGACTTATCAAATTCTAAGAAGATAGATTTTAAAATTGAAACAACAATTTTTTTATAATCACATTTTTATAATAATTCACAAAATGTATGGAATTATTTTAATATAGTGTGATTATATCATGTAAATGAAACTCACCACATGGATGCCATCATATTATTTGAATGAATTTTGATAGCCAAAGTGAGTATCCATATAAAATAAAGATGTAAAAAAAATGGCAATCATCTTTAAAAAGATTTCACCAAATCATGATATGAAAATATATGAAAAATAAATCTTTAATCATCATTTCGTATCTTTTATTTTATTTTTTTAAGATATGATTTGATGAATTTTATTTTATTTTTCCACTTTTTGAAATGGAATCTATCAAAAATCGCATCATTTTGAACTTTACTACATTCTTTTTTTTCATTTAGCAATTAGGTTCCATATAACCATGAAAATAAGCATCGTCATGTTTCACTAACTCACAAAGTGCAATTCAACGAAACAATAATTTCTTCTAACTTGAAACCATTATATATATATTTATTTTATATATCCTTGATGATCTTGATCAAAAGTGGAACTCCAAAAAATAGCACGGCCATCCTCAAGTATTTCCCTTGTGGGAACAAAAACAACATGAAAAAATAAACTACCCCAATACCATGGCATGATTTTATTATATTTTCAAATTTGGGAAGTAAGTGGCTTGGCCATCTTCCATAAAAAGATGTAGCCAAATTTGGTTAAAGGTACAAAAATGAGTAAACAAATTGAAGATTCCCCTATAAAATGGTTATTTATTATGACCTCTCATGTGAAACATGTGAAAACTTCATCCCCCCCATGACCATGTGGTGACATTGGAACATTTTTTCCAAAAAGATTATGTCATTCTTATGTAATAATATAAGAAAATATTTATTTGAGAACAACTGCCAAAACATGCATCACAATAAAAGACCAAAGGGCGAGGAATAGCCTTATTATATTACTTTACTTCTCTGAAAACTATGGGATTTCACATAAAAGAAAAGTTCCTCTTATAAGTTAGTAAGGTAATTATATTCTGAACCTTATGATGGAATGAAGTGTCATATCTCTCAACAAAAAAAACTTAAAAAAAAACTTGATGGAATTTTAAATCGTGATATCAAAATTTTAAAAAAGATATAACATTTTTCACCATTGGCATCTTACATTGTTATTTGATTACTTCAAGTGCACGGCCAAGCGAGATAAAATGAAATGTGTTTTATTTTTTTTATTGTTAACCATCATATTTTTATTTATTTTTTACTGTGTAATTAGAATATAAAAGGAAATTTTAAAAATTAGTAGTTTATATGTGATTCATACCTAGATTCTAAAATTTAAAAAAGTCTTAGGATGATTGCCAATTTTTCTCGACCTTCATATGGATGATTGCCACTTTGGCTACAAAAGCAAATTCCAAAAAAAATAGTGTGATCAACTTTTTTGAAAAACTACAAACAAATGGCCAAAGTCCTTTGAAGCTAGTATAGTCTATGATGAATCCCAACACTATATCCTTACCTACCAAGGCAAGGCCAACAAAAGATCTAGAAGGAAAATATTTTGTTTATAGAAATAAAATTTTTGAACCTAGTTAATTATTCATGTGAACTCCCAAAGAAAGAAAGTGGGAAAAAAGTACATAGAAAGTAGGAAGAGAAAAAGACTAAGTAAAAAGCAAGAGAAGACTAAGCATGTGTACAAGAGATGCACCTTAGGTGTATGTGTACTTAGAATGCCATTGGGATAAAATATTATTAATAATAGGCTAGGTAGTTTTTTTTTTTGAGTAATTCATAACTTGGAAATTGAAAATTTTGGGAAGTAGATCGGTTGGCCATCTTCATTAAAAAGACTTAGCCAAATTTGGCAAAAGGTAGAAAAAGGGAGTACAAAAAATTGGTTCCTTACATAATGTGATGATTTGTTGGAATTGCTTGTGTGAATGTGAATACTTTTTATTTGTTTATCCACATGATGTGGTGATTTGGGCTCATTTATCCAAAAGAATACATTTGTACCTTTTCCACACTTTTTATTTTCCTCAAGTTGCAAATATTAGTCAATAACAACAATAATAATAATTGGTAACTTTGACATTAATTATATTATCTTCAAAAATGTTAATATATTTTTTCAAATACCAAAAACTTGTGATGGAAAATACATGATTTATGAAAATGATTGTTAAAAAAATAGGTAATTATTCATGTGAATCCCAAACAATAAAAATACTATACTAAATAATTTTGCAATAAAAGGTAAGAAAAAACCAAATGTGCGAGGAACCAACCCCACACATCAAATCTGGGCAAACCCATCCTTGAGTGGTACCACTAAGAATCACCTCAAGGAATGGTTAAGGAACCAAAAACAACCAAATCATTTTTATGGGCACTTTTTGTTAAATATTTTCACAACTATAAATTATTATTTTTTCATATTTATCAATTTCATGCTTTAATATATGGTTTCAAGTTTATTTGGAAATTTAAAATTTATACTCTTAATTAAAATGATCCCTTAAAATTGACAACTTCAACTTTGAAAATTCATAACTAAATCATATTTAATCAATTAATTGTTAAATGAAAACCTTTTTAAAAATGACTTCCAAATTACCTTAGGAAAAAAATAATTCATGTTCCAAATTTGTGTTACTGACTAGAAAATTCAAGGAAAAAAACAAGAACTAGGTTTTTGAAATTTTCTCTAAATGCAATAATTGGGAACATCAAAATACACAATATTCTTAATATTATTGAAATTTCAAAATCTATGGAACCTAATAAATGTATTCAAAAAAATAATTTATGAAAATGTTCATTTAAGTGTTTCTTGTTTTTTTCAAAGTTTGATGAATCCAAGAAAATCAAAATGTGACATTCTTAATGGTACCACCCAAGGATGGGCTTGCCCATTTACATGTACATTGAATGCAATTGGGATAAGATTTTGAAATTGAAATTTCATGTAGTTGTTTATTTAGAACTTGGAATTGAGTATGGAAAACTTGGGAAGTAAATAGGTTGCCTTACTATATATTCAAGGAATTAGCCAAATGTGGACTAAAAAGTTAAAAGATGAATTTTTTTAAAATTAAGATTCCCCTTATGAAGTGGTGGGTTGTTGGAAATACTTGTGTTCAATGTGATGATAAGTCAAATAAATTTCTCTCATGATATGGTGAATCAGACCCATTGTTTCCCAAAAAATACCCAAATTTGCATTTTTCACACCTTTTGTTTACAAAATATCAATCACAAGACATACCTTAACAACTTTGGAATTAATTATAATCTTCTAAAAACCATTCAAATTTGGAACAAAAGAAAAAATTTCAAATAGCAAAATTTGTGAAGGAAAATATTTTATTTATGGAAATGCAATTTCTTTTTGTGTACATGTAGTGGAATATTACTTCCATTTTTAAAATTTTTGAACTTTGAAAATTCATTTTTGACTTTTAATGTTTTCCATTAAAGTTTTACTTTGTCTAAAAGTGGTTTTTTTTTTTTTTATGACCTTGAAATGTGTATTTGACCAAAATCATTCAAGGCCCAAAAAAGGCCCACATGAGTAATGATATTTTAAAACGATAATACAACATTACAACATATGTGTATTTTAAATGGTCTTATCTATATACATTTTTTTTAAAAATCCTTTCATAATCCATTTCACAAATATTACAAATTCAACAGTATTGTTTTTGTTCCATTTAAATGTTGTTTAGAGTTGTTTAATGTTTTTAGGAGGATTATTTTCCCATTCAAATGTTGGTTAACCAGCTAGTTGTTTTGGGTCCCATTGCATCTTTAGAACATGTAATCACATTGTAGTCATTAGTGCATTTAATGATGGTTTAATATGAAATTTGAGCATGTTTTTGGGATGGGCTTATAGATAAATATGGGGGGGGG
>Ga0209611_10003169_pt1 | contig 28759 bp, 23 predicted proteins | sample S1TSphgellanicum_3_FD_187693 | JGI IMG/M metagenome (GOLD analysis project Ga0209611, IMG submission 187693) | Host-associated microbial communities from peat moss isolated from Minnesota, USA - S1T2_Fc - Sphagnum magellanicum MG (SPAdes) (version 2) | ecosystem: Host-associated > Plants > Peat...
ATACCCCCTGCCCCCCCCCCCCCGATTTACATGTAATATGTTCATTATACTAGTCTAAGATATGACCTTATGATGTAGCCTTATTGCACTTTTCTTTCCTAATCCAATCTTTTCATGTTTGAATATAATTTGAGTTTTCTTCACATATGTCATTTTTTGTTTTAAATTATCATGTTTCATGCTTGGACTTAAGTTTAAGCTTTTTTTTTGTTTTTGATATAGTTTATCCTTTCTTGTGCACATTAGAAATTCCTTGGTCATAGTTTTTTTCATGCTAATGACATCCATTTTGTGTTTCATATTTTTTTGAAACATTACCTTAGGAACTTTTTTTAAATGACGCTTGCTAATTGAAATCAATGGTGAAAAAATATGAAGTGGAGGAAATTCTTGATTAAAAATTCTATCATCTTTAATTAAATTATTTTATCTATGGCTACAATGTGAATGTACATGGGAACTAGCCACTTGCATTTTTCAAATGCCCTTGAGAAGGTGCAAAATTCCACCAATGATATAAACAAGCAAGCCCAAGGTCACTTTTCATGGGATTCATCACCATAAGCAAAGGTGATGTCATTGATAACATTTTGTAACCTACCCAATGTATAACATTAAACAAATATTAACATTTTCATAATTAGTTATAATTTTTGGATTATTCCATTTAATTTAGTTCATCATCATGGATGAAATTCATTCATTTCTATCCACATTTCATTGAATTTATGTTTTTAATCCACTACCATCCACTTTTCATGCATAATGGACATTTAGAAAGGTGTTTAAAAAGGTTCCACACAAAGTGGGCCACGGAAATGTTTATGGTTGTGTTCAACACAAATATTAAATATGACCTTATCCTTTAAGCTTGTTCTTTTTGTTCCACGTCATTATGAGAAAATGACCATTTGTAACTCATTTGCAATTCAATGTATTTTTACAAGCATGAATGTTATCAAACAAGTGATAACATCATATGTGAAACCATATACATATGCAACTCATGCAACTTAATTACAATTATGTAAGAACAACTATTGTGTAACTTTAATTCAACTAATTTACAACTACCATGGTAATGTTATGTGAACATCATTTTTTATCAATCCATCAAAATCTAACATGTGGCACTATGGGAATTTTTGGGTGAAAAAATAAAATTTTGAAATATTGATCTCCACAATCCATTATGATTATTCATTTATAATGGTTTCAAATTGTGGTACCTTGCACATTCAAAATTTGTCATGTGGCATATTAATTGAAATTTGAAAAACAAATCTATTCAAATATTTAGGTAGGTCAATACATAGGCATAGGTAAGTAGGTAGGTAAAAAAGTAGAATTAGATACTTACTTACCTAGGTAGGCAAGTAGGTAGGAAGGTAGAAAGGAAGATAGGACAATAAAATTGTAGGTGAATTGAAAAGTAGCAATGAAAATATTTTTATTTTATTTTATGTTTTTTTTTTAGGGTTAAGCTTTTTTGAGCTCATCCCAAATTAACAAATGTATTTTAATGTGGGGACACAAGAAAAAACACCTTCTTTGTATAGTTTGTGCAATAAGATTCAAGGCCGAAAATGATGGGCTAAATCTTTTAGTTGCACATTAGTTGCAAATTGGGTTATAACTAAAAAAAGATTTTCCCACATTCCTTGTGTTTATTTTTAATTATGTAAATTGTACAACTAAATAAGTAATTATTTGATAATAATATAGGTGAATTAATGATCTAAATAGTCATTTTAATTTTTTTAAATTAATAACTTTAATTTAAACAATTAATTAGTTAGTTATCAAAAAACTAATGATATGAATTTAGATAAAATTTGAATAATTAATTTGAACTAGTTATTAAAATTGATTGTTTTAATTCAGATAATTAGTTAGTTAGTGAATTTTGATAATTATTTAGAAATTTAATTCTGATATTTATTTATCTGAATTCAAATAATTCTTCATATATTATCTAAATTAATTAACAAACTCATTACATGAATTAAACTAATTAATTCATATTAATACCTAATTATTTAGTTCATAATAATTAATTAAATTGTGTATTAATTAATATTTAATATTTAAAAATTAATTAAAATGATTAGTTACTAAATATAAAATACGAAATTGGGTACAACACACAATTATCAAATAATTGATTATTTAAAAAATTTATTGATGATTAATTATTTGAAATATTTTTTTTGTGAGTTGGTTTAATTGAGAAAATTAAATAGTTATTTAATTATTTGGGTGAATTAACAAACTAATTGTCCGAATTAGATTGATTTTTTCAAATTAATCAATAAATATTAATAAATATGTAATAGTTAATAACGTGTTGAAAAGAATTATTATTAAATATTAAGGACTAAATATGAATTTGTTTAGTTATTAACTTATTAATAGTTAAACAATAATCAGAAAATAATGGAAAAATAGTAATTTTATAATGGCAACACAATGTCATAACTAGTTGTATCAATAGGAATCATAATTGATAACTAATTGCAAATTTCATATCTAATGGTAGTGGAAATGTGTACACGTGCCATGATTATTTGTATCAAAATTGTATATTAGTTGTTGATTGGGTGTTGCATTTACAATAATTGTAATGTAATTGTCATTCACAACTAAAGTGTAACTTACCAAAAGGTCAAACATGATTGATTACATGCACATATATGATGTCGCAATTTTAACCTTGGACTCGTGACCAAAGTAAAGGTTGGCAAATGTGTGGGCCAAGAATGAAGTTTGGGAATCACATTTCATGTTCCCGGGAGTGTAGGAAAATGTGAGGGAATGAACCCTCACACTCCCAAGTGAACTCCCACTTTGGGAATTGGAGTCTTGATGGATTTTCGAATCTTCAAAAGGTAATTGTAAGGGTCAAAATTCATTGGATTAAAAAGTTTCTTATACCATTGGAAAACTCTTAGAACGTAAATAGTTAAATTGGGATCGCATGACCCATTTGGGCACTTAAAAACATGAATTATCACAAAAAGAAGGGCCATGAATCAAATTGTTAATTTGACTCCCGACCATTAAAAATTGAGAATTTCCCTGATTTCCTTGTGTGAAGGTGCCGTGCCACATACTGTTGGAAAGCTCTCAACAAGAGCTAAAACATTTCTTTAAACCTCACTTCAATCAGAGGTTTTCACACAAAGTTATGGGCCTCCAAAATCATGAAAGTTTCAATTTTAGGAATTTTGGGATTCCAACTTGAGAGTCCCGAGACAAAATTACATTTGGGTGTTAACCCTATGGCCAGGCACAGAGAATATTATAAGGGGGAAGGTGGTGGCTTCCCCCAAGTCTAGGCCGTGGTGAATCTATGTTTGCATGTGGTTTGTCCATGTATCAAAAGTGCTCCAACTACGCATTAACCAACTTGTTGTTTGGTTTGTGTAGGTCCATGTGAGTAATTGATTTGCTTGTCACTCTTCCTAGTCCCCATCCCGAAGCTCTAGCACACCTTTTACCCCAAAGTGTTGCGAGCCAAGGAATGTGCCCCAACTCCTTATCCTTTTGTTGTTTTCACCTTTTGGACTTGTTGTTGAATCCATCAAGGAGTTTGAAGATGTGTCATATGATATGTACATTGCATTGTATAAGTGTCCATTTACAACTAAATTGCAAGTATAATACAACTTGTTGATTTTCTAATGTGACATTTTATGTATTAATTGTTCATATTTTCATGTTCTAATTGTAGTGTAGTTGTATATTAGTTCTTTTGAAGCTTTAGTTGTAAGGCAATGTGGTTCCAATAGACATGATTTCTCATAGTGCATGTCCAAAGTTTCCATTCTTGAAATAAAATCATATTAAAGTTTTTTTTAATACCTTCTGACCTTGTTTTAGATTATTGTAAATGAGTGTGATTTGACATAGGTTTAAGTTTGTTTTTGCATTCATTGAAAATTATTTGGTTGTGGTATTTTTTCAACTAACTCTTGCAATTAACATGGTTGCAACACAAGTGTTGACAAACAAATCAAAATACTTTTGATGATAATGATGATGCTCACATTTGTTTGCCAAGGGAAGAACTCAAAATGGCAAGGCCAATTTTTTTGTTTGTGATGTCAATGTTGCATTGAGGACTTAAACATCCTCTTCCCTTGACACTATCAAGTAGTTGTTGAAATCCCTCTTGATCATTTGCAATGTAGATGTTTTATGCTTTGGTTGTAGGTATTGAGTGTATGTCCAATTCAAGTTTCTTCTTTTATCTTCTTTTTGTTTCTCCTATTGAAATTGTGTTCATTTAATAAACATGTTTAATCAAATAGTGACTACTTAAGTCATGGCATAAGTCATCCACATTTGTCAATGCAGCTACAACAACATTGGGTGAACCATAGTTACTGAAGATGTGGTGGAGGTGCTAGAATGGGATAGCTGGTTATGCATGATTTTGCATAATAATTATCAAGAACTGAAACAATATCTGGTGCATTTTCCAAACATACTTCATCATCATAGATACAACTATAAAAAATTTCCTCTCAAGATGAGACAAATAACAAATTACACAACTACATGAACCTGCTATGTTAGCAGATCCAAAACCATTTTGTTGGCAAGTGATGTTGATTTGGTAGATCATATTCAGGAGGGTTGTGTAAAATGTTTTTGATATCTATCTTGATGTTGGTGTGGTACATAGGGTGAGTGGGTGTATAGGGAACAGCATGGGTAGATGTGTAGCGTACATTGACATCAAGATAGATATCAACTACTTACATATCCATTGAAGATAAAGGCATTCCTAACCTCAAGAAGATCTTAGAATCGGATCCCAGAGTTTAGTTGTGATAATGATGATTAGCTATGCTTTCAGAAGTCACATGGATTTCTCAGCAGGGAAGCAGTTGGGCGATGGCCCATTGAAGTTTTTAATCACTCATTGGTCCATCTAGTCCATACTGCCTGTGTAAACCAAATGGAATCCTACATGGATGAAGTGGATTAATGTCGACTCGGAACGTAGGGCCATATTTTGAGCCATACCTCAAAGAGGTTGGCCTAATGGGACTTGTGGCAGCCCGTGGCAACCAAAAAGTGAGAACCAAAGTTTCAGTGAATTTTTAAAAGTTGAAGTTGAAAGAATCTTTTGGTGGCTTAATCTCCCCCCCTCCTTTCCCTCCCCAAACAAAAAATTACGATTAATGAGGTTTCCTAGAGTCTGTTCTTTGATTAAATTTGGGTTACGTGAGGGACAATGGCTTTTGAGCCATGGCTCATGGGACTTACCATGGTCTCATGCAAAATGTGCGGCACCATGAAATTTTATAGGCCATTGTCCAACCACTCAAGTGCAAATCAACCCTTGGTTTTGAAGCTTGAAGGGCATTTTGCATCAAGAAATCATGTACACTAAAGGTACCTGATAACATTGTAGCTTAACACGCCTTGGGTGAACCAGCACCCACATTGGTACCATGGTAAAAATCCCAAAATTCATTTAATTTATTTCTAAATATTACAAGTATCCCAAGCTTAGACTATTATTAGGGTCTCTGAGTTTAAGTCTAACATTTGTTGGGCTTCATAAGAGGCCTCGCTTAAAAAGGCGAAGGTACCAAAGCAGGTGCTGGTTCACCCTGCTGGCTTATTGCATGTAATTTGCACGAACAATGTTGTGGTGTTAATAAATTGGATTTCACTTCAGAATATTTTTCTTTCAATAATGTGGATAACTTTTTTGTTTTTCATACAAGCCAAAAATTCCAAATTTAAGATGAAACAATAGATGTTAAACCGTCACATAATTATGAAGCAATTTGATGCTGAGTTGATAATTACGGCCTGACTGAATATCCCACTACCGCGTTGCGGGCAGATCAGATGGGGGAGCAGGACGATTAAACACCCCCTACGAACTTTGCGAGCTGGGCTCTCTCAGAGACCATACCCTTACTGCATCACCATGGATCGAACAGCACCGCCAATAATGCGCACCTTTACGAAGCTGGCCAGCAATTAGTAGGGTACTCCTCATGGACATACAGTGTAAATTTATTAAGAGAAAAATTTAAAAAGAAAAAACCTCGACGATCTGATCCGCCGTCGTCCACTGGCTGATCCGCAACAGTCGGGACCTGGCGTTGCCTTGACGTACTGGTGCACGACGGCGCCATTCCGCTGCCACAAATGGACAAGCTCACTGTGGTGTGGATCGAACGTCCTCGTCTAGTCGGCCCGTCTAGTCTACATGCCATGACTCCTATGAGATCAAATATGCATCCAGTTTTAGACAACCCATTCATGAGGCTACTTCAAAATTATTACATACACCCGGCTAGACACCCCCCGCTCTAATAAACTTCTAATTCAGCACCGTAGCCCGGAAGGCGCTAGTTAGCTAGTTCGCTAGCGGCTAGACTGTTAACGTGATGACAAGCTGCTCGAGTGTCTAATAAGCGTGTGGTGGTTCCAATGCCACACGGTCGGCTTGAATTTAGGCGCTGATTCAAAATGAGAGAGCTTGCAAGCAAGCAAGCAATTAGGGCAGATCGGTAGAGATTGATTCACCAGGTCTGACACACCAGCCGGCCGGTGTTAAGACTTTTACAAAAAGCGGCGTCTAAACGTGGTTAACCTGGTGCCGCTTGTCTCCTGACAACCGACAGGTACAAAAGGCATCCACGACCATCTGTCTGTATTCTTGTCAGCTTCCAAATTATATACTCTTACATGCTTCTTCTTCTGCTTCTTCTTTTTTAGCATCTGCGATGTCGAGTCACGATTCACGACCAGTGGTGAAGAAGATTCCGTTCAGCAGGTCTACATGCATTGCGCGCAGCAAGAAGCTACTTAGAGCATGCCCAACGGTAGCAGACCTCTATGAGTATTTAACACATCCAGTGCGCACTGTTTAGTTTCTCCCCTATCCTCACCCGTGAACCTGAAAAGATGGACTGTACAAAGTGAGAGACTATTTAACTCTCACTGGGCCAATCATTGCAGTTGGCCAATGAGAAATAGTCATTTACTGCTGAGAAACAGTCATTTCCTGTTACTAGCGCTCTAAGAAGACCCTGGTAAGATGTGCATTTTTCCAGGCCCCAAGCAATCTCACAGTGATTTTCTACAGATCTTCATCCAAAAAGTGGTTACTATACAGGGACGTTGGGCATGTTCTTATTACCGGGGCTCTTAAAACTATATGGGGCCCTGATCATGCTCGGTGAAGATAATAAATTCTGTTTGTATAACTTACACATACCAGTCACGAATTTGGGCGTCATTTTTGTTATAGGTAAGAAAACTAACCCCCCTGGCACGTCTATCACCGACTGATGAAGGCTGCTGCAACCTGCTGCAATTTGGGAAGGACGCGCATCAATGATCAGATCATCATAGAAACAAGTAGTCACGAGTTTTCCTTCTACTGATCTCCCTAGAAACGCGCTCCCTACACTAGCTACTTGTGTGGACTGTGTTGGCATCGGCAAGCATTTGGAACTCCGGGTATGACAAAAGATGCACAAAACAAGCCGTCACAGTAAAAACACATTTAGTTGTATTCCTATCCCATAGCTGATCACAGTAGTTAGATAAGTTATTGAATTATGGAACTGCCAAGTACAGGCCATTGTGCTGGGTAAGGTGCTGTGCCAGGTAATGTGGATGTGAGGAACTTGGGCAAGCCATTTAATTTCCTAATGGCCAGTCAAACAAGCTCAATGGCCTATACAGCGCACATTCCATAATGTAATGATTTTCAAAATTTCCGTGCGATGGGTATGTGTGGATTTTGGATCATGGTTTAGTCGGGTAGACCAAAGAAGTCTACCTGTCCATTATGCCTTGTAAGGGGATTAAAAAGAGACAGAAAATGCCCTTTCCATAATGTAATGGTTTTCATAATTTCTACAATGGGTATGTGTGGATTTTTATGGTTAGGTCAGGTAGACCCAAGCAGACCTGTCCATTATGCCTTGTAAGGGGATTAAAAAGAGACAGAAAATGCCTCCTGAAAACCATGACATTCTAACTAGGAAGTAGTAACGATCCACCTGTATCTACATACCTAGTAGGCACCAAGTGCCTTACCTACTTACCTACCTTCATAGTCCAGTTATAGTCCCTATCTATAATCTCTGATACTTACCCACTTGCACAACAGTTATGTAGGTAATGTGAGATGGAAGTAGGAGGGTTTAGAGGCTTGGTTACCAAGTTGTGGATCATCCACAATTGATTCTCAACAACTTTCTGGATGGTGCACTGGCTGATGCTGGGTCACACAATCTATATAGGAAATGGTAAAATGCATGACAGTGGTCTGGTTAGCTCTGGGCCTCGTGAGACTCAACCTGGGGATCTTGTGGGTGTGCCCATTGGAATTGGGGTTTGACAAATAATGGTCATGTGTGATTCATGTTAATGAGTTGCAGGTGCACCCATATTCAAAATTACTTTTTCTCATGATGGGCCACTTTGATTGGCCATAAAAAAACATTGTTCACACTTTGCAGTTTCCCAAGATAGAATATTTGTAGTTCCCCTTTGGGTCCATTTCCAGTTGGGGTACCAAGAAAGGACAAAAGAGCTTAAGAATGAAACAAACTTAAGTGAGAAAAATTGAATAGTTCAATATGACATAAGTCATGTGCTAATGGTGATTTTTCATAATCATAAATAATTGTGTATGAATATTTTAGTTTAATGCCAAACATGCAAAAAATCTCAAAAAATCTCAAACTGAGTTTCAATGGATAATCAAACATGTTTTTTGGTATGTTTATTTCCTTCACATGTGATTTGCATTCACAACTATACATTTTGAACTCATTAAACATAAATTTTTTATCAAATGGTTTTTAAAAATGAGTCCTTTGCCTTGTAGCTCTTTCCTTCAAAATTTCAAAACTTTGAAATTTTGGAATGATTTGGTTTTTCATCAAGTTCATCCAATGAACATGTATTTTCATAGAAGGGGGCATGTTTTTGTTGTACAAAATTTTTGAAATCAATTGTATGATTTCTACTTTCCTTTTGATTTCTTTTTTTTAAAAATGTACTTTAAACACTTGATTCTTTTAATTTACAAGATTTTAAAGGACATTAACATAGTATCCAAATTATTATAAAATATTTTTATTAATTTTTAAAAACATCATTTTATCTATTGGCATACAACAATCCACTACAATTATAATAATGTAAAACAAACAAAAATCCAAAGTTGTCTTTGCAATCTTTTTTCAGTTAGACACTCTTTTTTGGTACCTCAATTGTGAATGGACCCCTTTACTCAAATACAAGTTAAAAGAGATATATCTTTGGGCATATGATGTCGAATAAAGTGTGATGTTATTGGGAACAACTTGGTGAACATAATGGGAACTTCATTGGTGCATGTTAAAACCCATATGGAATACATGGGAACATCAAAATCTAAAGGATCATTACCCCCCTTTTATTGTTGTGGATGACCATTTTTTCAATGCTCTTGTTTGCAATAAAAGTTTGTTGTTATGTCATGTTATTACATATTAGAATATTTGTTGATATTCTATACTTTGCCCTATTTTGTGAACCAAGACTTTTTTGGGTGAAAGCTCACCAAATTTTCATCTTGACAATGATGCTATGACTTCCTCAAAGGAATCTAAGTGGCAAAATTGTGAAATTTCATCAATGTGAAAAAATATGCAAAAATTAATTGCTCATGTTATCACTTAGTGGATGACAAATGTTTAAAGTGGGTGAACATGGAAATATTAACTTATCAAATTTTTGTCACTTTGATGCTAGGAAATTTGCTACAAGTGATATTTGTGAATGGATTGTCAAGACAATGATATCCACCAAGTCACTTGGATTGGCATGATTAAGATTATTGAAATTACCAAAGTGTTCCATCTTAGTCCTTCATTTCAATAAGGAAGTAAGTTATAGGTTAAAAGGTTGAATTTGATTCATAATTCATGTGCATCAAACAAGTGACAATGTCCATTGTTCCATATTCAAAGGATGACCAACATTAATATAATTTACTTGTAACTTATGAACAAGGATATTTAACTTATAAGATGGTGAAACTTGATCCTTTGAATAAACTTGTCCCTTCAATCCATAATTAAAATTCTTTTTCATCTGATGACCATACAAAGCTCATTGCTCACAAGTACAAATCACACCACATCATGCATGCAATCCCAATCTTGTTTTAAATTTGTTCAATTTGGGAAAGTTAGATATTTGAATATTGGATTTGTTTTGCCAAACACATTGTGCATTATGAATGATTCCATTGTTCAATGTCAAATTTCAAATCTTATCATGCATTGATGATTGAAGATGGAAGGGGTGGTTTATGCCTACAAAAAACCTCCAAGACCCTAGTTTAAACTTTGATTTAAAAATTTGTATCTTGCAAGTTGTTCCTACACAAGTCTTGTTTAGGTTTAAGATTTATGTTTTTCCCCTTGAGTTATCTCCTTGGAGTCCACTCCCCACAATTGCATGGGGTTATTCATAATAGTTTTCTTTTGTCAAATAGGTTTTAGTTACAAAAAATGTGATAGATTTGGAACAAGCTTGAAATTAAAAATCAGCTTTTAATAAATGAATGTTAAAATTTGGTATAATTTTTTAAAAATGTTTGGGTAGCATGATTACTATGCACAAAGCTCATAATAAATGGCAATGTTCTAGGGACATTGATGAGGTGCAAAGTGTATTTGACATTCCCTGGCAAGATGAAGCTTCAAGAAGGCATGAAGTTGTTTATAATATTCTAAGGGTGAAATTTGAGGTGTTCTATCAAAATAAGAAATTTACACATGTGAAAAATGAGGTTAAATTTGTCCAAATCTATTGTGATTCTACCTTCCAACTGGTTGTCCATGTTTGGAGTTTAGCAAGGAAAAAACTTCCTCCAATTGGTTGTCCATGTTTGGTGTTTAGCAAGAAAAAAATTTCTAATTGTTGTCGTTCTCTATTTGATAAGTGTTTGTCACATGTGTTATTTCACAAATCCAATTTCAATTTGATCCTTTTGATTGGTCTCAATTTCATGACACATTAGACAAACTTGGCTATTCATACCTTTTCAATTTGACCTATAGTGCATTTTTTTCTAAAGGTAAGTTCATAATTGTTGTAAAAGTACTTTCCTAACTTTTCAAAAAAGCATTTCAAACTAACTAGCTAGGCAATTTTTATGTCAAGGCCATTCAAATCAACACGTTATACAAGTAACATTCATTATTTTTTGAAAATGATATTGGACAATCTACAAACTAAAATGTTACATCCAACTTGGAATTCTTGGTTAATGTTGAGACGTTTTGACACAATTATAAGCCTTGTTTGCATCATGCATATTTTAAATGCAGTGAAAAACTTAATCAAAATAACACATGCAACCTTTGTCATTGAAAGCAATCAAGTTTTGTCAAACTAAGTTACACAATATGTTTATGGAATATTTGATTATTACCTTCACATGTGAAGAGTGTTTTGATCCTTAAGGAAGATTAGGGATGTTGAACAATTGGTGAGTGAGGTGTTTGGTGCATTTGACCTTGATGTGTACAAATCCAATTTGTTCAAGATGATCATGGAAAATAATGCCAAAAATATTTGGGCTCCTCTAGATGATAATTGATTTTGTTATTTTTTTCTCACAATGTCTTGGAATGTATCAAATTGAAAAATGGATAAAGTACACTAAGGCATACCAAAACCAATAGTTGAAAGTTCATAAATTGGGCTCAAAATAAAAGCCTTCAAATGATATTAAAATTAACATTTTTTTGCATGGCTAAGTTCAAGCCACCCCACTTTAGAGCTATTTTAAAACACTTTTAAAAAATATTGGTTTTGAAAAGATCAATTTAGGCATCTTAATTGACTTAATAATATGTTACCATTTTGATAGAATATTTTTTTCCAATATGGTTTTTGACTTAAAGTGTTATAGACCTTGAAAGTGTTATGTTCCAAAGTTGAGTACATTATCCAAATTTCATTATAAACAATAAGTCCATAATCATGATTATGGATCTTGAGATGTATGACTTGCCTCAATTGTAAAAATCCACTTTTGGTGGAATATTAATGATTTTAGTAGAATTATTTCAAATGTCAAAGGATTAAGATTTACTTTAATCCCTTTCTTATATTCCTCATAATACATTGCATTTTATGGAACAATATTTGTCAACCTCAACAAAACTACAATTTTGACATTCACAAAATTCACTATAGTGTGTTTTTATCTCTAACATCACCATGGTTCAAGTGTTGGGTTGAATGGAGGATGGGTAAACCAACTGAAGCAATAGCTCAAAGCCTTGGAGTTGCATAAATTGTCCAGTTAGAGTTCCACTTGCAACAAAAGGCAAACTTGCATGGATCTAGAAATCTACATAGTTCATGTAGCTGTGGCCACCTGCTTTGGTAACCCACTGCCCAACACTCCTGCTTTTTGTTCTGGTGGCCACTTCTAGAGGTCCAGAAGATTCTTTAACTGGAATTGGAACTACACCATACAAGTGGCCTCCTGCTGGATCTGGAACTGGATCCACAAACAGGTTGTAGGCCCTTTTCAGACAAGTTGAGGTCCTCTGGGCAAAGCAATTATGTACTTTTTTCTTTTTTTTGGGGGGCAAAAAGGCCAAAAGTACACCCTAGCTTTTAAAAAGGTAGCCATTTTTAAGTAGTTTTTTTTTCCTTAAATTTTTTTTTGAATTTTAAATTTCTACTGTTGTGTCATATGTGAGCATCCCAAGTCGAGGGATTTAGTATTAAATGGTGACAGGTTTCTAGAACCTGTCTGTCCAAAAGTAAAATGCTGGTACAAAAAAAAATGCCCCCCTTCTGAAATGAAAGTGGAATATGATGGAAAAAAATTCAATTTATTTTTAAAAATTTGGTGATGGAGGAAAAGTATTGAATCTTCAGGGAGCATTTTCATTTGTCGAAATGAAAATGTTCAAAATAAATAAAAATAATTGTTTGACAGACACGTGTCAAAGTTGCCTGCCAAGGTACTAAGGTACATCAAATAAAATAGTCAGATCTCAAAACCCTTTGGTTCGACAATCACAACCAACAACCAGACAACTATCATGCACATAGCTCTGTACTCTGTACGATAAAATACCAAAGACTAGTATCAAGTGACGTAGAAGAGAGACATATATATATTGTACACTCATGAAGGTGGAACTTGGAGCCATTGATAGAAAAATATACTAGGCCCACAATAAAATGTCATATTTGAGCTGCTTAAAGTTAGCGTATGAGAGAGAGCTATCAGCTTGATTGGGCATGGGGAGCTGCAGGATGATCATGGAACACACTCAGGAAGGAGGAGTAATAGTTACGGGAGCAATTAGCCTGCAGGACGTAGATGCTTGCATCACACTCTGCAGAAGTAAAGCAGACACTCTATGTACACTCATTGCCTGAACATGAGTTTCTATTGGCTTATGACATAAATTAAGGGGTCTACGGACGGAAGGTGGGCATCATTACCTTTCTCAAACATATCATTTGAGTTGGAGATTTGGTTTTTGTGTGCCCATCTACATAATAGATACCTGACTTTCAACATAAAATTTTTATGGGCTGAAATAGCTTCCTGCAGCTGACTCCTAGGTTTTCATGGTTTCAACCCCCCCACTCCCCCCCCATCATTTGAGTCTGAAAACTTGTCGTTGCATGCCATGAGGAAGAACAAAAGACATGGCCAGACTGGTCAATCAGTTTAGACTCCAGTAGCAAGTGCAACTACCCATTGAGGTTTTTGCTGTTGTGGTGGTGTTCATGGAGAGTGTTATTGTCGGTGGATGACTGATTACCATCTGCTCTATGCTAGCCCTCTGTGATCACCTTCTTGCTATCCAGTCATATAGACCCCAACACTTGACCCGCTTTCAGCATTCTTATGGCCATTTTGTGTTTGATTCAGCTGTATGTGGAACATGTAATTTGTTGCTCCTGTTTAATGCTTGCCCAAATTGGATGAAGTGTGGTTTGGTGTGCATGTATTATGCACTATTCATTCTTAATGCTAACTCCTCGATACGTCAATGCCACAATTTGATGATCAAAGTGTGGATTCACATATGCAGCTACCTGCCATCAAGGCTTATATGGAATCCAATGTGGTAGCCAGTGGCAAGTCTAAGTTAGTGATTTTGCTAGTTACAATCAAACCTTCACAAAATATAGATTTCACTCATCATAGACCAATGTTATAGATAATTGCATCAAAGGACTTCACAATTCAATGCTACAAAGCATTGTGCACCTTGCAAGCCCACTTCCTCACAACCTCCCTCTCCCTCCACAATTTGAATTATTGTTGTAGATGAAGCACAAGAGCTTTATCACAAGAACAATGAGTGATGAACAATGTCACAAGAGTGATGCAAAAGAAGGATGCAAAGGCAATTTGTAGGTATTCCAACAATAATTCTTGTTTTCAAATTTTAGATGTAAGCATAATTTCAAAAAAATACAATGTAAAGATTTAGGTAGAGACATTGTACAAAATTGTAGCAATGTTCACCATTTCTTGGAGCAACACAATTAACAATTATGAAAAAGACTACCAAGATGTTGAATGTCTACGAAAAGAATGTGAGTTGTTCATCAATATTTTCCTCTTCAATTCTAAAATCTAAACTATCAATGTAGCTATTAGATTGTAATCAACAAGTTTCCTTCCAATCTCCAAATGTCTCTAAATGTTACAACACATGTTTTTTAATTTGCAAAACAACATTCAAGAGTAATTTAAACATGAATCAAGTTTACAATTATGAAACCATTCAAGGCATTCAACAATTTGCAAGGTCTTACATTTTCTTTTCCAACCTCCAACTCCATATGAATGCTACAAGAATTGCTTTCCAATCTACATAGCAACATTCAAGGTTAATTTGAACATGAATCAAGTTTGCAATTATGAAACCATTCATGGCATTCAACAATTTGCAAGGTCTTACATTTTCTTTTCCAACCTCCAACTCCATATGAATGCTACAAGAATTGCTTTCCAATCTACATAGCAACATTCAAGGTTAATTTGAACATGAATCAAGTTTGCAATTATGAAACCATTCATGGCATTCAACAATTTGCAAGGTCTTACATTTTCTTTTCCAACCTCCAACTCCATATGAATGCTACAAGAATTGCTTTCCAATCTACATGGCAACATTTGAGGCTAATTTGAACATGAATCAAGTTTGCAATTATGAAACCATTCAAGGCATTCAACAATCTACAAAGTCTTACCTTTTCTTTTCAATCTCCAACTTTGTTTGAATGCTGCAAATGTTTACATGGATGCCACAACATAAGGACATTGAAATTGGTCCTCTAAAGAAGAAGTTCAAAAGTAAAAAATTAATAACTACAAGTTCTTAATCCAACATTGAAGTTTAATCAAAGAAACCACATTAATCCAATTGGGAACATGGAGAAATTATGGTTTTGATCAAAATGAAAAATGATGAATTGTAACTCTAGTTATAAGGTGAATGCTTGAAACAATTATGTAGTTGTAAACCACACTATACAAAAATGGATTGTCCAAATGGTAGTTTTTAAATCATTGTTACATTAAATTTTAAATTTTTCTTGCATATCACAAAAAAAAAATTCATTTATGTGAAGCTAACACATGAATTTTTTCAATAATGAAAAAAACATAGCAGAATAATGAATGGTCAATTCTAGATGAACTTTAATAGGAAAGTTGTGCCAATCCACCTAAATTTGAATATGAATTTTTATTTCATAATTTGTTTGTACAATGTTTTTGAAACTTTGGGACATAATATTTTGAAAACTAATAACATTTAAGCTCCCAAAAAAAATATTAAATAAATTATATATATTCAAATTTAAAAGTTTAAAATGGAAAAAAATCCTTTTTCATATTAAGATCAACAATTTTCAAGACCAATCTTTATTAAAAAGGAGTTACAAATGGTGGCCTAAACTTGGATTTGGAAAAACAAATTTTAATTTTAACATCATTAAATCGATTTGAAAATCAAACCAATTCCTTCAACCTAAAATTCATTCAAATATAAAGCAAAAGGATTTTCAAAATAGTCTTTGATCCACCATTTTTGGCCCACCCTTGTGTACTTTTACCCAACTTTGAGAGAACTATTATGAAATGGAAGAAAATATTAGTAATAGTAATGATCACAAGTTGTTCGTAGCATTTGCAGAATGGATTTACATGTAAAGATAAGTGGGAATCAATTTATTATACCTTCAAAAAGATTTTTGACTATATGACAAGTACTAAACATAATGAAGATTATTGGTCATTAAGTCTTTGAAAGAAGTGAATTTTCTATTTGCCTCATAACTTCAATTGTGGAATGTACAACATGATAAAAGAATTCATGGGAACTCAACCTATTTTCACACCACCTTATGTTGAAAAATTCATGGTTGATGGAGATGATGTATACAAATCACACAACCACACCCTTGTTCATTTGCAATACAATTGAACCATGATTCAAGAATTCAAAAAACAAAGCTTGGTATGATTCAATCAATAATGAAAGTTGTCCATGTTCATGTTGATTACTATAAATGCTAGAACTCCAATGACAATTCTAGGTAAACTAATCTCTTTTGAACCTATCAATGAAGGAGAACAGTATACAACATCATTTAAATTACACAAAATTTAACAAAGTCATGCACAAATTGCAGTAATTTACCTACTTGCACATTACCACAATTTAGTAGATTCTTGCACACACCAACCTTGGACAAAATTAAAAGACACCCAAGATAGTAAACAAGGGAATTGGAAGAATAATAGTTCAATTAATTGGAAGTACACAAGTAAAAATAATTTACTCTTTAACTCACAAAAAACATGGCAAAAGCTATTGAGAAAAACATTTGAATGTTAGTGCAAACATGGGGTTACACCAAAACAAAAAGATGAAAAACCCATGAACACATGAACACATGATCAATAAACAATTCAACTACTTCAAAGCAAGAAACAAACTTTTGAATGATGCACAAATACTTGTGTTGCGAATGCCGTTGTTGGGTTATCAAATGTTTTAAACTTGGCATTTTGCAAGAGGCAAAGGCAATGTAAACAACAATATTCATATGACACACAAAGAGCTATTCAACAACATTCAATTATCAACTACACCTATAGAAGAAGACAACATTAACAATGACATGCGAACAAGTGGCAAATCCTCACATTTTGAATAACAATATTTTTTAGGTTTTGATGCAATCTAGTTGTGACACATGGTATATTTGATTCAAACACCAAAATTTTGATGCATGAAAATAACAATTTAAAAATTAATTTTATTATTAACGTGCATATATTACTAATGTGCAATTGTGTTGAATAATAACCAAGTTTTGATGCAACATAGTTGTAAGAATGGTACATTTGATTCAAAATAACAAACTTTGATGCACATTGTCAAAGTTTAAGGTTTATAAATTATTTGTATTAAATTGATGTGCAATTGCATTGATGCCCAAATAATTAATTGGTTCCCCTTGCAAAATGTCTCTAGGTTTTTCTTAACTTTAAATATTATGAAGGACCAATGGATCATCTACATTTTAAACTTCCTAGGGATTTTTTTCAATTTCCAATTCAAGAATGCACATTAACATCTCAACTTGAGGATCAGCTTGATTTCGTAAAACATCAAGTGAATGCAATCAACACAAATCTCACATGTAAAGTTTAATTTCCCAACAAGCTTTCAAAATGTTTTCTTGAATATATTCAAAAAGTTATCAACAATAGACCTATCACGTTTATGCTTCTTGTTATACAATAATCTAAAATCATATCTTACCCTTCCTCCTTTTATGGTGTCATAATCTAATTGATCAAAGGATATTCTTTGTCCCTAAAAAAATAATGAAGAATAACACTTGAGCTTTTAGTGTGTTTAAAAAGACCATGGTAATGTGCACATTTGTACAACGTTGACCTCTTCATTACCTTGTAGTCATTGACATTGTTAAGAAGAGCAATAAACAAGTTAGTGAAATATTTGTTGCAATCAATTATTACATGTGCAACAATGTTGTAACCACATGTTTTATGGTGGTAATAGTCCTCATGAAAGGGCCCCAAAGGGTTTAGCTACATGGAGATGTGTGTTTTGTTGATGGCACCTTGCATAGAAAATAAGCCACACCAATCTTTGAAACACACAACAACCACTTGCATTTCATCTCCACATGGCCATGAGATAAGATCTTTGACCATTCTATTGATTGTGAAGACAACCTCATGAAGCACAATAGACATTATTGATTTGCCCACAATAAATAGCTCATAGAAAATGAGAAAATTCATGCACTATGTTGATTTGTAAATTATGCATGTTAATATGATTTCCATAGGATTTGATTTCATGTACTTTGTGTATTGTTTTGCCATCAAATGCCTCAATTGATTAACAATGTAAAACAACATATCCTTGGTCATCTTAAAGCTTTTGATTCATCGTTCATCATATATTGTATTCAACAAGCAAAAACCTCAAGAACCAAGTGGTGGACTTAGATTTCACCAAATGGCCTAAATTTGCCAAGAGATTATTCATTGCAATGACAATGTGATAATCATGTAGAGTTGTAAAAACCAAATCAAAACTATTAGTGATTTTTTCAACAATGGTATTGAAATTAAAAAAAACACCTCACAAATTTAGTATTTACCTCTTGCAAGATCTTTGACAAGAATGCAACATGATTGATTGTAAGAATTGTGTGAAGTTGCATCTTGCATTCATTGTGAATCGACAAGAGGAAGAAAACAAAGTTGATAAAACGAAATCTAACAAGACAAGAAGAAAGTTGAACAAAACTTGCAAAAAAATTGCAATGGAGTAGGATGCTACACAAGACTAGAACTACAAAACAAGTCAATGTAGATGCACATGAAAGAGGAGCACGAAGCAAAACTTGCAAAAAAACTACAATGGAACAAGACATTGCATGAGACCAAAGCTACAGAACAAGTCAACACAAATGCACATGAAAAAGGATCATTGAGAAGAGCTTGCAAAAAAATGAGATAAAATAGGATGTTGTGTGAGACTAGAACTACAAAACAAGTTAAACACAAATGTATATAAAAAAGAATGCAAAGAGGAGTGTGTGAAAACCATGTGAAAGGGGCTGAAAAGTGGGGTTGAAGTTAATTCATGAAATGGATTGTGATCTTCAAACTACATGATTTAGGACATTAGTATATAGACTAGAAGGGATGATGAAGAGAAATAGAGAAACATGTTAAGCAACCTTTTTTTTAATATTGAAAAGATTTCACCAAGAAGAAATTTTTTTAAATTAAGTGATTTTTAAGGTTTTCAATCATGAAAAATGAGAAAAATTAGTAAAATTCTCTATATTTCTATGCTTGGTTTTAAATGTGTAGCCAAAATATAGAAGAATGATTAAAGATATGTACTTTATATTTGGTTTATAGCTAGATTTGGCTAACTCGGATGATCACCACTTTTTCTACATCTTCCCGATGGCTGATAGCCACTTTGGCTATAAATAAATCTTACATAAAATTAAATGTTTTACAAAAAATACCCAACAAGGCTCTCTATTAACAAGTTTCGTGATATGCTTGGAATGCATCTTTGTTGTGAAAACAAGAATGGTTACTCTTGATCATGAGTAAGAGTATGTGAGCTCATTTATTTGGAGCAACATAAGCCATGGTAAAAATAGAGGCCATAGTATCTAGTCCATGCTCCTATCATGATGAGAAAGGTTTGTTTGTTGAGATAGTCATTAACAAAATCTTTGTTGCAAATGGAGGCTATGTATTAGCAAGGAAAGCACATAGGATTGTGATGTTATTGGATGCATTTAAAAAAAAGAAATTCACATTTGTTAAAGACAAATCATGGTAAGTTTGAACATTATACAATATTGTTCATATTTCACTTCACTAAATGTTTCCCATTCTCTACATCTTGCATGCAAGGAAATTAGGCTAGATAACTTGATTTGGATTCAAATGAATGGTTGGAAGGTAGGATCAATACCTTGATATGGATTGAAATGCACAATTGGAAATGGTATTTTCCAATGTTGTCAGTGAAAGAACATCGTTCTGAATTTTTTGCTTGCCACATTCAAAGAACAAGGGCCACCACCACCCATGAATGTTTTGCATGGATTTTGATGGAGATTCATAGTCAGCAACACCATATACTAGAACATGTGTCAACTTTATGAATTTTAAAAGCACACATTAACAATGCAGTTAGCAACCCCTCCACACAAACTTGTGACAATTTTTTCATTGCTCACGCTGACCAATTTGGTTTTCGTTTGACAAGTGGCAGGGTCTTCAAGTGGCCTCCTCCCTTTCTCCAAAGCATCTTGAAATTGACCTGTCTCCCTCAATCCTTGAATTACAATCTGTCTCCACCACCCACACAGTTCCCATCTACTTTTCATTACACGACAGATATAATAGACTGTACTCTTGTTTCCTTTTCTTTTTATGTGTTGCATTCCCAGATCTCCCAAACCCAACAATGCATAACTCCTCTCCCCCCCCAAAAAAACTGATGATTCCATCCAGTGCTACATGGCTCACTTTTTATTTCTCTATCTTTTCCTCCCCATCCTCATCACTTGTGGAAATTGTGAATTTGCTGACTACTGTGATTTATGATAGATAAAATCACACACATCTATAGCCTTTCCAGATTGCACAGCAGATCCTTAAAACCATGACATGCAGGGTGAAACTTCAGAATTGCTGTCATTGAAACACTTGAAAAAAAATTCCTTCATCACAAGAACATTTATGTGTATTTGTGACAAAACAAAAAGGATGTGAGCACATTTGAAAAAGAAAGCACTTGGCAACAAATGGAACAGTTGTTGCAGAAAGTCAGTTGAAAAGAGAGGTCAGGTCCCACCTGAGGTACATGAATTTGAGTGAAGACACCATTTTTTATGAGATTGTGGACTACCTCTGGCTTATCCCATGCTAGATGTTTTCAAAACCTGCAAGAGTCTCACAAACACAGAATAAAAATCACTGTTGACATTATTGAAGAGGAAGTGAAGCAGCAGAAAAGCTATAGACTGGATGAAGCTCACATTAGATATATCCTACTAGATAGAAGAGCATGAAGCCTGATGCCTTTAGTCCAAGTCAAATTTGGCAGACCCAAAAGCCTCTGAAACTGTTTCTGTAATCTTTGCAATTACTAGCATTGGGCAAGGAAGATATGCAAGAAAATTTCACACCAGTCAAGCAAACGGGTGTTGGATGCTGTGGATGCCATAATGTAAGCCTGCCACTCCACCACACCAGCCTTCAGGTACATCTTAGAAAAACTCTTTTGATAGTGTGCTCGGAGTTCAATAGCAGGCAGGCAGGCAGGCAGGCCATAAGTTAGCAAACCTTTCTTCTTACCCTATTTGCCTAATTCACTCACATTCTTTCACTGCCTTGTCCTTCCTGTAATATAGACTTGATCCCAGAGGTTCCTGTGTTGCAGTGCAGCAGTGAATTGACAATGAATGGCAGACAAAGGGTTGGTGTACTACATAGTGGTCAAATTTGTTCATGAAGAATTTGCTGGCATATTTGGATGCATAATGGCACCCAAAGTGCACCCTGACAGAGGAAATCAAATTAGGTTATCTGGTGTAAGGGTAGTGTAATACAACAGCCTCTTTCATTTTCACTGCTCTGAAAACCACCTGCAATCCTCATGTCAGACAGATGTTGATTTAGGTTATGACCCTCCTGGCTTGCAACCAAACAAAGCCAAATATTTCCATGGCCAGAAGGCACAACTTTGGAGACCTTTAAGTCCTGTAGTTTTACCATTGTGCCTATTGATTTGCTGCACACATTGATTCTCATCACTCAGTAAATTTGACAAAGCAAATCAAGTGTGGGCATCTGATATTATGCATTGTTCTACTGATTAAATTGAAGCATTGATCAGCATCAGTGTAATTCACAACCAGGAATTCAGAGAGATTCAGAGAGATTTTGACATCAATTGTTGCTGTCCACTACTGCCTTGAAACATTTGGCAGAAGTTATGTAGTAGTACTTGAAAGGTTTGTTGTTGTCATTGCTCCATTGTTGAGTAGCCAATGGTCAAAGGCCTGGTTGAACCTGAGCAGCAGATCTACCATTGCTGTAGCTCAGGAAAAACAAGGGATTGCTATGCACTACATTTCTGTACATTTTGAGTAGGTGATCCCTTGATATGTGGCTGATTGATTTTTTGAAGAGTGATGCCTAGCATCACAGTTGGAGCAGCATTAGCCAGCAACCAAAACAAACTCCAGTTCAATGTCAAGGCATGTTCTTTTGTGCCCCATAGCAAAAAATATTTGATGTATAATATCTGTTTCACCAAGCACCACAAGTGGGGGGGTATGTGGATGTTTGGCTTCTATTCCTCCTACAAGAGATTGCTCAAATGGTACATAATTTGTAGCTCAAAAGCAGACCTTTGTGAATGGCTCCACAGCATTATCATGCTCAATTACACTTTCCTGTCCAAAGAAAAATATGCACTATGAAAGAATTTTAACATATTTGCCCATGGCCTCCAAACACATAACAGTTGCCAAGTTTGACACCTTGTCATGAAGCGTTGCATGGCTTGTAGCACAAGATTTCTTTCTTCAGGGGGAGAGGAAGGCAGATTTTTTGGGGGGGTGGGTAGGGCGAAAAGGAAAGGGGAGATCAGTTACATAATTGGGAAAGATGAGACCATCAATGTCGGGATGGATGGGTTGTAGGAGTGATGTGAGTATGTGGATCCAACTGCAGGATGCAGAAGCTCATCATCATCTATCATCATAATCCACTGTATGTCTGCCCTCTATCCCCCACCCACCCACCCCTTCCTTCACTCAGCACCTCCTTCCTTAGATTAGACCATTTCAGTGACCTACTACTTACTGTTTGCAGACTTTTGATGTGGAGACTTGTCCATAAGCAGGAGCATATCATCTTTGTCCATGAACTCAAAGTCTGGTTTCTTCTCCTGATCTAAGCTTAAATCCATCACTTGTGCAAAATGTTCTATCAAACAGCCACAAAAGCAGGGAAGAGGGTTACATGTGCAAACAGCAAACATGTTGGAAAGAAAAAGCTAATGTGCACCACCCAAGTTCAGTATAAAAATTAACACAATCAACTTTCCCATTCATTCCAAGTGCAAGCATGAGACCACTAGTACATTGTTGGCAGGTGAACCTGGATGTGCAACTGAGTGTGAGGAGAGGATCAGGAGTACAGTGGTGTTTGGCAGCTTCATACCTTTGCAAAAATGAAAGCAGCTTCCATGTTCAAAACTGTCTTCACAAACTTTTCATAGCTACTGGGCTTGTGCAAATATTTGGTCATCCATGCATCCCTCAACAACTGGCTGGTTGTTACCTACAAGCAAGCAAGCTCTTTGATCATCACCATTGTTAGTACACTGACTCTCTGATGGATTTTATGAAATTAAAAAATATATACATGACTCACAGTACAGGAAATACAACCCACAAATAAATAAAATTCAGAAACCAAGGGGCAACTAAAACCTACCAACCTTGAGGACCCTGCCTGACAAGATCATAGGGGTGATGGGAAAATCATCCCCATCAAGAGGAAAACCAGATCAGGACAGTAACCTTGAAGAAGAGATTTTTCTCCAAAATGAGAAACCATAAACAAAGTGAAGCCTGAAACCAAAGTTAGAGTAAAATGAACCTGTCTTTTTGCTCGTCTTTGAGCATTTTGCTTTTGGTAAGCAATGTAACTCCCTGCAATTTCCTACAAAACAAATTTTTTTGCATGAAAGACCTGAATGAGGATGATGATTCTATTGAAGCCATCCTGGCAAGACCCAAGCCCAATTAATGTTCCATCTTTAGTGCTCACCACTCTACAAAACAAACCAGTGACACATTCTCCTGAAGCAACAGCAGAGTTCACTTGTTGGCAGATGATTCTAAGGTACAGAAAGAGACAGAGAGGTTGGGTGGGGGGGATCTAAAGAAAGACTTGCACAAAAAAACATAACATGAAATGTTCCGAGTGTGGCATGGCTATGAGCAGAGGCAGCCTGTTCCTCTGCAAACAAGAAGAAAAAATCCACACCCACGCTCCTGTGGTACGAGATCCATGGGTCCAAATGCTCAATCGATGCAAATCGTCTTGTCCGTCCAAACACACAAACAACCACAACAACCAAAAAACACACACACAAACACAAACACAAAATTGTTTGAAATAAATACAACCTGAGTGTGTAAGAAGCTCAAACAAAATTCAGAGTAAATATGGACCAATTGACCCATCATCCTTTCTCTTCACTAGGTACTACCCATCAGAAAAAAGAACATAGATTGGTACCCAGTCTCTCACTGAGATTCTTGGCAAGGTGCATCAGAGAATCCCATGACCCATCATCATTTCTCTTCACTAGCTAGGTACCCATCAGAAAAAGAATATAGGTACCCAGAATCTGACTGATTCTTGGTAAGATGCAGCAGAGGATCCCATGACCAATCATCCTTTCTTTTCACGAGGTACCCATCAGAAAAAAGGACATAGATACCCAGTCTCTGACTGAGATTCTTGGCAAGATGCTGCAGCAGCAATATGCTGGCTAGCTTGCTTGATGGCAGCAGAAAATTGGGATTGACGTAAAAGAAGGGAATCTTCAGAGGAAAGAAGAAGAAGAAGATTCTTCAAGTTCTTCCTCCCAGCTCACATACCTTTGGGTCATCTGACAATCTTATTAGATCCCATCGTAGATTGAACGCAGGAGGCACAACAAAGGTGATGGAATGTTGTGTATCTTGAAGAAGCAACTGGCGGTTGTCACATCCTAATACTAAGTTCACAGAAGACTTACTGCTTCTTTCGGTTGTTGTTGTTGTTGTTGCCTGATAATCGTTGAAATGGATGATGATGATGTTGAGGCGGCAGTTGAGAGTGAAGGCCAAAATTGCAAGCATGATGAACACCTTGGTAATGCAAGAAGCTCCAGCGGAAACAACAGTACTCTTCATCATCATCATCATCATCTTGTTGTTGTTGTTGTTGCGGGTTGGTTGCTGCTGGTTCTCGCTCTCTTTCTTTCTACTCACTCGGTGGAGCGGTTGGTTTTTTGAGGCAAAAGCCACGCCAACCGTCGTTCCGAGAAAAACAACATGCTGAACATCCAGGGGGAGTGAAAGATTCCGGTACAGCAGCTTTGTATTTCTCCTCCTACTCCTCATGTGCTAGAGAAAAAAAAAATGAAAATTGTATGGGATTGTAGTTGTGTTTCAGGTGTTGGATTCTATCACTCAAATCTTTTTTGTGACTGTTGATTATGATGATGATCCTGGAAAATGATGAAGAGTGAGTATGGCCATGGAGTTTGGGTTGTGCTCAGCTTGGAGAAATTCCAAGCATGAATCCATCCCGCTTGCTTTTGAGGGATGATGATGATGATGATGATGATGAAGGGACATTCAAAAGAGAAGCAAATGCATTATGCATGTGGTGGGTGGGTAACTCATGTGATTGTTCAAATCCCAACATACCAGAGACCTGCATCATCATCATCCTTGATCATGGAGTAACAACTCCCCTCACATCACTGTTCCCATCTTCTTCTTCTTCTTCTTCTTCTTCTTCTAATCAAGCATTTTGGTGAGGAGTACTGTGAGACCCGCAAGCTGAAAACACTAGCTTACTCTTAGACATTGTTGAGAGCCACAGAGATGGACTGACCACAGGTGGAATGAATGTATATTTCCCATCATCATTTTGTCAGTTACAGCAAAATTTGTGTGGCAACCAGATTGATTGAGAGCTGTGTACTTGTCAGACCACAAAGACCTTCTTGACATAATGTCTTGTGTTTCAAAGGGCTTAGTAGAAGAAATGCTAGGTTCCTTTGCACTGTACACTACTAACCCTTGAGCAACACTAGTGTTTTTTATGATGATGATGATGGTGGTGGTGGTGGTGGTGGTGGTGGCATTGTGAGCACCACAGAGCAAATACTTTTGTATCCATCACTGGAAGTACAGAGTGGTTACGACACCACTCAGTCAAAATCCAGACGGGATATGTGGGCAGCTGGCCATTTGCAGGAAGGTATTTGGCACAGAATAAAATCGTTGAAGAGCTGGCATCCATTGCTGATTAAGTCTGCCTGTAGCAAGCACCAAATAGATGTGCCTGTCAGACACCCATTTCATGTCCACAGTAAATAATTCTCAGACATCATGCATGCATGCAGCAGTCATGGCTTCCTCATAGAAATCTTGGAAAACAAAGTCCATTGAGGTTTCAGAGCGGTTTCCACTTGTTTCATACATACATTTGTTGATGTGAATGGAAGAAGAGGTTGGGTGTACAAGCTGCATTGGAGTATTTCTCAACTTTTCTTGCCCTACTGGCAACAAAGAAGTATCATTGTGCTGGTAAGAGCTGTGTGCAGGTCAGCTGCATCCACTGTGCTACCTCATTATCCTCAACCATCCTACTACTGCTGCTATTGGAAATTCCACAAATTAGAACAGGATTTTGGGTTGCTCTTAGCTGTTAAGAGTGACATGGAGAATGACTTATTTTTGGTCTGATTAGTGCTCTGTGGGTTGTAGTGAACTTCAAACTTGAAGCGAAGAAATTTCTTCTATGTTGAATACTAAGTTGAAATTGCGTAGTACATTGTCCATGACCCTGCTTAGGAAGAGATGGAATTGCTGTAGAGCTTTTGTAGAATGCTGACATGTTACAGGACCAGGGTGTACAATATCTATTGACCAACATACTAGACACTTGGTTTGTGTTTCTATTGCTGTTTGTCTCCTTGTCCAATCGTAAAGTTTTCACTTCAGATCTCAATTTGAGTCTGTGACCTAATAGATTGAGTCAGCAGACCAAGATTGTTGGAAATCAAAGGATTGAGCACTGATGGGTTCTCTGCTTCCCAGACCCAGATTGTCAGTAATCAAAGCATTAAGCACCGATGAGTTCTCTGCTTACCATGCAGCATTCCACCTACCCCAATACTTAGGGCTTGAATTCCAAAGTTAGGGTTAGTATGTTCCTTCAATTTCTTTCTGCTGTCACTTTTGTTAAATGTTTGTATGGTGGAGAGCTAGATTTCCTAATGCAGTGGTATGTGGATACTGGAATGAGTGCAGGGCCTGCTTCCTTGCTCAAAGTTGGTGACTGTTTAGCAGTAAATCTTGCAGGAGGACTCTTTTTCCAAATTTTGTATAAACAAGATTTGAGGCAAGATTGGTGATAGAGAATTTCCTCTTCTGCAGCAAAGACAGTCTACTGCAAGACCCAAAACCTCTGGTGTGCAAAGGGTGATGATCATCCATTTGGTTAAATGTCTAACCTAGTTTATCTGGAGAAGGGGACTACAGTTCAGAACAAAGATTTTTTGAGAAGGTAAGGATACAACTGAGACAAGTATCTCTGGTGTATTATAATTCGGTCGGTATAGAAGAAGGGTCTACATTTAGACCCTTCCTGGATTTAAGGCAGCAGTCACAAGGCCAGCAGGCCGAGTACTGCCACTGAAAATCTAGGAAGGTAGACCCTTCACCCATGTAAAGAAGCACCACCTATTTTTTCAAAACAGGAAACTTATGAATTTCTAAGGTCCTGTCGACTGGTCAGTGGGATGTTATGCAGGTCACAAGATCCCATGCAAGGTTATGTGTGAGAAGCGACAAGAAAATACACTGCAAAAAAATTTGTGGTTTTTTACAGCCAAGATAATCAACTAAGAAGGATTAGTAACCAGCTGCACCAATGTGACTCAAAGACTCTAGCCTCAAGTACTGGTGCCTTTTTTAGGGTGGTCCCTGTGTTGTGGACTTGGACAGCTTGAAATTGGATCTTTGGAGATACAGAAAGAGGAGCACAGTGCCCTCTAGTCTCTGGCCCACTTTTGCATGGTGAAATCTTTACAGTGATTAGAAGTTGTATTGTAACACGAAATTAGGTCACCCAAGTATGAACGCTGGCTGATCTTGAGATTTCTGTTGTTTTATTAGCCGTCATCTTATTACGGCGCCCCATTACTGCTGCATGGAAGTGGGGGAAGAACGGAATGGAAAGGAGGCAGCTTGTGAAAAAAGCGAAGTACAGAAGCTTAATGGAGAAGCAACAAGAAGTTTTTCAGGCAGATGGGAAGAGAAGAGGGGAGGTCTGCGGAAGGAGAGCTTCAAGTCTAGAGTAGTGTGGCTGATTTTGGGGAGAGATGTGTAGATCAGCACTGGAGATAACTAAGATAGGCTGAATGACAAAGAAGAAGGAGGAGCTTAGAAGAGTGCTAGTTACTGAATTTCTTCCGCTGCGTTAGTAACTAAAGGATGGCTAGCTCCTGAATTTGGTGAAAGTCAGGTCGAAATTGAAGGTTGATGTTGTAGACAGGTGAAGCTTGGAAGGTGACTGATGCTCAGGAAGGTGCATGGATAGATAGTTTGAGCAGTTTGTTTTTGGAGCGCAATGTTTAGCTGAGTAGTTGTTAGTCTGCTGATGAACATACTAGAAAAAGAGGAAGCTTGTGCTCGCGGGGCATTTTGTAAATGAGGGCGTATGCAATCACACCTGTTGATGTTGTGTAAGCATCCATTATGTCTAAGTGAAGATTAGGGAGTGTGTGAGAACATTGTGAGGGAGAGAGAGAAAGAAGATCAGGAG
>Ga0209611_10003170_pt1 | contig 28753 bp, 31 predicted proteins | sample S1TSphgellanicum_3_FD_187693 | JGI IMG/M metagenome (GOLD analysis project Ga0209611, IMG submission 187693) | Host-associated microbial communities from peat moss isolated from Minnesota, USA - S1T2_Fc - Sphagnum magellanicum MG (SPAdes) (version 2) | ecosystem: Host-associated > Plants > Peat...
GGGGGGGGGGGGGCTTGGTCAAGGTTAGGGTTAGTGGTGGTTGATGGCCATGAACTCTTTTTCCTTCCGAGATATTGAGAGCCACTTCTTATGTGGGCCACATTGCAAGAAAAAGGAAGGATATATGAAAAACCCTATTCAACTTCACTTTTCAACTTCCTGAGTTCTATGGTGGTCCTTATCAAATTTCATGTTTTAAAAAAAAATGATTAATAATTATGCATTCCAAAATCCTTGTGAACAAGAAGACAATCTCAACTACTAACCTGGCCTGAATCTGAAGAGGCTGTATTCATGCTATAGCTCTGGCTAGGTAAGTGCCTCTTATATATAATGGTATAGTATATATCCATTTTGGAAGGATCTTCATACTAGACAGACTCTGTCATAGACTATGTTGTGTGCTTATCAAACTACAAACAAACAGAGCCAAAAAGTTGAAGATTGATGAAGTTTAATGTAGTTTGTTTTCTGTGGGGGTGCAGGGTGGGTGAAAAAGGTGCAATATTCTCTGCAATGCTCCAATACTTGATATGCATGAAAGTGGGTTCCATCCAGATATGTTCACATGTTTTCCATTGAGCACCCACCCATCAACCTACAAAAACATTGTTATGGTAGCTGTCCTCTTTTGTGCTTCCACATCATTTCAAGATACTCCTAAGTGAACAACAACCACCACCAGCACACCATCCATTACAAGCCTGTTATGTACTATGGAATGAGCCATGGTCCGGGTTCACGTAGGAATGTGATGAGCCTGGTAGGGTGAGCCACTGCAAATAAGGTGATACCAGTTTAGACAAGGGCCTGCTCTGCACAACCAGTTCTCTTCAGGGTTGATTCACATCTCAAGTGTGTTCTCCACAGTTTGTTTACATTACAAGTGAAACCGAGTTCAAACCAGCATATGGTTGCCTCTTCCATGCTTGAAGAGAAAGCTTGAAAACCTGCCCAAGTAGGACACCCAAACTGATTTAATTTGGATGGATCCCAATTGAGTTGACATGGGGGTTTCACCTTGGTAAGCTAGTTTGTAAAGGATGGGTTTGTAAGATAATAGGTACTAAGTAAGTAGTCTTCATGTCATGCATTTGGGGATTGTCCACCACCCTTGCCCTTTACCCATTGTAAAGTATCATGAACCTAAACTTCAGTAGATCATAAGGCATATGAGGTCTTGCACCTACTCCTTGAAAGTGGGAGGGATTACTCGCTTACAAGTAGGGTGCAAGATCCCTTCTCATTTCCATGAGAGATATTCACACACACAAGATGCCCTCCATATACAGTAAGAAATTTCTCCAAATGCTTTATGTGTAAGGTAATGCATCCAAAGCAGGGCATTGCACTTCCAAAAGCTCAACTATCCTCAAGTCAAGCTCTATGAAATGTGTGGAGTTGTATGAGCAGAAGAGCCCACCTGGGCCCCCAAATGCACACCATTTCAGCATGATAACACACCCTCCAGAAATAGCTGATTTCTAGGAGGGCTTTCCGGACAAAGATATTGTTGTCTAAACTGAATTTCAAAAGAAAGTCTAGTGAAATGACACCAAGGTGTTAATTGCTTATATATATCAATATTGGGGGGAGTGCTTGAACAAGTGGGAGACTCTCTTGAGGGAATCATGGGGAGCTGAAGCATCTGGGGCGTGAAGTTGGGCACAAAATCCTGGGATATTTGAGAGCACTTCTGTTGCACTTTTTGACCAAGTATAAGTCTAAAGCAGCAACCCTAAGATTTTGAACTTTGGAAGATTTCAAAGCTTTTACTGGAAGGTAGGGCCCTTGGAGTGGGGCATTCTGACAATAGCGCCCACTAGGAAGCTAGAGCCAAGGTAATTTTAGGAATATCTCATTCTGAAGGCCTTACTCATCAGTTTAAAAACCAAAAAACCAATACAGTCATTATTTTATCTTTATATTGTTGAACCAAATGGACAAAATCCATTTGCAGAGAGGAAAGCGCAAACAACTCGGGCTAAAGCAGGGGGGAAACATTGGGATGGATCTTACACCTACATTTCGTTTACATAGGTCTAAGAACCATCCCGCACTTAAAGGAGTAGGTGTAGGAAGCCTCCTCTTTTCAAGGAGGGTTTCTTCATGGACATAAGGTGCCATGAAAATACACATTGAAATTTCTGCTAGTGCTTTCCGTTCGCATTTTTATGGGGCCAAAATTGCCCAAGGAAAGGTGCAAAAGTGAAGAGGTGCAAAAAGTGAACTTGTGCAATGTTCAAATGGTTAAAAAAGAAAAAGGTCGGCAGATAAAAGTGAAATAGTTGATCATGGTATGCAATTGGTGCTTTTTTGGATAGTGTGCAAAAAATATTCCATCCAGATCTTGTTGCAATCTGGTGTTGTGACATCCAATTGGGTGGCCTTTAGTAGGCCATTGTGACCTATTTGACCTCTCTCCTTCATTGTGTGCCCAAGAGATCTTGTAGAGCAATGTGGATACATTATCAGGCATCGGTGTGCAATATTATGTCATGGGCCTGCATAGTTACCCTATTTTCTGCCTTGACCCAGTGAACCAGCACCCACTAGGGCACCATGAAGGATGGATGATAAGTGGTCAGGAAACAATTTTCTGTTGGGTTCCAATCCCCTTGCTAATCAAGGTGGTTAGCTCAGTTGCTTTTTTTTACAACCTACCTACTAACAACTCACAAGCAAGATGTTAGTAATTTGGTAGTAAAAACAACCATTATCTATGCATAAATCATCTAATTACCCTAGAAGTTAACTATTTTTCTACCTATCCACCTATATATATGAGACCTTTTTCTTACAGAAATGGTTACCAAGGTGAAACTATATACTAACTGAGTTGAGGTTCATCCAAACTGAGTCATAACAGGCATCCAGTGGATGGTGTGCTCACTGTGGCCGACAACCATACCAATTTCCAACAAATTTTGTAAACCGTGGATGATACCAATTTTGGTGCCAAAGGTGCCAATTCCCTCAAAATCAGAACAAAATCTCAGTTGCGTAAAATCAGGTTGTTTTTTGATCCCATCCAGGAGACTACAAGAGCCACAGACAAAATAAGTATATAGAGCCAATCAAGGAACTCATGTGTAAAAGACCTACTCCCATTTTTTCAGCATGATCGGCCAGCACAGTATAGCATGGCCAGCAGCCCAAAAACTTGAGGGCAGCCAACTTCGAATGAGGGTGATAAAAAATCTCACTATTGAGAGGCGTCCCCAGCAACAACTCCTGGCGATTTAATTTCCCAAAATCTATTCAAAACTTTCCCAAAAAGGGGGGAAAAACTCTCCCCACTACTTCACCATTTGGAGCGCACTTTTTCATGTCTGTTGGGTCTTTTAGTTTGGAAGAAAACAGCAAGGGGAAAGAGATGAAGAAGTGCAAGGAGAGAAACAAGAAAAAACAATAAGGAAAAAAAACTAGAAAAAATAAAAAAGAAAGGAAGAGGAGTGAAGGGGAAAAAAAAAGGAAGGAAGAGGAGCAAGGAGAAAGAGAAAAAAAAAAGGGAACAAGGAGGAAGAGAAGAAAAAACAACAAGAAAAAAAAAGGAAACAAGGAGGAAAAGAAGGAAAAACCGTGAGAAAAAAGAAGAAAAAAAAAGCAAGGAAGAAAAGAAGAAAAAATAGCAATAAAAAAAACAAGAAAATAAGAAGAAAGAGAAGAAAAAACAAGAAAAAGAAAAAAAAGAAGAAGTTTGTGAGAGCAGGAATAAATAGGGGAATCAGGAAGTGGAGAAGTTAAAAAAAAACAGAGCTTCATTCAACTGACGAAACCCACAACAAGTTCTGTTGGACTGGTGCATTGGCGGGTGCTGGGTCACTCCAGCCCCAGAGTTGATACCAGTGTTGGACTGGTATATAGGTCGAACCCGGGTATCAATACTTATATCATCACTGGTATCACAACCTAGACCCGCCTGGTATCAAATCGGCTGGTATCAATTCAATATCAGTATAGCACCCATTTCATTTGTGCAAAACCAGGCTGAAGACCCGACTAGCCTGGTATCAAGTTCTCAGTACCATTGCACATATTAGTGTGCATACTAATGAGGAGGTAGTTCGACTGGTATCAACTTAAAGTCTCAATGCACATACCAGTGTGCATAGTGCATTATGTTTAAAAGGTGCTTCAATTGGTATCAATTTGGGCTTCACAAGCCAAGAGGTTTAGGGTTTTAGCTTTTGCATTTCTTTTCATACTTTAGAGTCCTAATGTTGAAGAAATGGCGGCTTTCAATTAAAGTGCACAAACCTAAAGGATTGGCAACATTGGTAACATTATTCACAACTTCATTGCAACACTTTTGAATGTGTTAAAGTATGGTAAATCATCTTGAATCCTAACCTCTTATGAGTTTTTGGGGCACTAAGGGTGTTTGTGAAGCTTTGTATGTCTTAGCTCTTGTGATTCAAACTTTTTTTTTTTGGTTGGTTTTCTTTTCCATGGACTTTGCTATTCATAACCTTTCTAATTGTGAAGCCCATCATGGAAAGGCCGATGGAGACTCAAGGCAGCTCACTAATGTCACCAACACACCAATGCATCATGTTGTTGTAACTAAACGGGTTGAAATTGAAGAGGAGTTGGTGTTGTTTGTTGAGTTGCCAAAGAACCAACAATTATGGCACTACCATAATTGAATTTATCTTGTATGGATGTCTTTGTGTTCAATGGTCTAGTTGCAAATGTCCATAACCATCTCACTTATAACATGAGGTGCATATTGTGCCACCCCATGGCTCTAGCTTCTAGTAGTAGCAACACAACACGATCAAAGAAAGGTATTTTTTCTTACAATCATGCAAATGACATCACAAGTATGAAGAAACATGTTGATGATGAGCATGGGGCTACTATGACTTGATACAAAAAACAAAAAAAACTTGCTGATGAAAGTGTTGATGGAGGTTGGTAGACACAGAAAAAGAGGAAAACAATGCCTCCTAATTGAATCATTGATTTTTTTTTTGGCCTAGACCCCTACAAACCAAATGATCTAAATCAACTAAAGTATATTAAAAATCTAGTTTTATTGATTGCAAAGGGGTACTTACCATTGTCTACAGTTGAAAACTTTTGGTTGCAACATCTTGTCATGCAATAGTGCGACTGGGTCAAGTTTCCTTCATGCAAGCAATTGGTTTGAGAGCATATTCTGGCTATGTTGTCTAAGGTGGTGGAAATGCATGTTCCTAGCCATTGCAGAATGTGATATGACCATTATGACGTTTGATTTTTGGATGTCCAAAACTAGATTTTATACATATGTTCTTGTCATCAATTTCATTGATGATGATTGGGTACCTTGCCATGTTACAATAAGCATGTTTGAAACTTTAAACACGCATGGAGCAGCCTTAACAGAACAAGTGAAGTCTCTTTTGGCTATGTATCAACTCACAAACAAGGTGATTGCTTATGTTAAAAACGAAAACACAAATTTGAACATTCTTGCTTTTGCTTTAACAAATGTTATATCTTGTGAATTGCTACAACTACCTTCACCATTTAATGGTATTTGTTTTGGCCATGTGATGTCTAAGGCATGCCAACATGCCATTAATGATACTAAACTTGGTGTTGGGATGAAGGAAGTGAGTATGGTAGATATTCAAAATGCATTACAAAAAACCATTATTTGGATGAAAAAGTCAAGCAAAGGTAGGCAAGAATGGGAACTTGCATGTAAGGAAGTTGGCTTGAAACCTTGAAAATTAAAGACCTTGGTGAAAATTCGATTTGCTTCCAAAGTTCTTACTTTTCAAAAAACCTTAGAATATGTTGTTGTTATAAACCTTTGCTATAGTTGATAGACCACTAGGTTGCAGAATAAACTGTCGTTAGGTTCAACATGGGTAATAGCCAAAACAGTCATAGACATTTTGGGGCTTGTGGTGGAACAATGCATTTTGAATTAGACCAAAGGGTATTGACTACTTTCAAATGCTTTGTTTGCTGCATTTTCAATTTATAATAAAATGTATAGAGAGTATCAAGCTCATGCATCACTAAACCTACCTTTAATGTGTGGAGAATTTGAAGCAAAGTTGAAAATTTTGTATGGTAGAATGGCACTTGAGGTGATCAATGTGTTGGAGCCTTTTTTAGGTTTTGTTGTGACCTTCAATGCTGCTACAGCACATATTATGTGTGCTCTTCAACTTGATCCAAGGTTTAAAGGGTTGCAGTGCATCATGGAATATGTAGGGAAGGATAAAACTACCGCAATTGTGGAAGAGTATGACCATCAAGTTTTGATGCCACTCTTGGTGGTGATTTCCAAACATTTGAACTTTGGGAATGTAGAAACCTTTTTCCTTCGGTAGCCATTGTTAATGACTCCTAAAGGGGAGTTGTAATTTCTATAGGAAAAGCTAGTTTGTCTTTGGTGAAATCAAAATTGTTTTTGTATTGTTGTTTGCTTGTGAACAAGAGCGATGTATAATCGCCTTTGTAATGGTGGAAAGATCATGCAAAACAATTTCCTAATGTTTCATTCCTTGCTCGTCAATTTTTGGGTATCCCAAGTTCTGAAATTGAAACTAAATGGATCTTCAACATTGTCAAAATATTCACAAGTTTGCATCAGTGTCAGTTGAATGTGCAGAATCTTGACGAGCTGGTTATGATTTTGAAAAATTGGCCAAGTGATGCGAGGACCAGTTGTTCTTTTGTTGTTGTCATGGGAATGGCAAAATTTTTGAAAGTTGAAGACAAGATGTTGGATGATTTTGAAAAGGAGCTTGAAGATTTTGGGTATTTTGATAACTCAAAGTGGTGTGCCATGAGTACTTTGTTGTAGCCACTGGACATTAGACATTGTGTAATTGGTAGCATTGTTGTAATTAGATTAGAGGTTTAGTTGATTTTTTGGGCTTTTAGTGATTAAGTGTCTAGCTTCCACTAACACTTTTTGTTGAATTTTGAGATTTGACTTTTGATAGTTTGCTGAACCCTCTCTCTAGATTTTGAACTTGTTATGTCATGCCTTAGATGTATTCATTTTTTAGTGTCGATCTAATGTGCATTTGTGAACACATTCCTTGTTCTTGGCTAGTTGATTTTTGTGTGCTCTTGGTGATTAGTGAGAGAGTTTCCACAAACAATTTGCGTTGAATATTGAGATCTGACAATCTATTGAATGCTCTTTCAAAACCTCTTATATCATGTTTTAGATGTATTTAGATGTGCATTTGTGTGAACACATTTTTTTATATTATTCATGCTTTGGTTGTGCACAAATTGAGGTACAGGAAACTCCTTATATTGATACCAAGGTTGAAAGGATATACCAGCTGGTATCATATTTTCCATATTGATATTGATACCTTTGGAGCATGTAAACGGATTTTTTAAATATAGATATCAGCCAGGTATTTGGATTTGAAAAATGCCCTGGTACCAGTACTAGGCTAGTATATGATTTTTGGAAAGACCTATATACCAGGGATCAGGCTGGTATGTCAAAATGGTGATATCAGTCCAACACTGGTTGATACCTTGGTCTACCCATATGTACCCGCCAAGACTGGTAGTTACTTTCTTGGCTTCCTTGTGACATGCCAAAAATTCGAGTTTACATATGATATGTGGCCCTATGTATTTTCAGTTTAGTGCACATCAAAGTTTAATTTTTGAGCTTTTGTTCACTCTTTTGTGTACAGAATGGTTTAGGGGTTTCTTTGGTCCCACTATTGTAGGAAAGTTGTTTATTGGCCTTGCCTTGGTAGGCAAGGGATATTGGGTTTAGATTCATTATAGAGTATAGTAGCTTAATGGATTTTTGCGCCTAGGTAGTAGGTCCATTTTTATCTGAGGATTTTTGAAAGATGATATTTTGACTTGTGTTGAAACTTGGGATTGGTTATATCTTGAAGGATTTTGGTTTCTTTTAAAATATTTTTTTTGAAGATTATATTTTTGCATGGAGAAATATTTGAATTTCCATACTTCTTCTTTTGTCTGAAGGTACTTTTTAATGTCAGTTTGCAAACCATCAACAATTCTACAAAGGAGAAATAAATAATCTTTTGGAATATTCTATTTTAATACATGGAAATTTCAAAATATTCTAATTATTCAACAATATTGAGTTTTGAGCATGGTATTGAGGTATTATGTAAATCCCCCTTCCTTTGGGGTGCTCCCCATTGCATCCCTAAGCAGGGAAAAAATACCCCAAAAAATCTAGTTTAGCCTCCATTTGCCACTTTTTGGTCCTGGACCCTCATCTACAGGTCATCAGTCCAATTTATGGCTCTTATCCAATAGGATTGCTTTATTTAATTGGACCCTGAACCCATACCTCTGAGTGTTAATAAATATAATAAAGAGTCTATAATAAGAGTCTTTAGGTGTAAGGTATGCCTGAGGAGCAAGGTGTTTTTAAAAAATGCATGCTTATTTTGGGAACACCGTGCTCAGAGGGCATTACATAGGTAAAGACTTTTTTTTAAAAAAAAATCTTCATGTTTCCTATGATACCTATTGTGTATCAAGAGAAAAACATGCATTTCAAAAGGTAAAATGGCCATTTGTACATGAGTTTGGTTTTTTTGAAATGCCCTTTTTTTTTGTGGATGCGAAAATATTTTTAAAAACTTATCCACCAATTACATTATGAAATATATTGTAGGTCATTATGTATAAGAAAAGGGTCTATCAACAAACCATTTTATGTGAAGTGTTCGTATGACAATGCTACAATGACAGGGACAATGAGGAGGGATAAGTTAGGTGAAAATTACTCTGACAAGTTAGAAAATATTTTTTGGATTGTGTAAGTCACTATTTTTGTGACATCACTATGACATGAAGGAACAAGATTTCTTCAGCCCAGCGAGAGACCTAAATGTAAAAAAGAAAAAAAATATGATGGTGCTTTATGGTCATAGTAATGTCCCATGATGCATGAGGGACATTCCCCCAATGCGGGACCAGATTTGTTCTAGGCCTCACCTCCATTTTGGAAATGTCGTCGGGCCTTCTTCTTATATACAAAGTATGTAAATTTCTTTTGTCACAGAACAATAGAGAAAACTTCATCGATTGCCCACAATGTGCTGCATAAAAAACTCATCCAGATCTCCAAATCCACCAATCTACAAATTATGGAATCATGGCCTATGGAACCCACCACCTTGATGGAAATAGCTTCTAACTCATCTCAGCACAGCTCTAGCCTATTCCGGCCTACACCAAGGTACAAACAAAAAGAACCAAGAAATATTTCCAAGCTGCCATTAGCCTCCTTGGGTGAACTAGCACCCATACTAGCATGGGGAAAACCCCAAAATTCAACTAAATTGCTTATAAATATTATAAATTGTGCATGCGTAGACTAAAAAATCAGGGTCTCTTAGTCCAAATCTAACATTTCTAGGGTTTATTTTTTTCCATGGTTTTTTTCACTAGTGGATGGATACCTGGAGAATTTACCTGGTGTAAAAACCTGATGAGCTTTACATAAAGCATAACACCCAACGCCCAAGAAGGTGAGCTTTCCGATTCTCATGAAGCCCATCAGCCCATCGACTTTTCAAAATGTTTTCCTGTGATACAACCCAGTGGGTATCTGTTAAGTGTCATGGGAAAAAAATTAAAAAGCACAAGGAATTTTACACCGTGTAAAGCCCTCGAGGCCAAGCTTTAACCAGACTTGATTTTATGCCATGAAAAGCCCTTGAGGCCATGCTTTATGGGATTTGGGCCCGCACTTGGCTCCACCTCAGAGGGCCCCTTATTCCGGTAAAGCCTGGCCCTGTGGGCTTTACCCTACAATAAGAGGCCTCACTCAAGAAGGTGAAGGAACCAGTGCGGCCCATGTCTACTAAGTTCAGTGTGGCCGCCAGCGGCTAAATATATTACCTATGGGTAAAAAAGTGAAACCAAGAAATTTTATCCTGAAGCCGCCTTAAGTTCCAACAAGCCAAACGTGCGAAAATTTTGACGCCACCACGCCGTTCAGGGACGGCCCTCTTGGACGGCCCACTTGGGACTCCACGATCGTCCATCCGGAACGAGGCGGCCGCGGACTTGAACAGTTTCCAATTTCGTACCACCCGTAGCCTCCTTTGTACACGGGCGAAGTGGCCATTAATAAACGCCCCAGGCAGGTCCGCTTAAGCTGTCGTCCCTGTTGTGATTCTCGCTTCTTGTTCTTCGTCTTCGTTGCGGCGCTGCTTCTGCAAGGCCGGGCGAGCGAGCTCTCTGTCTGTGTTGAGCTCTCTGTCTCGGCCGAGCGTCGCTGAAGGAGGTTGGGGCCATGGCGGCGGCCACGCTCTCCAGAATGATGGTAGGAGTGGCGTCGGCGTCTGCGATCGGTACACCAGCTGCTTCACCTGTGCAAAATGCAGATCTGCAACAGCAGAAGAAGACTTGTGTCAATTTGCAGGTAGTGAGGAGCAGGAAGTGTAGTAATTCCATGCTCTCGCTTGCCACTCTTGCCAATCTTCAACAAGGGGGGGTTGTTGGGATCGGAATGGATCGAAGAAGAAGGAGAAGTTGCAAGAAGAGTAGTGTGGTGGCCATGGTAGCGGTGCCGACACGGCCTGTAAGTCTGCCGGCGGAACCCGATGCAGCGGAAGGAGGTTGGGGGTTAGGAAAAAGGAATTTGGAACCGTTGGCGGAAGGAGGAGGAGGAGGACAGGGACGAGAAAAAGACTTCGATCCGTCGGCACGTCCGCCATTCACATTGGCGGACATTCGGGCTGCCATTCCCAAACATTGCTGGGAGAAGAATACGTGGAAGTCGATGAGCTTCCTAGCCAGAGATGTGGCAATTGTGTTCGGGTTGGCAGCCGGAGCCGCTTACCTTAACACTTGGTTTGTGTGGCCCTTGTACTGGCTCGCGCAAGGCACAATGTTCTGGGCCCTCTTTGTACTTGGACATGACTGGTACTAATTCTCTCGCCCGCCACCCTGCGCCTCCTGCAAGACTTTCTTTTGATCGGCATCTTTCACTTGCATACAATTGGTTCCTCAGTCGTCTTTGCAGGTGGTCACGTGGTTGATCCCCGTGTTTTGTCTGCATATGCTGTTCACCCTTGTCCCTCTGCCGCTTCACTCTCCGTCCTTCTTGGACCTCTCTATCTTCTCAGTCGCTTCCTTAGTAGGCCATCCATGCTGTAGTTGGCATCCTCCTTGTATTAGGTCTGTTACAGAATTCGGAAACAAAACTAATTGACAGAAACAGAGTAATCCTCCATGTGACACTTGAAGAAACAGAGTAATCCTCATGTGACACTTGAAGAAACAGAGTAACTTGCATGTGACACTTGAAGAAACACAGTAATCTGCATGTGACACTTGAAGTCTCTACAAAATCACATACCCTGACTCAGAAATTGGCATCTGTTTCATGTGTATGTATATCAGTGAATCGTACGCTCTGGAAAGTTTACCTGACTTTCAATTTTGGAAGCAAAGACATTCTTGTGATGTCTTACAATCTTCCCAAACACTTTTGTCATGGCTTTTTGATTCATCCTGTGTCGTTGTGCTTCGGTCATCAAGCTTCTTAATAACAAGGGTGCACCATCTGAGGCTACTGGAATAATTATGCTGATTTGCTGCTATGTTATTTGCTGAATTCTTTTTGTTTGTTTGGTTGTGCAGTGGCCATGGAAGCTTCTCCAATAACAAGAGGCTGAATAATCTTATTGGCCACTTGACACACTCAACTATTTTGGTTCCTTACAATGGCTGGTGAGAATATGTTCATCTTTCCCTCCTTTGTTGCCTATTCACTGTATTAGAGTTTGATATGCCTGACATCATTGTCCATTGGACACATAGGCTAATTTGGATGGTTTCGTATGTGCTGAATATTGGGTACCTACCATTAGAAACTGTAGCAGATCATTGAACTAGTTTACTTCTCAAAGTTGCAACATCAGCTATTTGTTTCACAATATTTAGAAGATAGGATGCATGTGGCCTAATTTCGATTTGCAGAAAGGTGCAAACTCTAGTTTAGCAGAGATGAGGATTTTTTATGGTTATATTGGATAGGCTAGTGTCTTGTTAGTGCTTTGGACTGGCCTATGCCAAAGATAAGTTTCTTGGAATTGTTATAAGCAATTCTATTTAAACTGTTGAACATGCTCTTTTGTGGCTGTTCAGGTAAGACATTGCAGTCCATTGAGATCAGGTTGTGGTTGATGGAGACATGGGGGTCAGAAAGGATTTGAAGGAAGAAGAAAGTAGAGTAGTGTTGGTATTAGCCACTTTTTTGAGGCCCCGTCCCCATATAGGTCAATAGTTTTGTAGCTAAGTTAGAAATGATGGAATTAGCTGGAATGATAACCTTTTGCAGAACTTGTGAATTTTGTGGCTTCACATGTGATATTTTTTCACAGAATTTATACCTCTTTTTGCTTTGTTGAGTCTTTCTGACTGTGTGATGTGCTGGGTGTCTCTCTTTTGGATAAAGGCGCATCAGCCATCGTACCCACCACCAAAATCATGGCCATGTGGATAATGATGAGTCTTGGCACCCAGTAAGACTACCCTACCCAACCTACCCAACCTGAACTAATCTATCTCAGCTAGAGTTGCAGATGCTGTGAAGAGTGAAAGAGGAATAGGTTAATTGTTCGTTTAGCTTGACCCATGTGGAGAAATTGACTTGGTTTTGTCATTGATGTAATGATAGATTCCAGAGAGCATCTATAGAGGCTTGGACTTTCGGGCAAAGACAGGGCGCTTATCATTTCCCTGGTCCATGTTCACATTTCCCATTTACCTGGTTTGTTCTCTTCTTCTCTTGGTTCTTCCAGAGAAATCATTTATTTATAGCATCCGGCACCTTTGACCTGATGGCCCTAATTGCCCTTTACTCAAATCTGTTTTTGGGGAACAGTATGCTTGTGTTCAGGGCATCACTTGAAGATTAGAGTCATTCAATCTTTTCCAATCTGTTTATGTGCTTATTAGGTAGTATGTGTCTCTACCTCAGACTGTGACAGATGTGTTTGCTGTGCTGTTGGGGTATTGGTGCTGTGCAGTGGACAAGGAGTCCTGGTAAGACAGGCACACATTTTGACCCAAAAAGTGATTTATTCATGCCAAGTGAAGGAAATGATGTGAGAACTTCAACAGCATGCTGGACTGCTATGCTGGCAACTCTAGTGGCTCTCACCTTTGCAATTGGTCCCATGTGGATGCTCAAACTGTATGTTGTGCCATATTTGGTAAATATCAGAACTTTTCTATAAGCAGGCCAAGAGTAGGATAGGGTGTTACTTGACAGGGCAAGACCATTTTGTGATATTGTTGTGATAAATCTGCAAGCTACCACTGGAGAGGCTTAGCAATTTTCTTTCAGTGACTGGAAGGTGAACAATAGACTCAGCAGGTATACTGATAAAGCCCCGTGATGAACCATAGCCTCAACCATGTCTGGCCTCAACCAGTTGTCGACTTGGCCTTACGCCCTTTTTTTTGTGATTGTACCCCCTGAACAGTAGTAAAAGTTTGGACACTGATGTGCTTCAAGAACACTTGATTTTGAAAGACATCTTTTGAATTCATGCTTAGGTTTCCCATGTACATGATCAAGGCTGCATGGGCTGCCTTCTTTGAGATGTGAGACACTGTGGTTTATGAATATAGTGTCTTACATTTCTCTCATGTTTATATTCACAGGTGAATGTGGTCTGGCTTGATGCTGTGACCTACTTGCACCACCATGGCTATGACAAAAAAGTCCCTTGGTATCGTGGTGCAGTACGTATTTTCTCTTCATTTCTTTTGTGGAATTCTTACATCAGGTTTTTGTACTTCAACAGCATGATATCTTCTTTTTCAAACAATTTGAGCCCTTCAGATACATCCCAGATTGAGCTGAAACAGCTCATTTTGGTACCTGGGTATTTAGGTTAGCTAGAGGAGGGAAGAGATATCTTCTGAACTTGATGTTCTTTTTTGCCAGGAATGGAATTATATGCAAGGCAGCTTGTCTACTATTGACAGGGATTATGGATGGTTCAACAATATCCACCACGATATTGGGACACATGTTGTTCATCATCTTTTCCCTCAAATTCCTCACTACAATCTTGTAGAAGCGGTATTTCCTTAACTAATTCTTTTTTCCATGTGGCTCCTAAATAGTAGACTTTGAACAATGGTGCACCATTGTGCTGCTCTCTAATGAAGATAATTGCATAGATGGCATGGATTGCTGCTGTGGCTGGTGCCACAAGCAGTTGATCACCATCTGTGCACTATCTGAATACACAATGCAAGTTGTGGTGATTATATCTAATCTCTAGTGACAATCTACTGACACAAATTGTTTGCATGGCTGCAGACAGAATCAATTAAGCCCATAATGGGTGAATATTACAGGGACCCCAAAAAGTCAGGTCCTATCCCTGTCCACCTCTTAGACTCTCTCATCAGGAGTTTGAAAGAAGATCATTTTGTTTCAGATGAGGGTGATGTAGTTTATTATCAATCTGATCCTAATTTTAGCTCAAACTTCTTCAGCAACTAGACCTTCAAGACTAGCATATTTCTGTGGCCCTTTACTATTATTCAATGAGACTCAGCAATATGAAAAAACTGCTCTTATATGGCCACCAATGATTCTCTGGATATGAAGTTATCTATCTGCCATTTGCAGTGCTCATGACTTTACGGTAGTCACTCTAGATTTGTACCATTTGAGTCGAAAAATTCTCGTGAACACTGTACTTATTTATAAAGTAGTCAGTCATCATTGTACATCATCATCATTGCATTACACAATGGCCTCTTGTGTTTGTGGTTGAGCAGCCGACTTGTGCCTCTTTGGTGCATGTCTAATTGTACATGACTCAATAGTATACTTGTTGGAACGGCAACCTGATGGTTAGATGTCTTAAGGTCCAGCCACACCTACAGTTATCTCAACGTTAAAATAAAGTTAGAATTAATAAATTTGGTGTTGAGGCCACACTTGAAATGTTAGATAACACCAAATCCTATGTGGCAATAGGTTTAGCACCAAGTGTCAAGTTAGTGTTAATAGTAATGTTATAGAACACGAAATGTTAAATATTTTGTTATTTTTTCAAAAAAATGTGAGCAAAGTCTAGTGTTATTTTGGTGCTAGCTATATGGTTCAAAAATGGCCAGTTAAGTTTGTGTTAGGTAGCAATGGTGCCATGGTGACTTTCAGACCCCTGCCCACCAGCCTTTTTTTTATTGGCAAAATTGACCTGTTGCCCACCAACCTCATGTTGTCCGCACACCACTTCACAACATTGGCATTCTACTTTGCTACTCTATTTTCTTTACAAATCCTGAGCAATCATGTACAACAATCAGCTATGGAAGCCAATGTTGGAAGCGAAGAGATTGGGTCATCCATATAAAATGTTCTCCTCTACTTTCTTGATTTTGCATTGCTTTGTAAAGAATGAAGAACATTGAAAATTGTTGTAAATGAACACCAAATCAAGAGAGATCAGCAAAGTGTCGAGAAGAAGAGCACTACAAACTACTAGAAATGAGCATGAAGTGGATAGACTAGCACCAGAGAATATATATCAAGGAAAGGTTTAAATGACAGGGGGAGGATTGATCCGTGAAGATGGAGAGAGATGGAGAGTCACAGGTAGGTCAGGGTAGCAAAAAAACTTGTCACAACAAAACTTACCACTTAGTCACACTGTGGCCGCAAAGGATGGTCCATTTTGATTTTTAAGAAATGTGATTATGATAGTCATCATGTAGTTATCATGTAGTTATCATGTGTGGCTGGATCATAACAGTGATAAATTAATGTTGAGGGTATGTCAATTATTGTTGAGGGTTTTTAACATACCACAATTTAACTTGGTGTTAAGGTTATAATTAAATATGATAACTAACTGTGGGTGTGGCTGGACCTTTATTATGGTGCAAGCTGGTTATTTAAAATTGATCAACAATGACCCACTTAAGCTGGGCCAGATTATTACCATTACACGCTTTTATTTCTGAGACCACATACAAGGTTTTTTATCCTACAGACTTTGAGGTACCTCTGTACCTGCCATGGGTGTGTTAGAGTACATTAAACCTACACAAAAAGCAAGCACTTTGTGTTTTTTTTTGGGGTCACAGTCTCAATTTGGTGGTATATATTTTCATTCAGCGCTCACTGATTGTAATAGTAGCAATAATAATGTGTTTTCAATTTTGGTACTAGATTAAAATGAATATTGATTTGTAATCAACTAAAGCCACCATATTCATAATGTGAAGATCAGTGTTTGTTGGCCTTGCCTACCAAGGCAAGGATATTGTGTTTAGATTCATTATAGAGTATAGTAGTGTCACCAAAAAAGGGAAGGGTGTTCTAGTTATATAATCTTTTATAGAAGCAATGTGTTTTAACAGAGGGAGGGACAACATATCTGTTCAAGATGGGCAAAAGGTCCACAACATTCTTGAAGCATTAAACCTTCTACCTTACAAACCTTAACATTATTACATAAGACTCTAGACCTCAAGGGATCACATATCATTTTTGATCTTCTCATAGGAGCCAACTAGTCATGAATGTGGCTGTTCAACAACAAAACCTCAACTCCATCTGATTTCAGTTTCCCAAATTTTTCCCCTTGGAAGTTGGATAGAGAACAATGAGGCACAAAACAATTCAATAGTTTCATTCCATAAATTCAATAATGCTTTCAAAACCCCATTCCCGAAAGTGCCTATAACAATACAGGTACTCTCTTTCACACATGCACAACTCGTCAGATAGTCCCTTCCAATTTCCCTAATCCACACACAACATATCAAACATGCCACATTGACTGCTTTTAAGATCTCTAGACACATTCATCATTTCCCTTGTACTAGTCCTTAAACCATAATATTACATCTTCTACTCCTTCATTACAACACATGGCAAAGCGGAATGCTTGCTCTAGGGAAGAAATTTGAAGACCAATAACGGGGCATTCTTCCCAAACTGTTCACATAGCTATTTCAAGATATTAAGAAAACACACACTCAAAACAACCAGAAAAGAAGTAGCATTTAACTTCCTTGCATCTATCTTCCTTGTCCATTGAAGGCCTCCAACTTATAGAGTCCTCAAACACCTCCGTCATCCATGCCATCAAGATTTCACCCACCAACCATCTCTTAGGATTGTGATCAACATTAACCATATCCAAAAGCAATTACCATATAAGCTTGAAAACCGCTCCATCACCCAACTTAACTCATTAGTGCCATTAAATTGAATCACAAAAATCAAGCACACATAACTTGCAACAAACAAAAACCAACCAAACACAAAAAAAAAGCAATAGCAAATGGACTTTTCGCATCCACAACTCCTCATGAACGTAACTATCCTCTAATTTATCACCTTCTGCCTATCATCCAACAAGCATTAGGGTTTTTACTTTCCATCCCTCCTCATCCAACATTGAAATTCTTAACATCGTTTTTACGTTACATGTGTCGCCATTCCTTCCAAAAAATCTATGTCCTCATGGATCCATCAGTTAATAAAGTGATACAATTGCAAATCCTTTCTTGCACGCTCCCAGTGCTTTTCTTTAAGATCCTTGACAATGTAGATCCTATTGTCATGATCTTTCACTCAATGACCCTTCCCATCTTTGTAGTCAACAAATATGTAAGGTCCTTCCCAATTACACTTAGAGTTTTTTTCTTGTTAGGCCTATGCATCTTGACTTTGTTGTTTGCCTCAAAGCCATCAAAGGTTTGCAATCCCTTACAAGTAGCATATGTTTTCCTTTGTTTTTTCTAAGCATGCTCCACATTCTCAAGTAAGGATCTATACACTTCAACAAAAGTGCATCTTCTAAACCATATGTTCTGCCATCACGTTTGGACCTGCAAACTCATCAAAAACATCACAAAGCTTATTGAGACTATTATCAATGGTTAGTCTAGGTGTACGCCCTATGAGCACCATAAAAGGTGAATATTTGGTCTTGGCTTGTATGCCACATTGATACCCAAAAAATATCCTAGGCAACAGTAAGTCCTAACTTTATATGTTTATAGTAGCCATGATTGTCAAACCTTGTTTGATGGTTTTGAATAGGCGTTCAACCATGCCATTGCATTCAAGTTAAGTAGGTGCAATGAACTAATGGGTAATGTCATAATTTTGGCATATTTCAACAAATTCCTTCATCCATTCAGTCCCATTATTTATTAAAATGTACTTAGGCACCCCATATTTGCAAATCACTTCGCTCTCCAAGAATTTTGCAACAGTTAGTGCATCATGTTCCTTGACAAGTCGAACTTCATAACATTTGGAATAATGGTCAATGGTTACAAGCACATATTTATTACCATTAATAGTTTCAGGTAATGGTCCAACTCAATGTTAAAAGCAATTTGATAAAATAGATCACAAATCAAAATAATTTTCATCTCTTCAATACTAGACCTCATGTTTCCATGTTGCCTAGCCATCTAATATTTCTCATAACCCTTGACAAAGGTCTTGAAAGACTCAATTCTATTTATTTCAGCCAGTATTCTCATTTCACCAAAATGTCCATTTTTTCCATGAACTTTCTTAATCAACATCTTCCTCTCTTCTATTTTAGGCATTATTAGATCCTAAAAGAACAAAATGTCTTCAAACCAATGATATTTCATTACTCACTTCTTAGCCTTGCCAATGTTAGTGGCATCATAAACACCAATTTTCAAATGTCTTCCAATGAATAAAACCATCGCCACTTTGTTTTCCATATGTCCATTTGCTTCAGGGTGAAAGCACACTAAGGGTGAACCACTTTTGTTCAAAAAAGGTGATGTATAACAAGTATTATAGTACATAGTAAACTAAAATATTGATGGCATCCTTTAGTTATCATAAACACAAGTAAAAAACTTTAAAATTTGCACAATATTTTTGAACTCAAAGTTCATTTTGAGTCAAAATTAATTTTGATCCAACATTTAGATGAGGAGGATTCGATAAAATCAATATACACAAAGTATATAATTTACAATTTTCAATGGCCATAAAGCCTCATGTTTATGATTCATGTAACATTACCAAACAAAAGAAAATTGAAAAAATAATGCAATGCCCATCTATAAAATCTCCTCCTTTTTTATATGGTAGTGGTTTTTTTTAAAAAATAAAATACTATTATGCATTCATTACTAAACAAATGCCAAAATAATCCATTTTTTGAATGGAATTTCATCCAAAAACTTTAAAATTTCTAAATTGTCCTAGATTTAATTGATGTATATCAATATCATATATCATAAAAAAATTCACCCAAAAATTCCATCCACAACCTTAGTTTTGAAGTATATATTCAAATTTTTGAACTTTGTGATATTTATTATTTTGTCATGAATATATTCCAAACGTTCAAATTCTTCAATGTTTGGTGAATTTTTCAAAATAATTGATTAAATGAAATCTAAAACTGATCAAATATACTTAAAACAAACAAAAATAATCTAAGATGTGATGTCCATACATTATCAAAAAAATTAATTGTAGAAAGATTATATGTGTCACTATAATTTTGGGGGGGCTTATTGTGCTTTAACCCTTCAACTGTTCATCTTTGCACAACTCATAACTTCAATACATTTGCCTTTTTATTTTAATTTAGCTTGATCCACCATATTTTGTGCTTCAATCACTATACTATGGTAGTCTTTAAATTCCATTGGATGCAGTTATTCTTCTGACATAATGTCCACATTTTGTTCATCCGTGTCACCTTCCATCTGTTGTCCTTTAATATCAGTAGCTTCTTGGTTATTGAGCTAAAGAATAAATAGATTTACAACAACTTATTCGTGCAATTATTGTCTAGAGGTAATGATGTGTTTCCAAATTTGTCTTCTTGTTCCATCACATCACATCCAAAGTCTTCATCCTCCTTTGAAAGATTTATAGGATTCATGTTCAATGCATCCACATTTAGGTGCCTACTATTAGCGCAATGAATAATCTTAAACTAAAAATCTTGCAACATAGCAATCTAGCATCCTTTCCATCCATAAACATTTCAGACAATGGCCAACCACTCCAGTGGCTTATGATATATTCATAACAAGAATGGTGTTTGGTGTAGATAGTGTTTAAAATGCAATATGCCCCATATTAAGGCATAGCATTCCCCTTCCATAAGGTGGAAACGACACTATACAGAAAATAAACCTTTACTAGCATATGCAATTTCCTATTTTTATTTTCCAAGTTTCTGCGACAATATAGCTCCCACACCTTTTATTGATTAGTCGACATCTAAGATGGAAGGTCTTGTTGAAATTAGGTCTGACCAATGTTGGTGCTTCCACCAATTTTTTTTTCAATGTAACAAACGCTGCTTGGCATATTGGGGTCCAAACAAACCTGAAATCCTTCTTGGTTAGGGCAAAAAAAGGCTCTGCAATCTTTGCATATCCGACAATGAACCTCTTATAATATCCAATCAAACCCAAGAAATATAAATAACATTAATTGTTATCTTGGGTTGAAGAAAATTTACAACTATTGTTATTTTCTTAGGATTAGGTTGAGATCTGTTGCAATCCACTACATGACCCAAAAGGGTAATGTTTTTTGAACCAAAACAACACTTACCAAGATTTAACTTGAGGTTGACTTTTTCCAACTTTTGAAACACAAGCTGAATGTGTTATAGGTGTTCAGACCAAGTCCTATTGTGTATGTTAACATCATCAACAAACACCTTTAAGAATTGACTGGTTTAATCTTTGAAGATATCCGCCATAGTTCGTGAAAATGTACTAGTGGTGTTCTTTAGACTAAATGACGTCACATTCCATTCATATAAACTTGATTCAATGATTACATCAATTTTTTTTACATCTTTAGGTGCCATTGGTATCTGCTTAAAACCTAATTGCAACTTTAATGTAGAAAACCATTGGGGCCCCATTTAACTAAGAACATCTTTAATCAAAAGCATGGGAAAAAAATCTTGTCTAGTTTAGAAATTTAGTGGGCAATAGTCCCCACAAAACCTTCAATTGCCATCATTTTTTATTAGTAAGGTTACTTTGTAAGTATATTCAGATGCACTTTTGCACATTTTTCCTAAGTCCACTAACACTTGTATCTACCAATTTACTTCAGTCTCTTCCCAAAAAAACAATCATCCAAAAGTCATTCAACAAGGAGGCAAGCTTTGAGTGTCAATGGAATGTTCTCCTAGAAAACATTACCCTAGTTTTCCTTTGTGCCATGCAAAGACCCCCTAGGATTCCTCAAGCAAATCCCATAGTTGTGTTTTTTGTCTTTCATCTAGTGATTCATCTAATTTGATTTTTCCCTTGATTTGATCCCACCTGCCACCTTCTATTATCAACTCCTCATCAATTTGAACATGATACAAATGTACTTTAGGTTCAAACAATTTTACCCATCCTCTGTTGCATTCGAGCATCCTCGTCTATATCTGCACATTTGATCCAGTCTGAATAGTCATCTTCCTTCGTGAGTTGCTCACTTAGTACATTTTGATGTTGTTGTTGTAAAATTAGATTAAGCATTTGCATTGGTGCTTCTTCATCAACAATCTGATCCATCCCCTGTTCCATTAGTTCCTCAATTTATCCTTCCAGATGTTGCAGGACCCCTTGTGAGTCATCACTTGCACCTTTTTTAGATTCCATCATATCATCATCAGAGGAGTATTCATCATGTAAACCATCAGGATCAAATAGTCATAATATGTTTGCCCAAGTTTTCAACTACATCTGCTCCATCTCTTTTGTTAGCCATTCCTTTTGTCTTCTATCTTTTGTTCTATCCTCATATTTTTCCAACACCTATTGGTGTGCCAAGAAAAAAAAATTTGGGGATTGCATCATTCCCAACAAATTCATGAACAACTTTAATGCTTTTGAATTGAGGATCTAACATGATTGTTAGCATGTTAATAACTTTGATAGGAAGGAAAAAGATAATAAAAGCGAGAAAATGTATTAGGATAACTTGAGTCAACATGTTGAGCTTGAAGTAGACCAATTCCAATTGAAAATTGCCTTGAATGAATGATGGACTTCAAATTGGAGTTGTTGCATCTCAACTTTTATGGTATTGTTCAAAGAAAATGCAAATATTAGAACACATGAAAGTAACCAATAATTTTGAATTTGATTCAACACACATGGGCATTAAGATTTCATCAGTTGTATTTGTCATTGCCCAAGTATGATTGCCCATTCATGAAGACAAATAAGCTTATGCCTACCACCCATAACATATGGAAATAAAATCCATGTATTGGAAAGTCTTTTGAAAAATAATGACTTGTGAAGCAAAATGTGTCTTGACATGTGTCTTGAGTATTTTGGTAGGAAAGCTAACACAAATGTAAACATTTTTCCATTCTTGCAAGCCCTTTGCAATTTTTTTTGTCAAAGTGTTGGTTTTTTGCAAGGCAACTTGGGCTTGCTTCAAGTTCACCTTAGTCAAACCACCACATACTTTGGAGTCATTAGTGGCATAGGATGCCACCTTGGACCTAACGTGCCTTAAGCAAAAATCAATAAAAGGAGTGATATGTTTCAATGGATAACAATTGACTATTGATATTAGGGTTGTGGTAAGGGAGGCTAGGTTGGAGCCCTCATCCTTGACACAGGTGGCATGGTCTTGTCCAACAAACCAAAAGATGCAAGCCTTCACATGTTCAACCATATTAACATTTGTGATATTCTGAACTTCAAACAATTCAATTGTTATCATATGAATTAGTTACCATGCATGATTAATAAAACTAACTACCATTGCATATGTTATCATATCATGCATGTGACATCCACAAGTGAAAGTTAGTAATACATGTGACAAAAGAAGCCAAAGCTAGAAAAACATAGGTTTCCATTATGGGTTTGAAGACAAATATCCTTGATAAATTGATGCCAAGAAGGAAATACAACTTTGGGATGTTGAAACATGATTAATCACCTAAGCCAAGGGTTTTCAACTTAAAACAAAAGGTAGTAACTTTTCACAATGTAAAGGAAAATAACATCTAAAAATGCTTGTTTTAATCTAATCATGATTGGGGTATCACAATAAGAAAAAAAATTATCATGTTTTTTATGTCTTAAGGCAAAATCAATGTTCTAAAGTGTTAAGCAATAAATATATGTTTAATCCTTCAACCAAAAGTGGGAGAATGTGTTAAAAATGAATTGAACAAATTTTGGATGTCTTATTGAAGTATAAACCAAAAACAAATGCATGATTTTAAGACATTTCCAAAATGATATTCATTTGGAGTGCCAAAGTTTTAATTTACAAAAAAAATTAAATAATGCCTTTTTTTATATCCACTTTCCTATATTTCCTTCCAAATTTTTGGAATGCAACTTAATCATTAACAAATTTAATATGACCATTTGAATTAATATACAATTGTTAATGAAAAAATTCAAGATTATAACATCAGTTCCACATAATTTAATGACTAATTTTTTGTAATTAAAAAACTTACACTAGCATATAGAACATATTTTATTCTATTTGTGGTTAAAATGCGAAGCAATTTGAATGAATATTACTATTTTAATTGTTTTTAAAAAATAAAATTGCATAATAGGACACAATTTTTGAATTGTGTTTTGATAAGACACTTAAGGACATGTTAAAACCATTTAAATAAATAAAATAACAACCATTTTAATTAAAAAATATGTGACCATCAAAAGAATTATACAAAATTAATTAATAAACAATTTGGTAAATGTAGTGAACATTCAAAGTAGCGTCTTGACAATGATTTTGGGGTGAGACAATCCTTTTGTATACCCCAACCATGATTGCCTTCTTGAACAAGGTCATTATTTAGATAAATATTTTTATTCCCAAAAACCTTGGGTACATTCAAACTAAAATGAACCAATAGATGTGTAATTAATGTTTTTTTTTCATGTTTTAGTGTCAAAAATAGTAGTAATGTTGTAAACTTCTTTAATGTGTTTACATAATAATGTTTCAAATATATTATGGAAACATGTGGAATGATTTGGAATGAATTTAATGAAGATAAAGTTTTCAAAAACATTATTCATGCATTATAATTAATGATTTTTGTTGTTTAATGAACTCTTAAATGATTTTCAAATGAAATATCTTTGGCCAAAATTTGAAAACATAAATCTACATAATAGTATAATGTAACATATTTTTGGGTCATACAAAATTTTTAATGATTTTTTCTAGTTTACAAGTAGAATATTCTTAGGATATCTTAGGAAAAATTTGGAATAAATAATCACTAAGGGGTGTTGAGGCTCTTATTAGCTTGAATCTACCCCCTTGTAATTTACAATAGAGGCATAGCTTTCCTCTTTTTGTGTTTATTTTGCTTTTCAATAGCTTTAGAAACTTGTTATTGTTGCCCCCAAGGATATAAAGCCCACTTTTTACATTCACCAACATGCTCATGTTGCACATGTTTACTCAAAACACTTATGCCATTTTCCATGTTATAGGCAACTTCTTTGGAGTTTTTACCCGAATGAATGCATACACATTAATTTGCCCAAGGTGATATATAGCTCAACATAACTATTGAAGGTTGCATGAAGTAGGAATAACACCATTGATGCACAACCAAAAATGACCAATACTTAAAAGCATAGTAATGAAAATGCCATTTTATCTTAAGGTCAGAAAAAATAGTAGCCATGTTACATCAAACTCATACTTAGAAGCATATCATGATCTTCCATTAGCAAAATTCCTAAATTCAAACTAATAGCAAAAATAATTTGTATAATTAACTTAAAATAACATAAGGTGGAATAGTTGAGAATAACTTTAAATTGTTTAAGGTAAAATAACCTATAATAGTCTAAAGTAAAATAATGTAAGGTATAACTTATGGTATAATAATTTAAAATACTTAAAGAAATAACATAATTTATTATTATTATATTGAATTACTTTAATTAATAATGGATTATGTCAACAATGAAACATGATATTACATAGTGCTTATAGCGACATAACTTTAGCCAAGGTCAAATGATTAAAGTGAGGCAAACCTATTTCACTTTGAAAGTCCCATAGTGATTTAGGTTAATGAATTGTACCCCACTTTTGGACTATTGATTCCATTATATTTGCATTCCATCCATCATTGATGGAAACAATTAATGTTGAATGGAATGTGTAATAGTATGACAACATGTTTTGTAGTATTGGATTCAAATGATAATTGCCATTTATTTAAACTTGTTTGAAGTTGTTATGTATGAATATGGTGTCACTCAAAAGTGCACCCTTTATTTGAATGTTACATTTTGTTTGAATTATGTTGTTTCAGGCATTTTGCAAATGTTGAAACATTGGCAAATGGGGGCTTTGATGAAGGTGGGGATGTCATTGCAAGTGTTGAAAAGAATGTGGGCATCAACACATGTGGGGGTTGTCATTGTAGGTGTTAAAAACAATGTAAACATCATAGAAGTAGTGTGATTGTAGTAGCCTAATAGAAGATGAAACTTTGTCGCAATTTTCCAAGTTCTTTGAATTTTAACTACTTTTAAGCCTCTTCATTTAGCACCTCATCTTTTGGGATTGTAAAAAATGCAAGTGCACTTTGGTCATCCATGATGGAAGCTTTCTTCAAAGTAATAGTTGTCATGTTTACTGTAGCTTTCATTTCTTCTCTAAAATCACATGCTTTGAATTTGACATTCTTTTGTTCATCCTTGGCTATATACATGCCTTATGGCAATGTCACAACTTTGAACATTTTAAAATTCTTCATGAAATCTACATTAATTTCCAATTTTTTAAAATGTTTTTCCAAGCTTTAAAAAACTTTGGGAGCCTTTCTCTTCATGGGATTATTTTTCAATTATTTTCTTTAATATATACCCAATGAAGTATGTCTTGCAAGATCCACCAATAATGTATGAAAACAAATGCACATATTTTTGGGTGCTTAGATTTGTAAAGTTTTAGTGTTTTGTGCAATGTAACTTTATTGGAAGTGTTGTTCTAGTTAAAGGTGACAACAACTTGATAGTTGCAATTCATCATAAACTTGGCAAACAATTAATTCTTTTACCCCATACCATTTAACAAACCTAAAGGTGCATCATCCTTCTAGTTGGGCTTTCTCCACAATTGTAAATGAATTGTTCTTGTAGTGTGTAATAATTCGCTCCCAAAATGCTTGACTATTTTTTCAATTTCTTCTAATAACATTTGGCAAGATGTGTAAAACTAGATTACAACAACTCTTCTTCCTCTACCACAATGTTTTTTCATTTTGTTGATCTTGTAGCTATTGGAACATTGGGTTTTGGTATTGTCATGCTCGTAAAAGCCAAAATCCACATGAGACAACATGTTCACATGGTCAATGACAATTGACTACTTTGTAAGGTCCTATGTCCTCTCCCTCGCTCAATATCCTCCACCAAAAGTGCCAAGCTTGGCATGGAATGTCGATGTTGTTGAGTCACTTGAGGGTGTGGTCCACAACTGGGTGTGTGCTCATGTGGTGCCACACACATGTGGTGGCGCTACATTGCCATTGTGGACCCATTTGTGAAGAAGCCATTTGGGAGATGCTCTAAATCAAGATCTACGAAAGTCCAAATTTAACCTATAGATAGGCCAATTTTGAATCCATAGATGGAGTTTTTGAGGTGGCTCTACATTGCCATTGTGGGGACCCATTTGTGAAGAAGCCATTTGGGGAAATGCTCGAAGTCAAGATCTATGAGAGTCCAAATTTAACCTATAGATAGGCCAATTTTGAATACAATATATGGAGTTTATGAGTGAGGCCTCTAAGGTAGTTAAATTTGGCCTACAAGTATTTAAATATAGTCACTTAGGGTTTAGTTAGAGAGAGGGCCTCATTGAGAAAGGTTAAAAAAGAGGTTCACACTGGCCACGCTATCTATGCACACAATCAAGTCTTTTGTTTGTTATGGCCTTTGGTAGGTAGTTATGTGAATTTTCCAATACGTTGCTGTTTTTGGAAGGGCAGTCATTACTGGCCAGTCCGCATTACAACTTGTTGACTGACTCTGTGCCGCGTTAATGCACTAGGACTCTCGGGACGGATGGAATAGTGACAAAGCCTCTCTCTCTCTCTCTCTTCATCCGCATGAGAGTGAGAAATCACAGTTTCCAAAGCGCCGAATGCCATCCACTTGGATGAAAATAGCCGCCGACAAACGGATAAGCAATCGGTCCACGCACGGTTTCAGGAAGGCATTAATAAACCAGTTCTAGATGAACTGACAGTCCATGTCATCATCCCACGTGCTATAGGTCCTCTCCTGACCTGGCCACTAGGGGCTTTTTTTTAATTTTTAAATTTAATAATTTTAATTTTAATTTTAAATTTATGGAAAATCTTTTGATTTTGCCCCAGAAATTTAGCAGAATTAGTGAAATTTACTCTCGAAAAAAAAATCCAGAAAATTCCAAATTTTTGGATGAAAAATATTTTTGGGGAAAAAAGAACATTGTTGCCCACTTCCTGGCACAAGAAAACCTGCCTAAATGGGCGTCCATGCCTAAGGCGAATTCTGCGTCCCACTGAGGTACTAGGGCAAGCCTGGAGGGCACATTCCCTAGCGTAAAGTAAGGCCCTATGGTGGTTGCCTTCCCTAACTAAGGGCTCCTGTGCACACCATGGTCCTTGAGAAGAGCACCCAACCCAAGGGTCGTTACCTGGTGCAAAGCATAGCATGCACATTACACCTGATTTTCCATTAAATGGGATCCTTATGCCACAGATCAGCCTTCAAATGTGACCCTTACATGTAAGACACCAGCCCTAAACCCTCGAGCAAAATTCCACGGAACAAGGTACCATCCTCTTAGGGTTTGGGTAGGTTGCAAACTAAAGTAGGTAGGTCGGAAGTGAGTGGATTGGCCTTGGCAACCGATTTTGCTATTTAAGAATCCCTATAGGGGGTCACTGTGTAAAATCAAGAGCCATGTGAGAACTTGGGAGTTGAACGTGTAGGGAGGGCAAACTTCATTGGGCACGTTTACCATGGTTAAGAAGAGACCATTTTTTGAAAGGAAGCTGATGGATTCATAAAGGAGTTGAATAATAAAGTTATCTGTGAAGTCACCTTCTCTTTCATCCAATACTAGTGTGGCCTGTGCCGTTGGCCCAAGTGTTACTACGTCCTCAACTGGTTTTTCCTTCCAAAAACCTGGTTTTTTGGAATTTATTTGAAATTTCAGCGGCAGAAATCAGGTAAAAATCAATATCTCTCACATTCTGAATCCAAATCTTACGGAATAAATTCCATTAAATCCTGCTCATCAAGATCTTTCCAACAACACCAAAGGCACATTTCAATTCCTCCGAAATTTTTAGCTACCATTTAATTTAATTTTCAGTGAAGAAATCATTCAATTTTCAAGAACTTTTGCACTGCAAGTCCAAACGTCATGGAACCAAGCCCACACACCCCTCCTCCTTGAGAGCTTTCCAAAGAGACCAAGAACGCAATCTGAAGCATCCCGGTTCGGTGGATCTCATTGGTACAAACAAAACAAACAAACTACCTTGCTTCATAGATAGATTCTCTCTGTTTTCACCCCCTATCCCCTCTTTAAGTGGTATCCGCAAAGTAAGGAAATCTTATATATAAAAGCAACAGTGTGTCCGTCCGTCCGTCCGTCTGTCTGTCACGACAAAAACAACACGAGGTCCTGAAACGAGCGAGGTCCTCAAAACCTTCGAGGACCTGAACCGAGGTGTCT
>Ga0209611_10003171_pt1 | contig 28748 bp, 24 predicted proteins | sample S1TSphgellanicum_3_FD_187693 | JGI IMG/M metagenome (GOLD analysis project Ga0209611, IMG submission 187693) | Host-associated microbial communities from peat moss isolated from Minnesota, USA - S1T2_Fc - Sphagnum magellanicum MG (SPAdes) (version 2) | ecosystem: Host-associated > Plants > Peat...
GGCGCATGGTTCAAAAGCTGCAGGCTGCTCTTTTTTCCCATTTTCTTTGCATTTTTTATCATCAAGGCAACTCGTCTTTGGTAGAGAAAAAGGGTGAAAAAATCTGAAGTCTAACACTTTTTTTTTCGAACCTATTTGTAACCGGAGTATTGTCCCTCCAACACACTTCACACTTTGCCCTAAACTAGATATACACGGTACAGATCTGAGCTACACTCTGCAGAAGGTCGCAAAGACCCCTTGGAAAGTCACGGAACGTTTTGGAGCCTTCTTGTCGATACAGTACTTGATTAATCCAGTCAGATCCACATGAATCGGTAGGGACGGAACATCAGGGAACATTCTAGAAAATTGACGAACGACTAGTTTTTGCTTCGAACTGTATCCCCAGATATGTAGTTCAGTTGCCGAGCGAATACAAAGACTTGTAGATCGATTTTGTTACACTGTTTGTGCATAAAAACAAGGCAGGACCCATTTTTTTTCTTCACCAACAACCAACAATGGTGAAGTCCCCCAAACCAGCTCGCAACCATCTAACGAAGTCCCTGCGCATTACCCTTTGTCGATATAAGAGGGACAATCCAGCCCTCAATCAGAGGGCCCTAGTGAAGTGGTTGGAGGAGATTCATCAGGTGATGATGACGCAGGCGACAATCAGTAACACTCTGCAACGTTCGGCAGAGCTACTAGCACGGGAAGAAACTGTAAATGGGAACACCAAAACCCGGTGACTGTCATGTATCAGGATGTGGATGAAGCCTTGGCGTAGTGGGTGGAAGCGTACCAGGCTAATATCAACATCAGCGGGGAGATGATCCGCCAGAAGGCTGCCCAATTCCTGGAAAGGCTGCATTTTGACGTGCCAAAATTCGAGTTCTCGAGCGGATGGCTAGCCAAATTCAAGCAACGGCATCAGATACGGTCGCACCATCGATTTGGCGAGAGTGGTGCTACGGACACAAAGATCATCGAGGAGTCCCTGCCACGCATCCGCACAATCTTAGACCAGTATGCACTTGCTGACATATACAACATGGACGAAACTGGGCTTTTCTACCGTATGCAAGCCGACAACTTGCTTGCCACTAAACAGCTCGAAGGTCACAAGCAGAACAAAGAGCGCATCACCATCACTATATGCTGCAACGCTGACGGGTCTAACAAATTGCCATTCTGGATCATCGGCAAGTCGTTTCACCCCCGCTACTTCAAGAACATCAACATCGACAACCTCGACTACAAGTACCACGCCAACAAAAATGCCTGGATGATACAGAACATCTTCAAACTATGGCTAACGGCTTTTGATCGACGCATGGATGGACGAAAGGTGATACTGCTCCTCGACAATTACAGTGCGCACATCAAAGACGCCGATCTGGAAAAGTTCAACATTCAGCTGAGGAACACAACATTGCTCTACCTGCCGCCAAACACCACCTCGAAAATTCAGTCGTACGACGCTAGAATCATTCGCACATTCAAGGCCTATTACCGTCGTCGATTCAATAACCAACTATTGTCAAGGATTAAAAGCAGCGTTGCAAACCCGGAGAAGATCAACCTCCTTGACGACATCCAAAACGCCATCGCAGCCTGGAAGCAAGATGTCCAGTCAACGACCATCAAGAATTGTTTCCAGCACTGTCAACTCTGCTCAAATGCGACCGCCACCCAGGAAATCGAACCCCCCGCTGAATTGGTCGCTGAATTGGTCGCTGAATTGGAAGAGCAGATTTGTTAGTTCCACTATCGCAACCCCATGGAAATTCGCAACCTTTTCAACTATCCTGACGAGGAGACAGTTGCCAGCGTGCCCACCGATGATGACATTACAGAGGCTATCATCGAGCAATTCCAGCCATTGCCACTGCCCGCGGACAATGACAATGACGACGACAACCAGGAGCTTCCGGTGGTCACATCGAGGGAGGCATTGGAGATGCTTTCCAAGCTCCAACTCTTCTGGACACAGCAAAAGGATAGTTATCCTGCTTTTGTTGACTTGATTGTGAAGATGAATGACACAGTACGCCATCTCCACCAAAATAGTCTTAAACAGAAGCCTATCACTAGCTATTTCCACCATAATTGATCGAGAAATAAACGAATTATAAAATTATAAAATTGTCGGGAAAGAGGAAAAGTGATAAGTTATAAGAATATAATTTTTTTGTCTGGTCCCATTGATGGACCGGGCCGGAGTGATAAAATTTGAAAGGTTATAAAATTTGGGGGGATCAATTTATAGAGGTTCTACTGTACTCTTAAACGCAATGCATTATTTTCAAAAATAATGTGCAACTCATCATATATCAACATTTAAACTAGCTCTTACCATACATAGGCAAAGGTGCAAAATAATCATGAAAGATCCTTTCGTAACATTGTCAATCTTTTGACAAATTTTTTAATCTCCCAAGTCTAAAAACACCTACCATTTCAATTGTAAGGATTTCAAGAAAATCCTATTTTTATTACTGAAGTGAAAAAAATGAAACTAAAAGAAAATTCATTAAGAAGAACAAAAATTTTAAATGGTTTGAAATTGGGTGTGAAAGTACAAGTGGTTTGGATTTTGCAAAGTTGGGCATGTTTATTATAATTCGAATTTTAAAAATATATTTTTATGCCAAAAGATAAATATTTGGAAAAAAATCAGATTTAAAGACCCATTGGTTCTGACTATTTCAAAAACTTCAAAAGAATTGTTGAGCTTCACGAAAAAACTAACCAAAACCCAATAGTTTTAAATGGATATATAATTTTTTTTCAATTTTTTAAAAGCTGCATTTATATAATATATTTGGGTATTACAATTTTTGAACATCATAGTTTTTCATAACGGGGTACTTGGTTTTTTTTATAATCACCATTATCAACTTGATACCCATCTTGATATCTAGAGGGGGTTTGGTGCCTACCCCACTTTGGTCCAAACCCCTTGCCTAGAATCAAATATCTTGTGCTCAAAATAAAAAAATAGGTTGTGCTAGAGAATCAAAAATGTGTAAGAGGTTACATGTGAAAGCTCCTCACACTAGTTTAAGGAGGGAACTACTGTAATATTTGGGTGGTTTTGACACAAATAATATGAATTTCAGAAATACTTAAATTTTCAAAACATATTTTTCTTCAAAGTAAAAATTTTAAATCTTCAAAATTAATTAATTACTTGCCAAACATATGCCAAAGTTGCTAAGGCCCTACAATTGTGCTTGGAAAGGTTGCTCAGATTTTAGCCAAAGTCATAAAAATTCAAGATAACCTCCATCTTGGGTCTCACAATGAGTGAAGGACATTCCCAAAATCTGAAGCTAAATTCAAATGGACAATCCTTATACTATCAAATAAAATTTATTTCTAATTAGTATGTAGCTCACCTTAACATGTTTGCCACATTTCGAGGTGAAATGGGCTTATTTCATAATATGTAAAGGTCTAAAATATGTATCAATGTTGGGTGGGTATGTCCATGTTAACACAAGCTTACCAAGCTAAGTATTGTTATTAAGGGTTTTTTCATTTGACATTGGGTATGAACATGAATATTCAAATCTTCTTGAAATGGACATAATGAGAGGGTTTGTATAAAAACTTCCATGTATTTGAGATCCCTTCAAAACATGTAGGTTCTTATATAAACCTTGTATCAATGGATATGAAATATGCTTTCAATTATTAAATATTCACATTGACACGATATTGACCAATTATGGAAAAACTTGTTGGTTGTTAACATGGGTCAAAAACAATTACTTATTTAAAAATTTTTTTTTTTATGGCATCAAAGTGACAAACATCTCAAAATAAATTTTGCATTAAATGACAACACATTTTTAGAAACTAATGTTGGGTGGATATCACCTTTTTGCCACATCCATCGAATAAGGATATTTAGCTATGACTTTATCTAGATATCAAATATCATAATTTTAAATTGTTCTAAACTCAAATATTTGGGTCAAATATCATATTTTGAAACCTTTTATCCTAGTTGCATATCAATGTGTTGTATATATGTCATTATTTGTCAGTTGGATATCATTACCGAATATCATATACTCCAATTACACATGTTTTATGAGCAAATGTCATTTAGATTAAAATAACCAAAAGAAATTTCAAAATTAAATGCAAAAAAAGTACATAATGTAAAAAGTTGTTTACATGTCCTTAATAATCTCATATTTATCAAAACAAATCTTATCTTAGTGCCTTATATTGTTTCCTTCCTTTCCTAGCCATTAGGTTTAAGATTTAAGGTTGCGACAATTACAACTAATCACAACCTTATTAACTTAAATTAATCAAAAACCTAACCCAATCCCTAACCTAAATTAACACCTTAGCCTTAACACTAAAATTAGACTTAATTTGATATCCATATTCAGGTTGGATTTGATATTTGACCCAAATATCAAAAATCTAGATATTTTGTAGATTATTCCTAAATATCAAAAATCTAGTATTCAAGATGACTCCTGAATATCAACTTGAATATCAACTTTGATGATATTCACTAAATATTACTTGTAATATTGGAAGTGAATATCCAAAATTTTCAAATATCTACCCAAAATTGGTAGAAATCATTAAAATAATAGTCATTTGACACATGACAAAATTTGATTTAAAAAAAGAAAAAAAGGGAAGACTAATCATTCAATTTATTAACACAAAGTCCTAATTTTGAAAAGTTTTACAAAATTTACATATATATGCCTAAAAACACAAAAAACATTTCACACACAACATATTTATAAGAATGTCTTAAAAGAGGAAAACTTTGGGTATATGGGTAAATAAGTGTAATGGTGTTGTTAATCAGTGGAGATGAATAACAATTCTAGGTTCATCTCCTAGATTTCAAATGTTCCTTTTATAAAAAAACTTATTAACATTAGAAAAAAATTGGGTTATTTTTTTCATGCATGTGAAGGGTTTTGATAGACCATTTTAGATTTTCAACCCCTCCAATCAACTTACTAGCCTCCTAATGGGAGCCTCAAATTTAGAAGAAAGGTTTATACTCATACCCTTTTCCTATATTTTCCAACTTACATCCAACCCTCAACAATAAATAAAAAAACCTTATAGGGGAACCGGCCCATGACCAAACACTTAAGGGTTCAAATTCCAAGGGTTCAATAATCAACCATTTTTTGCTCATGGTCTTCAAAGAGATTAGTTGCCCCTTGAGCTAGAGCATTAGTAGGCCCTTACAGAAGTTGATTTCAAACTATAATGAGAAAGTTATGACCCTTCAAAGTTAGGGGGTTTTATTGTTTGAAAAAACTTGGATAGAACATATAAAGCCCTTATTTTCATGCATTTAAAACCCTATGATCAAACACTTAAAAAGTTATGAAAGGACACATTACCTTCTATAAATAGGATAATGTATTTTTAATTAAGTTTGGACTATTTTTATTATCGTTCATATTTTTCAAAAATTGTAATAAGGCTAAATATTTGTAACACAAGCCACACAATGATGAGGTCTTAAAGGTTTTAAAATATAATGTTTTTTGAACAATAGCCTAGTACCCTAAAATTAATGATCCTTGTGAGGCCACATGGGCCAATCCACCTTTCTCTCCCCAAATGTGAGAGAAGAATGTTGCGGCAATGGTTGTTGCAATTCTTTTTGTCAGTGTCTCCTTTACATCTCTTTCTGAAGTCTTTGTTTTTTTTCCTTCTCTATATAATTATCAATTTGTTGTAAGTTGTGTCTATGAATGTGTGTTATCTATGTCAGAAGTTGCCATTGCTTTAGAGCTTGGGTTTAGACCTTGGCTTTTTTTAGTGTTAATGCTCCAAAGCTCGAAGCTTAAAGCCTTGCTGGGGCAATGTGTGCTTTAGCAGCATCAACAACGTTAATTAGAGAGCACTCTTTCTTTTTTCGTGACATCATCATCTCTTCTAGTTCCCCCAACAACAAGGCCGTTGATAACATCTAATTTTGAAATTGTTCTTCTATCTATTATAATGTTTTTAAGGGGACATTTAAAGTGGGGTAGGTACCTATTTTGGTTTTTCAAAAACGAAAAGGTCGTAACAAGTGTCTGATGTGATTTTGATGGTTTTCCCAAGTGTTTGAATGTGTTTTGCAAAATTTTCTTTGTTTGGGTTCTCCATTTGTTTTTTGCATTCTAAATATTGAAACTTTCGTTTTTTTTCCCCTTCCTCTTTGATGCCTTTCTACAAGTACCATTTTGGGCATGTAGTTGGTTTTTTGGGAGAAGGCAAGTGGTTTGTGTCTCCCCCCCTCCCTCTCCTTCTTTCTTTCCTTCCATCTTTCTGGAGACTATTGATTATAGTATGGCAATTGTTTGGTGTTTCTGCCAAAAAGTGGGGATTTAAAGGCGTATCCATCATGATATGAAGGAGTGGTGTTTTGTTTCTTTTGGACATAACGACAATTTTTCTTTGTAGATGAGCCTTTGGTGTGGATCAAAATCAAATGAAGGGCACAATAATTTGGTTGAATGGTAGCTAATATAAAGATTGGTGGGGGAGTTAAGGAGTGATTCATATGCAAAAATGACTTGCACATGAATGCAGGCTATGCCATGGGAAGACAGATGGAGCATAATGCACCAGTTCAACACCATTTGGTTACAACCTACAAGTCTCCAACATTTGGCAGCTCCATTAGTGACTATTACAATTAACCATTGTGGAATTCTTTGTTGATGTAGGTGCCTTCCCCTCCCTCCCCATTCTTCTTCAATTGGGATGTAAGCATGCTTGCATTTATTCTTTGCCACTACACATTGCCTTCTCCTTTATTTTTTAAGGTCCATCATCACTTGTGTGTTTGTACAACATTGGTATGAATTTCAAAATATTTTTTGTTGTCCTCTACTTTTATTAATGTTTTCTAGAAATGGGGGGGGGGGGGGCGGCCTTTTTTGAACCATTTCTTTATTGTCGTTTCAAATGTTCAAAGTTGCCAAAATTGTTTTTATTTTTGTGGGCACCTAGTCAATGGACTAGATGCCTTCTCAATTCTTTTGACTTATTTTTCAACTTTTTTTCATGTCCGCATTTAGAAGGCAACCTCTAAAAGCAACTCTAGCAGTGTTCAATTCACTTAACAAAAATATTTCACATTCGAGTTTAGTTATTTACCTATTTCCAACCTCACCCATAAAACTAAAACTAAGACAATAAATAGGTGGGAGACTACTAATAGTAACCCACATGGACCATTGATTATGATTGGTGAATGAGAAATAAGGAGGAGAAGTAACTTCACCCTCATTTCCACTATTGATAGAATCTTTTGTTGCATTTCATTGGTATGCATTTTTACTCCTTCCTCTTCTGTTGCAATGAACATTTCACTTGGACCAGACTTTCCAATGATACTTGCAAGATTTAGTGGCCAAATATTATAAACCTTGAGCCCTGATTTCATTGTTTTTTTTTTCATAAACTACAACAAGGCTTTGTCCACCCATTCAACCATTGTGACCTTGTCAGGTTCAAGATAGTTGTTTCTTACCATTATTGAATTTTTTTTCTTTTGAAACCATTCTTGAAGGGCTTGAAGTAGGTGACATCTAGTGGCTATAACACATGTGACGTATGTGAAGGTAAGGTCGCCATGTCCAATCCAAATTCTAGTTTTTGTTCAAATGTGTCTATATAATGTCATGTGACCCATGCCCATCCAGGATTAAGAAATATTTGTTTTCTTGAAAACCCCCCCTTATAACAAATTTGTAGAAAAAAAAAAACCATTACTTGAAGAGCTAACTATCATCCAAATTTTTTCTGCATTGCCATGCATGTTTTTGGTCTACATAACTTTATGTAATCTTTTCGCATCCTTGAACCTTTGAATATGTCAAAGGTAAGAAGGGCTGCACTTGTCACATTGACAACAAAATTTTTAATCAACCACTCTTGTGAATTAGGTATGGTGCTATAAACATTTCATGAACGTCACTTAACTATAATTCTAGCACCAAATTGTCACCTTGTTTAAACACCTATTTCATTTGAATTTCAGATGTGATCTGATTGATATTTGTGTTATACTTACCTTTGCCTCAACCTTGTATTGTTGTTGTGGCAAGATGGCATTGTTGCTACATTATGTCAATGGTTTGTATTGCTTGCTAACGTTGCTGTGTCGTTGGGGTGGTAGGTTGGAGATGTTGATTATCTTGATCTTCACAAGTGGTACATAAAACTTTGTTGTGTTACTTCCTTGGCACATTAAAATGTGATGGAGTGTAATTTGTTAGTGGTGCACCCTTGGTATGTTGTTGCAAGGAATCCCATTGCATTGGCAATTCATTTTTGCCCTACTCCTCTTGGTCCTAATCTCCAAACACTTGGTGGCATCCGTTTAGGTCTTATAAAAGGTACAAATTTATGTTTCCTATATGAAGACAAGAATTCCAATAAATATGCTAGATTTGGATAGTGTTCAATGGCATAATTTTCCACCTCCTAGTTCAAAAAAATGTAACAAAGTCTTTCCAGTCTAATGTCACATTGGTTGTGGATGTGCATGCATTGGGAATAAATCTCAAGATGTGTTGTGTTGGAAGAGTAAAAAATATTTGACCAATGGCAATATTAAAATGAGATGAACCTTTTAGAAGTGACAATTGCTAAACCCAACAATAATAAATGTGGTTTAAATACTTGTTTGTGTATTCCTGCATTAACTTTGGTATGTCATTTAGTTCTACTTTTTTTTGCATTATTCCCTCCTCTTCAACCTATTTTCATTTGATTACAAATGTTGGAATCACAGTTTCTACCTCCTTTTTAGTATCAAATGTTAGAAAAATTGCTTTTACTTCCTCTTCTTTCTTTACTTTTACCTCCTTAATCTTAGATGCAACCAACTCACCATCTAATCCCTTATTGATCCCACTTTGTAATCTCTTTAAAAAATTTTCAAACTTTTGTAACAAATTGCCTATTTCTTGTGACATATTTAGTTTAAGACTGTAACCTTTACTCTAAGAATGTAAAGTCATACGAAATATGCTCTTGCCTTCTTGCTTGCTTTTTTTTGGTGGGAATCCATTATATGAATTGTGGAAGGAAAATCTTTAATGGATTTACTTGATTTTCAATGGTGTAATGGTATCCAATGTTTGAATTGTATTAATTGAGTTGTTTCTTGCGTGGGGTCTCTTTGTTGTTCTTTGTTCACCCAAGGATTAATTCCTAAACACTTCTCAATTTTTGTGTGGATAAAACCTCTAATTTGTAGTCACCTCATTGTTTTGAATGTTACCTTGGATGCCTAATGAACACAAATTTGCACATAAGTAGGCAGTCATGTGTGTGATCCAAAATGCTCACATTTTAAAGGTGACATTCCTACCCTTTAATCTCGACCAATAAATTATCCAAAGGCATTAAGAATTTTATAAAATTTTAAAACAATTTTTTTTTTGGTTGAACGCTTAATCATGGGTGTCCATTTGAACATAAACCAACATAAACCAAAATGAATGTTAACCTTAAAACACACTAAATACATGTTTGATCATAGGCACTCGATCGATGATGGGCGAATTTAACCTAGTGCACATTCTCTAAAATGCATAAAACATTGACAAAAGGAAAACATTTTATATAAGAAAGATGAAAATTATATGAATGTGTTCATACAAGAGATTTGTATAATTATATAAAAGTATCATAGTTATATACATAATGCGAAAATTCCGAAGTTATATAGGTACCAGAAGCATGGGGTATATCACCTATGAACGATTCTGACAAACGGAATGGACATGAGGAAAGAATCGGTCGTCCTCCACCCAAAGAAACGGAGGGTGAGGAGTGAACATTGGATGAACAGTGAACGCACAAGGCTGAACATTGGATGGATGAAAAACGTGAGCCGGTTCTCCAGTCGACGGTAGCCCGGTCCAGCCGGTGAAGAGGAAGACGAGTCCCCTCTGGTCGCGCTCCTCCCTCTTCCGCACTCTCCTCGTTGTGCGAAGCTGAGGGGCGACAACAATTGTTGTGACTGAGAAAGAGAGAAGCCATGGCCGACGAGTTCGGGTCGGCAGATGTCGACCCATCTGCCTTTATCGGTCAGGTACAAAAGTCTGCACTTTCTCTCCTTTTTTCAGCTTTTCTCTTTAGAAAGTTCGTGGTTCAAGAGAGCTTTTAGTTTGAAGGTTTAGGTCTTTTTGGGTTGGGGTGGCGTGGGGTGGGGTTTTGTGTCCTTCTTTCGAGGATTTAGGGTTAAAAGCTTCTCTTTCGTTTGTTTGTTTGTTTGATTCATGAGTAGGAATATCAGTGACGAGGCCGATGGATAGTGCGTTGATATTATTACTAACATCATCAACAATCTACTCTGAAAAAAAAACAATCTTAGGGAAGATTGATTTTTATTCTATTTTTTTGTTGTGGGGTTTTGATGCCATTGAGAGTCTGCTGGGAAGTTCTGTCAATGTACGGGACTTTTTGTGAATACCATGGTGCTTTTTTGCTAGAGGAGCAATGCATCAGCTTTGGGATCAAACTCTCTGATGAAAAGCAAAGTGAAGCAGAGGCCCTTTTTGGAAACTAGGTTATGATTAGGTCTATGATTATGTCTCTCTTCTCAAGAACTGTATGGTTTATGGCATCTCTCTCTCTCTCTCTCTCTCTCATGTTTGTAATGGATCCTTAATGGCATGAGAGCTTTTTTGCATCATGTAGACTTGACATCCACTAGTGTTGGTGAACTTGTGCATTTCTCTGCATTGATGTCTCTGAGATCAAATGGGTTTTGCATGCAGGGAGGCATTGACCAGAAGGTGGGGTTCAATCCAGGGTTGACAGTACTGGTTGTGGTGGTTGGGGCAGTGTTGATCTTTGCTGTGGGAAACTACATGTTATATGTTTATGCCCAGAAGCATTTGCCACCAAGGAAGAAGAAGCCAGTTTCAAAGAAGAAGCTTAAGAGAGAGAGGCTGAAATCTGGTATGGCACCTGCAGGAGACTAACAGGGATCCATGGCAGCTGCTATCCATGTATGCATGGCCCCCATCACCAGAGTGAGAAAGTAAAGATTGCAAAGTTCTGTTGCATGATTTTTGCAGAAACAAAAACTTTCTGCAATGCTTTAGTCTGGGTTGCAGTTGAACAAGGATTGCCTGTTACCTTGTGAGAGAACAATCTTTGTGTTATTTTGAGAGTTTTGGATTTTCTAGTTGCACATTGTTGGTCTGACATTCCTTTGAACACTTGTGGTAACAAGCTTTGTGATGGAGTTAATGGATTGTTGGCATTGTTGTATTTTGTTAAGTATCTCCATTGTTAAGTATGTACATTGTTGTTGATATTGCTAGTCTTGTTCTTCTTTGGTTTAGTTCACCCCTTTTGTGTTTTTCTTCTTCCTGGTTTGTGAGTCCTTATCTGGAAGTCTTGCTTTGACTTCAAGGAAATGTTTTAACCTTGTTCTGGCTTTCTTGCTCATGAGTATGGAGATTTCTCAATTCTCAGGAGAGTTATTGTTAAGTATTGCCATAGGTGAGACAACCCTTATCGTGTCCTGAGTCTGAATTTCACTATTATGTCTTCCTTGGGACATTGCAACTTTGGACTGCATCAAACATGACATACTATGTTGTAAAGTCATGTGGGCTCCTGCTATCTCCAGTGTAATGGCAATATGAAACTTTCCATCACAAGAGACATTTGGTGACAATCATTTCTTGGATTAACCCTTCAAATGATGACCTTCAGCTCTATTGTGGCACATCTAGCCTGATGCTATAGTAATAGCTCATATGATTGAAGTCACTAACATATGATGCCTCTCTAAGGCACCCATTGGAATGGCTTCTCCTACTGGGGTTTGGCTGCTAGGGATTTGGGTTGTATGTGTAATCAGTCAGCTTGGTGTTCATTTGGTACATGGTTATTGCAATGTATATAGATACTTGTCAGATGAAACCCCCTCTTGTATGCTCAATGCACAAGCATAATATCGTTCCTGGAGTAAAACCATGTTAAAACTGAGGTTCTGTCAGCAGTAGCCAGCCTATAAGTAGTACATATTGTTCTTGCCTTGATGTTAGAACATTAGAAGCACAGTTTCTGGGAAAACATGTTGGAAATGTGATTTAAGGCATTGCAGGATATGTCCCCCAATCAGGAAATTTTAGCCTTTCATGAGCGTATTGGTGGGTTATGCCTTACCTGTGTGCCCTCTTTTCAATTTGGTGTCAGTCTTCCCGTTCTTCCATCATTGCAGCTATCTTGAACTGGTGCATCTGAATGGCAAAAAGGTATGAAGGCAGGGATCAATTGCAGTCCTCTCTATCTAATTTCCTCTCCCTCTCTCCTCACCTGCACCATGATGAGAATTTGTGGATTTGAGACAGGCTGTGTATAGACTGCAAATGGAATTCCACTATGTTGTCAGGTTACTCTTGAACTTTGTAAGCTTTGTGATGGCAGCTGGACTTGCATTGTACTCTTATGTAAAATGGGGATGTGGAATGCAAGCAACACCTTTAGATATTTTTTCATAAGGCAACAAGGCAATCATTAGGTGATCAAAGGTGGGTCAAGTGGTAATGGATATTCCATGGAGCAAGAATTGCAAATAGGTTGTATTCAATGCATGTTAAATCCACTGCAGTTAATCATGACATGATAATGACAGATATACCACAGTATGCAGTTGTCTGCAATACAGTCTTGGGCCATGCATTGGGCTTCTGGATATGTCTCACGCAAAATTGCAAATCTTGTGTCTTCTGAACAAGGTACATGAAGCACCTTTACCTGATTTCTGCATGTGTAAAGTAATGCATTTCCAAGTTCCATGCTCAGTTGCTCTCTAGATTGACAATGATGCCTCATCGTTACATTGGATGGTGCACTGCTGTTTCTTCCTTGAAAGCTAAAATGGAACTAGGACAAGATGGACCCACAATGAACTCATACAAACACAGAAGATTCACTATCACATGTGATTCAATCAGTTCATGAGATTACAGTATGAACAAGTGTGTTGCAACCAAGTGACAATGACTTGCTGTTGTGCATCCAAGAGTCTTGAGCCCTGCAACAATATGACTGATGACATTGAGTTACATGCGAAATGTTGGCTTGAGAACTTGCAGAGTGAATATAAGGACCCATGAAACAGGAAGCAATCCAGTAGTGTTCTCCTAAGTTCACACAAGTGTGTGGATAGTTGGGGTTAGAATGGAAATGTTTGTGCATATTAGAGAGCCCTTAGAAGCATTTCCTCAAGAAGGCCTTTTGAAGGCCAGTAGGTAGGTAGTGCTAAACACTAAGCAATGCGGTAGGTTGTTCTATCCTAGAACACTTGTTTAGGGTTAGGGTTTATCATGCTCATTGTCATAGTGTAGGGTAGGGTAAAGTCCAAGGTTAGGGTTTATCATGCTCATTGTGATAGTGTGGTGTAGGGTAAAGTCCAAGGTGAGGGCGATTACCAAAATAAGGGGCCTAGGAAGAGGCAATACTTGAGTCTGGCCTCACATTTTGGGATTGTCTTCACTCGTTGGCTTTGCACATCATACATGGCATTTTGGGAATGTCCGCACCCATGCGTTTGACCACCCATCGTAAACAAAGCAGAGGCAAACTTAAACATGATTTTAAAGCACAGTTTAAATCTTCCAAGATTCATGTCTATTTCCTGACATCAACTTGATGTACACCAAAACCAAACATACGAGGATGAGGCTCAACTTGATCTACAATGTAACCATGGATAAGACACAAACTCTCAGCCCGTACTATGGTATATGGTTTGCTTTAGATTCCCCTCTTACATATGATGTTTTGTTAGGTGAGCAAAAGTTTTGTCTTTCTCCCCGACTCTCCGACCACCCAAACCCCACACATTCCTTGTTGGGAATCCTAGGCTAGCATAAAGGATTTTGGTTGAATCTTTTGCCTACTTTAAAGGAAAATTATATTGCAAAAGAGGTCTGGTGTGATAGGAGTTATAGGTATGCGACAAGAATATATTTCAAGTGGAAGACTCCCTTGTTTTGAGGGCCATAACTTTCACGTTATTTAACAGAATTGAAAGGTTCAAAAGCCTCTTTAAACATCCATAGATAAGTTATAATTTAGATTATAGACTTTATCATAAACCAAGTGTTGACCATGATGCTGTTGTCTTTTGATGCACCTAGTGTTCACTTGTAAGCCTAATTACCCTAGTCAATCAACCATTTTGATTTTTGCATTCTAAGATTGGATTTGGCATTTAAAAACTATCTTAAATTTTTGAAAATGTGAACTTTTTAATTTTAATTAATTAAGTAAAACTACATATTCAAATTTTACCCCAAAGGGGTATATGATAAGGGTAACCCAAACCTTAAACATCTACTAGGAAACTTATTTTTTAAAAATTTTAACTTTAACTTGATGATTTTTTTTGAATGTTAATATACCCTTATTCAATGGGTAAATAAATTGAAAAACTTATATATTTTTATTCAAGGATATTTCAAAAATAACATACTTACACAACATTGGTTATGTCTAGTTTTTACTTTCCAAGAAAACTTCCGTCTTGGTTTCAACTTCTTTATTTTTTATTTTTGAACGAATCTTTGGTTTGGTATGGTCAAGAAGTGATAATATTATCAAAATTATATATATGTGAATTGGAATTTGTATAAAATGGGTTTTGTGATTAGTTCTAGTTTTGGGTTCAATTTTGATTAAACATAGATTCTTGATTTCAATTTTGGTTAAATTGAAAAAATTAAATTAAAACCAACATCTAGACATATTAGACATTTGATAACTAGCACACAAAATAACAATAAAACCACCCAAAAATTGGAATTGAACAACACTAGTCATAATTGTTGAAAATGTATCATTCCAACATGCATAATGTGTTGTCTCATGTGAATAGTGCAACATCCCAATTTATTATTTAGAATATTTTCAAATTGTGAAATGTCTTGAATGTGAATTCAAATTTTTCTAAAACAATTTGTACTAAATTTTTTTTGAGTATTGTTGCAACGTTTATATTCAATCAATTGTTGTAAATCTATAAATCAAAACTATCAATAAAATTATTGCTCAAATTGAAGTTCAAACTACTATTTGCAACTTGAAACTAATGACATTAGTTACAAAATTGATGCACTCAATCCTTCTTCAACGACTTGTTGAAAAGATCAATTCTTTGAGGAGAACTAGGAAGTTGATAAATAATTGAGCATTCCTATGACACATAAATGCACAACACAATTGGCAACCACGAGATGTATCACATCTAGTCTCATGCTAGCTAAAAGCACAACTTTGGTTTCAAGAATGAAAACATTCAATATACTTCACTTAAATGACCAATTCTAACATCAATAGATATCTTAATAATTGTCCCACAAAATGTGCATGTTACGTTTATGAAACAAACATCATACACAATGTTGAATTCCTTCATAGGTTTAACTAATGCAATTGATTGTTTTGGGAGCTTGGCACCTTTAAAATAATCAATAGCTTACATAAGATTCACAAGGTTGAACACATCCACACCAAGTTTAGGTAATATACTAAACAAAAACACAATTCAAAATAATAATAATAATAAATATGTTAAGATGAGGTCCTACAATTTCACCAAGATAAAAATAGTTGTCCTTCTACACATGTAAGATAAGAGTAATTTAAACAATTCACAAAGTTGCATGGCATCCATTTCATACATATTAACTATGAATGAATGCATAGAAATGCATTCAAATTATTATCAAATTAGTTGTTACTTCACTTAGACATATCTTTGAACTTTTAGTCACCTTCCTTTGACACAATCTCCACCTTGTATAGATCCGTGGCTTTTAAGCATCTTTTGACAATGTTCATTTCAACCATCAATAGCCATATCTCCTTCATTCTCCTCAATTATGAAGTCATATTTGTCATTGGATAATAATCTATTCTCATGAAATTCATTGCAAGTGTGAATAACTTCATCATAATCTTCCTTGAGTGAAAGAACATCAAAAATTGGAATTGTAGCATTAACATTGGAATTCACCATATGCCACTCGTTATCACAAACATTTCCAAAGTCCAACACAAGTTGTTCAACATCACTTCCAACAATTTAACAATTCATTAGAAAATTAACCCAAAAGAAGAAAAGAAGGGAAAAAAGAAAAAGTTTTACAATTATTTTAAAACAATATTTATTCAATTACCTAATTCAAATTAAATTTATTTGACTTCATTCAATAATGGTTGATAAGCACCTATTGTAGGGCCGATCATTGAAAAAAATGATGAATTGTTTGCAATAACCCAATAAGTAAGTTTGGTGCCACACAAGACCTATAGAAGTTGAACCAACCTCTTTTTTCAAAGGAAAGTATACCCAAAAAGAGAAATTAAAAATTTAAAAATGGTAAAATCAAATGCTTTAAAAAAAATAAATTCAATAGCCATGCTCATTCAACCAAAATTAATGAAAAATCATCAAATTTCTATACCTTGTTCAAGTAGGGTAGCCAAAAACTAGAAGGAGGTTTTTTTTTAAAAAAAGTCTAATATTTAACTTTTAGTCAAATTTGGCTAAATCTTCCTATGGATGATGATCACCACTTTTGGCTACATTGAAAAATTGACCCAGATTATATATATAATCCCACAACATGACGCCACAAAACAACCAGCCAGATTATTAAAATAGTTAAAATCATGTACTTTTAAAGATTTTCAAAGAGCCATGCTAATTGGACCAAAATTTGAGAAAAATCGCCAGATTTCTATATATGGTTCAAGCAAGGTAACCAGAAATAAAGAAGCATATTTTTTAAAAATTTAACTTTCATATTTAGCTTGTAGCCAAAGCTGGCTAAATCTTCCTATGGATGATGATCGCCACTTTTGGCTACCACAAAATTGACCCCAAAGAAAAAAAAAAGACATTGCGCAGAAGAACATGAGGCCGCAAAACAACCAGCCACTGTGCGCTTCTCTGATTTACTAGTAAGTGTTTTTCCCCCATTTAGTAAGTACCTCGTGTTGCGAGAGGGGGTCGGATTCGCTTGCGGTTTTTCGCGGCGCGTGCCCACCATCGCCGTCCCTGCTCGCTCCTCCGCTCCCTTCTTCACACCCACACACGTCCACTCTCAACATATCTGTCTCACGGATTATATCTTCTTCTGAAGGAGTTGAAGCTCAGTTTGTGTGATTTTTTTTTTTTTCTTTTTTGGTTTTGATTTTGGTTTAGTCCTGTGTCAGGACGTTGTTGTGTTTGAAGATCATTTGAGACATCATCAAGATAGTTTTGGTCGATCTTGTGATCACAAGTCATTTTTTCCCGTTCTTTATTCTCATCTTTCATGCTCTATGTCGACTCTCTAGAGACATGGTTTTGTGGCTTTCGAGTTTCTTTGATTTTCTCCAAGTTTGATATCTACTGTGGGTCATGTAATTTCTTTTTCGTGAAGGTGTAGCTCAGTTATGTGGCCAGAAATGGTAGCATTGTGAACTTCTAACGGTGGCCTGATGTCGGATGAGCGTGTAGACATGGCCAGATTAACGGAGGTTGCAGCTACTGTATTCTTATAGTGTCTGATCTCTCGCTCGTTCGTTGTGGAGAATGTGACCATATGAGGTCTGCGAGCTCAGGCGAATCTGCAACCTGGTTTGGCGGCCGCGAGCTTTGTAGTACTGATCGGCATCCGTCTGGCGGATGTTGCTTGGTGTGAAGCTTCTGGAGCTTTTCCTGAGCCTGTAGCCTCTGCGGAGCTCGATACATCTCGTGATGGCTCAGATGCGGGCGGCGTGTGTAGCCGCAAAGGTAGATACAATATCATCGCAAGGAAGTGTGACGACGACGACGTCAGACCAGCTGTATGTATCACTGGAGCTCCATCATGCCGGATCGCCTGGCCTTGACTCGACTGGAAATATGTGTAAAAGGCCTCGAGTAATCTCCGTTCTTTCTTCTCTGCTTGACCGCGTGGTTGCACGGAACGAGACTCAGATTCTGGCTCATAACCACAGTATTTGCCCGCAGAAAATGACGGTGTTCCATGGCTTCAAGGCTCCTAACATCAGCATCGAAAAGTATCTAGAGCGCATTTTCAAGTACGCAAACTGCAGCCCCTCGTGCTTTGTGGTGGCTTATGCGTACATCGATCGCTTCATTCGCCAGCAGCCCGGTATTCCAATCACCTCCTTGAACGTCCATCGCCTTCTCATCACAAGTGTCATGGTCGCCGCAAAGTTTCTTGACGATGCGTGAGTCTTTCAGATACCATTTTCCTTCTCAATATTCTCATGACAGAAGAATATGCCGCAAAAGTATTGTAGTTGCTTGAGCTTTCTTTTAGCAGCTCCTAGTCTTTCCATTGAAGTTCTTTCCAATCATGGAGAGTTTCACTCTCTTGAAGACTAGAAGAAGCCTCTAGAGAGAAATCAGTCCCTTTGACATTTCGTGAACCAATTTGCAGATACTACAACAATGCTTATTATGCAAAAGTCGGTGGCGTCACGACGGCAGAGATGAACAGATTGGAAATAGAGTTTCTGTTTCGACTGGATTTCCGTTTGCAACTGACAGTAAGGGTATTCGAAAGCTATTGCTCACATCTAGAAAGAGAAGTGTCTCTAGAAGGTGGTGCTCCCTCCTATCAAGTGGAGGAGAGGTCGTTGCAATGGGCCGCATGCGGATTGGATGGTGCTAACCCGCAAGACAAGTCTCATGAGAAGCAGAGGGTTTCTCTCCTGTGTAGCTATGGAGGTTCTTGACTACATACTTCTGATCATGGCCATCTTTGCTGGGAAGGAATTACACATAGGCCGTTTCTCTTACATTACTTTTGTGTCTGATGATCCTTGTCTCAGTTCTTTCTTTGTTTTGGTAACAGCTGTGCAATAGTAGGGGATCTAAAGAATGGCCTTGCTGTTTGGAGAATGTTGGGATTTCTGCAAAGTCTCAATATTCTGGCAAGGCAGGCCATAGTACTATAGCAACACAGAGGAGAGAAAGCATCAGGTTTGCTTCGAAATTATAACTGGCTAACCCCATGTACCATGAATATTGATAGCTTGTGAGAAATCTCTTGGATGACATTTCTCCCTTTTGTGGTTGTGATCTGGCTTTTGCCAGTGCAGCAGTTTGTGGAATTTTGTGCACCAAATCTATCTGACTGTGCTAGGCTTTTGCATTGACACATATTCTTGGTAAGCTCCAGAGCCAAATTTCCATCCAATTTGAGTTGATTGAAAAAAGCTTATGCAAAGAATTGTTGCACAGCTTCCAACAAGTGGGATTTGCTTTTGCTGTGGAGGTAGGTCAGGCTACTTGCTGGTCGAAGCTTGGCTACTACAGCAATGAGGTTTTGTTACTACTTTCCCCAATGACCCAATACCTTTGTGTGTAGACAGATTGACAATTTCCCAAGTGACTAACATTGTATAGCATACACCTAGTGAAACTTGACAAATTGGCAATGAATTCTACCTGTGAAGTTCTGTGTGATGCCAGAGACAAGAAACTGTTGGAGAGAACCCTTTGCACTTCACTCCATACCCAGGTACATACACATCTCCATTCTGAATAGGAATGTCTGTTCATCATGCTGATGGCCTAGACTTATGGGAAATGAGGGAGTTTCAAAATGAATCTGAGGTCTCTGAAAGCATGCCTTGTGGCTACCGATGCCAATTTCTGAACTTTTCTAACTTGAGCTTTTCACAAGGAAGGGATTCAATGGATGGTGAACCAGGGCACCATCAAGGGTAGGTCAGGTAGGTAGGATAATAGGTGTGTATCAGTGTTGGCTGGTTCCCCAGTTCTAGGGGGACGATTTGGTCCCAGTTCCAGTTCCAGTTCTAGTTTGGTTTGGGTTCTTTTTTTTCTCAAATATGGACCCAGTTCCAGTTTTGGTTTTTAAATTTGGGGAGTGGTTCTGGTTTCTGTTATTTTTTAATTTTCAAGTTAAAATTGGTTTCAATTTTCAGTTAAATAACCCTCAGTTTCAGGTAACCTTTGTTCTTGGTTCCAAGATCCAAAATATTGAAATGGAAAATGGAAAAAAAATAAAATCAGAATTTTTATTCAAAGGAAAAAGAATGGACAATGGGACAAATAACAACAAAAAATTATATTCCAAGAAAAATAAGGTTATTACAATGTTATTAAAATCCTAAACTAATACAAACTAGTCTATTTCTTAACTCTAAATCTAGATACTATAATATTTTTAGAAGATCAGAATTTTTTGTCTTGTCAATACCATGTGGTTCCATGTTTAGGATTTTCAAATTTGTAATTATCATGTTGAATGGTTTGTTGTAACCTTTCAAGACCCCCAATTCTGCTGTATTTCAAAATTCCAAAGAAAACCTTTTTTTGAACCACACAAAAACACCTTATATCAGCCCCCCAAAAAACCTTAATTCAAACCCCCCTTCTTTAATTGAGATTGAAGTGAAGCCCACATATATCTTGGAGTCATTTGTGGCATATTTACAACATTTGGACATTGCATGTCCCCAACAAGTCCTTAAGAAAGGTGCCAACAATTTTAAAACCTCACAATACACAACAAATGTTAATGTAGAAGTCATGGTCAAAAGACTACTCTTTTCAGTTGACATATGCAAGAACACAAGCATTAAGCTCATGTTCAGCAAGCCCATCATTCATTTGCACTTTCAAAAAATCCTATAGTTACATGTCAAAGCTCCCACTCGTCATTCGAAAAATAAATAATAAGAACAAATGTATCAACACCTCCCCTTGACATCCAAAGATCAAAAAATACAATGCACATATTACATGATTCAAAGCTTGAAAATGTAAACTTTTCCTTTTTCCACTTGGTAATCCTAAGCAAACATTCATGCAAAAACTTTTCCTTTTTCCACTTGCTAATCCTAAGCAAACGTTCATGCAAAAACTTTTCCTTTGATGAAAAAGTCAAATGAAGATTTTGCCCTAAAATTAATCTTCTAACAAAAGGCACCTCAACAATGATAAAGACACAAGTTCCTTAACAATGAACATGACAAGATTTTATTCAAACTTTTTTTTTATGAAGATCATCCTCGCTATAACGAACACATCTACCAAAAAGGTGAAAATAGTGTTAGGAGTTAGGTTAGACTATTTCTTTGCAAGCACCTTTCATTTTCAAGACCAACTTTTGTTGACCAAGCTTTTTTTCACTCATTCCATTTAACCCAAATTTGCTCATGAATAGTTTCCAAATGCTTTCAAAGAGAAGAGATCCCATTAGTAGTATTGTATATTATTAAACCCTTCTTCTAACCTATAAGTGGAATAGGGATGTCATAGCATTTGGGCATCTACTAAGACACAATGTGTCCATTTGGATGTTGATGTTGTCCATCATCACGTTAGAATAGGGCCAATGTAAGTAAACTTAGGGTCAACATAGGTCAACACCTAGATTGTGTTGGCTTGGGTAGGGTGTAAAGTGACCAAAACTTGTGTCGTTCAATCACCTTAATCACATTTGATCACATTGTGGCAACCAAAATAGAATTTGATTGCCATGGGTAACTAGCACTCAAAACAACATTCGATTGCCACATGCAGTAAAAGACCAAACCCATTTTGGTGTTCAAAGATTTCAATCGTCAAACAAGAACCAACAATCGAACTGTGGACCATTGATAAAGTCTTAAAAGAAATAAACATTTGTTTAACCTTGCCATATATGACTTGTGCAATATAATTATCTTGCTTATAATATATTTACAATGTTATTTTGGCCATTTTTAACACTAATATGGACTTCACATATGTTGAAAAGTACTATATCCTAGTGTGTTTTTGCCTTCCATTATTTGATGTGTATTGAGACATTTTGTATTTAGACATGGACATATGGATTTTCCAACATGTCAATATATTGGCAAGGAAATAGTTTGGGGAAATGAAATGATGGGATGTATGCTATTATTTATGCCTTTAACATGTGTAGAAAGATAATCACAATATCATTGCAAATGAACCAAAATTTGTGAAACTCTAATTGTGTTCAATGACAAGCCAAGTGCTACTCAAATTTCAAATATAATCACATATGACATCATGATTCCTTGACAAAATTTCATTTTATTAAATCAAAAAGTCCAAAACACATCACTTTTGACAATTCATATATGCACTAATTACAAATAATCTATGGTTACCTTTAGTAATATTCCTTAGGTGGAGCAATTGTATGGAAGCCCCATCAACATGTGGAAAACATGTTGGACAATTCTCATGCCTTTGAATTCACCTTGTACATATTATGAATTGCCTTGGCAAATAACATTTTGGTTGAAAGGTGAAAGCACATTACACCCCTTAAAAATTGCAATCACAAAAACAAAAAAATGCACTTGGTTTTTTATAGTACATGTGAACATCACATTTGGGTGTGTTCATAGTAAAAGGAGCAAAAGATTATGTGTACACACATAAAATCCTGCACCCCCATGACTTTGAAAAATGATTACATAAATTGTAAGGATTATAATTTAATGAAATCACTTTCAAAATGTCGTTTACTTATGAATTTTCTTCAAAATGAATTTTGTGCAATTTCGATACATTTCATTGGTCATAAAATGTATAGTAAGGAGTGGACAGTTGAATGTGTACAAGGCGTTAAAATTTTGAATGTTTTTTTATCTTATGTAAAACCAAGTCATTAATTTTGAAAAATTGTGGATGACCATATATTGATAATTATGAGAGCATGGTATCATTAAAATTTTGATTATATGTTTTATTTAAATTATCCACAATAGTCTTTTTTTAGTGTCTAAATGTGCTTTTGATCATTGGAAAAACATAATTTGAAAAACTTCTTCAAACAAAAAACATATATTTTGGTACAAGCAAAGGCAAGGTTGCATTTTCATGAATATTGAATGTGTTATATAACATTACTGATTTTTTTTGAATATGTTATGTTCCATTTGGAATGATGTTAAAAAAATGTATGTTTGATAAATTCAATGTATAATGTATCATTGAAGGTTTGAAATACATATTATTTTTAAAATATTGACATGTTTATTTTTGTTGAAATCTACACATTTTATTTACTTGAAATTTTATCATTAAAAAAATAAATTTAATTACGTATTGTTCGAAAATTCATGGAAACACATGTGAATTAAACTTTTGAAATTGGCACTTTCACCCAATAATGGGCCCTATCCAAAACATGGAGGCCATGTTTCAAACTTGACAAAACATAATCTTTAAAAAGGACCTACACCTAAGGCCCACTAGCTCCTTTTTATTGTGAATGCACCCATCTTGGATTTGTTTTGTTCATTTCAAGTGTATTACATTAACTTTAGATTTAAAATATTTTATTTAAAAAGAAACTTCAACAAACATTTATGAACTTGAACAGATGAAATATATTTGAGTTGAAATAATTGTCTTAGAATATGAAAAATTACAAATATACTTCAAAACTAAGGCTACAAATGAAGTTTTGTAATGAATTCTTTTGTGGTGAATGATATTAATGTAAATTAATGAAATCTAGGACCATTTTAAAATTAAAATTTTTTGATTGAAAATCAATTAAAAAAATGTGGTTTTTTTACACTTCTTGAACAATAAATGCATAATAAACTTTTATTTTTGAGAAAAAACCATTACCTTAAAAAAAGGAGTAGATTTTATAAGTGGGCATTGTTTTTTTTTTTTCATTTTTTTGGGTTTGGTAATGTGTTATGAACCACAAACATGAGGCCTTATGGCCATTGAAAAAATGTATGTTACATACTTTATGCACATTGATTTTATTTAATTTTTTTCAAATAACCATTGGATTAAGCTTAATTTTGATTCAAAATGAACTTTGAATTCCTAAATGTTGTCATGCATATTCTAATTTTTTTTTTTTTATGTTTGGAATTTTCAAAAGATGCCATCGAAATTTCAACTTATTGTATACCTATCATATTTATACATCCTTCTTTTGGGTGAAAAGTGGTGAATAGTTGTTCACTCATAATATGCTTTCACCTTAAATTGTCCAAAAAATAATTTGCATCACAATTTTCACCCCATCTCACATTTGCAAGCTTGCCCACTAAATTTGCTTTGAACTTCAAATTTGTTTAGTGTCATTTTACCATACACCAAAGGGAATTTGTAGTTCTTGATTTTTCATGAGCAAAAAACAATTATGGGGCTACCAACTAACTTGCTTTCCTCACATTAATGGCATTTTGTTCCTTTAAAATCCATACAAAAATGGAATCGTCTTTTGCAAACTTCTAACTTCACCAAGCAAACCCATCCTTGAGCGGTATTGGTAAGAATCACTTCAAGAAATGGTTAAGGAATTAAGATTGACCAAATCATTTTCTTGGGCCCTTTCATTTAAATGTTTTCACAACTATAAATTTACATGACATAAAATATATTTACATTTATACATCTTTATGTTCAACATTTACATTTACACATAGTATAAATAAATTTCATTATGGGATTTACACTTACATGAAGTGTAAGTAGTAAACCATTTACACACACAACACTGATCAATACCAATCTTGGGCTGTTATTGAAAATAAGAATGAACAATAGATCCTTGGTGGTTATCAAGGCAATTTTTTGGCGTTTAGAACTATGGTTTTCACAAAATTGAAAAAACCGGTTTTGATATATAACTATAGTTCTTTCATGAAAACCACTAGTCCTTTGAAGTTTTGGAAATAATTGGAGCAAGGATTGTTTGATTCTAATTTTCCAGGGGCAAAATTGGGACCAACAATTTTTTAATTCCCACATATTAAAAAAACTTGGAACTAGTGGTTATTAACAGAATCAAATACTCACCCAACATTAGTCAATATTTATCTAGCTATAAATGATTGTCATTTTTCCAATGGTTTTTTGCCAAAAGGAAGCTTGTCATAAATGGTTTGAGAAACTTGGGAGCATGGATGATTAATCAATCAATATAAAACCCAATACTTGGAGATTACTTAAAGGATTAGTTGATCCAATATTCATTAGTTGTTAAAACTTACATGTGGTAATCTTGTCCTGAACTTGAGGGAACATAACCTTTGTATCGCACAAAAGTCACACCAATGAAAGTTAAGGTGTCTCACATTTACTAACATGAAAAATTGTTTATATCTATCAACTTTTTGAAGCCCTCTTTACTTCTAGAGGTGATTTTTTTAAGGAATCAGTAGTTTTTAGGTTCAAGTGAACCATAGGCACCAATTTCTTATTAATGACCTTCATGTGAATGGTATCAAATAAGGAGTCATATGATATAAACATTTTTACATAATTCTAATATATAAGGTCTAGAAACACTCAGAAGAAAAAACAATTATTGTCATAATTTGGGATTGGGATAAAGCTATTAATCAGAATCTACATAAATAACTTCTTCCAAAAGATGAACATGACATTTGATTAAAGAGGTCCAAAAATCTAATTCTATTCTAAGCACCTCTTAGATAATCTTTACTCACAGTTGTAAGATGGCCTTAACTATATATTTGAAGTGGGCATGACCATTAAGTGATATGAAATTAAATTTTAAATGGGAAACATTCCTAATTGATAATCATGGTGGAATGTATGAAGGGTCCTTCCATTATTAAGGAGTTGGCATAAGATCCTCCTCTTGTTCCATGGAGGGATATTCATGAATATGAGGCACCTTTAAAAGGGCATAAACTTTGTCCTCTTCTTAAGAGGACGAGTAAGAACTAAAAACCCTTTGTGACATAAGCAATCTAAAACCTCAGGCATTCCATATATGTGATTGGTATTTCCACACAACAAATCTTTAACTTAATAACCACAGTTCTGCTTCTTGACATACTTCAATTACTCATATTACCTAAATCTTCCCTAGATTATACATTCTATAGAATATGTTTGTACTAACTAAAAATTAATCCAAACAACCAAAAATGTTGTCTCCTAATAAGAATTATTTGCAAAGAGGTTAGATTAGCTCTCTCCTGACCTCAGCTCTCTCTAGACTCTTTCAATAGGCCATCTTAGTCTTACACAAAATCAACTTTCACAACAACCCCACAAAGTTTCTCCTCAACAATTCACTTAGGCTTGTGCAAGGAAATGAATGGAATCCCTGCTCAACACAAAATTTCCCTTTGACAAACTTCAGGCCCCATATCCCCAGAGTTCCCAAATGAATGGGTCTCAAATTCCCGAATGCTAACCCCATAGATTCCCCACAAAGTGATTTTCCCTTAGACCAGCCATAGTTGTCCCCTATGGAGTTTCATCATTTCCAACCTCTCTATGTCTTTATTCATACACTCTAATTTTTCTACTTCTAAATCCTAATTCCGGTATGTAGTGAAAGAATACTCAAAGTCAAAATGCACAAGAACTACGGTTAAGGGCATTCTTCCATCAACCACTAATTTGATAAACAACTTCAAAACCACACTCTCCAAAATGCTATTTCCTACAATCCAACTCCACATCAAGAAAGAAAAGAAAAAGGTTCTTAGCTTCCAAAATCACACTCCTCTTATGCACCAGCGTCCTCCACCTCTCCCCAGTCTGTTGTTTTCCACCAACTCAGCCAAGCTCGCCATTTCCAAAAACCATGAAGAGTGTCAAACAACACTCATCAAATCCACCATTCTGGACCTCTACCAAGCAAGCACACACCACACAACTTCTGACCTAATTAACCTACAACACAAAGAAAACTCCCATATCCACAAAACTAGAAACAATTCTATCAACCAATGCATATGTTGTCATTTTTTGCATTCGGTGGCTTGTTCCGCCCATCATTAGGTCTTGATCCCAATGGGGTTCATCACACCTCCTTTCATCCCACACCTACACCTCCTATGCCTTATGATCTATATATGTTAAGATCCATGATAATAATTATGTCATGCTTGACAATGGATAAAACCATTTACTTATCCCACACATCATGGATGTTCCCAAAAGTGCGGGGCCAGACTCTGTTAACCCCTTTTCCTAAACCCCTTGTTTTGTTAACTTGTACAAACCAGTGTTGGGTGAGTATTAGATTTTGTACCATGTATCAGACTGGTTGTATGTATATACTAGTTTGAACCCTGTGCCTAATGCACAGGTTTGTGTGCATTTGACGGTACATATTACAAAATTACAATTACAAACTAAATGCACCTTGAGAAAACACTGTTGCTGCAGAAGCACCACCAACTGCTTCTGCACTTGTCTTCCGTTCTTCCTTCCCTCTACCTCTTGCACTTTCTCTCTCTTTCTCTCTTTCTTTCCTTCCTGTGCATACCATCCTGTCTCTAGACGATCTTCGCACTCAGAATTGACAGCGCGAAAAGAGCATAACGAAGGTTAACGAGAGAATAAAAACAGAACATCAACGCACATTCCGTAAATATGCAAATCTGAAATACGGATACAAACCGAACTATGTAGCCGTTCAACGTCAAGATCGTCCTGCACCTACCACTCTCTTACTAACTGATTAATTACTACCTACCGTCCTTGTCCTGACGCCCGGAGAAACACAGGGCCTGGGTGGTTGGGGCTGCAATTATTATAAGCTCGGGCGCTTCACCTTTACTGCCATACAACTGCTGCTCCATTCCCTTCAAGAGCGCGCCTGCTCTTTTGCTACACCTTTTCCTCCCTCCCCAAGAAGCTAAACTGCTAGCATGTGCAAGTCTCGCTATATTTAGCTACTGTCCGTCCAGATTAAGGGGAAGCTTCACGACGTCCTCGCTATATTTAGCTACTGTCCATCCAGATTCAGGGGAAGCTTCATTCTTCCTTTACTATATATGATAACCAGTTGTAGGTCAAAATTTTCCAAACCTGCCCCACCTCATACCTGCTGGAAACTAGTTTTTACAATGCCTGATTGTCCCTTATACAATCTTTAAGACTAAAAATTTTGGTCCTCAAATTTGTGGAGTGGTAAAGGAATGGGTCCCAACATCCCAACCAGTGTTGGCCAGGTACCCAGTTTGGAGGGTTTGAACTGTTGGTTCTGGTTCTGGTTAGTAACTGAAACTGAATTGGAATTGGGTCCAATGTTTGGAACTGTTCTGGAACTGAGATTTATTTTTTCAAAGAACTGGACCCAGAATTGAATTCTCAGTTTCACTTATGTCTGGAGATGGAACCACAACCAATTTTTTTTGAAAAACAAAGACTGGAACCAGGGGCTAGCTAACCAGAGGTTGACAGTTAACGCTGGATCCAGTCCGGGTTACCTGGAACTGGATCAGAAACTGGTCTGATTTTCTAAACCATAATTATTTTTATTTTTTTGGGAAGTGCCAGACCTAGAACTGGATTTCCAGTTCCATTTACGTGTGCAACCAGAACCAGAACCGTTCTTTTTTAATTTTCAAAAGAGCAACCAGAGGTGCTTCATTCAAGTAAAGAACTGCCCAAACACTGGTTAGTACATAGGTGAGGGCTAATTGGTTGTTAGTAGGTAGGTAGTTAAGACAGCAAGTTAGCTAACTACCCTCATTAGCTAGGGAACTGAAACCCCACGGTAAAGTGTTTCCTTTCCACAATCCTTCCATGTATCCATCCATCCATCCTAATAAACAAAAGCTCCCAACTTTGAGGGTGATGAAATCTCTTGCTTTTGGCCTTTTTCTCCTCCTTTCCACATCATTTCCTCAGGCCATGTAAAGAATAGAATCCATCAATTTTTGCTTAGTGTACATTGAAGATAATGGTATTATGTAACATTGAATTTTTT
>Ga0209611_10003173_pt1 | contig 28742 bp, 15 predicted proteins | sample S1TSphgellanicum_3_FD_187693 | JGI IMG/M metagenome (GOLD analysis project Ga0209611, IMG submission 187693) | Host-associated microbial communities from peat moss isolated from Minnesota, USA - S1T2_Fc - Sphagnum magellanicum MG (SPAdes) (version 2) | ecosystem: Host-associated > Plants > Peat...
ATCAATTGGAGACACATGCTGCCTTCGTGTCGTCGCGCGCCATTTTGCATTGGAACAAAATTGCAATACCCTCATGCAAATACCCTAAAATTAGGGTTTCAGCAATAATTTATTGGAAAAAAAAAATGCCAAAATTTTGGAAATTTTTCATTAGAAAGTCTCAAGTTTGAAGGAATTTGTATGATCATATTGCTTGATATTCACAAAAGATTTGGTAGGAGCCAACTTAAGCTCATAAGTGAGTAGACATGTGGATTGTAATAATGTATGTATAGTTTGCTTATATATTTTTACAAACTCCTACAACAAGTCTTCATAGCACTTTATTAACTTTGAATAATTGTTTTGGTGGAGAGCATAGGGGTAGTGGGATTTTGGCCGATGGCTTTCTTCAAATTGCTCTATCATGTTACAAGCCATTTTGAGCTTTAAATGTTAAAATCTTATAATAGTTTTAGACAAGGCGCAAAATCTACCCAAGAATGAGGAAGAGTTAAAATTCACTATTTTGATCAAAGATACAAAATTTTGGAAGATTTCTTTATGAAGTTGATGGTGAGAAATGTTGTAAACTAACATGGGATGGGATTGAATTGTCTCCCATGTGTTTGCATCAAAGTCGGATTTCTTTCAAAGGTTAGGGGATGTGAATCCTTCAATCATCCTTGGACTCACATCTACCATTGGGTTAAATCACATCTTGCATTACCTCCGTTTGTCTTTTTAGGTCATTGTGTAAACCAAAAAAAGGGGGATGCAAAAATAACAATCTCATTGTAACAATGCTAATCAATGTCCTTGGTCTTTGAAAATCGCACATCACATTTCTTGAAGTTGATCTTACCTCTTTAGTTGTGGCATCTCATGTCCAACAATATCATGCATTAATTTACAAATTTTCAGCTTACACCAATAGTTTAAAATGAAAAAGGCTAAAAATTAAACTTTCACTTGCACCATTTTGGCTTTCAATATTGATGTCCAACCTTTACTGAAATAATGTCATTTAATACAAATGCTAACAAGATAATAAATTGAAGATTAAGCGATCACCAACACAAAAAGTTCAAATTAACTTAATTTGTTCACAAAACCCAACTTGTGCTAATGACCAACCACAATTGCATTGTAATGTGTAATTTGAATTTCTTATCAAATCAAAATTGTTTAATCCCAATACCATGAGACCCACCTTCAAGCTTGTCAAATGATATTAATAATAATTGTCATTTTCATGATAATTAAAAAAATTAGCCTTAGGTGTGCCCCTTAACTATCCAAAATGGGGATAAAGGAGTAAAAACTTCAAGATAATTACAATGAGTTGATTTGTTCCATGAACAAATTTTCCTGAATTCGATTGTATGAAACATTAAAAAGAACATGAAAAATAACAAATTGGGCTATGAAACATGTTGCTTAAGTTGAAGTTTCTTAGAAAAAAATTGCATTTAGGTCTAATGTTTTTTATAAAATGGATGACTTGTTAATTTCAGGTTTAAGTTTTTTTCCAAAAAATTAAAACTTGTCAACAAAAATTAGGTCCAAGTTTTTAAACTTGCAATATAAACATTTATGGTAGGAATTATTTTTCAAAGTCTTGATTATCTTTAAGAAAACACATCATTTCATCCTTTTTGGTCTCATTGTCCTCCAAATTAATAACCTATAATAAATGAGTTGGTCTTTCATTTTCATGGTGAACCATGAAACACACAAAAAGTAGGAAGTGAAAAAAAATCATAGTGGGGGAGTGAGAAATGAGGGGAAAAGAAAAACGAAATCATAGGGAAAAAGTTCTTCATGGTGAAACTCACCAAAAATTGGAAGTAATTAAAACAAAAAACAAAGTCACAAGAGGGAGTGCAAAGTGGCAAGAAAAATGCCAACCTTTTAAGAAAGGAGTGGATGGTGATAATAATAAGATTTGTACAAATCCCTTTAATGATTTCTTTTGCCATTAGGTTTTTGTCCATTCTATCATTTCAAACACCAAGTGCCAAAATGCCTAAGGTAACATTTAATGTTAAACATGTGTCCTAACCTTTGGTATCATATTACAACTACTCATATAATTACTAAAAGTCCATCATGAAAATTCTTAGGTTAATCTTCCATTATTTGACTTAAAGTTTTCAAAACATTCTACTAGAAGACCTTTTTCTTCCAACATTCATTGGTATATTCCTTTAGGTCCAATGTTTAGCAAAAACACAATTTGTAATGCCATAATGTCAAAATCTTTGGCACCTTTTAGAGATGTGTTGTGAGTCTTCTCACACAAAAGATCACAACCTATAAAATATAAAGTGTTCACCCTTGCAACCTTGCCTTTTGGTTCTTCCAATAACATATTACCAACATATTGTTTCTATGCCAAAACATGGTATTCATGATTTGAACATTTTATTATGAATGCCCAAACTTAATCATATAGTCATATGACATGTAAAATGCCTTGTAGTAATTATTATGATTACATAAATATAATAATTTTTTTATGTTGGTCGTATTTACAACTTGGGATGCAATTAATGACAATTCATTGTTTCAAATTGATGAATTGTGAATGATTTATCATCCATCTAGCCCACTGCTGCATATCACATTAATTATAAATATAGCCAACTATTGGTCACAATGAAAACATGGAACTAAAGTTCTTAGATGTTATTAAGGTATACTAAAAATAAATTAGGAATATATTGTGCAAGGGTATATATCTAAAGCTATAAGGGTAAGTTGTGAGCTAATAATGGGTAGGTAGGCCCATTTACTTACCTACTCAGGCTACCTACCTACTTTACCCTACTTACATTACCTTTTAACTCAAGCCTAATCCTAAGCTAATAAATAGGTTTAGCTAAATTGTCCACATGGATTTACTATGGTGAAACATGTTTTTACATTTCATAAGCCAATACATACTTATTATTTAATTATATTTCTTGGTTGTAATAATACAACTCATTTTCTTTTTTAATTACATGGGTCAAAACAAGATAAAGAATACCAAAAAAGTAGACATCTCCACTTTAACCTTGTGCTTTTCATATAATTACCATAAAATAATATCAAATAAGGTGAAAGTATGTGTCAAGTAGCATTAGTTGGTTTGTTAAATTTATAAAAATCTAATTCTAAAAAAATTAAAAGCAAATGAATTTAAAAAGTAAATAAAACATACATTTGAAACCGATTGAAAAATATGTGTTCAAACCCAGGGTAAAAGCTCCCCAAAAATTATAGTCACAAATATTACATTTTTGCATTTGGTTTTTTTATGTAGATATAGACATCACATTTTGGATTATTTTTGTTTTTTTTGAAGTATGTTGGATTAGATTTAGACTTAAGACAATCATTTAAAAAGAAAAATTCAACAAACATTAATGAACTTCAACATATGAAATATATCATGATGAAATAATACTCATCATGAAATATAAAAAATTGCATACATATTTCAAAACTAAGGTTGTGGGTGGAATTTTTTGGTGAAATGTTTTTTGGTCATTATTATTGGTATACATCAAATGAATCTAGGGCCATTTGGAAGTTTAAAATTTTTGGTTGAAAATTCATTAAAATGTGTGTTTTTTTTCATTTTTTTCAACAATAAAGGCAAAATATTTTATGTATTTGAAAAAAATACCAATACCAAATGAAGGAGAAAAATATTTTATAATTGAACATTGCATTATTTTTTCAGATTTCTTTTGTTTAATAATGTCTTATGAACCACAAACATGAGGCCTTATGGCTGACAAAAAATTGCACATTATATAAGTTGTGTACATTGATTTTATTCAATCCTCTTCATCTAACTATTGGATCAAAATTATTATTGATTTAAAGTGAAATTTGAGTTCCAAAATGTTGTTGTGCACATTTTAGGGCTTTTTGCTTATGTATAAAATTGTCAAGTGATGCCATCAAAATTTTAACCTACTATGTACTATGATATTAATTATACATCACCTTTTTTGGTGAAAATTGATTCACCCATAATGTGCTTTCACCCCTTACTTTTTGGTTAAAAAAATTAATGGAATTGATATGTAATAAGTTAGGAAATGAAGATCAACATATGTTTTAGCAAGTCATTAAAAAAAATCTATTTCATTTTTGTAAGAACCTATTTGACACCTATTTGAAACCAGAAAGCCCATAATGAAAAGTAGATGTCAAAAGCTACTTGTATTTTGAAAAGCCTACTTAAACCTATTTTTACAGTTTGAAATATGAAAATCAATGCACATTAGGGTAAACATATATTTAGTCATTGAAATGAAAAATTCAACATTACACAATTCTATAATGGGTTTTGTTGATATTTAAATCTATTTGTTCCAGTTTTGACAAGGTAATCAAATTATTCACTTTATTTTGCTTACACCCACATAATCATAGAAATCACATGACAAATGGCATAAATTATTACATCCAAAAATATTACTAATGGCAAAAGCCATACATCTAATTTTAGTGTATAATCATGTAATTTTTAATGCCATATATTATTACAAATGTAGTCATAGGTGAAGTAATATATATTTTTTTAGCATAGTGTTTTATCAACAATGTCATTCAAATATTGACCATGACTTTTTTATTTCAACACATTAGTTCCACAACTTACTATTCAAAAGCCAATGGACAAGTTGAATTTATTAACAAAGTCATTGGAGTTTTGATGACCAAATTCAAAAACAAAAAGTGAAATGTCTTGGATAAACATTTACATATCTTCTTTTATGCCTATCAAACAACTTTCAAGGTAACAACAAGCCACACACCTTTTTAAGTAGTTTATGGAATTTACTCACATATGTCTACCCAATATATATTGCCTAGTCATTTGTCAACTACTGAATTTTCTACCCAACCAAATAAAGCCCTTATGTTTAAAATCACCAATGATAAGCCACTTGTGGATTTGGTGAAATTGCACTATTGCAATGCATCATTTATAGATTTCAATAAATATTTAATGATGTTTTGACACAAGGATCTATTTTTTGCAAAGGTTAAATACAACAAAGTTAATAGTATAACCCCCATAAATACTCATGTGCAAACTATAGATTTGAAGTTGTTTTACGAAGATAAAACAATTCAAAGAAAAGGTGGTAGAACTTGTTGTTCATATTCATCAATTAAGGAAGAAAAAGATAATGGTGTATTAAGTGTATTCCACTCCATATATGGATGGATATTAGGATGTCCATGTGTATACAATGGGTTATGTATAATGGTTTTATTTTTAATGTCAAATTATTGTAAAATCACTATAGTAGTTATACATTCATTGTAATAAACAATATATTTATAATCAAAGTTAATATTCAAAAAAATATTTTTTTATTTTAAATTAATATTAAAATATTCACAATAATTTTATTGTAACTACATTTTTTGATGTAATTCCTATTATTACAATAATTTAATTACACTAAATTATTTTAGTTATTAATTATAATAATTTATTTTAATAATAATAATAATGTATTTTCTTACAAAAATATTATTATTATAAAATAATTAAAATTAATCACTCTAAAATCGAGTGTGTAGTCATGATCTAATGAGCCAAAAAAATGTTAGATCACAAAAAATAATAATCAAAATTGGATAAATATTTATGTTTTGCCATTTAAAGCCATGTGAATCATAGCAAGTTGTTTTTTTCATTCATATAAATGTTAAAGAATTCAAACCAAAAATCCATTTGATAAAATTTTAAGTTTAAGTTTCGATTTAAGACCTTTCAAAATGAACACTTATGACATCAAAGAAGAGTCAATTTCACATAGGACTATCAAAAGGACTCATACAATAAAACACATTTGATTAAAAAATAAATTAAGAGGATAAAAACTTATTAGCCACATTGAAAATATATTTATACTTAAAAATATGTGAATTCTAAAACTTTAAAATTCAAAGAACTTTCCAACATTGATCTAAAATGTGGTAAGGAAAGTTGTAACTTATTATTTTAAAAAAACATAAAAATGTAGAAAATGAATTTTTAGTTATGATTTGAGATTCTTCTCATTTTTACAAACACAACATTAAATTTACAAGGAATCAGAACACTTTCAAAAGTTCATATTTATTCAAAAATGATTAAAAAAAAGTCATGTACTAGGAAAACTATAAACATTTATTATAACAAATTGCAAAAAAACTTGTTCCAAAATTCAATCATATTAAAAAAAAATTTGGGAAAAAATACATGTGATGTTTTTATAAAGTAATCATGTTAGCTCATTAGATATCGATTGCACGCAATCATCATAATTATTTTATTCATACATTAATTATGTAAGTGGCATAATTTATAATTAAAAAAAATATCAAAAATTTACAATTCATAGATTTTATTTTATAAAAATATTTAATGATATTTTAATGGAAATAGAATAATTAATGTAATTGCTATAATTCCATGATTATATTATAATAAATTCCAGTTTATATTTATATTTAAGATTTTTGTATATTTAAAATACTCAAAATAATTTTACTATAATTGTAATGAATCAATTTAAATAACTTATTCTATATATAACCAATAAAAACTTATTTGAAAAAATTAATGCTATTATAACATAAACTTTTCCACCAATATTTAATAACTAAGTAATGAAAATTAATTATTGTACTAAGAAAAATTATATAAATTACAAAAATTGCATATAATTTAACTTTGTATTCATAATTTAGAACATATAACTTATAATTAAAATATTTTTTCCAAAATAATAATTTAAAAATTTGATGTTATTATTGTACATTTGAAATTTTAACTATAGTAAATTATTTAAGGGTGCAAAGATTTGGATTTAGGGATCCCTAATAGCTAGACCCCTAATTCTACATGCAACTCACAAATCTCATGGGTGAAGGACCAAAAAGTAACCAACCCTACCCATAAACATAACACATATATATATGCAAGGAGTCTAATTCACCCCCAATTGACTTAAGATTGAAGCCCTTCAAAGGGGCTCTATGCTTTTGTAACTCATGGAAAAATGTTTATTAGACCTTATAAAACTTAAGGGCAAAAATTCAATCAATTTTGTTTTGTTTTGAAGGCTTTTGAAAAATGGTTCCTTCCAAATTTTAATATTAAATTACACATTTTAATAATTGGTGTGAATAGTGTCAACTTAAATTTCCCTCCTCTTAACAAATTCTCTTTTGTGATTTATTTTTTTGTAGGGCAATTCACCCCCAATTGTCTGAAACTTGAAGAATTATTGTCCTCAAAGGAGGGTTTAAATTCAAAACTTTCCAACCAATGAAAAAATGTTTATTAATTGTTCCAAAACCTAAAGGAAATATCCAATCAACTTTTGGTTCAAAATGTATTTGAGAAAAATTCCTTCAATATTTTAATAATTATAATATAAATATTTACATGTTTCATATATGAAAGTTTGAGTTTGGCCAAAAGATATAGGTTAAAATGTGGTGTGAATGGGAACACATGGGAACACTTTGAAACATGGTGGGAACATCAATATTTTTTTCCCAAAGCCCTTCTCTCTCCTAAGGAAAAAAAAAAGGCCTTTTTTGGTGCATATTGTTCAACCATCTAATTGGTTATGTGAAAATTCTGATTCTATAATTATTTGACACCATTTTTGGCTTGGGCTAATCCCCCCTCCTAAGTTTGCATGGGTACCTATTGTATATACAAGCCAAATCCAATAATTGCACAAACTTCAAATGATGTACAAAATTACCCCTTGAATTGTTAACCCTTTAATAAAGTAATTTGCAAAGATAGGAAAACTCAAGGGTAGAATCCTTCGTTTCCCTAAAATTGAAGACTACAATCATGTAGGATGGGACTTTGCCAAAAGAATATAATCTAGAAAGAAACTCAAATTTCTTCCTTAGATGAAGATGAGATTTTGTCAAAATAATATAATAGAAAAGAATATAATAAAGGAGGAAACTCAAATTTTTTTTTTAGCCCAAGGTGATTTGAGTTCTTTTTATCTCTTTTTTTTGGCCTAAATATGTGTGTTTCCTTAAGGGCTTATTTATGTTATGGATTACATGAAGTCTTCCTTAGTCTACCTAGGGAATTAGTTTTAAAAAAAGTTAGGGGGATATTTGGGTCATTTAAGGGGTTTCATAGGACCTATTGAAAGACTATTTAATGAGACACCTTAAGGTTTACTTAGGTTATGGGATATTTAAGGATTATTTTAAAAATTATTTAAGATCTACCTAGGGAATCCAAGGCAACACTTAAAGACTTACTTAGGCAATGAAATATTTAAGGATTGTTTAAGAGGTTAGATTGAGCCTATCTAAGGGGCTACATAGGGTTTATCAAAAACCTATATTAAAGGTTACGTAAGCATTACCTAGGGACTACTTAAAAGACACCTAAGATTGATTCATAGTCAAGATGTTACATAGGCCCTACATAAGGGGGTTACCTTGGGGTTACTAAGAATTAAATCATAGCTTCTATGTAATCCTCATGTAATTCCTTAAGTGGGCCTTTAAGTAGCCCTTAAGTATTCCTTCACTTAGGTAACCCCCTATGTTAGTTTGGATAACTTTTATTTACATAACCCATAACCTTGGTAGGCCTTTAGGTGGTTTTTAATAGTTCTTAAATACCACCCCTAAGGTTATTTAGGTAGCCTCCCTAAATAACCTTTTAATGTCCCCTAACCTAGGAAATATTTTTATCCCCTAGGTAGGCTTTATATAGCATGTAAGTATTTCCTAACTTGGATAGACTCCCATGTAAACCCTATGTGGTCCACCATGTAAGCTTTTCATCATCCTTATCTTACATAGCTAGATGGGTAGGTAGGCCTTGACTTAGTTAATCTTTTGTTTAAATAGTTTTCTAATTCCAATTCTATAACCTAGATAAACAATAGTCTAGTTAAAAAAGAATTATGATGGTCATTTTTGGTAGTTCATTTTTAGTTTTGATTCTCGATTTGATGGACTTTGTGGATAACTCAAAAGGGAGGTTGAGTGAATATAATGAGGATTAAAATTAGGCCCAAAATAAGGATTACTTTAAGGAGAAATTTAATGTATACATAAGCTATAACAATAGATGACAACCTTCAAATGATGTCACAAATTACCTTCCAAAATTAGTCATTAATTTGATATTCGTGATTTAAAAATTTTAACTTTTTTTTCAGGCCTAAATCAACTAAATGTAAAATTTGAATATAAAAATTAAAAAAATTATGATATGTTTAGTAATTTATGTACATGTAATTTTTATTCCTTTTATGTCCATCATAACATGCAACCACTCAGTATAAAAACAAGGCACAAGTTGTTGACCTTCAAACAAGTCGCAAATTACCTCCCAACAAACTCTATTCCTAATTGAATTCAAGATCTTTCATTTTTCTACACTAACATTTGTATTTCTAGTTTTAGTAAGCAAGATTACCCCGATCTAAGTGTAACCAATGTTACACATATTACCATCATGAATAGTGCTAGAGTAGATATCAAGATCGTTCCATGTTGTGACTTGAGAAACAACATGTAATTTGGGAACATGAATTCCTTTCCTATGTGTGATCCTCTTCCTTTGAAGGAAATTCATGTACACATATTAAAAAAAAAAACAACAATAATAATTGGAATCAATTGAAAACAAATTTCCTTAAATTGAAATCAAATTTACAAACTTACTTTTATGGAACAACGTTATGTAGCTAAACTTTGAGTACCCTTTGTTGAGGTGAAAAATACTTATAAGGTTCATTGTAATTGCCATTGTTGTAAATGACAATTCTATTAAGGCCTTCATTAAATTCATATCTAAATTTTCCTATTTTTCAATACATTTTGGAAAGTGTGGCAAAATGAACCTATGGAGTTCATATTCCAAATTAACAGCAAAAGCCTCTACTTCCATCAATTTTAGTTGTTTTTCTATAGTCATATGAAGAACTAGTTCAAATAAAATGAGTGTAGCAATGTCAAATTCAACATAAAAATCGAGTTACACCTTGATATTTATGAAGGAGCAACTATGAGTTGAAAACAAGTAAACACACATTACCCTTTAAACTCATTTGCCCATCTCTAATTGAAAATAGCCATTGGAGTGGAATCCTTACATTTCTATAGGGCTATCACCTTATTTGGCAATATTTTTCTTCTTTATGTTCTTAAACCAAAGTAGCTAGGTGCTTGCATGATCATATTTTTTCGCAAATTATTTTCTAGGCATATCCATTGTTTTGGGCTAGTCACAAATGTTTACCTCCAAAAGGTGTTCTCTTCTCCTTTAATATGTCTCTATGGCATGTGTTGACTAAAATGCCATTCAAATCTATAACAACACTAAATTGAAAAGCTCCAAACTTGCACTCAATTCCTCGTCTCGATCAAACACCCTTTTTGATATCTTCAAAATCAAGAACCTTTTGCATTATGATTACCATAGCTCTCACACTTTGAGGAATATTGACAGGTCTCTCTACCTCTTTTTGCTTCTGAATTTGATTGACTCCTCAAAAGACAATGAGACTACAAGTGGCCTTGCACCTATTGAAACACAAAAACACACAAGACAATACCAATATAGATTCAAACAAAACAAGTTTCAACATATAAATCTAAGATTTGAAACATTTAACTGTTTGACATTAAATTCTCCTTCCTCCATCACTGCCAGAGCTCATGAAGTACAATGGGATGCTATGGTAGCTGGTCAATACCATACTTGTATTGCTGTTCAAGGTCTCTGAGCATGTGTACAATTGTTCCTGTTGTTCAAAACTGTGCCTCAATGTTTTTCTTTTTCTTTTGTTTTCTCTATTCCTGTGGTTGGGTTTTTCCTCATTTTCATGCTAGCTAGCTAGTAGGTTTCTGTTTTGGGGTTTCATTCTCTCAATGGGAGTAAAAGTCTATACTGCAGAGGTAGTTCACTGATCAAGCACTTTTGTGCTGAAGACAAATGGGACCAAGCGGTCTGTCGCTTGTTGAAACTTGGTTTTATCTCCATATGCTTGAAATGCGCTCAGATAATGTGATCTTCTGGGTTGTAGTTTAAAGCGTAAGTACAGAAAAGTTCTCAGTGCTGATTATCTCGATTAGTTTAGGAATGTGTTATTGTCAAGTCTTGTGTCATGTTGGTATACAGAGAAGGCATCGGTGTTTATTCTACTGCTCTAGGGTTCTTGTGCAGCCTTGTCTGGTGGTTTGGTTGCACTGGGCAGTGGTGGTGGTGGTCCAGTGATGGTATGCTCTGTGTAATTTTCTGGATGGTGGTTGGGTGAGTGTGGTAAGTGCATAATGGAGTATATGATCAGATGTTAAATGGAATAGTTTTTGTAGTGGCAACAAAAACCACATAATTGGGATAGAAAACATTGGGTGATGATGGCCATGGCCTCACAACAAATGGAGGTCTACACTGCAGATGGAAGTCAGAGCAGTGAACTAGTTCCCATTATGGTGCCATGCACTCTAGCAGTGGATTCCAGGACTTCAATGGTGGAAGTAGTTGGGATTCTTCCAGCAATGACCATGAATAGCTGGCACGGGAGGGACACAAAGAATGGCATTGATAGCAAGGGTGGGAGCAGCAATAACACTGCTGGTGACTCATGGCAAGGTTGGGATGATGGGAAGCTTGATGACCATCACAATATTCATTTTGGGTCATCTCATGTGAGCAAAGCTGATTCTGATGACCGGAATAACTTCTCATGGGATAGTGGAGAAAGTGGAGAAAGTGGCATGGGGTGTAACCCGTTGGCATATACTTGTAATGGGCACATTGCTCCTGTGGCAGCCAATTCCTGCATCCTCAATAGAATGGTTTTCCCCCAGGGTTATATCAAGATTACTGAACAGTTTTCTGTGAATACAAGTGAGTGCATTGTGGAGACTTCTGCAGTTCCTTTGGCCACTTTTCTCTGTTTAATTTTGCCTATTTCAGTCACTTCTTGTTTATTTCTCACACTTTGAAGTTTGCATATAAGCCCTCTTGATTTTTTCATGTTTCTGGAGTTGTGTTTGAAACAGAGAACCTATTTAAATGAGAGCAGGAGGTGGAAAGAAGAGACATTCATCATTATTTCTTTGAAGAAGGTATGGCGGTTTGTGAGTGTTGCAGAACTGTTTCCAGCTGTATTTGAGTTTAGTAAGCACTGCAGGAACTTTGATACTTGTATCGGGAACGATTGCCACACACAATCTGAATCTCATGGTGGCCTTTATCAGGTTCTTATTGGTTTTCAGCTAAAATGTTGATGCAGCTGAAGTATTTACACTTAGGTTCAGCAGTCAAGAGGAGATTCAACCTCTGGTTGCCAACACTATATTCTAGAACTTTGTTATACCCTCAGCAGAAATTGTGATGATGAAAATAAACCATGTCCTTGCATAGACTGAGAGTCTGGTTGAAGCTGGGATGTAGTTGCTTTAGCAGTTGAAGAGGAGAGAGTGATCAGACAAAGATAGTGTCCTGAAGGCAAAATTAGTTGGATTGTACAAGTGTTGGGCGGTTCTTTGAATTTGTGATAACCTCTGGTTCTGGGTTTTTCAAAACTCTTCAAAATCAAAGACTTCAGTTCTGGGTTTTTTCTTATTAAAAAGATTGCAGAATAAAATGACCACTGGTTCTGGGTTCTTGAACATTTTCAAAGAACCAATGGGTATTTACGTATTTACCCTGGTAAGCTTGTTTGAGCTTGATAGAGTACAGACTGAGTATTTTCTTTAGCTAGATCTCTCTAGTGCTCACTCCGGAAGAGCATGACTGGGTCTTCCCATTACTTCCAGAAATCAAACTAACTCAGGAATGCAGATTTTTGTTTGGTTTTTTTTGCTGAAGGTTTTGAAAGGTTTTTATGCATGGGCTGGAATTGGCACAATGATTATCTTCAAAGTGTTTTTGTGGAGTCTCCTTGGCAATCTTGGATGTAAGTTCACTTCACACCACACACAGTTTGTTTCGAGTTTTAAAATAACTTAGAACTGGAGGTATTTTGATTCTGAAATACCTCCCCAAAACCAGAACTGGTGGGTATCAACAACATCAAAGACCTGCCCCAAGAGTGGACTTCATATCCATGTAAGACTCAGGATACAATTTGTTATTGCCATTGTTAAAAGATTGCACCTTTCTATATTATAATGATGTCTATTTAATGCTTGTATGACCAATTGAATATATTTGATTTTTTTGGAGTTTTGGTCTCAAAATGTGTTCTTCTGAGGATTACTATTTTCATTGCTAGAAGATACAATTAGATTGCCATAGTACCTAGACTGGTTAGGCACTAATTAATTACTTTTGAAATTGCCAAGTTTTTTGAAAAATATGTGCATGCCATCCAAAAATCTGAATGAAGCTCTCAACTCAAGCACAAAAGTGGCATTACATTTTAGTATTATGCTGAATTATATATTATTATTATTATTATTATTATTGTTATTACTGAACATAATTGACAAAAATAATTTATTATTAGGCACCTTGCTAGCAAACCAGCCTAGCAAAAGTAATGAATGTCCACATTTTTCATGTTGAAATGATGTCTAATAGTTGAAATACCATACCTATGATTGATGTTTGGTCTGAATAAAATTGCACAAGGTCTAGTTGAAAAAAGAGAAAATTTTATTGATATTTGTTGAAATTGTTGAAAAAGCATTGGGTTTATTATTGCTAATTCACTACACGAGATGTATCACGCATATATATTCTTCAACTGTTGAAAATTTGGAAATTTAATTTTAAAATTGTCAAACCTCATTTTTTTAAAATAAAAAAATATTCAGCAAAGAAGTGCTGACACATTGGTCATAGGTATGATAATCAATAATGAATCTTTTAAATAATTTTTTTTTTTGTTATCATTTTTGAAGTTTGCCGGTCTTGAAACACAAGCAGTTCATTGCATAATGACTTTGCCTTTTATGGCAAGTTCAAACTTCAAACAATTTTTTTTCCTTATTAGATTGAAAAACTTTTTTCATCTAGATGCGTGCATTGCTATGGAACATGCAAAATATTAAAGCTTTTCATAGTTAAAACACCTGAGCCTAAGCCACCCTTCAAACTTAAGAATTAAGCTCAACCCAATAAACACAAATCCATGTAAGATGTTAAATATTTTTTGATGAGCTTTGTTTGACACATTTTCAAGCTTGTCTTTTTGCACCCTGCATGCTTTATTGTGCTGAACCACATTGTGTAGGTTTTCATATTCTACATGTTTTACACCACAAAAAAAACATTATTTAAGTTGTTATGGGTTTAGGGATGGTGTAGGGGTTTAAATAACAAGGTGTTTGGTGGTAAAGATAGGGTTAAACCCAAAAAATAATAGTTGTAATTTTTGCCACCAATCTGAAATGAAGAAGCAAAACCCTTGCAAAATCTAGTTCTTACCTACTCACTTAACTTTAATTACCAACACTTTGCCTATTTATTTTATAAGAGCTTCCAAACCTTACTCTGCCCAAATCATCATTCGATTCATTGCTCTACCATCTCCATTCATGGCTAATTGCTTCCTGTTCTTGCTTTTAACTAGTTGAGTTCATCCCAACTAGTTAAGCTAATCTTTTAACCAATTGAACTATTGAGTTGAACCACTACATATCAAAGTATCAACCAACAACATAGATTCAAACATTGAAACACAACAATCTTTTTTAAAATTTAACATATGAATAAGGTCAGAATAGTCAAACCTTGTGGCAGAATTAGGCACTGAGGATTGAATTGCACATTTTTTGCACTAGACAATGCTCATTAGGGGGTGTTTATATAAGGTCTTTCATACTTAATGAGCTTTAGGCAAGTTCACAAGGTTGGACCAATTATGGTATTTGAAAGCACATTCCAATATAAAATCAGCCACGAATAAGAATGATGGGTCAAAATGAACCAACACCCACCAACCCACCATGCAAAAAAGGAATGAATGGTGTGTGGATAAGAAACACTTTCTCAGTATCTTACTATCCCATAGCTAACTAGAGTGGTTATAACTATATACTAACCATCCACATATATCTATTTACCTAGCAGACACCAAATGCCTTACTTACTTACATAAAAACCATTTGCATTTTTCCTACCTACTTACCTATGATATTAGTACCCAGTTACATAGGTTTAGGGTTTAGGAAGAGTGTGGTGGAAGTAGGAGGGTCCAATGGATGGTTGCATTGGTGGGTGCTGGGTCAAATGATTTCCAATGTTGAGAAAAAACTCAAGTGAGCCAATCCAGACTAATATTAGAACCAGAACAGGACTTCATGCATGACTTACTTACACTAGGCTCTTTGTGACCGTCAGAGAAAGGGCAAAAAAAAGCTGTCTTCCAAACAATTACATGACTATGTTTGGCTTGTCTAGTCATGAGAGTGGGCCTGTTTGGAAAGGTGGGTATAATCTAAAATTATTGCAGCCCTGGCAGGGAGTGGAGTGTGATTTATAGAAAGAGCTATTTCCCATGTGTTTAGGGCATAAGTGTGAGTGTGTGAGTCATTTGATCCTCTGCCAATTTGGTGTTGGAGGCCATTATTACCCATGTGTGCTTCTTCTTCAGGTTCAATGCACCATGTCTAGAGACTTCTTCCATCATGGGTCCCCAATTCAACAGCTCTTCAAGGTGACTGTTGTGTGATTTTTCACATGTTTCTTGGTTTTGATTTGGTTCATGGAAAGATGGCTGCTGTGTTCAAACCCTAAACATTAAAAGCTAGCTCTTCATGAAAAGGATCTTGTAACCAGGTGGAGCACCCATGTTAGAAAAAGAAAAAACTCATGGCACCCATGAAGTTCCCATATCTCACTAGTGTCTCTCATGTAGCCTAGCCACCCTGCTTGGGCCAAAACCCTAAAACCCTAAACCCTAAAACCTGGCCTGCTTCATTCACTTGTTCAATTTACAGTCAGCAAGTGATTAGGGCTTGGATTGACTAGGGTTCTGTTCCACCAACGTTCCTCTGCCTCTAGATTCTGGTTATTTCAAAAACTTCCAAGAATTGTCAGTTTTTCATGGAAGAATCAGTACAGAACTACTGGTTAAAAAGTTAGTTGCCTTAGCCTAGGGTCAGATTTATCACTTTAAAAACTTCATTTTTTAATTTTTATTTTTCTTTCCTAAAAGTCATTTTGTTTTTGCATAATGAAATTATTTAATTTTTTTATTTATGCAAACTTTGAATTTTCTTGAAATTTGTCATCTGTTGGATACATGTTTTTCTTTTTTCCAATTTTGTGATGTAGTTGAAGTGGCAATCATCCATAAGAGGCTTTAGCCAAATTTGGCTTCACACTAGATATGAAAGTAGAAAAAAACCTAGAATCTTTCTATATGTTTGGTGACCTGGCAGAACTTATCATAAAATCTAGTGATTTGGACAAATTTTTTTTTCAAAATCTGTCAAATTTGGGCCATTTTTTTCATTAAAAAATCCTTTGTATAGGTTGAAATCCTATCCTTCTATATTTTTGGCTACCTACTAGAACTTATCATAAAAGTTTGGCGATTTGGAATTTTTTTCCTTCAAAATCTAACAAATTTGGCTCATTTTTATCCTTAAAAATCCTTTGTGTAGGTCAAAATCATATTTTGCAAGTCACATTCATGTCTATTAGTTCATGCTTTTCTAGTTGAGGGATGTCTCATCTATTTCTAACTAAACACACATATGTAATCCAACTTATTCATCAAACAAGAAGAATAAACGCCTATCATAATGTTGATGCACATAGAGGACCAAGGATGACATCAAAATAGTCCCAAAGGGAATCAATTTCACTCATAAGAAAGGCAAAAGGTGTCAAATGGATTGCATGGAGAGCTTGGTTGTTTATACTAATGCCTATATTTCATGTTCATAAGTTTTGTCATTAGAGAGTTGAAATAGTCAACATTTTCATCACATTCATGTGAACATTTTTTTTAAAAAAAATTCCTTTTTATCATCTTCTGAATTATTTAATGATGAAACTGACCATAGGTTAAGAATCACCTTGGTAACAAGCAATTTGTTTTATTCCTATTTCAAATAATTGCCCAACATTGGCCACTTCCCCTTCGACACATGAATGTGATTCCAATTGTGTAAACTAACAAATGAATGTCCTAAAGTTACCCTATCTTCTTGTCAAATTTACTAGAATTAATCACAAAATTTGGAAAGAGAAAATTCTTAGAAATTTCATGGGAATTTTGCTGAACTATATAGAAATTTATAATCCATATTGATGAATATTCTAAAAATTTCATATTAGAGCAATGAAATGTGAAAATTGATCCATGTTGCCTAATGTGAACTATGATTAACATTTCAGAGGAGTAGAAAAAAATATTTGTAATTGAAAAGTAATGAGAACAAAATTTAGTCCAAACTTAGGATTTTAAAATTCTTGAATGGCAATTTCAAAATATCTTATGAAAACGTTATAATGATGAAAAATTAACGAACAAGATAGATATATAGAAAACTAAAGTTGATATATTTGAAAACCCCATGTGTCAAACTTTAAAACTTTAGTTTCAATCATCAATGTGGCGTTGTAGCTTAAAATCAATTGATTTCAACACTTGCCTATTGAAACTAACCATCCCATGTGGTAAATACACTTCTCACAATGTTGCAACATTGTTTGAGAGCTTTTGCCTGTGATTGTTGGGTTTGAATCAATATATAATTACAAGAACTCTATAGAAAATTGATTTGCACAATATATTTTGGATGAAATATGGTTGTCGTATGGCAAAATCAATTGATAACATTAATAAATGTGCACTTGATCCAACGTTTGTAAACGACATTAAACATTAAAATGATTGACATTGATTGGTTGGTTATAATGAATGGCCCCTATGTTTTCATTTAAATTGTCTTAAACCTTATGTTGTCATATTTTCCATGTTTATGGGTGGGGATTGCCAAATAGTTAGCACATTATGTTGGATGACAGAAACATTGCTAAAGTTCCAACTAAGGGTTATGGGTCACAACATAGTATATCCCTTGCCCCACCCTTTGAACTTCAAAACATCAATTTGGCTTGTGTGACCCTATTCAATTTTAAATAGTTTTATTGCACATTTTATTTTGGAAAACACATGTTATATTTTGCAAAAAACAAAATAAATCAAATTTCATGTTTTATTGCTAGTTGTCAAATTTGAACTTGGCATTATACAAGAACAATTAGTTATCATCCTCATAATTTTAACCATTGTACTACCACATGGTGTTTATTTTACTTCATTGAAAGCTTTGTCAACATCTATTCAACCCTAACATACAAGCATGTGGGCATCATGTAGGGCATTATTTTGATCTTGTGAAGTTCAATTGGGATGTTTACCATGTCACATATGGGCTGAACTCCTCTTACAACACATAATAGTGTTTATCTTCTTGAAGTTGGAAGGTTAATCTACCCAATGAAATTGATTGGGACATTAATTTATTGTTTTGGGTATGTCTTATTTAGTTTGGAATGGATTGCACAAAACATGATATGCACACAACATGAATACGATGAACATATATAAGTGGGCCTACATTTAGCACAATCATTTGGCCATCTTCATGTCATTTGCAAGGCCACCCCATCAACAAAGTATCAAACATTCAATTTCAAAAGTATCATAAAAAGGGAATGAAATTTGCCACTGACTTTCAAAGAAGCATGAAGATGTGTTGTTTTTTGTTTTCTTTGAAAACTATATAAAACATTTAAGCTTTTCACTTTTAGCTTTGGAGTGACTTTTTGAAAGAATAAGGGTTTTTTTGTTCCATTTTGTTGTTGATGGCTAGGTTAAACCATCACCTACATTAATACCTTCACCTTCTTGATTGAGTCCACTTATAAGCTATAGAATTTGGGGAATGCTAAGTTTGGAGGCAAAAACATTGATTTAGTTTAAAGGTGTGTCATAATTTTGATCTTTGGAAACAACCTAAATGTTTTTTGGATTTTTACTAGTGAATGATGGTTTTTTTCTTTTTCAATATTTGGTGTGAGGTTGTATGAAAAATTAGAAAAAATTCTTACACATAGACTATTCTTGACCATGTATTCATATTTTGACCTTAACTTTGGGCTCACAACCAATGTTGGGGCATGAGAGAGAATGTGGGCTAGAAGACTGTCCTATGATTCAAACACTTCCATAAGTGTGGAGATTGTAAGGAAGGGAGTTCAAAACAATTCCAACTAAAAAGCACCTTGGGATTTAGTTCCACATGAATTCTAAATTTTTGGGATAAAAGTGTAGGTAATAAATATAATCCATTTGGGCCCCCAATATACCATTGGGAAGGTCTTGAAACATAGTTGTTGAAAATGGGTTTGAATTGTCCATTTGGAGTTGAAAGCTAGTAGGTATGGATGTAGTCATCATAAAAGGAGCCAAAAACACTTATTGATTATAATGAAGACCATATTTACATTATTTTGAAAAAAATCATTTATTATCTTAAATAAAAAAGTTATCCATCTTTTGAAATTGTGTTTGTTTATTTTTGAAGTTGGAATCCTATCAATTTGAATTCATTTCATTATGTTATTAGAGTTTTAAATGTTATACACAAAACACTTATTGACATAAGTGTTTTACAACACCTTTAAACTTGAATGTGTTTTTGGTTACTCAAACTTGCACCAAATGTTCTCAAATTTATTGTGGGCTCTAACATATTTCATAAGAAAAGCCGTGTGTATTGATCCTTTTAGGTGCACACATATTGAGTCATTTTAGGTGCATGTACATATATGTTCTTGATTTTAATTTTAAACTTAAAAAATTAAGGGTTTTTGGTTTTAGTTAAAATATATAATGAAAAAAAAATATTGAATGTTTTTTCGTCCTATCATATGAAAATATTAGGTTATTGACTCTAATTTGGGTTAAAAATTAATTGTTTTTCAAAAGTTCATAGCATAGTGAAAATAAGGTGGTTCACGTTGGGATTTTGCACACATGCCTTGCTTTATGACCTCTACATGTGTTCATATTCTAATGGAATAAAAAATAATAATAATAAATTTGGTATTTAATAAACCAATAAATCAAAGCCATGTGTACATAATAGACTTCGGTAACAATTTTGACCTTGTCACTAATGATTCATTTATTATGAATGAACCATTAAATGGCCAAAAGAGTGATTGGGAATCAAATTGGTAACTTGATTCTCAACTATTAAAACTTGGGGAACATGGGTGAAATGACCTTAATTTGAACATTTAATATGGCATTAGTAAGGTATCTTCAAGGCCTACACCATTTCTTTGATTTTTAAAAAAATTAGAGTTCATATGTGAAAGTCATGAACTTGCAATGTTGTGGGATTCATAACTTGATAAAATTGAAAAAATTTAAGATTTCATGATCCCAAGACTCTTTGGAGTTTTTATCATGTTGATGTGACCTTGTTGTTGGTTACAAAATATACTATAAAACAAGAGATGGTGGTTCTTTTTAAGTTTGGGTCATGGTGTGTCTTATGAGTTTGATTCACATGTGATTCATTTGTGCATCATTTTTGTTTCAAATTGTAATATTGCCTTCTTTTAGTTTGAACAAGTTGATTTCAATTTTAATTTTTGCTTGTGAATTTATTTTAATTTCATCCCAAAGCGACCACTCCCACTTTTATATTGGGAACTAAGGAGCACACCTTGGGTTTACATTTTGTTATAAACTTGAGAATTGACAAGTTTTTTTAACTTACATTACCACTTGACAAACCATGCATCAATTTAGTTTCCAATGTATCAACTTACTAGATTTTATCATGTTGGGATCTATTTGGTATCACTTTGCTAATTTGGCCACACAATTTAGATGCTAGTTAATTTGAACTTTTATTTCATAATATCTACATGGTGTACATAAAGGTTGATTTTTACAATAACCTTTTTGAGAATCATCCAATATAGTTTTTAAGTTTCTTTGTACAAAATTTATTTTATAATTATAATTTTCATTCCATGTGAAATTACCTTTTTTTAAAACATTTAGAAATGTGATTGAAAATAAAACACTTTTTTACTAAATTTTCAATCTATATATATATATATATATATTCATTCCAATAATAATAAAAAATTGGAGTTGGTATAAGGAAGATTTTGCATAATCCTTTATATTATTGTTCATTGCCAATTTCAACTAATTGGAATCTGAAAAATTCAGAGGAAAACTTAATTATCTCACTCATATTTTTAATAAAATTTTCTTTCCTTTCCTCATAAGTACTTCATTCCTCTTCTTTACCCACCAACATGGATAGAAAAAAGCATATTAACATGTGTTTTTTCATTATTTCATAATATTTAACTATTAAAAACCATATGACAACATAAGAAGAGAAGAAAAAGAATGTTGATTGTGATTGTTAATTTGAAACAATGTAGAGCCCAAGTTCTAATAGGATTATATGTTAGGTAATGCCTTTGAAGTGAGGCGGGGACTTATTTCAAGAATGCCTCACTTCGAAGGTGCTACTTTACACAAATTTTGACATGCCTATGTTATGTTGTAGGAGGCACATTATTCCTTCTCTCCCACCATTTTGATCAATGTCCCATTTGTATCATTCATTTGCCCTTTCTCTCAACCTTGATTAGAGTTTTTATTTTTTGTTCGAGTGTGGGCAACATGAGATAAAGGTCTATCAACTTTAGCATTCCAAATTTTGCTATTTGTTGGAATACATGCATTGGAATGTGAGAGGGGTTTGAAACATGCAAGGTGCCTCAAAATTGTCTCAAAATGTTGCTTTAAGAAAAATAATTGTGTGTAGACATCCACTAGATGTGCATTTTTGACCATTTGTTTCTCCCTCATCCCAAGCTCAAATGGAGCAATTGTCTTCTCACTAATCTCATATAGATGCCTTTTATTTATGTTAGAATTTTACTATCAATGAAGCACAATAGCTCAATCAATTTTTTTTAAAAGGTTAAAATTTGAAGCCTACCCTTAACTAGTAGACTCACACTTCCTAACAATGGCCATTTTCCATTTCACCACCAAATTATAATTTTTTAAACCAAAATTTTTAGCTTGAAGTCTAGGTAGTTGGATTTTAAAAATTCTGATGCTTTACATGACTATTGGGAGGTTATGGGTTGTGACTCCCTTCTCCCACTTGGGAGGGTTTTGGTCAAATGTCAATGAAGGGTTGAGTTACTGCATAGATGATAAGCATCTTCGGTAAAAAGCAAACTCGGTGTCGTCAATTTGAAAGCGAGTTTGTGAGTTGATATAAATGATCACTCAACAAACCGCAAACATATGTTTGGCAACAGCATCAAAGGTTCACCTTGTGGAACATTTTCAGTGATTCGGGTTCTTCATTTCAAGACATCTCATTTTCCCTGTTTTGGTACTAGCCCTAGTGGGAACCAGTTCACTCAAGAATATCCTGATAATAGGGGGGGAAGGGTTGAATCTGACTTGCATTCAGATGATTTGGATATTGTCCATGTGTGTCCCTGAATTGAGGAAACCCACAAACTTGTTTATCTCATGCATGTTGGTGTGTGTTTTAAATGCATTTGTACATAGCTTTGTGGATTGTTCTTGCTTGCTTTAGGGGTGTCTCACGTCATGAACAATGTTTTTCAAATTTCATTTCTAGTTTTTTTCCAATTTTGTGATGTAGCTGAAGTGGGAATCATCCATATGATGATTTAGCTAGATTTGGTGCTAAAAACTATGGAAGTAAATCCCTTTCAGCATCCTTCTATATTTTTGGCTACTGACTGGAACTTAGAATACAATCTGGATATTTTTAAAACATTTAATTTCTTTTTTGAAATCTGGCAATTAAAAAAGCTCAGAAAGCACTAAATGTTCGCCGTATTGAAACCAAAGGAAAAAAAACACTGCTCATGAGTTTGAAAAATTGTGCTCTACCATTATAGCTATCTAAAGCAGTAGAAATGTTACAGAATGCTATGTGATTCTATGCCATTCCATAAGTGTATCTAGTTTTGGATTACAGATTGTTAACACTCAGAGTTAGTAGCCTAATGCAGCCCATCAAACCACACTTTCACTCTTGAAAGCTTATTGTAATACAACCTTTAAATTCAAGCAAAAATATATCAAGAGTAGAATGAGCTTCTAAGAGTGCATCCATCAGTTTTTCAATAGGGGAAGGGAATATGCGTGATTGGAATTTCCAATAGTTTTGTGTCATAAATTTCCAAATTTTAAAAATGAAATGAGGATGTAGGTTGAAAGTTGAAACCCAAGCCACTTGGGCAAAAGCCGTGCCACACACATCTATGGTGTTTCATCATTAACAAACTCCCTTTCAAGTCTATTGAAACTTTCTTGGATTAGTATTATTGTAACTCATTGGGGCATTGGAACTAATCCACATACTGTGCATTATAGATCAATGTGTATGGGGAACATATAAGTAGTGTTGAAGTATGAATAACCAAAAACTTGTATGTATTAAAAAAAATTCAACATACACATGCAACATATGTCATCTTGTGTGGATAATCATTTTTTGTTTTACATTGCCTAAGAGCATCCTCACTCACATTGGGTATCTAGGCTTACATTGATATTTTTCACATTCATTACTACTTATTTACATATGTATCCCAAGCTCTACCCATAAGCTTGCAAAAGGAACTTTAAAAAGTGGGAGATCACTAATAGCAAAGCAAGTGAATCAATCATATAACCTAGTCAATCAACAATAGTGAGAAATTATGTGGTGAAAACCAATCAAACAATTTAACCAATCCATAGTAGGATTTAGATTGTGTAGTGACTTTTGTCAACCATTGCATCTTGTGCAAATATGTTATACCAAAACCTTTTTTTTTCATTCTAAACAACAAGCTAACACTACATCCAAAACATGCTCTGATAATTGTGTGTGGGTGAGGATGTTCTAAAGATGGCTATAAGTAAATGTTTGCCATACATAAAATTAGGTGAAGACTTACCATGGATCATGAACTGTATGGGCCCACACTTCACATATTTGCATGAGTTCCAATTCAACATTATGAACCCATTTAGTGACTGGAGTAAGATCACCAAGTTAATGACTGGAATGCTTTTACAAGTGTAGGTGCAAAGAATGGGAGGAATCTTACACCTACATAGGCGTAAGATCCTTCTCACTCTCCAGGAGTAGGCATTAAATCTCTCCTAGAAAATACTCACGGTTATAAGGTACCCTGCAAAATACATTAGGAATTTTCTAATAGCAATAGAAAATTGGGGACCAAAGGAACCACTTTACAAAGTGTAATGCCATTGAGATGAGGTGCCAAGTGCCAACCCTGCAACTAACAAATTTGGGCCAATTCTTTTAGGAAGCCAGTGGCAGCCAATGCTCTACTGGACTCTCCCTTTGGGATTGGGCTTTATTACAAATAAAACAAATTTTTTATCAGACTTTAACAAAACAATAGGATCGACAATCATATTAGCTACAACCTTGGATCACCTACACTGGTGCCATGGTAAATTTAAATCCCCAAGTTTATTGGGGCTGCTTATTACCAACCAGTGTTTTTGGCCTGGGTGATTTTTAAACACATACAAAGCATTTTTGTGAAAAAAAAGAGTCCGTTATTCCCCTGATTATCAAAGAAGAAGAAGAAGAAGAAGCCATCTTTCTACAACAGGTTCCAAGAGGCAGCCAAAATATTCTTGAATTTTCTTACTTTCAGATCTGGTTGATAACCAAATGTGGCTAAATCTTCTTGTGGATGATGGTCAGTCAGTTTAGCTACATCACAAAATTGAAAACAAAAACCCTGTCTGTCCAAACATTATGAATTATACAGCAGTCCTTTTAGTAAATCAGTCTCCCAGGAAGAAGAGAGAGATGAAAGAGTCCAACTCCAAATTTAGCATTTCCTTGGTCAAATATAAGCCTCCTAGATCATGCCTCAGCCAAGAAGGTGGAAGGAACCTCCCAGTGTAGAAGTAGGTGCTGGTTTTCTCCATGGTCCTGTGCTACAGACAAACTGTACTCAAAATGGAAAAGAAAACAACAAAACCAGATGGTAGCTAGCTAGCTAGGTAACCCAGAATTCTCCCACAAAGGAAACTGAATGAAAAAACAAGCATTCTACTTTTAAGAAGTATCTTTATACCTACAACAACAAGAGAGCATTAAATTTTCCATGTAAGTTGGGTTCGGACTCTTAGGGGACGGATTCTCCGTGCCCTTTTTGCTCCTCCGCCAAAATGGGCAAAAAAAACCCATGCGGTTAGACCGCACCAGCCGCCGAGCCCAGCCTGCACTTGGAGAGCCCGGGGATTCTCGTGCGCGCGGCTTCGAATGCAGCTTTGAGTACTCTCGTCTGTTGCAGTACTAGTCCTACTACATCCCGCGAATTATAAGTAGCTGCTACCTTCTTCAAGTTGCTCCACCTTTGCAGCTCAGTAAATTGCAATTATCAAAAAGCTTGATTTGAACCTCCTCTGAAGCAATTAGCTTTTGAAGCAAATATTCGGAAGAGTCTCTAGTGATCATGGGGGAATTTCTTTTCTTTTTTCTTTTTTCTTTTCTTGTGGGGGCGGGATTTTGAGAATATCTGTAAGTCACATAAGATATTCAAGATTTTGAGCAAAGTGATAAACTGATCAGACAATTAGAAATAAGTCCAAGTCGATGCAAGTTACACGTCTGGTACTGTGATCATCATCTGCTGCATTCAAGTCTTTGAGCTAGCAGTGTGGGAATTTCACATGACTCAATAGAGCTGTTATAGAAAGGGGGGCCAGGGAGGGGAGGGGGGTATTAGCAGGTAACTCGCCGCAGTTGAAAGTCGTGTGCACCAGCTGCACTGATGCGACGTTGCAGAATCGGGTGCAGCATGATCACGAGGAGTACTTGCACAAGGGTGCAGATCATCACGCGTGCTCAAGTAGCGTCTGTACTTGGGATTCTGCTGATCATGGCTACGTCTCAAGAAGGGCTGTTCCTAATTTCTTGTTCTGCTAGTTTTCAACAGAACGACTGGCTGACAGCATGGCCAAACCATGGAGGTGGTCTCTTGAATCAGCGGTACGCCTACTTGGAGACCAAGATTAGCCCCAAAACCGTTCAACAGCTTCGGTTGAAGTGGACTGTTCAGACCGGATCAGATGTAACAGCGACCCCTTGTGTAGTCGACAATGTCGTGTATGTTCCCAGCTGGAACGGGTTCGTGTACGCTGCATCTGCATCGACTGGCACCGTGTTGTGGCAAACGAACCTGACCAAAGTCGCAGGCAGCTTGCACAACATTCCAACAGTTGTATGCAGGACAACACCCACTGTTGCAGGCAACTACTTGTTGATCGGAATTTACACTGGCGGCTACGTGCTTGCGCTGGAACGGAGAACCGGAGCTTTTGTTTGGTCGACTCAATTGGACGCCAACCCTTACGCAGGAGTTACTATGTCTGGAACTGTTTACGGAGGGTACCAATCAATACCCATCTTTTGTTTGTCCTATTTTGCTGCATTGCAAAATTCTTTTCTCAATTCTAGCACGGGATTTTTTTTATAACAAAAATTGAACCATATTATTTTCATAAGTCCCTAGAGTTATTGTTTTTCCTTGGCTTTCGATTTTCTTTTCTCGCAAGTGCATATTTTTGAAATCTCTACTCTAGCACTTGCTAATATGTTTGTGTGTCCGGCTCGGTTGTTGTTGCACAGTGCCTACTTTGTTGGAACTACTTCGACCGAGGAGACCCAGCTTGTGGGTTGCTGTAACTTTCAAGGAGCTTTCTTCAGAATTGATGTTGCCAAAGGGAAGATCATTTGGCGCACAGGAATGATACCACCCAACGGTGGTAATGCAGGAGCATACGCAGGAGCTGCAATTTGGGGTAGCAGTCCTTCCATCGATCCTGTTCGAAACCTTGTGTACATTGCCACAGGAAATCTCTACAGCACTCCGCCGTCCATTACAGCATGCCAACTGGGGCAACAAAACCTGAGCGTCCCGGACACGCCTGACCCATGCATTCTACCTGATGACCATTCCGAATCCGTGCTTGCTCTAGATCTAGATACCGGCTCCATCCAATGGGCTCAACATCTCGGAAGCTACGACACTTGGGTGTTGGCATGCGTTTTCAATGGGAACCCAAACTGTCCTCCAATTCCTGGCCCTGACGCCGACTTTGCGGAGGCACCCATGCTGATACCATCCGTGCAATTCAAGAATAGTTCTACTGGGAGACAATGGCGCCAGGATGTATTGGTTGTCGCGCAAAAAAGTGGGTTCGTCTACGGCCTTAATCCTCAAGACGGCTCTAGACTTTGGACTCAGGTAATGTACGGATCGAGTTCCAGCTTGCAGATGTGCAGTTGGGTTGTGAATTTCATGATGAAAATTCCGATTCGGGTTCAGATTGTGGGTGGATTTTTTTTTTCCTCATCACATGCTGCTGCAGGTAGCGGGACCAGGGGGATCAAGCGGAGGAGCGATGTGGGGATCGGCAACAGACGGGCAAGTGGTGTTCACCAACATCGTCAACAGCGGAAACCAGGTGTTCACGCTTCTTCCGTCGAGACAAAGCACGACGGGAGGAGGCTGGGTGGCACTGGACGCAGGAAGCGGCGAGATCTTGTGGTCCACGCCGACGCCGGACTTATCAGGACCTGTAGGCCCGGTGACAGTAGCAAACGGAGTTTTGTTCACTACGTCGCATAGCACACACGGCAAGTACTACGCACTGGACAGCAAGAGCGGAGCAATCCTTTGGAACTTCACACCCAACGGAAGCGTCATGGGCGGCTTCTCCGTTGCTAACGGCTGCGCGTTTGTCGGCGAAGGCAACACATTGTTGGGCGGCGCAACACCAGGCAGAGCTTTCTATGGCTTCTGCTTGTGAATCGCCAATTTCATCGCCAATCTGCTCAGTATACCGTCAGCTACATACTGCTCAGTATACCGTCAGCTACAAACTGCCCAGTATATTGTCAGCTACATTTTTCCCAGTATACCTTCAGCTACATACTGCCCAATATACTATCAGCTACATACTTCCCAGTATATCTTCAGCTACATATTTCCCAGTTTACCTTCAACTACATACTGCCCAATAGACTTTCGGCTACATACTTCCCAGTATACCGTCAGCTACATACTGCCCAGTATACTGTCTATATCAAAAAATGTGAGCTCCATGAAGTAGCAACAAGCAAAATCATTCATTGTGGGAATATACTGTTACCCAGGTAGGACTAGCCAGTTCAGTATGTAGTTGAATTAGTAGTTCCACCAAATTAGGTTGTACCACAGACACTACCCCTGAGGTAGGAATTAGGAATCATGTCCACTTTTAACACACAATCCACTGGCTTCATCCTATATAGCCTACTAGCTCTAGTTTTAGGAATTTGTGCAATGTAGAAATGTAATATGTATGCTCTCTTTAACAACAGTTTTGTAATGCAATGCTGTTCCATGACCAATATTGGGTTTTGTTGTCTTATTCAGGTACCCTTTTTTAGGTGTTTTCTTAGGTGGTACAGGTGGTCGGTCATCTGTTGATTCCATTTTTGGGTTATGCCAATTTCACTTGTTCTGAGAATCTATGGTGGCCATGGGGAACAACACTCTAGTTATGGGATCCAATGAGTGGGAAACACTGGTTACAATCTGGACAGACTCTCATAGAACCTCTACCCTCGTATTAGGGGCAGCCTCAACACATATCAGTTGAATA
>Ga0209611_10003174_pt1 | contig 28738 bp, 21 predicted proteins | sample S1TSphgellanicum_3_FD_187693 | JGI IMG/M metagenome (GOLD analysis project Ga0209611, IMG submission 187693) | Host-associated microbial communities from peat moss isolated from Minnesota, USA - S1T2_Fc - Sphagnum magellanicum MG (SPAdes) (version 2) | ecosystem: Host-associated > Plants > Peat...
CCCTTCAATCCTATCTATCAATTTATTAAGGTTTGTTTTAGTTCATGGATGACAAAAATAGGTCCCCATATGTAAGTATTACAAACAATTTATAGTGGAAACAATGCCATAATTACAACCATTTTGGTATAATTAATGCATATTTTATTAAATTTTATTTATTTAATTTATTATTGAATGAACATTACAATAAATCTTTTCATGTAATTATTATAAGTATATATATTGAATTATGGTTTAAGTTTAGGGTTGGGAAACATAAATCAATTAATAAATTCTTCACAATTGTATAATAATTAACCTAAAGTAGGCTAAATTTGGGGGGAAATTTTTAGGGTTTACAAATCTGTGAAGTAATAAAATTGCATTCTATATCTTCTTCAAAGAGAGGGAAAAATTAGGTTGAAGAGATCACACAAAGGTAAAAAACATATTTTCTCTTTTAGTTTTGTACGAAATTTTTTTGATTTTTTTTAAAGATTAAAGTATTTGTCAATAGATATTTATAGTTTAAAACCTTTAAATTTTGGTTTTTAAATTTCTTCCTATGTTCTTTTAAATTTCTTTACTTTGCATTATATAATTTGTATAGTTTGTATAGTTTATTGGGTTTAGGGCATATATCATTAAAACTTTTTTTTTTTGGGTTTGTATAGTTAGGGTTGTAATAAGGCTTATGGCAAAACATCATTTGGATTTTTAGGGTTATGCTTTATGATTTAATGTATAGGAATTTGGTTCATATATTTTAAAACCTAAGGTTTATACTTTAAACTTTGGTCACTGTATTGGTTTTTTATCTTATCACTTGTTTACATCTATACCATAATTATGAATCTCCTTTGTTTCCATATGTCCCATAGTTGTTAGAGTTTAATATTTTCTAACCCACTTTTGTATGAGTTATGATATTTTAGGGTTGCATTTTCAATTGGGATTACAAACTTTGGTGGAACATTGTCATCTTTTATTCCTAAAGGTATGCATTTGTCTCTTGTTATTTCTTTTTTATTTATTTATATTTTCACAATTCAACCTTTTTTCATTTCCTAGTTATTTGATATAGAAAGGGCATCAAGTTTCATTAAGTATACAACCATAAATAAAGGTTTTATACCTTTACACGAATATTTCATATTCAATATCTCTTTGTAGTTTGATTTTTTCATACCCATATGTGAACGATGCATTGACTCCCCACAACTAGTGTGGGTTTTATGGCCCAAGGGAGGTATTGCATTTTGCACCTCTCAAACAATGTGCATTAATTATCATTATGTGGGTATTGCTACATGGGGTTTTCAGACATTGTGGGTTTAAAGTACAATCCGAGTATTGCATATGTGAACATTTTCAATGATGAAAGGTTTAATAGCTCAATGTAAGTATTGCCAAAGTTTGTTTTAGTACATGGGTTCATAATGCAAGTATTATACATTATGTACATTGGAACAATAAATATTTTATATCATGATATTGGTATTGTAATGGGAATTCCAATTCACAACATTGATTTCAAAGGAGCCATGTATGTATTGCATTTTGGGTTTTTGTTCAATGATGAATGTTTATAGAATTATAAATTATCTTTGTGCAAAAATTTGTCCTACTTCCTTCAATGATGGGAAGGGTTCCAAAGTCCCATTCCATTCATGTCCAAAACCCCACCAAGTCCCTTTTTCAAACAAGGACTTGGTGTGGAAGTCCTGGATATGCCATGGAGGGCAAAATAAAGTGACCATTCAATTTGCTTATGTTCCATATGCTTGCATTTCGAAATTATTGGAAGGTGAATGAAAGGATACGAACACCCTTGTGGAATGGAATGTTTACAAAAACTTTCCAAGCCAAATGGATGTCAAGCAACCAACTATCAAAAACCATTTCGGGCATACATGGTAAACATTTATGGCATCAACCTTTTCCATTCCTTTAATTCATATACCAAAGATGTAATCATTTACATTTTGAAAGCTTTTTGGTCTAGGTATTAATGCGGATATGGATCAAAGGACTATCCAGAAAACTCAACCCACATTCGATCTATTAAACGAGGATGCCTAGTGTCATTTTCAATCAAACGTCTATACACATGACCTGATGTGGTTGAGATCACAATTTTTCATAAGGCCCATACATGAATTGATGGGTCATTCGCACATGGTGAACATGACCTAAAATCCATTTCTCATATGTCTTGTTATGTTCCATGCATGTCACAAATATTGAAGGACCACATATGGGCCCAATTAAATTTGTTACATGACCAAACAAATATATGATAAACGTAAAGCAATTTGGTGGGAACGTGTGAATGTGAGTGAAAGCATGACACAAGATGATTTCATTTGGTTTCAAGACATTGCATATTTGGATTGGAAACATAAAAAAAGGAGTTGGCGTTTACACACCAACCTTGCAATTTCAATTCGGTCTTGGGCTCTCCAATATTTGAAAGCTGCGTTTTTTTTCCAAGATGTTGGTGAAATCAACGGGATTCAAGTCCCATTCACCATAGGTATTCAAACACCAATTCAATGTGAGTCTATGCTATCATATGGTCATAATGGTGCCATTTTTATGGATGCCACATTTGGCACAAATAACATGAAATTCCATCTATTCACTTTGATGGGTTTTGATGATCATCGCACAGGTGTCCCTTTAACTTAGATCATTACAAGTAGGCAAACAGTTCAAGATTTGATCGAATGGTTGAAACCATTAAAAAATAAAATGTTATCACACATGCCACATTAGAAACCATCATGTATTCTCATTGATGATGCACCTCAAGAATTGAAGGCATTACACTTAATTCTATACCTAGTACCCATTTTGTATTTATTTCCTTAGATGTTTTTTGATATCTTTCATAAAATTATTAATTATTTCAAATGCATTTTATGTTGTATTAACCCCAACCACTCATGGAGATTTTATTGCATATGTGTCCTTATTAGGGTCGTATGGGGTATGGACAAGGTTCCCATCTACCTTTGTTGTTGGCATGTTCTCAAAGCATGGCACTTACGTGGTATTGAAAAAATCAAAGATGTGGAAGTGTGGGGTGGAATCCTCCAAGACCTTCATGATTTGTTGTACATGTCCATCAATCATGGAGAAACCATTGATGACTTCAAAGAGCGTGGGAGGGTTGCTATGAGATAAAACTTTCATAAACATAGGCATGGTGATGTGTGGACAAATTATTTCTAGATTTATTACCATTAGTTTGGTAAGTGATAATATTTATCATGGTTTAGTATTCAAAATTATTTTGTAATAATGTTATTCATCCTTGTGCATTGTGTTTATGTTTGTAAAATTATGGATGGTGGGTGTTCAAAGAGTGTTTTATTCCAACCAAGACACCCGAATAAACATTGAATCATATCATGGTGCATTGAAACGTTGGCTTGCTCTTGACACAAAAGGCTTTAGAGGGCGTAAGATTGACTGGTTGGTGTGGCCATTAACAATAACCATTACACACCACTACATGCAAACATTAGAAATGAAAAAAAGGGGTTTCATAGAAAACAAGGTTATGGAGGCCATTATTACTTGAAGTGTGGAAAGGCAACCCTTATTCCACTCACCTATGTGTACCAACCAACCCTTGAGAGTGATGGAGCTTGGGGCATACGGAGCCAACACCTTCCCAATGTTATTTACATAGTGAAATTCCCATTCATCGAAATATTTTGTTGCACAAGTGAATGGGCTTTGCGAGGGAACATGTGTAAACACCAAATTATGGTCATACTCACATGCATAGACATTTCTCAAAAGCATATCATTCATTACTGTGGAACATGGTATGGATCACATTATGGAGGGTTGGGTCACATGTTTGCGGACCCACGAGATATTCCAGATGATATGGAGTCCAATGATGATGAAGATGAACATCTTGAAGATGATGATGGAATCATGGAATTTGATGGGCTCATGAACATGGAGCAAAATGATCTCCTTATGGGTGCCATTGTAGGGTCTAATGACACAATAAATTCATCAACCCTAATGGAAAGGGTTCTTGCACAATTGGTCACTACAATGTAAGAGATCACAAATGAATGTAAAGAAAGCAATGTGACACTTTGTGAACACATGAGAGTATTGGCATGTAATATTCATAATATACGCTTCACAAAGGTAAATGTAGTTTCACACCCAGGATTAGTGTTACACCGCGTAGAAGATGGATTGTTTCCAAGTAATAAGCACAAAAAGTGTGAAATGCAAAAACACAGGGATAGTGATAATATTAATGTTAAATGCAACTATTGTAATTAGGCCCCAAAATCCCAATGGTAGAATTAAATATAAGTGCAAATATTGCAATTAGGCCCCAAAATTCCAATTGGTAAAGGTAAGTACGAATGTAGGTATTACATAGAAGCCCCAAAATTCCAATTGGTAGAGGCAAGTACGGGTGTAGGTATTACAACGAAGCCTCAAATTTCTAGTTAGTAAAGGTAAGTACAAGTGTAGGTATTGCAACAAAACCCCAAAATTCTAATAAGTAGAGGTAAATATAAGTCCGGTTATTGTAAGTTGAAATGAAAAATCAACCTTAAATGCAATACCCATGTTTAAAAAAAACCCATTTAGATGGTTTGGATACCTTTAAATGAAGGCCTAGCCCTAAACACAATACCCACATGCAAAATCATTTTGAAATAACCCAACCCTATATGCAATACTTACATTTAAGGTCACTTTGAAATTAGGTATGTGGCATTTAAGCCTCTTTAAATGAAGATCCTACCCTAAATGTAATACCCACATTTTGGGTCACTCCAAAATAATTAGTTAATTTCAAAATAATATGTTAACAAAAGTGTGTATAGAGGTTGGTGTTGTTGATTAGGAGTTCCATGATTCTTACTTTGTTTCATTGAATTTGAAAAGAGGTTATATTATTTGTGGAATAAATAATACAATGACAATTGTGATCAAGCTTATTTTGGTGTAGGAATTTTTCATGGAAAAGTTGAACTTGCAATCTATAACATGGAATAATTATTTTAAATAGTGATTTTAATAACTTATTAAAACAAAAATATAATTAAGTTAATCAATCAAATGTCAAATTAATCGATCTAATTTTTAGATCCAAATTTTTATTATCCAAGTAAATAAAATTAAACCAAATGATTAGTTCATTATTTTACGTAAATAAATGATTATCTAATTCTTGATAATTAATCATTTAAATTATCCAAAATACTGGTCTATTAATTATTTCATTATATGACAAAATTTGTTGATAATTCATTAATTATCAAAAATATTTTACATTAAATTGGGGGGAAATTTCTAGGGTTTAGACATATGTGAAACAATACAAATTCATTTTATATTTTCTTCAAAAATATTGGAAAAATTTGGTTGCAAAGATCACACAAAGGTAAGAAACAAACCTTATGTGAAAACCTAACCTTAAATGTAATACAAAGTTGTCGAAATCAAAAAATAATCTCTCCCATATATTAATCTTATGTTTGGTTGAAATTTTATTTTATATTTTTTTAATATATAGTAAATAATTTCTTGGTTAAAATAATCAGAAGGTGGGTGAGAAATATTTTATATTTTATACATATATAACACAAGTCATTATGTAAAATTTATTTTTTATGATGTATAATATTGGTTTAATATTGGTCCAAATATATTGTTATTTATAACACATTATATATAAATAATGATATTATGGTTATATTAATTTCAATACATATTTATTTAAAATTATATATATATATATATATGTATATATATATATAAACCTATGGTTATGTATATTTCAATTATTTTTAATGCAAATTTAAAATTTCCAAAATATTAATAGCGAGGTATGAAAATGTTCATAAGTTTTTAAAAACCATGCCAAAGTTTGTGTGGATTTAGAAACTTTGTGAGGGCCAAGTTGTTATGTAATGTTTTCGACACCTTCAGAAGCTAAAACATGACTTGACTATCCTAAAAACACAATAGTGTTGATTAAAAAAAACCAAGAATCTATACCCTTAACAAATTACTAGCTTCAACAAAAGTTCATTACCAAGGATGTCAAATTGACTAAAATGTCAACATTGACCAAACTAAACAACCTAGCCTAAACATGAGTAATAGGTTAGTAAGCTACTTGTTAAGTAACCTAATTAATTACCTAACAGGCTACCTATGTAATATAGGCCTTCTAGGTTAATATCTTAGATGGTGTATGTAAGTATTGAAAGTGGTTGAACTTATCAAGTAAGCATACTAGTTATATAGGTAGTTTATTAGCTTAGGCCATGTAAGCCTAATAAACATTTATGACAATTTAATGTCTATTTTTTATTATATTATAACATATTAAATTTGCACTAAAAAAAATTATCAAAAAGAAAGCACATTGTTTCATATAATTGTTATAAGTATATACTATTGGATTATGATTCAAATTTAAAGTTTGGGAAACCTTAAATTAACTAACATTTGTTTTTACAAGTCTAAAGTAAATAAAATAAATCTATAGTGCATTTTAAGGGGATTTTTATATGTAAAATAATACAATATTTTTTTTTTAAAAGTGAAAAAAATAAACTTGGAGATATTAACAAATGGTAAGAGACATACCTTCTTTTGTGTTTTGTTACAAATTTTATTTAGTTATTAATAAAATCAAGGCTAAATGTAATTGGTGAAAGTAAGTATGTGTGTGGATATTGCAAAATTATATGAATCCTTAACCCTAAATGCAATAATTATATTCAAATTCATTTCAAAATAACCCATAGGTGATTAAGGTAAAACTTGTAGTGAAAGGGCAACTTTAAATGTAATACCACATGTAAAGTCGCTTTGAAATACCCAATATGTAGTTTGGGTGGGCCTTTGAATGAAGATTAACGCCTAGATGCAATACATGCATGTAAGTTCATACTAAAATAATCCATAGGTGATTGAAGCAAACCTTATGTGAAGACCCAACCCTAATTATAATACCTGCATGTAACGCCATTTCAAAATAATTAATAAGTGGTTTGGGTACCCAAAATATGTTTTTTATTATACCTAAATTAATTATTATTTTGAATTTAGTTTATGACAAAATGTGAATTTTACAATGAATGTTAAAAACCAGCAACTATTATGGGACCTGATAAGTAGGTATTGCAATGAATGTAAAAACTAGCAACTATTATGGGACCCATATGGGGTATTGCAATGAATGTAAAAAACCAATGACTATTATGGGACCCTATATGCGGGTATTACAATGAATATAAAAAACCGACGACTATTATGGGACCTTATATGTAGGTATTACAATGAATGTAAAAAATCAACGACTATTATGGGACCCTATATGCGGGTATTACAATGAATATAAAAAACCGACGACTATTATGGGACCCATATGTGGATATTACATATTTGAAAATGGCATTATGGAATTTACAATAGAAAATAATGTAGGTATTATATGTTTAAAATGTGTGTATTATTTTAAAAGTTTTTAGGTGATGTGAATATTATTACATTAAATATAAATATTGCACAATGTTCATTTTGATCTTTGTAGACCTTAAACAAATTAATGTTACCTATTCATATGGGCCTATTTAAAGTTTGATTTTTACATCTTAAGTACTGAGAAAATTATGACAAAGAAGACATATATGATTAACCATATACCCATCAAACAAGTGTGATTAGAAAAAAATATTATATTGATAAAAGATGTACAAAAATGGGTGGATAAAAAATTGCTAAAAAACCCAATGAGAAAAGAAGGTTCTCCATAACATATCATAGGACCAAAGTTCAAAAATTGGATAGTCCAAAAAATAAAAGTGCTGAAATGACCTAGCTCATTATATAAAGTGAAAACCTAAATCATATTAGTATTTACATTCCGGTGTTTAACTTGGTAAACAGTTGTTACATTTGCAGCCCTTGTTACATGACAAGTAGTGCAGAAATGGCGACATTACATTTCAACTTGAACTACATTTGCAACAAACTCTTCCTTTGTTGCCTCTTCAACCCTATAAACACCCAAAAACCATCAAATCAAACCTTAACACACCTTGAATGAAACAAAATTATTAAAAAAAATAAAAATTGATTATTATTGTTTCTTATCTTTCATGAATCATTCTAGATTCATGAAAATCCAATACATCTGTTAACTATCCTGTCCGACTTGCTTTACTGGACTCTTGATCCCAATTTTTGACATCCCATGCCATCTTTAATCATCATGCATATACACAACAAATGGATCAAATCATCTCTTGTAAATTTGCATCCTCCTCCATCCTTGATGTTGTATTTCGAAGCACACTTCTCACGCCCCAAGCATTGAAACCTAACACCTATAACAGTTGCTCTGAAGTTAATTTGACCGAAGCTAATTTTGGGAATGGTGAATATTGTTTTACAACAGTTACCAGCTTATCCCACTCTTGTTATGCTTTAGCATAAGCGCGATTAGCAACCTTTCGATCATTCAACCTTTGCACGGCCATGGCATTTCCCAAAATGTGAACATTCATTTTAGCATGGTCTCAATGTCAAGGACCTCTTTTAGAAATTGAAAGCCTCCAAGGTTTGGCTTTTTCTACCATCAAACCATGCATGTCCTTTAAATGATTGGTCAATAACCATTCAACACAATATGTAACAATGCAAGTGCCAACTTTACACTTCCATTTCGACCCAACCTTCGTCCATTTTTTGTCCTTCCGAGCCAATTTAGGTGGACTAAGGCGTGCCAATGGCTAAAAAACCTAGTTGGTTTAAAGTTTCGAACTTAAACCAAAAAATATCAAAAAGTAAATTAATATTTTATAATTAAAAATTCTAACCTTAAAAGCTTACACACAAAGAGTTCAAAAAATAGAATGCAGGTATTACAAAACATAAAATCACATAATCAGATACAACTCTTATAAACTTTAACTATTTTCAAGTATTGTAATAAAAAAATTTTGACAAAACAAATCCTACACCTTCCATCAAATGATGCAAGGTGCCAATATAATTAAACTTAAAAAAACTTGTACAATTTCTTTTATCTACATTTAATTTAATGTACGTAAATTTTAAAACAATCTAACCCATCATTTTTCGATCAAAATCTTCAATCTATATTACAAATTATCATCCTTGTGAACTCTAATTCACATAGATTGTTTGACACATCAATTTTCAATTTTCATTTCTAATGCACCAACATTTTGCTTAGCAATTGGTTGATTTGATATAGTAACATTTTGCTTAGCAATTGGTTGATTTGATGTAGCAACATTTTGCTCAGCAATTGCTTGATCTAATGTAACAACATTTTGTTCAACAATTACTTGATCTGATGTAGTAACATTTTGCCTAACAATTTCCAAATCATTACCACCATTCTTCAAACTCCTTTAGCCATTGCAACCTTCAACATAAAAAAACACCACCATTTCATTGTTAATTGTCAATTTTAATGAACTAAACTAGAAGGACAAAAAAAAACAAAAAAAAAAACAAGTTATTACCATTGTTTTTTTCACAACACCACCACCATGAAAGAAGGTGACAACATTGCTGCCATCACCTTTTTTGTAGCAAAACCACCAAAAAAGGTGCAGGTCACCATTTTTTGCAACAAAGCCATTGAAGAAGGTGATGGAAGTTGTCATCTTCTTCTTCTTTGTTGCAACAGAACCATAGAAAAAGACGATGGCTCATTGCCATTGCCTTCTTTGTTGCAATAAAACCAAAACAGAAGAAAATAAATTCTTTGCTGTAGTAAGACCAAGACAGAAGGCGACAACAACTTTGCTGTCGCCGTCACCTTCTTCGCTATAACAAAATGAAAACAGAAGTTGACGGCAACTTTGCTGCCATCACCTTCTTTGCTCCAACGAAAAAAAAAAGGTGACAAGAACTTTATTGTTGTCACCTTCTTTACTACAGTAAGACCAAAATAGAAGGCGACTACAATTTTAAAAAAACAAGGCGACAGCAGCATTGCTACCATTGCTTTTTTTGTTACAGTAATACCAAAATAGAAGGTGAGGGCAATGTTGCCAACAAAGCTACTATCACCGATACAATGGATGTGATTCATTATCTTCATCTAGACTCAACAATGGGCACAAACTCCCTACAATACCATCACCACCATTAGAGGGTGAAAGCATGATCAAATAGACCCCAAAAATAGTCTTTTCTAATTTGAAAGTAATGATTTCATATTTAAACATGAAAATAGCTCAAGAAGACCTCTTATCATAATGTAAAACTATGGAACCTCAATTAACATCATAAGAATGTAAATTTCATAAGAATTAAAAGCTATTGCATCATAAAAGTGTGTAAATTATGCATTTACCAATTAAAAATTTAAATGTCTTAAACTTACTTCATTTCCAATAACTAAATATAACATTTTTAAATTACATGTTTTCACAAAATCTATGGTATATGATATATTTTAAGGCTACCACTTTTTTTGTTTTGTTTGGACATTGTTTTAATCTATTTTTACCTACTTTTATGAAGTAGGACATTTACTTGCACCTATTTTCATTCACAACAATCTTACTTAACTATTGATTAAATATGTTTTTAACATATTTTTTCATATAAAATCAAGAATCATATTAACTTCAATATTTCTACCCAACCAAATTACATGTTTGATCATTTTATGAGATATTTTAAGGTATTTGTAATTCAACCAAGAAAAGTACACTAATTGGTCTACTTGATTGTGTTTTCACCCCAACACTATTTCGATCAGTTGTCCCTGCATGATTTTAAATCCAACCAGCTTCTGTCACACATGCAATAGGAATAGTTACAATCCAACCTACGAGTTGTGTTTGTTGAATAATAGTAATATGGCTCCCTTGTCATCCTCGACTTGCCTGAACTACAACCAACAGTAACAACTAATATGGTGACGATTCTTCAATAGCAACCATCACCATGGTGACAACAGTGTCATCATTATCGATCAGTGGTGTTTAGTCTCCTCCTACTACTAGAATATCTTGCAACCTTTTTTGTTTCAATGCCTTTTAGCACAAAATATATTATTCAATTCTCTAATTGGGACTTTGTTTTAAATTAACAACTTCATCATGAAAAAATCTGTATGATTATTTTTTGAAAAAAATATGCCCATTTTTCGCTATGAACTTTTGAAATTGAAAATTTGGGAATGGTCATCTGGGTGGAATGTTTTTAAAATATGATTTTGAAATAGATTTTTATTCCAAATGATTTAAAGTGACTATGTATGTTATATATTATGACTTTATAAAATCATATTTCAAAACTCTACCCGAAAATATTTAACCATCTCATAGTATTGGACTTTTTTGTGATCAAAATTAGCCCCAATTTTCATAAATCCATAGTAGTTTTGATTTGTATTAGTTTTGACATTTTTCAATAAAGCCCATGCTTTTGAAATGTCTACTTGGGCATTCACTCAAAGTGACTTTATTAGGCTTCCTTCATGGATTTTCAAAGGCCATCCACCTAGAAGGTGACGTCATCACCTAGAGATGTGATGACATCACACCTTATATCATGTTAGGGTTTGAAATGGTTTTCGGAGGGAAGATGTGCCTCAATTGTCCACACTTGTAGAGTTGTGTTTATTTCAAGGAGCTTTAACAAGATAGATGACCCATTTGGAAGGAAGATTGGCATTGGTTGTAAGAGATTACAACATCGCATTTGTTTCGAAAAACTTTGCAAAGGAAGACAACTCACAATGGTGGGAGCTTGCAAACCTACATTTCTTTCAAGTTTTTTTTTAGTAGATGGTTGCAATAACTTTGTTGAAATCTGCCATTGTCTTGCTCCATATGGTCTTTTTCAGTCCATGATCTTAGATTATTTAGGCCTTTGTCATTCTTCTTTGGATTTTAAATTTGTTCATGTTTTTGGGGTTTATTTAATATCCTTGTGTAATGATAAATGTCCATTTTCTATCTTTAAAAACTATCAATAGATCACTTCATTATGATATATAAAAATTAAAAAAAACCTTAAAGCCTTTGGGATCATGTTCATCATGTTTTTTCTATCTGCAATAGGTGTTTGAAGTTCATCAAATATCCTTCCAAACTTGTGATGTCACTTAAAGAAAGCACATTTGCAAGTTGATGGAAAATATGGTTATGCCATCTTGTTCACTTGAGCCCCTGTCCTTTCAACATGCTTGTCCTTGTTATTTCATGTGGTGGCCATGGGTAATAACAGAAATAAGCAAAGTTGTTTGGGAGTGTTCAGGGTTGGTCCATCAAATAGGGCAAAGGTTATAAAACATTAAAGGGTGTTTCACGTTTGATGAAAAACAACAATAGAATTGAATATGATTATTGAAAATGTTGAAGAATGTGTACTAGATTGTGACATCAAAAAGGTGACTTGAGCTGTAGTTCAAGATATTGCTTCAAACTTGGCACCCTTTTCTAGTGTTGCTACAAAGGAGGCAATGACTCAAGGGGTTTGCACTAACTTAGTTGTGAAGTATGTTGTTCCAAACATTATTAGATTTTCCAAAGATATCATTGCAGAAGGAAAGTTCCTATTTGGTTTGGTTCAATCTTTGTTAAAGGTCAAGTTACCAAACACTACACATAGCAAAATTAGCTACAAAGCATGCCTTCTTAATAGCCCTTGTCAGTTTGAATTTAAACACCTCTATTCGACAAAAAGCTCAGATGTTGAAAGTGCATCCAAGAAATGTGGCCATGGCTCTTTACTGTTGGCAATTCATGAGTAATTCAAATGGGTTTCTTTGATCATTGTCCATACGAAAGAGAAGATAAGATATGTTGGTTCCTAAAACTAAGGCAACAATTTTATTTTGGTGGGTTTTAGAAACACATATGAGTCCAAACAAAAAGAGGTGCTGAGGAAAAGATTAGCACCAAAAGTGTATGAAGAGACACCAACACAATATCCCATGGAAACACAAATTTGTTTCATCACTTCAGTTTTATATTTGATGTTTTATTTTATTTATAGTTGATTGATCATGTGTTGTTCTAGATTATAAATGAACTTAAAATGTAAAATCATATCAAACATTAAATTTTCAATTTTTTCATTATTTATGTTGCATTAAATTTCAGTGAGAATCTCATTAAAAATTATGGATGAATTTCAAGAAAAAAATAAACTCATTGTGAACTAGTAAATACAAAATCTTTAATTCTATATTTTGGTCTAAAAATTTAAACTAAAATACAATAAAACTAATACTAAAAAAATATGATCATTTTGATTTATTTAGAACTAGTTTCAAAATTAAAATCCAATAATGAAAATGTGATAAAAAACATCAAACAAACAAATTATGGCTATGAAAACAAAGCTTTCTAAAAATCAAAGTATATTTCTTTCAAACTCCCTTAAAACTCCATTTCTACCAAGATACAATGGTCCCCACTTCTTGTTCTCCCATGGTATTCCTCAACAAAAAAAAAATAGTCTTAAGTTCTAATCAAATTTAAATGGTGATAAAAACTATGTAATCTAACTAGTAATTCCTAATATAATAACTAGGTAAATATAAATATACTAACTAATAATTACCACAAGTAACTACTCCCTCAACATTACCCCACCCATAATTTGAATTACATCCCAAAATCCTGGATAAAAAATATGTTTAAAAAGTTAAATGTTTTGTTATTTTTGATCATGTGATTCAAAAATCTGATCCATCTATACAACAATTTGCTTTGTTTGTCCTAGAATCTGCTCTGCTTGTACTTCAAATTAAAGCATTGTCTGATTCTTTGTTATATACAGAATCTGTTGTTGTTCTTTTGATGCCTTTATTGACAATTGTATAGTTGTTTATTGATAGGTTGCTCTCTGCTTTTGTGACTACAACTATGTTGACACTTGTAGCTGCTACTATAACTGCAAGTCTAATGTGATTTGATTTTGACCTTGCTATTGCAACTTTAATACAACTTGTAACTATTGATTTGATTTCCAATTTGATGTAATCTGAGTCCTATCCTGTTGCTATAGCTTTGACACAAGCTTAATATGACCTTGTTTATCCTCCTGAATTATATGTTCCTTAGGTTGTATCTACTCCCCTATTTCTATGGTTGTAGATGCATATTCCTAAAAACTGATTTCTTGCAAAACAAATTATTCTTGTTCTATAGTCTATTCAACAACCTCCCCCTCAGGGCTATCCTTTCCTCCTATGAGGTTTCTTGGCTCCTTTGCTACTCTTGTACTTGATGGTTTTGCCCCATCTGTATCCCCTTTTTCTTCTTCTTCTTCATTTGAAGTCTTTGGTTTTGGAAACATAACTAAAGGCTCATACTCATATAATGGCATAACTTTTTCCATCTAAGAAATCCTATGTGTATACAGCCTTTCATTCCTCTCATACTTTCTGCAAACCTTCGCAATATCCTTTTGGACAATGTCTTAAACTGCATCCCACCATAAGTCTACATCTTTTTCCTCCATTGATAGTGCTTTGAACTTTACCTAGAGCAAAGTATTTTGCTTTCATAATTCATTATTTTCTCCAAAGACAATATCATAATTAAAGGGTTTTTTATTTTGAGTCTCCTCCAGAAGTTTGTTTAACTTTTCATTAAAGGCCATCTATTTCTTCAAATTTCTATCCATCTGTGCATGCCTCTAGTCAACTTGGTTTTGTATCTCATTCTTAGCTTGATATGCATTGGCATTGTCCACTCTGAGCTCCTCCACCTCTTTCTATTGCTTCAAGAAAGTTTCCTCCATGTTCTTGTAGTTTCTCTAAAGTTTGCTATGTTTTATACTCATAGTAGCCTTCTCTTCTTTTAAACCCCAGTAATTAGCATATGTCTCCTTTAAAGTTGCCTGCAAGGAATCCCTTTCTATTTTGATGTTCTCCAAATCCTTACTTTGCTTCTCCATGTTATTGATCTTCTCTTGAACACACAACACAAAAAAAAACCTTCTTGAGCTTCTTTGTTGAGCTTGAATGCTTGAGAAAAAAAGTCTTTCAAGCTTGAGTTTGCTCGCTTGACAAAAATCCAAAGAAGTGGGAATGAAGCGAAATGAAAACCAAGACTCCAAAATCAACGGATGGCCTAACCTAACCCTAAATTAAAAACCAGACTGAATTTTTAGAAAAAATCCGGCCCAGTTCCAGTTTTCTTCCCACTTGGAATTGACCCCTAGGTCGGGTTCTGGTTCTAGGTCAAACCGTCCCTCCGACTCCCTCCTGGTTCCATATTCGACCCCATGCCTTGCCAGTTACACTGGTTCCAAAACCCAGATCCAGTTCCGGTTCTAGGTCAAACCGACCCTCCGATTCCCTCCTGGCTCCATACTCAACCCCGTGCCTTGCCGGTTCCACTGGTTCCAAAACCCGGATCTGGTTAGGTTATTTGGAGCCAACACCAGAACCGCTAGTTCCTACCCGCCCAAGCGGGTACCTGGCCAACACTGGTAATCACCCACTTCAAATTGGTTTCCAAAAATCAGTTTAGAGAATGCAGGGCCACTAGAGAACACCATGGCGTTGCAAGTATGCATGCAGCCCTAATAGAATGCAAGTATAGCTTCTCAAACACAGTCCGGAGGACGAGATATGAAACTTTGTAGGTGCGAAAGTGGATTGTAGGCTGCAAGCTGTGCTTGTGTTCAGCAACTGATGAGGGAACGAGAGTAGTAAGCGAGGAAAGGGTTGAGAGAGTGAGAGTTTGGAAATGATGGACGAATGGGAAAGGAGTGATTATATAAACAGCAAACGCCTCAAGACAAATTGGACAAACTGAAACCAAGCTAGGGAAAAAGCGAAATGCAGTAACCTATACCCAGCCAAAGAGGCGTACCTCATGTGCATGGCCTGAGTACTATTGGAACTTTTACCATAGGGTAAGGACTGTGACAGGGGCCTTTGTGGGAATGAGGGCCCCAGTTTTTGGGCAGGGTATCTGGAAGTCCTATAAGGCAAAGGCATTCTTCCATTGTGTAATTTAAGGCCAATTCATGAACAGTTCAAATGCCTTTGGATGGAGAATACTACATGAAGAGTCAATCATGGACTCCTAGTGTGGCCTATCCTGTTGGCCCAAGTGTGAACATAATTGCTTCAAGTGTCAACATCCCTGATGATAGAGCCCAATCATCAAGAAAATATTTTAAATTTTAAATTAATTTCTTGTGATAAAAATGATTCAAAATTGGACATCTCTTTCACCGTAGGTTTAGAAAATTATGGAATCACCTGCAAGAAATCCCACTTGTCAAGGACTTTTTAGTAGCATGACAACTTTGCCCCAATTTCTCTAAAAAATTTAGTTTTGATTTTATTAAAATTTTAATGACAAAATTATTTAATATTCACCAACTCTTGCACCACATTATCAAACCATGGCGGTGCACCTTTACTCATCTAGAGCTTTCCAACAGTAACAAGAGCAATGGTAGGGGCACAAGGGTGTAGGAGATCTCAACATGAAAAACAAAACAAACAAGAACAAGCAAACAACCTTCAGCAAGACCTGAATGGAACAAGCCTAGTAAAGCCCCCTTCAATGTAGGACCATGTGAAGTCCAGTAGGGCCAACATGCCATTCTGTCACATGGTAATATGGGGTTCTATTAAGCACACGACAAGCATGTAATGCATATTACATGCTACAAATACAATTGAAAAACATTAGGTCAATGTTTTATGTTTGGTCACATGTGTGAGGCCACAAGTGGTACCCTTGTGAATATTAAGAAAGGCCTCATGAAATTGCTTTTTTGGGGACCAACTTGTGTTTGTCCTATTTTGCTTTCCTGAACTTGTGAAAGTAGGAGGTCAAAATTATGTACATGAGAAACACCCTAGGTGAAAAAGGGGCATGACTACCATCAAAACTACTACATGGTGGACAAGTGGAAATCAATCAATGTGTGTATCTAGAACATCAGAAGTGATCACAAATTCTGTTAGTTCATGAAGACCAAATATTGTCAAAATTGATGAACATTCCAGATTTTGTCAAAATTCATGAGGACTCCAAATATTGTCAAAGTTCATGACCACTCTAGATTCTATCAAAGTTCATGGAAACCCAAGAAATTCTTGTCAAAGTTTATGAATACTCCATATTCATTTTTATGTTTAGAATTTTGGATTTTGAACACCTTCACTTCTGAAAGGGAATAATATGTACTCAAATCCTAGTACTTATCATAATTTGAAGATGTAATCCACAAAATCTAAAGAGTATGTGAATTCAACAAAATGTATTTGTACCAATTGAACCTGCTATTAGGTTTAATGTGAACAATTCTTCAACAGAAAACTTATGTAAAATTGAAGTAAATAGGACATGCTATTGAAGGAAGTCTTTAAGATTATGTAAGATTTGTTTGCTAGATCATGCAACACAATTATAAACGGTGTCCAATTAAAAACCTAGCTAATTTGTGCAAGATTTTGAAAATATGTTTTTTGCAAAAAAATACATGTGTTTCCAGTAGATACTATGTCAGTCGTGTGTCATAAACATGGTAGTCAATTTTTGACCACCTCTTTACAATTCAAACTCATCTTGGTTTTTGAAGACCACCAAGACAAGATTGTTACCTTGGTTGCTAGAAAGATTGGATCATTCCCTTTATTACGCAAGGATAAAGTCGAAAGAAATTCCTTATATGAGTTCATGAGCTCTCGACGTTTGATATCCATTGACACATTCACGTGGTGCACCTTTAAAAAATGAGGATTCTACCTTAAAAAAGAAACTTTTGAATTTGAACTTACAATGGCTGTTAGAATGGCATGCTTGGTTGCCAACTTTGTTGCAAAGCAAGAATGTTTGACCTCATTTAAATACTAAACTAGACTTAATACAACATCTTGTTCAATAAGAGCTTGCTTTGAAAATTTGAAAAAGTTAGGGGTATTGGAAACAACAAAAAGGTTTGACAACACTCTTTGCATCACTACTTGTTTAACAAGGGACCCAAGGAACAAAGAGAGTTGAGAAAATATTGTTGCACATATGGATTGTGCTACCCTTCTGACCTATTTATTTGACGTAGACACTAGAATATTGTTAATAACAGGTGTTTGTAGCAACAATGAATCTTGAGATTATATAACTACCCTTTGTTCTACTTTTTTTTGAGCACAACAAAGACATTGTCGCTCTATAGCCCTAGCCCTAGCTTCTACAGCCCTTGCCCTTGCTGATGAACCATTTTTGATGATCCCAGAACATCTTTCTTAGTTTTGGCGATTAACCATCATGAAAAACATTGTTCAAACTTCATCAAAAGAAAATAGACAAGAAGATTCAAGAAGCTCAAGGATAATGAATCTGCACAAGAGCATGATGTGATGAAGTTTTACACAAAAGCATGATATGGGAAAATAATGGAAGAGTTCAAAACACTAAACTAGTGCAATGCGACACAACAACGTGTGTGAGCAACATTAAACCTTAAACAAACCCAAAAACCTATTTCCCGCACATGACTATTCTAGCTTCCCTAGTTTCCTTGAACCCTATTTTGAAGGTTCTAGGTGATTTAGGGGTGATGTCATCTAATTAGGTCACTAGAACTTGGAGGTCAAAAAAATAAGTCCATTTTAGGTGCTTTAAGTAAGGGCCCAAGTAGATCTATCCCTAATAGTAAGTTAGGAACTTGTTTGAATCCAATCCCCCAAGAAATGAGACTTCTAAGGACTTTTGAAAATAAGGTCCATATAATGTCTTTCAAAAGTCACTAAATCAAAATTCCTTAAGGATTTTGTAATTTCTTTTTTGATCTAGGTTTTTTTTTCTTTAATGCACAATATACTAAGTCCCAATAAGAAGTTTGGAATAAAAATGATAAAGGATAATCCACTTAAATAACAATACAAACATGAAACCAATCCATTTTTTTGACTTTGGAAATCCACTAATTTTTTTTGGTGCACATTTATTGTAATATATTGACTTGTATGTCTACTTATTCAAGTTGACAACCTTAATCAAAATGTTAATTTGCATACCAATCATTTTTTCATTTCATTATAGGTATGTCAATACATTACAGCTTGGAAAAAACTATAGTGACACACAAAGCGGTCCACCTTACCTTGCATCTACCCTAAACCAAGAACTTTAGTGCTAAAATACACATTTTACATCTTAAATCTAGCACCCAAAGTGAAGAGTGGTGTAAGTAAATGGTGAGAAAAAAACTTTACCTAATTACACAATGACTGAACAATGTTAGACCAAGGATTCTAATGCTAAAACACACATGCTACATGTTAAGTCTAGCACCCAAAGTGAAGAGTGGTGTAAGTAAGTGGTGAGAAAAGGATCTACCTAATTACACAATGATTTAACAATGCTAAACCAAGGACTCTAGTGCTAAAATACACATTCTATATGTTAAGTTTAGCACCCAAAGTGAAGAGTGGTGTGAGTAAGTGGTGAAGAAAGGACTTTTACTAATTACACAATGACTTCACAATACTAAACCAAGGACTTGAGTACTAAGCTACATTCTATATGTTAAGTCCAGCATTCAAAGTGCATAGTGGTGTAAGTAAGTAGTGAGAAAATGACTTTACCCAAATGCACTTAATGACTTGAACAATGTTAAACCAAGGACTTTAATGTTAAATTAGAGAATTATAAAAGTGCTAAGTCTAGAATTTAGAGTCTTGAATCATGTATGCAAGTGGTGAGAACTAAACTTCAACTTATGGAAGAGGATTTTAAGTATTAAATACTAGAGGCCAAGGCCTTTAAGTACTAAGTAAAAGTTATATGAATGGTAAGATAGGGACTCATGATACAATTTGGAAAGCATAATGCCACAAACTTTTAACATTAGAAAAAGTTCACCAAACTTGCATGATTTAACATGATTTTCATTTCAAATCTATGTATGACTTGCAAATCATTGAGATCAAAGACAAGTTTGATATGGACTAAACTTCACCTATCCAATGTTTGGTTTTTGTATCCTTGCCTCCCCAAGATAATTGGTCATGTTTACATTCCATGACAAACTCACTGCCTCCTTAACAACATTGCTTGAATTTGATTATGACCCAAACCAAGCTTTTGCACTTTCAAGCAATCAACAAAGTTATTATGTAAGCAAATCAATTAAAGCAAGTTTAACAATTGGTTCAACATTCATACCCAACAACACTTTATTTACATGTCAATATTTCTCGAAGCTACATTATAAAAATAAAAAAGAATTTATGTTAGTTAATGAATCCAAAATTCAAATTTTGCTACCTAGCATGGGCACTTACTTTTAGTTCTTGAATTCACAATGATGTGCTACCAACTTTTGTTTTGGATTCACTGATAGAGCCATTTGAGGTGTTGTAGCTTTCTAGTCTATGTTTTTCCAATTTTTGTTCTTTGTGTAACTCCTCCAATCTTTGTTCTCAAAATTGAAGTTCAAGAAGATGGAACTTATAATGGGCCCAATCTTGACTACCATCTACCAAGTCCTTCCATGATTTGTTAATGATACACAATGTAAAACATAGTAACATTTGATTTGGCCATGAGGGAATTGCACATACTTTGGGCCAAATGTGGTGCAAAATAATATTAATTAGTAGATTTGGTGAAAATTCACCCATTACAAACTCATGGCCTTCCACCATTGATGCAAAGTTAAAAACAAAAGATGCACCTTAAATGTATCAAATCCAAACCTAAAAACACCATGTAAAGCAATTAATTTAAATTAACATTATCACAATTCAAAGTTCTTAGTAAGTCTAATAAAAACATGCAATGCAAACCAACATGAATTACTAGATTATTGAAGTTATACACACTTCAACCCTACTTTTGAACAAGGTTTAGCTCATCCTCATGACTGCACCAATTGATGCAAGTGAGTATAGATTGGACTTTAGCGAAATCCTCCTAGATAATCTACTATCCTCCAACCTACATTAAACAACAAGAAAACACTTGCTTGAAAAAAAATTGAATAATATACAAAGGACTTTTGGGCCAAGCCATGAATTTGACAACTTCTTCATATAAAATTGAATGGAATGTTCTTTGATAATTTTTCACAAATTACACTTTTACTCTAAGTTGGAAAATTTAAACATACATGTTGTTTCTCCCCATTCTAATGGCCTTTTGAGTTGCCATACAACAATCAGGTTTGAAAATTTAGCTCTTTGAGCGATCTAGGTTATCAAAATGACATATCAATGACACTACATGATGTATTCAACATTAGATCCCCTTTAGGTTTTACTTCCATGGCATCTAAATGGACATGATCAAATAACTTAAAGTTGTAGCAACATCGAAGTTAGTTGTGAGACAGCTCTATGGTGCCTTTGCCACCAAAAGAAATATTTTTGAATTCGGCAACCGTAGTCCATGCAATGTTTTGGCTACATAGCAGGTAGCCATAGATCGGTCTCACATTCATTGTGCAAAAGCCATAGACTGATCTACGGGTTAGATCCACTATGAAAAAACCTTCGATTTTTGTAACCTAGTCCAACAACCTTTTAAACACCTCTATTACATCAAGCACAACCAAAAATAAATGCAAGGAAAAACATGTTCATAAGCTTATAAAAGTTCTGGTTTTAAAGCACTAGTTTTAGATGCATTTGCTTGATCATGCAACAGCTAGGTTTGTTATAATAGATTGTGATCATTGTTGAACAAAGATGGTGTATGGAACAAGCTTGATGTTGGACTAGTTGCTCCAAGTAGGGATCGATGGTTGTTGCAATGTTGTTCATCGGCTTGTTCATTCTTTCTTTGTTGCATAACTTTGTTCACTAGCTTGTTCCTTGTTGGATGCTAGCCACTAGCTTGTTCCTTATTGGTTGTTGGTCACACAAGATAGTTCCTTATTAACAACTGGTCACACATGAAGATAGTTCCTTGGTGGCTTTTGGTCACACATGAAGATAGTGTTGTTGATGATGGAAACAAATATCACGATTGAACCAAACTTGCAAAAATGCCAAGACCACACAAACATACAAACATAACAAAACATCCATGACACACTTTGATTATATGTTTTAAGTTATACAAACATTGAAAAGTTAACATTGAAACATAAAACTCTTCTAATCTAAGTTTTAAAGCTTAAATGCACACTTGGTTGTGATAAACATCAAAATGCCAACGTGAAGGAAAATAAATTATTTAGTCCATACAAACATTTTTGCACACATTTGATTACACACAATCATGTTGATTAGCAAGTTTCGATGTACATTTTGGCAAGTTCTATAATGCACACGGTCACCCTGACAAGCTCTAGTGCACATGATCGGTATGGCAAGCTCTAATGCACACTTAGTTGTTTTCGCAAGCTCTAAGGCACACAATCATTCTATCAAATTTTGATGCAAAGGCATAATGTCAATTCAATACTTGCCATAGTCACTTGTGCAAGCTTTGCATTCGATCACTTGTGATAAACAACAATGCGGGGGGGAGGGGGGTTTACCTCTAGGTACTTCAAACCATTGGATTTCAAGTTACAATGCAATGCCAAATTTTAGGTTTTTGAATTTTGGATGAAAAGATGATATAAATTGGTCACATAATCATTATTTTCTTGGATGATAATTGTTCAATTCCTTGTAAGATATTCAAATAGAACCTAAATGGATTTGACTAATCACTACATGAAGCTTAGATGGAATTTTTGTATGGAATATTTTGCAAGTTAAACTTACCTAGGCTATGCATTCTCCAAATGCCTCAAATTAGTTGACATATTATTTACTCATTGAAATATTTTTCCAAAAGAGCACATTCTTTTATGATGCATTTAAAAAATAGTAATTTTTTTTTGAAATTTTGTTTGAAATTTTATAATTAAGTTTTCAATATTGCAAGTTACAACTCTACTTCATACACCATATGCATTAAACCTCATTTACATGTGACAAAGGACTTTTGAGCTTGAAACACATTTTGAATTTCTAGAAATTTTTATTTATATATTTAATGGATATTGAATCCTTTTTTATTATAGTTGGTAGTCTAATATCACCTCAAAAAATTTCAAGATGAACAAGTTTATAGTTTTTAATTTAAGGGGCAATGTGAAAATTGACTATTATCTGACAAAGCAAGTGGTCAACTTCAAGAGTCTTAAACACATAGAAAAACTTAAAATTAGAATAAACTACTTTTCAATTTGAAAATTTCAACATTCATATTATTCATTTAACACAACTTTTAATAATTGTTATGATTTTTTAATGGCACCACATATATGTCTTTGTTTTAATTTGCAATTTTCATGAATGTTTGACATGGTTTTTGGCTCCTTTGATTGTGATCACACCCCTTTATGAGTTCTTAAACATGTAAGCATTCGCACCTATGAGACTTGGAGAAAATGGGTTGGATGCGTTTCATCCAACTTCACATCAATGCATCATCTTATAACATCTTTTGCAATAGGGGAAACAATGGTTTCTATTGTCCACCAGTGCACCATTAGATCTTTCACAAATTGAGGTAAAGAGTCTCAATGTTTTGCTCATCTAGAAGTAATCCAAAATGTATCCTTTTCTATATCTAATTGAATCCACCTATCCATCGCCTTCTGTATATTATGCCTATCTACACCCAACACCTTTGCAAAACCCCTCTAGTTGTTTATTGATTGACTTGATGCCAACATACAAACAATATCCTTGGTAGCCACAATTGTGCCTTTTGCTGATTAATTAGATGATATGTGATCCTAGATTTCAAATTGGACACCACTTCTTCATGTGTCTTCAAATGTTGTAAATTGGTTATGTAATCAAGAAGCATGTTTTGCATTAAATGGATGAGCAAATAATTTTTCAATGATAATTTGTTGGACATTGAGTTCCAATTGTTTCATCTTATCAAAAGCAAACATGGCTATTTTCCTAGATACCTCTACTACATGACTTTTTGCATATGGTTTTTGTAAGTGATCAAAAATTTCAACTTAACTACATTCTCTATAGGAATAACCTCATATGCACAATGTGCTTGTTTTTCTGCGATGCCTATAGCTTTTTGCATCCTACATTGCTTCACACATTTGCATCTGTTTGCCCTCCTCTTCAACTCATACCAAGAATGGTACTTGACTTTAATGTCCTTCGACTCACCCTCCTTTTGGCCATCAATGCTTTTTGCATTCAAGTTTGGGTTTTTTTGGCTCAAGCTGCTAATGATTAATTTGGGTGGCCTTTTACAAAAATCCAAAACTCTTGAACATTAGAAACTAAAATCGATGCAGCTTGAGTGCAACATCACTGAGAGTCCCTAAAGTGCTAATAGGTTCAAAAAAAATCATTTTAAAGGATGGAGTTCATACCTTGCTAGTTATCTGTGTATGCAATTGGACTTTTGTGGAGTAATCCTATCTACTGACAAGTGGTTCAAGTGATGCCTTAGAGCATTCGACACCAGGCGATGTGTAAAAGTGGCATATTGTATAGGTAGCTGACATCTTTTTAGACTTTGGTGAAACACAAAACGGAACACATTGCAAGTCAAGAAATTGCTTTACAATTATTTCATGATAATCTAGTAAGGTTTTTGATCACCTTCTACTATGATTTTGAAACATACAATCTTGAAGTTTGATGAAATTTTTTCTAAAAGGCTTTGAGGAGGGGTGTAAATATCTCATTATTAGAATCATCCTTTGCGTCTTCCAGTGAAGCTATAATGCGCTTCACTGTGGCCCAAACAATAATAGCAATTCTATTGACCTCCCTACCTGTAAACCTTTGTCTTCTCAAATCTTCCATAATTAGGGTATTCTTCAACACCATTTTGCCTCCCATTCATTACTACCAAAGATGTTTGAAAATCTTTTCTACAATTGTAGCTCATCAATGAATCAACTCACAACTTTGTTTCTTTCATTATGAAACATTCTAGGGTTTAGTGCATGTTTTAGGCTTCACTAGTTCTACCCCTATGCATCCTCCTTATTCATCCTTTTCTACCAACCTTTCTCATCCATACTTTAAATCCTTTTTCATCATAATATATCAAAATTTGGCCATATTATTCACTGGAACATGAATTTTAAACCACATAGTTTAATTCAGATAAATATGAATACTCATCAACTATATGAGAAAATTATTGAAGACCCATAAAACTTAATTTTTTGAATAAAAATATTACTGAAATGCATAGATTCAACAAAATGTCCATTAAAAATCATAAAAATTAAAAGGATAATTCCAAACCATATATAATATAATAGTGCATGGATTTGCATATAAATATATATATTTCAAAAAAAAATGGCTCAATTTTTAAAACATTTTACACATAATTCAAAATAATCATGAATGGTTATAATGCCAAATTAGTCCTTTTCAACCTTCACACCTTAATGAAAATTATTCAAATTTTTATATGTCATCCAAGAATTTATGTACATAATAACATGATAGTTATGTGAGTAATTCTAAATTTGAACTCCAAGTGAAAATCAATTTGCATGTTTTTCAATAGTGGTTACACTTGTAGTGGCTCATTATATTGCAAAGTTTACCCATTTATATGATATATTTATACAATAAGTATTGAAAAATGATAAACCTGAATAAAAGGTGGGCTTGTTAAATGGAAAATATCTTACTTAATATTTTGAAAACAAAAAAATCAAGAAAATAATAAATAAATTCTCAAGCACACACTATTAAATAGAATATATCAAAAATAGATTTAATTTTTTGATACTCAGTTCAAGGTCTTGGAAATGAGAGGGTATAACCATATTAAAGTCAGAACACTCCTTTTTGAAAATCTCCAATTATTACTATAACTTCTTGCTTTTTAAATTTTTACATTAATTTATTTGTCCCGAGTATTTATCAAAGTATTGTTTTGTTTATATGAAACATATATTTTGTTGAGAGTGGTGCTTTGATGTAAAGCTAGAAAAGTGTGATGATAAGTAGAGGGATTCATGGTTGAAAATGCATTTTTAAAAATTATTTGTGAAACATTAATTTCTCCCAAGAAACATACATAAGAGTTATTCATATTTTTCAATTGATTAGCATTTAAGCTTTTAATGGCTATATTTTGCTTTGGTATGAAACTAGTTGCTTTTCAAAAGAAATGCCCTTAAGCCTATGGCTCTTTTACTCTTGTCAAATTTTGTAGTAAATAACAGCTTATTGGGCAATCCAATAAATTGAACAAAGCTAGGTGTATTCATAAGTTTTTAGGCTTATTTTATTTGTTTCTATGGCAAGATTTTATTTCAGAAGCACTATATGAATAAATAAATAATATCAAATATGATTTCCACCATACTAAAATGAATTAAAAAAAACATAATCTAATAACTTATGAACCTTCTATTAGGTAATAAATTGAGATAAAATTAGAAAAGAGTTTTGATAATTTTCATACATTTTGACAATCTTCTACAAGGTTTATAGAGAGTTACGACCGAATTTGCCTTATAATATGATTGCCAAATTTTCAAACAATCTACCCAACTTGTAAGCAAATATGGACAAATATCTATAAAATATTTCACAAACCTAGTAAATCTTCACAAAAGTGACGAATAATTTAGATTTTAAATTAGTCAATCTTTAGGTTAGTGAGGGACCCTAATATCATTAGAAGAAAACTATTGTTTATAATCAATTTTTGCACTTCAAATATGTTGTTTGTAATTAAAAAAGAATTACAAACCACATTTTTGAATTGCTAATGGCACTTCTTATTTATAAAAATTGGTTGCAAACCATAGTTTTTCCATTAGTCTATACATTACAAAAATATTGGTAGTGTTTTACATTCACCAAAGCCCTTGTTTATGTTTAACTTTGCATTGTGCATGCTATTATTTTGGTCAAGCTTGCAAACAAGTCTTTACCGATGTTGGTTAGTGATAATATTTTAGATTGGTCCAAAGCATATGAATAGAGCATATTAACTAAATGATATGTATTTGAATATTTAAAAAAATCCCTTGTAAAGACAATTATCCATCCATAAAAAAAATTTGTTCATTGTTGATTATGTATTTGTTGGTTTTCAAATTCATGGTAATCTCCAAATATGTGTACAAGTTATTTGTAACAAATTTTACATGTTAGTTGTGTAAAGAAAAATATATTCAAACATTTGAAATCAAGTAGTTTAATATGGAGGAATTGAATCCCATTTCTTTGAAAAACTTTGCAAGAACTTTGCCCATTGCAATACAAGTTGCTTGGAGAAAAACTAACACCCACATAAATACAAAACCAATCCCAACACCCCAACCCCACACATAAGACCCAAGAAGAAATCAATAGCTCCTAATAACTTGATTAACAATTTTTATTATTTATTAATTGGTCCATAAATAATCAACCCTATAACAACAAACTTGAAAATTAAAAAATTAGGGTCAAGGATAGATGGAAAATAAAATAGTAAGAACTAAAAACTAAGGTTTAAGGTTTAAATGAATAAACTAATCCCTGTCAACTTATAGTTCTTCAAAGTATTTAACTTTTTTTTATCAATTGATAATTTTCTTTAGTTAAAAAAAATTCAGCCTTCATATAATCCTTTAGATCTACATTTGGTGTACAGTTCAAGTGTAGGTCATTAAATAATTTTACCACTATGATAATTAATATAATCCAAATAAATTTCCAATTGTAAGTAGAAGCACCTCAAAGTTGTCAAATCACCAACCAAGCAAAGGCTTTTTCTTGTCTCCACTTGAAATTTGGGAATCCCAAAAATTTGTTTGGTAAGTAAGCTTACATTTGAAAACTAATTCTCATGAGTTTGCCACCAAGCTAGTGGATTGGCACACATAAATAGATGGATAAATAACCTCCAAAACAAAGATAATTCAATAATAACCCATGCCCATGAAGATTTTTCTATGGATGCCCCAATACCAAACATGTTAGTTTTTTCATCTTCAAAAGCAAATCCATCAATTGGAGCAATTGCTCGAGCTTGGACAGTAGGGTCTAACTATTCAACAAATTCCATAAGAAACAGATGATTTCTTTCGCATCATATTCAATTACAAGGTGGATTATATTTTTATGCCCCACATAGTTCTCAAGAACCTGCAAGGATTTGAAATGAGGATCGAGTTCATAAAAAAGAGAAGAAAAAAAGAGGCATTTTGAAATGGAGTAGGGATTTCATTTTTCAAATCACCCTCAAAAGGAGGAGAGGAAATATTACTCTTGATAACTTGCCTTCTAGATATACTATCATTTGGAATGGTCAATTTTGATGGGGGAGTGTTGAAATCAATTAATTTTAGGCTATGCCACCATTTCCATACTTGAATTAAAGTTTTAAAAGTTGTACACATGGGGTTCTCAAATATTTGAACTCTAGTTTTTTATATGTGTCTCTTGTCTATTACTTTTTTTCCTCATTATAATTGCTCCATAAGATATCTTGAGATTACCATTCAAGAGTAGAGCTATAATCTTAAATTTAAATTGAATTTTGTCTTCATTGTTTTTCAATCATCAAGATTCCTTTCTCCTATTATGAAATGTAAGCCGTAGTTCACATTAAGCAACATGGACCAATTTTCATGTTTTCATTCTTCCAATTTGAAACTTTTAGAATATTTATCAATATGGATTACAAATTTTCATACACTTTCAATACAATTATGAAATTTCTCTGAATTCTCACCATTTGATTTTTTAATTAGTTTCCAC
>Ga0209611_10003179_pt1 | contig 28691 bp, 19 predicted proteins | sample S1TSphgellanicum_3_FD_187693 | JGI IMG/M metagenome (GOLD analysis project Ga0209611, IMG submission 187693) | Host-associated microbial communities from peat moss isolated from Minnesota, USA - S1T2_Fc - Sphagnum magellanicum MG (SPAdes) (version 2) | ecosystem: Host-associated > Plants > Peat...
ATTCCTTGAAGATCGAATAGTTGTTTTTATGGGTTGATTTTTGTACCTTCCCTAGCAAGAGGTGTATATAATCATCTATTGTTTTCAGGAGATACCATCTTTCTTTTATTGTCTCATTTAATGTGAAAATTAATTGTTTTATGTATTCAAGGTCTTTCTTTTCAATTACACTTTTTTAATTTTTAAACTTCACTTTTGAACAATGAAAATAATTATAATTTCTTTACATAAACAGAGGGCTCAAAATTAGTGATGGATGAATATCATGGTTTTTAAATATCAATTCAGATAATTGAAAAGTTACAAGGGAATTTTGCAACAGTAACTACAGCAACTACTTTTGCAGTAGGTGCTGCAAGAGCAACTACAACCAAAGCTACACAAAAAAAATCACACAAACTCCTCAAAAAGCAACTCCCTGACGGGTTTTCTATTCTACAAACATTTTGTGACACAATTCATTAAATAAATATTTTTATATAAGTTAACCATTTAACATATATAATTTTTTTTTATTTTGATAATTTTGTATTAAATTGATGGTTGAAACATTAATCTAATTCCTGCCCAACAAGATAGTAACAAAACTTATATTTTTAAAAATTATCTGTCATGCAACTTTGATAAATGGAAGATATCATACTTGGGGGAAAAAAATAGACGATGAAGTATTCATTATGAGAATGCTCAACAAATCATGGAAGAGAATAATAGGTAACACAATTAAATGGTCAGCATTCTGCCTAGCAAATAAAGAACGTCAAAAATATGAATGGAACAAAATAACATATAGTGAAATTTGCACAATTTTATTTTTTGAAAAAAAAAATCAAGTAGTAAATCTAGTGAACATTCAAAATTCAAAATTAAACCTAACATATTATTCAAAAAAACAAATTTTATTACAATAAAATTATCATCTCCACAAAATCATTTAATCATTGTCACTGGTTGTGCAAAGTAATGTAGAACCCAAGTGCATTTTGTATGGAATCCCCTAATCTTGGAGGAAGAAATCAAATAGGTATGAGGAATTTGAAATATTAGTGTTAAGTCAACCTTTTAATGATTTTGAATGATTCAACATCATGATGAACCCATCTACATATTTTTCTATTGTAACAAGAATGTTGATCATAATTTAATCCGTTGGATACAATGGTTAAAGACACCAAGAGATACATAGAAGACATTGTGAACATTAGTGTCAAATATATTTCATATTTTTATTTTATTTTTGAATTAGGATTCATTGAGAATCATGGTAAAAAGGACATTGGGAAATGTTGTAAAAGCTAAAAAAAATTCTTTAGAAATGACAAAGGCATCAAAAAAGACATCGTGCATACTAAAAATATTAATGTTTTAGGAGGTGAAAATTAAACTAAATCTCATACTTCGAAATTTAGTAAATGTGAAAATGATTTCATGGACAATTCATATGGTCATGAATTAACAATGTTTAATAAATTTTTTTAAATAATTTATTTAAGTAAAATTTAAATGTATTAATATTTTGACCTTATGTCAATTGATTGTCATTGGTAGTGTGCAGCAACATAAAGGCCAAATAATATTAAATTAAATATATTGAATAGAAAGTTTCCAACCACACAAGATCAAGATGCCAAGAAATGGAGTTGTCTCCTTGTTTCAAGGCTCTCAAATCAAGGGCCAAATATCGCCGTCCAAGATAACGAAGTGCATGCTTACAAGGATCGATAGGTCTTTCATAGGGGTGTATGGCCGTCCTCATTCTCTCTCTCCCTTTGCTCTTCTTATGCACCAAGTTTTTGGAATTTATTTACTTCTTTTTGGCAAGAAAAAATATTTCCAAAATCTTCGCACAAGATCCTAATCTTGTGATGTGCTTGCAAATCTTGCATAACTTTGTATAAATTTTTAGGAAATACGTAGTTTTTTTTTCAGTTTTTTGAAGAGGGTGCAAAAGGGAATGTTTTATGAAGCTCAGGAATGGCGAGGTAGAACTTCCATTGTCTAGGGCAAGATTGCAAGTGTTTGCATGGTGGAGAACTAAAAAAAGTTTAGAAGGAGAAAGAGAAACATAAATGAGGTGGAGTGCATTTAGTTTTGAGATTTTATGGGAATTCAGATTCTCATCAACAACAACAACCTTATCATCAAAAGAACTTTCTCCATAAACCCTAATTTTGGTTTTTTGCTTTCATGGCTTTTTCACCTTGGTTGATAATACATATGCCCTAAGGTGGGTTGTAAGTGCTCTACCTCCATGATAATTCAATAAAATGTTTTTTCACAAGTTTTCCAACAAGAAATGATTTACAATGCAAACATTTTGCAAGTTTTGCATGTGCAACATGATGAAAATCATTCATATATCTCTTGTGAGGTTCCATGTTTGTTGAAACATATGCCCAAAATAATGTTGATTTTGGATTTATTTGTGCATGTGGCAAAGGAAACCTTGTTGGTGGCAAATGCCAAAAGTGCTTGTGGATGTGATCTAAACATGCATGCAAGCTCATTTGAATCATTTAAGTATCAATGTTCCAAACATTGAAAAAGATTGAGTAGGTTTCTCATTTTGCCCTATTTCATCTACATTTTGCATTTGCATTTTTGGAGATTTTTGACACTACACCAAAACATGGTTTTCATGAATAGGACAACTTGCAACTATTGTCCAAGTATAGTCATGTAGTCATATTTGAACTTCAATCATTGTCATTATTTTGACTACAATCATTATTAAGACTACATCACTATAAATATGACTATAGGTAGTTATATGACTATAAATTATGACTACACAATTAATAATCATGTTGAATATAGTTGACATTGTTTGACCAACTATAAGAAATTTAAATAAATATGAAAATGTAACTAAGTTTAATACAAATTGGCCTACATTTATCCTAGGTTTAACTTTGGTTTAACCTACTTTAATTAACCTCTAGATTTTATTTGATTGAATTTTAACCTCTAGGTTTAACGTTCTCAATTTATCTTGTAAGATGAACTTCCATTAAATATAGTTTATAAGTTTAGTTTAAATTTATCATCATTTAATATATGTATATATGTTTAATTTAACTTAACAAATAACTTAATCTTGCCCTAATTTTTTTAGGTAATCCAATCCAACGAAATTTAACCGAAATAGACTAAATTAATATAGTTTAGCCTAAATATCTTGAATTAACCAAATTTAACCAAGTTTTGACTACTTTAGTTTAAGTAGCCAAATTTTACCAAGTTTTGTTTAAATAATATAATTTTGTCAATTTTGCCTAAATATCTTAACTTTATCAAAATTTGTCAAGTTTAACTCAATTTACCTCAAATAATTTAGTTTAGCCAAGTATAACCTAATTTAACCAAGTTTAATTAGGTTTTTCCAAGTTTAGTTTAATATAACCAAGTTTAATTTAAATAACCTACTTTTGCCAAGTTTAGCCTAAAATAGACTACTTTATCAAAGTATAGTTTAATTTAACCAAATTTAACCTAATATAGCCATGTATAGCCAATTGTAACTTAGTTTAACCAAATTTAAACTAAATACCCTACTTTTTCTAAGTTTAACCTAATATAGCCTATTTTAACCAAGTATGATTTAGTATAACCAAGTTTAGTGTAATATAACCAAATATAGCCTAATTTAGCCTATTTTAACTAAATTTTACTTACATAACTTATTTTTGTCAATTTTAATTGAATATAACTTAATTTAACCAACTATAGTTTAGTATAGTTAAGTTTAATGTAATATAACCAAATATAGCCAAATAAATCTAATTTAGTCAATTAAAACCAAAATATTTTACTTTTACCAAGTTTAACCTAATATAACCAAGTATAGCTTAATGTAGCTTGGTTTAACCAAGTATAACAAAGTTTAATATAATATACCCAAGTATAGTTAGTTCAACCAAGTATGGTCAAATTTAACTTAAATAACCTACTTTTGCCAAGTTTTCCCTAGTATGAACTAATTTAACCAAGTATAATTTAATATAGTCAAATTTCATTTAATATAATCAAATATCGCCAAGTTTAGCCATATTTAAACTAAATAATCTACTTTTTAAAAATTTAGCCTCGTATAGCCTAATGTAACCAAATATAATTTGATATAACCAAATTAAATCTAATATAGCCAAGTATAACTTAGTTTAGCCAAATGTAACCAAATTAAACCTAAACAACTTACTTTTGCCAAATTTAGTATAGTATAGCCTAGTTTAGCCAAATCTAATTTAGTATAGCCAAGTTTAACGTAATATAACCAAGTATAGCCAAGTATAACTAAATTTAACTTAAATAACTTACTTTTGCCAAGTTTAGCCTAATATAGCCTAATTTAACATAGGTTAAACTTAAATAGCCTAGTTTAGCTTAAGTAGTCCCAAAGTAGATTAAATTGTTTAGGTTTAGCCTAGGAAGACTTAGATTTGCTTAAAATAGCCTATGGAGGCCTAGGCTAGATTGTTGGGTGGCCTAAATTAGCCCAGGTCAACCTAAAAAGGCATAGGTTAATCTAGGCCAGAAAAAATTATTCATTATATCTTTATGATACCTTCATTTGTTACATAAAAAATGTGGTGGTGTGATGGCAAAGGACTTTGCCCCTCAAAGTGGAGGTGAGGGGTGCAAGTCCTCTTGCCTTCACTTTATTGCATTGTTTCCTAGGTGACCTAACCTAGGTTTAAAAACAACCTAGGCTATGTGCTAACCACCTAACCCTCTTCCTAGGAAGGCTAGGGTGCCTATCATAGAGCTCCTAGCCTAGTAGGTGGCCAAGGCTAAGTCCCAAATGTCATTATTTCATTAAAAGTTGATTGCCATGTGGCATCATATAATTGGGTAGGAAAAATAATTTCATTATTCTAAATTGCCACATGTCCACTCATAAATGGTTAATAAATTTTTGAATTCATTCTAGGCTATCACGTGGTAGCAAGACATTAATCAAAATAAATTATAATTATATTTTAAAATTAAATTTTGGCCATTGAAAATGTCATGCAATCGTGGAGGATATAGTCATAAATGGCATTTACGACTACACCATTTTTTGCAACTAGTGATAAATACCAAAGTGCCATATGGATTAGTAGACATGTAGTCATGGCCAGTCATATATGCGGTTTAAGACTGCAACGGTAATCACTTCTGTAGTCATATTTTCCATGTTTTGGTGTAGTGTGAGGATAAAATGCATTTAAAACTGAAAGCTACATGTGAGGTGGTTGGGCACCTCATAGTTTCAAGAAATGCATAATTCCAATGGGTAGTGTATTTATTAATCATTCCATAAAAGGGTGCTAGGGATTGGTGGCATTGTCGGAGTGGTCCATCCTTCCACTGGTATTTTCCTCTCTCATTTATGCATCAAGGAGTCCAATTTGTGTTCATGTGTAGGAGTCAAAGAGTGGTTTTTTCTTCACATCCACTTTGCCAGTGGTTGCAAACACATCCTTCTTTTTCTTTTGAATTTTTCAAAATGTTGGATGTCAATTATTGATTTAGTTCTACTTGCTACTCAGGCTATGTGGTCGCAAGAACTTTAGTAGTAACACCTATATAAGTGGATTCTTTGGTGAAAAGACTAGGATGGTCATCCAACAATTATGTTTCTATCAATAGTGCCACCAATGTATTGAAAACTATTAGGTTGTCAATTATGCAAGGATCAAAAACATCATCAGAGAGAAATGTTTGTCATGAAAGGGGAGATGAACTTGCGGTGGTGTGTTCATAGACTTGTCGCCACTTGACCAACAACAACATCACATTTTTAATGTTTTGGCATGCAAATCCTATTGAAGGTGGGCATGAATTTTGTACTGGAAAGTCATCATCTTGTTCGCTTGCAAAATGTTTCAATCAAATTATGCAATTGTGTTAGGGTTAGGATTTGTGGAAAAGAGTTGTAATTTTTTGGAATTTCCTTTCAATCCTTAGACTTGTGTACCATTTTGAGATAGAAATATTTCTTGCTACTATTTGGTGAACTTAGGGTGGTGATGGCCATAGCTCAACCTTGCAGGAACAAGACATTCCTTTGATGGGTCTTTGATCTGGACCTTCAAACTATTGATTCCATTCAACAAAGATGTATTTTCCCTTTGTAGATCCAGGTATAGAGTTTTTTTAACAGATTGATAAGATTGGGGATGCATCAAACCTAGAAATGGTGTGCTACAAGCAACATTATTTTCGCAAAATCATTAGCATGAAGGTTTAAATACATATATTTTCTCATGGTGATTAGGAGATGTTATGCATCCAAATTGGAATTCAAAGGTAGTTTGATTCGGATGACATACTATTGATCTTAAATTTGTTCAAGTCCATATACTGAAAATTGCAACACAGCTTTAGGAGTTGAAACTCAATTCAAAATGCAACAATTTTTTCTATGTTATTGCTTTGTGGCTGGAAGCTTACGAGTCAACACGGACTAAATTATGTTGCACATGTTATTACTTGGATGTTCCCACAAATAATTAATTTCCTAAAATCTTCAATTTTTCAAGCTTCAATATTTCATCCATAAGAAATTGAAAGGTACTCATGTAATATCACACCTTTGCTCTAGTTAGCAATGTGGGTCACAAAACAAAAAAACATTGTGCAAATGACAATCAACTTCATCTACAACCCCCAACCTAAGCATGTGCTTCAAGCATGATGCCAAATACTAATGTGAAGCTAAGACTTCAAAAGCTTTTGTGAAGCCAAATAAAAAATGTTTAAATCATCTAGAAACTTATATTGTTTTATTTTGTTTTTACACCACGTTACGCTCTATAATGTGCAGAATTATATGTTGAAACATGATTTCCTGTATATTTACAACACAAGATTATTTGCATGAAAATGCCAATGGGTAGAAATTAATCTCATATCATAGTGAAGAAAAACCCAAATCACAAGATTAATGATAATTCCATCTCTCAAAATAACAAAATCTCAATCTAAGGTGTGCACATGTGAAAAATCAAGACTCAACATCAAAGAAAAATTTGCCTTACTAAAGCTAGAACTACAAGTTTATTTAATGAAACCACACACTATGAAAAAAAAGGGTGTTTTGCAATTGGCCTTGTAATTTAATTTTTGAGTTGCAAAGGACACTTGCAACTCACTATATTTATATGTCATGAGTTCTAATGGACAAATTGCATGAATTGCAAAGTTGTAATTCATTGTATATATAGTGCAACTCATTACAATTCAATTGCAATTCAGTTAAAACAACTCATTTTCAACTACTATTCAACTCCATTATAACTACATCCATGATGTCATACTAATGTCATTAATTCTCATCCATCTATTAAAATTTAACACGTGGCACTATGAATATTTTGGACATTAAAAAAAATTTGAAATATTGATTTCCATCATCCATTATGATTATTAATGACAGTCTAAGATTGCAACACATGGCACAATAAAAAATTATCACATGGCATATTAATTATATTTTGGAAAACATAAAAATATTTAAATATTTATTTTAGTAGCTAGGTAGGTCATACATAACCATAAGTAGGTAGGTTGGTAGGTCTGAAGACCTACATACTTACCTAGGTAAGTAGGAAATCACAAGACTAAATGCACTAAAAATATATAGCCATGAAATGTAATGTGAAAACATAAGGGAACAAACCTTTTTTATATAATTTGTAACATGGGATTCGACAAAACATATGGGTGAAAGCTTTTAGTTGTTCATTAGTTGCAATTGAGTTGCAACTATAACATTTAAGTGCTCAAAGCAAGCCAAATCCAAAAGGAGGGCTCCATTTTTTTGGCGTTTAAACAAAACTTGAACCCCTCCTATTGGCACGTCTAATGCACTAAAAATTATCAAAAATGGAATAGAATTGAAAAAATTATGGCCCTTCAAAATAGAAGGGTCAAAAACTCAAAAAATAAACCACCAAATGTTACAAAGGCTAGTTCCTAAACACCCACAACTTTCCTTATATGTTGATTTGTTGTTGTTATAGTTCGAAAATAATTTGTAGAATTTTAGGTGGCGCTCATATAGCACTCTAAATCGTTTAAAATGAATAAGAGATAAGAAAGTTATGAGGTTTGAAAGTAGGAGGGGTCCAAAGAAAAAAAAAGAAAAAAAAAAGTTTTATAAGTTGGAAAGCTTATTTCTCTTCTTGTTATTTTTTCATTATTCATTTTCCTTTGCACTTCAAAGATGATTTCTAGAACTTGAGGTAGCGTTCCCATAACATTTTAAATCACCCAAAATGAAACAAATATGATGAAGATATAAATAACTAATGAATATGTATCCTTAGTATGTTATAAGTAGTTGTTTATAGTCATAACATAGTTGAATAGTAGTACTTTAGTAGTGGCGCACTAGTGGCCATATTAATCGTATCAATGGGAATCATAATCAAAAACTAATTACAAATGTATCCCATAATGGGTGGTGGAGATGTGGACACATGGCATAATCGCATGTATGTACATTGTATAATAGTTGCAACATAGTTGTTGCTTTAGTGACACATTTATGATAGTTCTAAAATAGTTGTCACATGCAACAACAATGCAATTCTTTAAAAAGTCAAACATGGTTGACTACATATGTATGTACAATGTGTATAAATTATCGTATAGAAGACCCATTTTCAATTCACTTGCAACTATAATACAACTAATTAATTTTTTAAAGTGACAATTTATTTATTAATACATTGTCTTTCTAAGTGGATAGTTGCACATTATGTTGTAATACCCAAGGGATAGTTGCATAACAGCTGTATACGAACTGTTTTTTTGAGTTTTAGTTGTAGGGTAGTGTGATTTCGACAAACACAATTTTTCATAGTGATACTTTCAAAGGAATCCCCCGATTCACACCTTCAAACATGAGCATTCATTGATAGAAAAACAATATGTAAAATATAAAATTGATCCCTCAAAACATAATCAAAGTCTCTTATTACCACCATGAACTTGGAACAAGATTAACAGAAAACAACAATTTTGGTGATCCATTCAGTAACAACCAAAAAACTCTAAAACAAAGCAAAACAAAAGATTTAAATAACCCAAATCTGTTAAAAAAATAGTAAGGTCACATTTGCAGCTTCAAACAAAATACTTTACTTTGTGATCACAAATGTTATTATGTGAATAACCAATTTTGCCAATAGATTTGTAGATAACAGAAAGTAGGCTTCTAATTATCATAATTTTGACCAAAACTTTGATGGAAAAAAAATGTTGTAAATCAAATTGAAAGTCAAGAAAACTATGAGACTTTGTGCATTGTATTGAACTTTGCTTTTGGCTTCTTGCACCTAGTGTGCTTTCCTCTAAAATATTTTATTCAACCCTATATCACCAACCTAATAGAATCCATCCAAAACCAAAATACAAGTGCCCATTATCATAAAAAAATATTTTGTGATCACATGAATAGATGATTTTTTCTAATGTCATTTTAAAGTAAGTTTCTTTTTCTAGATTAACATTTGTATCCAATGTGTTAGTTATTAGAACATGCACTAACCATGAAAAAGGTGTGTGTCACACAATGGCCTTACCATATATATATATAGTCTTATTGGACAAGCTAAATTAATGAAGTTAAAATGAAGGTCAAATATGATAAAATATATTCATAAAAAATTCATCTTTGAAGCTTGAATATTTTGAATGTGAGTGTTTTGTGATTTCAATTGAAAACAAGATTTCAGAAACTTGACCAACAAATGAAATGTCAAAAATTTGACCAATAAAGATCATTTACATCATGTGATTTTAAAAAGGATGCTTGTGAAAAATAATGATGGAATAGATAATCTCATAAATTAATATTTCAATTGGAATTGAAAATTTGAATAAGGAATTGGAATTGAAAATTTGAATAAGGAATTGGAATTGAAGTTTTTTGGTGTTATTTCAATTGAAGCTAAAATTCGCTTGTTGTTTCCTTTGAAACCTATAGATCCCACAAAATTGAGTAAGGATGATGGAAAAGTGAAAGAATGGTGAACTGGACATTAATAATTCCACAAAATGTTTAGTTTGATCTTTTTTCGGGAGAATGGTAAATAATGATGATGATTGTTTAACCATAATTAGCTCAATCAATAAGGTAGAATATTTGGTTTAAAAGTGTAGTCAAGAGGATGGGGAAAACTAACCCAGGTGCTCCTTAACAAGTAAATAAATAAAAAAACAAGCAACATTGATTGGAATTTTGCAAGCCATATAGGACCAATGCCTCGAAATAGCCCCTTCATTCCTTCAAATGCACACACCGTAAAAAAATCATCCATAGTTCCACAATACTTTGGATTATGGTAATCATCCACCTGAATCACACTCTTGATCACATATGTTGGATTCATAAATATCCAGAACGTTGCACCTGCAACACAGCTTGTTAGAATTTGTGATCCCTTCCCAAGACGTGAAGTATCTTTGCCTCCAACAATAATCTATCACTCCAAACATGGTTGTTGCAACATAATTGGAATGAACCCTCTAAATAAACCAAACATTCATGTTTCCAATCTCCACACTTATTATGCAATGTCAAGAGGCAACATAATTGAAATGAACCCTCTAAATAAACCAAACATTCATGTTTCCAATCTCCACACCTATTATGCAATGTCAAGAGGCCTAATGTTGTACTTAGCTCAAGACAATATTACCCTTGTTGTTGCTATTTGTGGCCATGTCATTGTTGCTATTGTTCCAACCAAGGTGTTCTATGTTTGCAACTTGCATTTCAAAAGCTATATGGGACATACCATGAATCCAACTCCTGCGAACTCGATAATTGTGATCCAAGGGATTTTCTCAACAATGCTTCCATTTACCCTCTTATGACTATTAATATCCATAAATTCATCTTGTAAAAACTCAATTTTCTAACTATTGATTTCCGACTACTGATTTGCACTACCAATTTGTAATGCTGATTTATTATAAATCGAAAAGGAATACCAAAGTAGTTTAGATGTTTATATTTAGAACCAAAATTTTAGAAGAGTAGTCAAACACTATTTAAGTTTATCTTGATTGATGTTAATGATTAGTAGAGATTTCCAAGATTTTTTTGTAGATTCCACCATACTCTGGAAAATATTTATAGGAGGAATCCAATGCTTATTGTAACATTTTTTTGTGTGAATTGGACTAAGATTTTGTCTCTGAATCAAGTTTTTCTTGGTGGAATATTCCCTCTTTGTGTATCTTTTGGATTAGCATCATTGTTTTCCTTCAGATGTTGAAGTTTTTGTTTCACACACTAGTATTTTGAGATGATAAATAACTAGTATTCAAGTTGTAGTAGTAGATGTTACTAGCTACTCAAGACTATTTCTTGAACCTAAACCCCTAAATTATTTACTTCGAGGCTTTAATAATGACAAACAAAACAACATTGGAAATAGCCGCTATGGCAAGTGGCATTCCCATTCCTTTGAACAACCCCTTGGGACCTTCTAATACCAAGGTCTTTTGGATGGCATCTATGGCACTTGAGTATTTTAGAAGTTGTTTTAATAATGCTTGTGGCTAGCTCTATAGTTCGACCTTATTGGTGTCGGGTAATTGCATGGTAGGGTGGAACAAAAACTAGCAAAATTTTGCAAATTTGAAAGTCCATTTTGAGTCCATTTCCTTTGTATTTTTTTTAGCCATGAAATGGTTTTTGTAGTTAGGTAGCAACAATGCATTGACTTTAAGCAATTTTTTTCCATTGAAATTTTTGACCTCCTAGAGCTCATTGATTAAAACATTCTTGCTAAATTTTCAACATTATTTTTATTTTTTTCAAGATGTAATGGACTTTTGAAAAAAAATTGTTTGCTTTTCACCAAATAAAAGTCAATAGTTCATAAACTTCATTAGACATGAACCAAAACCTTTCAATCTTGATTTCATTATTACATTTTAAAACTAAAACCAAGTCCCTAAATTTTTTAAGGTCCATCATAGAACCAAACAAAAGTGCATTCACTTCATTGTTCCTAATGTTACATACCTTGATTTTCAACTTCAAAAGTCCATAGCTCCTACAATTTTATGTATTTTTCATGCCAATCAATTTCATTGTGTACATATTGAAGTCCATAATTTCAAAATGAGTCCCATTGAACAATTCCAATATGTACAAAAGAATGTGGTCATAAGAATCACATCTAGGTAGTACAAAAGTGGACTATGTTACTCCAAAATTAGTCCATCCTACCATGAATCCACCCTGTCAAAGGGATGACCCACCACTAGGAGTTGCGTTGCTCTACCACCGTCACTGCTCATAGATCCTTGGTCACAAATTTTCTCTCCATCACCTCTTTTTCTTGTCTTTCTTTCCTTCTTTCATTGCTTTGAATCCATGAACTTCACCTTTCATTGATTAAGTAAAGTCTTGAAGAGCTTCCAAATAAATCTTTGCCAAATTTCTTTTTTTTTCAAAAACAATATTTCTAGCAGTTCATTCCGAGAAAATAAATTTCCTTCTTTTGCCTCAACAAAAAGAATTCTAGGAGCCCTCACATGCTCTTTTACTCAATTTGTTTCAATTTTCTCACAATTGCTTGAGCACCACCATCATCACCATTTCCAATGAACACAAAGTTCACATTTCTTTTGGTAAATTTTTTTCAACCCCTTTTTGTGCAATCCAATCATTAAAAAACATATGAAAAAAAGGGTCATTTAGTGTTTTTTTTTCAATTTTGTGATATTGCTCAAAAATATTTAGCCACATATGACTATAGACCAAATATGAGTGTCATTTTTATAAAAAACCCTTTTATATTCTGGTTACTTCTAAGAACCTAATGTAGAAATCTAGTAATTCAAAAATAGCAATTGATTGAAATTTGGTGAATTTGGCCACTTGGTTCTTTTTTTAGAAATCCTTTGATACTTTTTTATTGCCCCATTTTATTTTTCGAAAAATGGAAAAAATTCGACAAATTTTAACCAAAAAAACCATAAATGGTCATATATATGTCTATTTTATGTTTTAGGAGGTATCCAAGATATAAAAGGAGTTTCCAAAAATTCCCACTTTGAATATTAAAAAAAATCTTTGCAAAAACCATTGGTTCTTAATATTTTTTCTAAATATATAAAAAAAATAGAAAGAATATTTGGATATCTAACAAACAAAACACAACTAGAAATTATTATTTTTTAAATAACTATTTCTTAAGGATCAAAATCCTTCAAACTATTAGACTCTATAATTGATCTTAAGTTTCAATACAAGTCAAAATATCATCTTTGAAATATATTTTATAAAAATAAACTTATTACCTTGGGGGCCAAAATTTCTAAACTTACTATATTATATAATGGACTTCAACACTATATCCCTACATGTAGGCAAGGCCAACAAATGTGAATGTGCACATTGTTATATTTGAATATCTTAGGAACTATTGATTTTAATAGTGAAGCAAACACAAACTTATCAATTGCTTTGCTTTGTGAATATGAGACCTACTGCCAAAGAGAGGAAGACTTATGTTAGTGAAGTGACATGTAAATGGTTATTGATTCATTGTTTCCCTTCTACCAAATACAAACAAGGCCACAAAAAATAGGTTGTCATTTTTCACTTACCTCATACCTACTTGGGAAATATGTGGTTTCAAAGTGTTTTTTATCAAGGTTCCCAGAAGGGACAACCTTAAAGTCCTTATTGACATCCTTGCTAGTGGTAAATTTATTCTACAACCTTTTGCACTTACATTTATAATTATTATTTAGGTTTTGGAAAAGGTTCAGACTTATTTAAACATTGGTGTAACAAGGGAATGATGGGCTAAATCATCCTTGGCCATTTCCCCATCCACCATCATTTCATTATCATTCCCCCCATTGTTTCCATCCTTCACATTGCCGTCATTTCCCTTACATCCCTTGCTATTTCCTTGACATCCCCCACTATTTTCCTAGCATCCTCCTGTGTCCCCAACCTTTTTCCCTCATGTCCCCTAGCATCCCAACAATTTCCCAACATAAAATTGGCATTTGTGGTGTCTCTTGCCATTTTGTAGCATTGTTGTTGTCCTTTGCCATGGTGTAACACCTCCTACCAGTTTCCCATTCCTTATCCAACATTGCCAAACCTCTATAATGCGTCCCCACATCTTCCTACTACTACCAAGCCAAGCAATTGCAAGCCTAAGCCACAAATTGTGATGTGTTAGCAAACATTAGGTTGCTTAAGCAACTTGGTAACCTCTTGAAGCTCTTTGGCTTGGTGCCAACATGGATATAAAAGGGACCACTTTGTTTCTCATTTCCACATTCCCATTATAATGAATCAAAAACAATTCCTTCATTGGCTATGAACAATAATTCGACAAATGTGCATAAAGTTGTGTCACAATTTTGTTTCTACTATTATTTGCTTTAAATGTTGCTCTTCAAATCTTTGGCCTTTCCCTTGAAAGTTAATGCAATTTATTTTTGAACCCATTACCACATGGCATGAACAAATTAAAAGGTTCAACCAAACTTTTTAAAATTTAAGCCTAAACTAGAATTTAAAACCCATGGCTACATTGAATGTAAGTGGTAGCTTGAATGGAAGTGGGGTCCCAGGAAGTCTGAACCCAAACCAATCCTTGTAATCTTATCATTTGGGTTCCCAATGATTACAATCCATGATATTTCAAAGCTAAGATGCCTTTGAAGAACTTAATATTCAACTAATTGTCAGGAAAATGAATTATTGTCCAATAATTATACATTGTTGAAATTTTTTTTACATCAACCATTACTAAATTTGAAACCAAAAAAAAAAAATCGTAAAATAATATTAGTTGGAGGGTAGTTACTTTTGTTCATCTCTTAATTTGGCAACAATGATGTCATGCCCAACTTTTTTTTCCAAGGATGATGGCAATGGGTCTTACACTAGCTTGATCTCATTTCAAAACAAAAACTTGTTCCCTTCCCCTTCCTAGAGAAGATAAAAGATGCAACTTGAACACCAACCAAACCAAGTTGAGAACTTTCATTACATGATTGTCGAGCTTGTCAAGCATTACTAGAAATTAGCCAAATTGTAACCACCTTTTTTGCAACTACATGTGACTAGTTGTCATTTGCAACTACCTTTGGGAGTATTTGCAACTATGGGATTAAATTGAACATTTTTGCAACTTTGGTGTGACTAATTTGTGACTAATTTTGCATTGATCCACTAATCCGGATGTTTTTAAAGCCTATCTTCATCCATGAATAAAGTGATATGTCCCATTAGTTGCATTTCCCAACCCAATTAGTCACACCTAAACATAGTATATGGTGCATTAGGGGTATTTCTATATGTATGTTTTAAAATTGTATTTTAAATGAATTATATGTATAATACAAATATATTAATCCATATAGTAACCTTGTATATGTATGTGTATTTTGGGTATATTAATGTTGTATTTGAGGTATTTTAAAATATATATTATATGTATAATATGAACATATTAAGGGCATATCCAATATGATCTATTAATGTAATGTAATTTCATTGGCTTTTTAAAGGTTTATATCTAGTAAATTTTCACATTGGCTAAAATTAAATTAGGATAAATAATATTTTTTTCTTTGAGTGTAATTTCAATATAATGGTAGAAAAAAGGGGAAATCTTACCAAAGTCCAACCAACGTAAATCAATATAACTAGTTAAGCCCTATTTATATCTAATGTTTATTTTTCCTAAAATCATTTGGGGTTGGCTGCTACACTACAATGTGGGTTTGTGACCAAGTTAAAAAGTAAGAACTCTGACTCCTACAATGCACAGTTGCTTTATCAACACAAGCTCATAATGATTTTATTTGTCCAACCATTGTACAACTAAAATGTTTGATGGGAACTTCATCAACAAACTCATTCCACAATTTGAGAGATTAGAGAACCTTCTTAGTCACCCAATCCTACATTTCTTTTTTTCCCCTTTGCACTTTGTCATGTGATCATACCCAAGTTTAACTATGAATACTCATTGTAATTGCAATAGCTTTGGATTCAACTAGAATTTTCTCATTTACCCCACTTGTCTTACTATTGCAATTTGAAAGTTGGCCATGTTATTGAATTTCCCAACAACTTTGTGAGAAGTTCCACTATGAATCTTGTCTCTATGTTGATGTGGACATAGGTAAATCTCCAACTTTGATTGCAACACCCATTGTTTATACTAAAGGTGATGTAGTTATCAAATACCATCAACTCTAGCCCTTGCATAAACCAAACAATAAATAAAATTATAAACTTGAATCACTTGCATATTGTGGGTAACTTTGAACTAACGTGGTGTAATCTCATGTCCACACATTTCTTGCACCAAACACTCACCATAATCACAATTTTTCACATGCATTAGTTGTAACAAAAACACAAGTTAAACACATTAACCCAACATAGAGGTATACAATGAAATTGATATTTGTGAAAACATAGATAATGAATAAAAAATCAAGGTTGTGAATATGGTAGATGTGGAACAAACCTCATACAATGAGGGGCATGGCAGCCTATGGTTTCACTATAGAAAGTTGATCCCTTGATGGTCATTTCAATTGGGGGCATACATAAGTAACCCTACATCCCATATCCACTACATGTAACCAACATGCCTATGTGGCCAAGACATATTGGTGTTTGATTGCCTAACACATTCACACATACGTCCAAATAAAGCATGTGACTTGTGTACATTAGTGCAAGGTGAAATTACTATTACACAACAAGGCTAAAAATTTGCGAATGTGGGAAGATTGTTATCCATTATAGGTCATGATACTTACATGTGTGAAAGTCATTAATATATGACAAGGAATAATGGTCATTATGGTTACATGACCACTTGATAATGCTAAGGTAATGATCTGAGTGTGTAGCACTATTTGATATTGGGAATGGAGAAGTACTTGCAAAACTTGCAGATGTTTATTCTAATTGAGCCTTTTACTCTCCTTGCTCGAGTTCTTGAAACTAATTTAATCTCTTTTGAGACTAAAATGACTCATTCCAATGTGCACGTTTTAACTACAGTTTACCTTAGCAAATTAATCCATGTTTGATGTCCCTTACTCATCCTACACCAACCCCTTTCACACTACACCAATATGTGTAAAAGACTAAGGATTATGACATTTGCCTTACTTCGACAAATTGGTTAGATGCAATTTATATAAAGTATATCCCACTAACTTGTCCACTACCAAATAAAGAGCAAGATAGAAAGATTATCCTCATTGCATTCTAGTACAAGACATTACCATCAACTACTTGAACCAACAAGAAAGGACTAAGGCTTGAATACATATAAGTTTTGTAATGAAGTTTAAACAACCTCCCTATTAAGAATTAGAGCGTGTACAAACATTTAGTTCCTTAGCCTAAGTTAATAATGGAAATTAACTTACTAATCATATGAGCTCATGATGCATATGGATAAAGTCCGCCAAAATTGTGCCATGGTACAAAAACATGGCATTGTGTTTATGCACATATAGTATGGAAACTAGTGATAAGTTCACTAGAGACTGTAAACTCAAAACCTAACCCATTAACTACTTATTTTGTCTTAATTGACCTTTCCATACCAAACTACTACCCATTACATCTTGCAACTTCAATTGAGGGGGGTCATCATCCTCATTTGTCACAAACAATGGAATATTGCCAAAACCCTCCATGATTTCACCAAGTTGCACTTGAAACCACCCAACTTCAACAGTAGTGCCATGGTGCAAGCCTTCGAAGTGCATTATCCCATTCATTCTTTCCATCATATGCCCCATCTATTTTTCCATTTTTTGTCACCTCCACTTTGTAAGGTGGCAATCCTGCCTTCCTTCGCTTTTCAACTTCACCTTTTAATGTCCTTTTTGCATACCTTTGGTCTACTCAAAATTTTGCCTTAGACTTGGCAATAAGTTCTTCCACCTCTATACCTTCAATAGTTGTAGGAATGGTTATTGATTAGGACCTTGCACATACTTGAACAAATGTTTGGCCTACCCTAACCCCATGGGCCTTTGGTGGTTACATAGATCTATTGTAACAAAATCCAGGCCCATGCCAATTTTGGGGTTGATTGTTCAAGCATGTACCTTGGGAACAATTTTGCCAGTGTCCTTGACAACCTCCATGTCCTAGTTGCCCGCAATGCCCAAATTGTGGTGGGCATTCTTGTTGTCTACAAGTTGATTTCCATGCTTGCCCATTATAACCTAATGTGAGGCCCCCTTGTTTGTGGAGGAGTTGTCCTTCTACAGGGAAAAGCAAGCTAGCTCCCTCTTCACCCCTTTGTGAAGGGCTATTATTGCAAACTCTCTTTACATTTGCTTTCTACCTTGGCCAAATCCACATACATGTTAGCAACTATTTCATGTTCACCTAATTAATAATGCCTTCTATAGATAATAAATTCACATCCAAATGTCTTCCCCAAATATGGTTTTCTCATTTTGCACATCCATCTCAATACATCAATCTCAATGAATTAAATAATGATTAATCAACAAGACACAATAGTAGCAAACCGTTGTAGCAATATATGAGTGATCAACCATGAGTAAGAGATGTACATGGCAATATTCTAGTGCTAACATTTGAAAAAAGTCTATAATGTATGTTCAATAATCAACAAATGCATATAGCTATGAATGAATACCCAAAAAAATTCGTTGACTTTCTCAATTCCTCTAAGTGTATATAGGTCCAATTCAAGCATTAACCAATGTAGATTCATAGGGAATTTGGTTGTTGACATACCACCCACCCTTATGCATGAAATTTGCATCAAAGGCTGTGTTGTCAAGGATGCATTTGTAACTCTTGATACAACATTGAAACCAAATAGTCTTATTTCAATTGGGCCTTGATGACCTAACCAAGTGTGGAAATGTTCATCCATAAGTTCCCTTTAGGTTTTATGCTCCATGACAACAAAAAGGATTGGATGTATGTGCATACAACTTCAAACAATTATTATAATGGAAGTGTGCCACCTAGGAAAACACCTTCTCTTGCTTCAACAATCAAACACCATGGCTAGGCTATATGTTACTTGATAGTATACAAAATACTTAAATAGGTCCAAAATAGCTTGAAGAACTATTTGTTAGTTCAGTGAACACAAATACCCATACAAAAATTGGAAAAAGCCCCATATATAAAGTGTTTGGGACCCACTATTAGTCTATTGATGTTACATGAACAAATGGAAGTGGAAACAACACAATCTATTGTCAATTTGTATGTTGTTACATACAATAGTAATGCACCAAATGAACATGTCAGGTGATTGGAGGACAAGCACAAGGCTTGTGGCAAATGGCCATGGTTGTTTTTAGAAGAATGTATATACTAACAAACAATAGTTGTCCCATCAAGCTGGAACACCATACAATATCCTTTCTGGCAATATTATCTATAACACATCTTTGAAGAACTAAAATGGACCAAGAAAACAAACTTGCCTACCATCAAGGCATAATGAATGTTAGTGACTACTAATCACTACTCCCACTGACTTCATCAGCACCTGATGCGTAGACAAGTATACATATTCAATTCAAATAAAGTTGAACAATTTTGTACAAAACTCTGCAACATGTTGCTCTCTGACTTGTAGAAACAAAATGAACAATCACTCATGACATTGTCTATTTCTGCCAAGGGATATGACTATCAGGAAAAACATTTTCAGTTGCTACCATGTTACCACATCTGATTCCTTTGCAAAAAGATTGGAGATTAAACAAGATGAACTCAATTGGTTAGTTGGAATATATTGGAACTCTATAATGTAAAATGTGGTATAACTACTACCATTATAACCATCATACAAATTATTACCATATAGAATTTTCAACCTCATTCATGTTTTGTTACCATAAGAATTACTGCCATTCACAAATTGATCATAATTGCAACATTATCCTTTTAATGATCAAAGATTAAAGGAAGTAATTGGTAATGTAAAAGATCTCCCTACTGATCCTTTCAACATAACAGACTACGAACACATTGGAGGCCATGAGAGGAAGACAATAGCACAAGAGGATGATCTAGGTATAGCAAAAGTAGACGAAGATAATTGAATTGGCTAGAATGAAGCTTGGAGCAAAACAAATCAATATTATGTTGGAAAATATGGATTTGCAAAAGAAATATATGTAACTACATAGTCCTCCTAGATGATGTTGAGGAGCTTGTTGCTACGGATGTCAAAACAATTCAACATTTTAGTGATGTTGAACTTGATGTACAAAAGGTGGATATATTTACAAAATCTAATGCACAAGAAGTTGTTGCACTTTCACAAGTTGCAACTTATGTGAGGAGCCCACATCAAGTATTCAACACAATTGATGGGTTGTTGTCACATAGACATATGAATACTTAATTCTAGAAAGGTCAAGCAAGGTGGAAAGGGAGCATAGGAAGTTGTTTCACCAAAACCTTTAAAAAAAACAACCATCCAATATAATGAAGATGGTGATCCATTCTATAACTATGGGACTAAGAATGAATAAGATGTCTTGTAGAAAGTTGCATCATTATTTTATTTATCCTTTAGTGTGTAACTTGTTGATAACAATGTATCAATGAATCCTAGTAAGGATGGATGAAAGAAAGTCAAATCAATATCCATGACATGGTAGAGAAAACTTTATGGTAAGTAAGCATTGTATAGGTTCATGTAAAAGACCAAATTTAACACAAGCAGAAAAACATGGTAATAAGTCTGTTAGTGTCATTCCCAAAGTACCCTAGCATCAACTTATCATGGGTACTTTTACAACAAGGTTCAAACTCGTTGCTCAAATGAAGGAAATGACAACATTGTTTATGTTATGTTGTTAATGATGTAATCATGTTGAAACTATGAACATTGCATACTCATGAAGTTGAGGAGATTTGGAATGCAAACTCATGTAAAAGCTCCTTATGCAAACTCATGCCAGAAAATAAATCTGGAAACAACATCACATTCCTTTGAACACAATGCTTGTATCATATTAGTGGATTAAGAACAAGACTCTTGAATTATTTAAGAGGCCTCAATGATCCAATCATGATACGAACTAGATCAAAACCATTGCAACACCACTTTTGCAAAAGCAACCAAGGCAGACAATTATCAATTCACACATTAAAAGACCACAAGCAATGATGTCATAATGACATTATGACACATTTATTGTATTAAAAAGAAAAACTCCTACAAAACCCATAACTAGCAATCTATTTGCATATAGATTAAATCAATTAGATTTAACAAACCATTTAATTAATACAACCATCTTCTAAATCTTCACACCAATTGATACAGTCACAAGCAATCAACAATACCTAACAATTTCAGCAACTAGCAAGGTTGGTGCAAGGAAGTCTTTCACAGAACATAGTAGGAAGCTTTAACCAAATTGAGAAACTGCAACAACAAAGATTATAGGTTCAATAGCCTGAGACATAATACACATGGGCAAAAGAGGCAGGAAAGTTCCATCATCAACTTGTTTCAACTCATTTCTCATGCAAAGGAAAATGAAGGTAGGGGTTTTCCTACATTAACATCAACAAGAATACACACAAATGAGGATTGGTTTATTCACCTCCTTCATAGTGGATGTTGCAGCTTGTGGTGTAGCAACCTTTTTACTGACATCAATGTCTTCGTCCTCATCTTCTTCTACAACAAAAGTCTCTAACAAATACTCATAGTTGGAGGTGTCCTTTTCACTTTCTATGGACGCCAATGTTGATGACTGCTCTTTTTCAACCATGCTATTGCATGGTCTCCCAATGGTGTGCACACTTTTCTTTTGTGCTTTTACTTTTATAATCCCATCTTCACAAAGATGGGTGGACTTATTCGACTTCTTCTTAGTGCGCATCACGTTTGAATTTCCCCTCCTACAATATGCTTTCGGTACTAAGAACTTACACCCATAACAATAGCTGCACTCCAAATAATTATTTCATTTGGACACATGCCACACATTACCTAAAAACCACAAACCCTACCGAATGTGTAAGAATAAAGAACCCTAATAAACAATTGTTGTTAGGCACTTTGTGCTACTTGCACACTATTGTATCACTCTGCAATCTAAATTATCTAGGCAAACATTTGCATACTTATGAAGACAATGGAGGATGTAGAAACTAAGCTGTGAAAACAACATGTAGCAAGAAAAGGGTTGTACAATTTACAATGCTTCAACTGTTTCGACAAGCCTTACTCTAATTAGCTCTTATCGCAGCTCAGCAAAACGGCAATTGCGTGCTGCTTGATAGGGATTATTAGATGGAGCTTTGTCAACATCATCATTCAATTCCAATGTTGTCAAAACATTGCCATTGTCACCTTCATTTTGTTTTGTCATCTTTGCCATCATCATTGTCTAGAGTACACTACATTGTGGAAAGGGTGTCAGACATCTCGATGGGGGGGGGTATTTAGCTTTTCACCAAGAATTTTGTGTTTAGATTCATTATAAAGTATAATAGGTTAAGGGATTTTGGCCCCTATGTAGTAGGTCTATTTTTATCTGAGGATTTTTGAAAAATAATATTTTGGCTTGTGTTAAACTTGAGTTTAATAGTAGAGTTATAATATCATGAAGGATTTTTTCTTAAGAGGATTTTTTGAAGATTACATTTTTGCATGGTGAAATATTTAAGTTTTCATAATTCTTCTTTTGCCTTAAGTTATTGTTTCATGTAAATGGCAAGGCCACAATGTGACACACACATTCTTCTTTTGGTCTTTAATCCCTATGTTGATTTTCTTTCTACCCTATTTTACGTGTTGTAAACTGTGTGGAAAATATCCTAAACAACGTTCCAAAACCACAATCCAGCTTCAAAAATGGACTACATCAACCAGCAAGTTTGGAATATTGACATTACATAGACCCAATATATGTAGTGTTCTTTACAAGGGGTATTATTTGCTTAGGCCAAAAATGGTGATGAACTTTTTTGGGAAGAGAAATTTCATGCAACCAATAGGCATGTTCAAACATGCATTCAAGGTGCCTTGTTTTCTTAATCTTCTAAATTAGGGGGGGAGGGGGGGTGGGCAAAGATTTTTTTCATAGTTTCCAATGTGTTCCCACTCTGTTCCTTTTAAATTTTCAATGGGTTCCCATTAGGTTCCCAACATGTTTCCCTAAGTTCCCATGGTGTTCACCAATGTGTTCCCAATAACACCTCACTTATCCCATATGGTTTGGCAAATGTTGTCTTCCAAATGGGGGTAATTCTATACTTCAAATTAAAACCTTATATTATGGAAAGCCTCCATAGTTTCATTTGATTTGAATGATTGACCAATCAAATTGGCTGGTTGCCAAAAAAAAATTCTACATGGGATGCACCTCATCTAAATAATAGGAGGGGTGTTGGTAGTCTCTAATTTTGTCTTGTGCTTCAATGTAGGTAAAGCCCATGGATGGGGGACATTCCCAAAATGGCCTTGACTATCACCTCCTCATAGGCCCCTTCGTCTAAAAATGCCCTCACCCTAGGGCTTTACACTACACCTTAGTAGGCCCCACTCAAAGATGTGAAGGTATCAACGTACCAAGCTGGTTCACCATGGCATGCAAATTCATGTAAAGTGACTTTCACGTGTGAAAAGTGCCACACCAATTATTGACTTGCTTGGCTTCCACTGATCTTTATGTAATGAAAAAGTACACTCTAAACATTTTAGGATGCATTTCCAAGAAATCTTAGAAAGAACTTCCACATTTGATGTAATATTTGCAAATTGTATTTATTATTTATCGTAAAACTATTGAGTCAGAATAGTAACAATTAATTTATTTAGACTACAACGAATTCATATAGCTTAAAATAGCTACAAACAAATGGAAGCCAAGAAGCATGATCATGCTTAAGGTGAAGAAGTTCAAAGCTTACAATATGGTAGTAACCAGTGTTGGTGAGTTATTGAGTTTTCACCCAATTTTCAATCCGGTTGTCAACTTGGGTATTACACTTGTACCTTGGACAGTTCAACATAATTTATATTATTTTCAAAAATGTTGAAAATTTAAAAAATCACTTTTTCCAAATCACAAAATATTGTGAAGGGATATTCCATTTGTTGAAATGGAAATTTCAAAATTAACTAAATGTTTGATGAACATGTGTTGAACTGGCCATGCAAGGTATTACGATAATAGCTTATCAGCTGGTTTTAGATTGTTTTGATAATCAATTAAATTGATAACCAACTTTTGGATTTTAAAAAATCTGATAACCTACCTACTCTACCTAATTATCATCTAGGTAAGTTATCAATATTTTAACACCAATACAATAAAATTGGGGAAAAAAATGTTCACCACAAGGCCCAAGTGTCTTGCTGGCATCTTACCCTATGGTCCAAACATAGGGTAATTGATGTACTCTGTCATAAGCTAATGGTTGACAATACATGCTTTGCCTTTATTTCAATAGGCAAACCTTTGCCCAAAGGTTTAAAGATGCCTTTTCAAGCCTATTGATTTACTCAATTCATGGTAATTTTGTTGTGCTTTTTGCTTTGGACTCAATACCAGCACAAAAAGATTTGTACCATGCTCCAATTGGCAACTATTTCAATGGTGCAGATCAACCTTCTTCATTAGCAAAATATAAAATATAAAATGTGAATATGAAGTGTATTTTTAAAGTTTCAATAATGAGAAATGCCCCAAATTTATTTTCCATATTTACATTTGGTTTTTAGGAGGTATCCAGAAATAAAGATTTAGGATTCATATCTAGTTTATATGCACATTAGGCTACATCTTCCTAGGGAAGGTAGCCACTTTTTCTACATGACCTTTCTACATGGATGATTGTCGCTTTGGTTATATAAATGAACACTTTAATAAAACATTAGTACACATATGTTGTAACGCTCTGTGCTATTGGGGTTACCAGCATTTGCAAGCATCAACTGTAGCACGTTGTTGTGAATAGAGGTTATATTTAGTGGAAGTAGGCCTAAGGGCTCAAAACACAATTTGAAATTTTAGAGCGCCATAGGGCCACAAGCATTTAATGCACAAGGTTCAAGACTAATGATAGTTCATGTACCCTTATTTAATAAAATTTCATGACTTTGTGGATAACAATTAAGAGGAAATGAAACATCCAGGAAAGGATGAATCATCAAATGAGTGGTGTAACTTAGGCCCAACATGGCATGACTTTATAGATAATTCTATTACCCCACAAAAATAAGGGCATCCCCAAAAATATTTGGATTCTCATGCTAGGGTGAACTAGCAACCCTATTGGTATTTGGTATTTTCATCTTTTGGGGGCAAGCTCGCACATTAAATCAATGCTTTCTTTTCTAGAATAATAGTAATGGTGGAGTATAAAGCAATAGTACCTCCCTATAATAACACACTTGCAACCACATTGTTACTTCCAAGGTACTCCTCCCTTTTCCTTTCATCTTGTTCTTTCTCTTTTTGCTTTGCTACATGCCCTTTCTTCTTATTCCTAAATCTTGTTTTTTATCTTATCATCCTCTTATGATTTTTGATCTTTTGCAACTATTTTAGTTACTGGCTTTCAAAGCTAATTCAAGTTATAATCAATCAAAGAGAAAATGACAAGGTGTTTTGGGCTATAGTTTGTTTTTTTTTTGTTGTACTTTGAGTGCTAGTTTCTTTGAGTGTGAGTGTGATAACGGGATTCATTTTGTGTGTGCTAAAAGAATTTGAATATGAAAGAATTTTGAGTTCATGTTACAATGTTTAATTTGGTTTGGTTTTCAACATTTTTTTGTTGGTTGTGTTGTGTGGCGTCAAAAGGTTTTAAAAAATGGTTGTAGTTGTTATAGCAATAGTTGGGACATTTCTCCGAACGCAAAAGAAAGGAGGAAGAGCTCAATTGATTTCAACATAACAATAATTAAAAGTTTGAAGAAGAAATTCTTGTTCTTTATTAATGTCTCATTTTAAAGGGTCATTTTAACATGTGTTTCAAAATGTGGGTGTCTTTTTCAAAAGCTATAGGTCTTCATCCTTTGATTATGATATTTAGTTTTTTTGTTGTTTTAACTTTGCTTTGCCTTGACTTAATGAACTCAAAGCTTACAAGCTACTAGGTCATGGCCACTACATTAGCGATTTTAAAATGGGTTGTCATTGATCATTTTTTACATTTTCCCTTGTCATTCACTCTTGAGTTTATAGTTTGAACACCCCCATGTAAAATGAGATTAAACTCCTCGGGAAACCAAGATTTTCAACATGCTCTAGGTATAAGACTATGTTTATCACATTTTTTCATTTTTTTAATATGATTTAATCTCCATTTTGATTGTATTTTAACTTTTAATTTTTTTGGTACCTTGTTGTTTACAACAAAATATTGCATTGTTGTTCATGATTTGTATCCATTAATGTTGCAACAGGCATAAATTGTATAGAGGCTCAAGAAAGGAAGACCCAATCGATGTTTAATGGCCATGAATATATTTTTGGGTCTACTTTTGAAGGAATAGTCCAATGTGTGAAGTCATATGGAGCATTCATTGATATAGGTGAGGATGTTAGGCTATTGCATATCAATGAAATAAGTCATGTTCATGTGACTTCTATGGAGGCATTGTTTGCTCTTGGGGAAAAAATCAAGGTGAGTTTTTTTATGAATTAAAAGTGCAAGTCATTGTTATAATGATTATTTTTACACATGAAATTAGAAAAGTTTCAAATAAATTGATTATGATTGAAATAAATGTGTAGATGATGATTTCAAATCAAGACAAAACCAAAGGCCACGTTAAGTTATCAACCAAACAACTTGAAGTCAAACCTAGTGACATGTTGCATGTTCAAGTTTATTAAAAGGTTTGTTTTTGTACATTTCATAATGTGATTCAATTGTTGTCAGAACTTGTATTTCATTTATTTATGAATTACTTGTAAATTTGAAATTTCTATTTTGCAAGCAAAAGAAAATGCCAAAATGTTGACAAGTTCTATCATTCAACATAAACATGTACTAATTTTTTTTTAAGTGCACATGATTGGAATTCTTTTTTTCTTTTATGTTTTCCATAATGCTTAGGTTTGTAATCACACTTAGTGTTATTTTGTTTAAATTTTGAACAAACATTCAAATTTGGCTACTAATTAAATATTTGTTAAAATATGTAATGTAAAGGTTTGTAATTTCATAAGTTGCGAATGGGAGAAACTACTTGTAGTAAATAGGGTTTAGGATTCGACTTACATTTAATTTATTGCATATTATGGCAAGGAACAATGGAAGGGAATCTGATTAAGAACAAAGATAATGCAATGAACAAAGGACTTGTAAATTTGCTTATTTGTGAGAATTAAAACATAATTAAATCCCCTCCCATATTAATCTTACCCATGTAATCATAGGTTGAAATTTCATTATGTATGTGGATTTTTGTATATATAAGCGATGTTAAACATTAAACATGAGGTTGTTTTTAAAAAACATTATTAATAGATCTTTGTGGGTTTTTATATGCATGTTTATGCCTTGTTAGCAAGACGAACAAGAACACACCAAATGCAAAAAAACTTACTATCAATTGAGTCACAAAAGGTTAGTTTGTTTTATTCAAATATTGTAATATATTGAATGTGAATATAATAGTACATGAAATTGATAATGTAGCACAAAAAATTGACATTTGCAAAATTTCATATCAATTATTTGGATCTATGTACTTACACATTGTTGTTCATTATTTTTTTGTGAGGCATTAGTAGAAAGACTCAGGACAAATATGAGTGTTGAAAGTGTTGCAAACATGGCTTTGAAATGTGCAAACAATTATTATTGCACATATTGTGAGAAATGTGTTTCATCAAACAAAAAATGCATTGAAGACCACAACAATAACAAGCTTCATCAAAGATTACATGAAAATACACATCTATTCAAATGCTTTTGGATAGGTAATTGATTAGTCATATTTATGAAATTCATGTTGATTCTTTTAAAAATCCAATATCTAATATATTGATTCATTTCCATAACAGAGTGGGGCGAGAATGGTCATTATTTGGTGTGTAAAGCGTGTGAAGCTTTAATTCCAACTTGTTTTGAAAGTATTATGATGCATGTGACTAAGCCCAAACATGTTCAGAGACAACGAAATTAGCAATTAAAGTCATTCTTCCAAAATACATGTAAGTAACATTTTTTTTCCAATGTAAACATGTGCATGCATTAAAGTCTTGTGACAGTGATTGATGTATGCAAATGTTACATTTGCAGTGGTCCAATGTGGCAAAAAAATCAAAAAAATTCTGATTTGAAAAATTATCTTCCACCTGGGTTGGCGTATTGTGAGTCATGGATTATAATACCACAAATTATTAAGCTTTAGTTCCATAATTTTCCTTAGTATTAATGATTTGAATCCTGATAAACCCCCAATTAATAATTATTAAAAATTGAATTAATTTTTGGATATTTCAGCGTAGAAGACTTTTTTATTTAAATTGATGCAAGGCTTAGTTAATTTTAGGACCTAATAAACCTTTTAAGTGCATGATCCTTTTATGTTATAGAGAATGGAAAGGGGATGTAGAATTAGATTTGATTTATTGATATATTGGGAATACAAGCCCATAATTAGCAATAACATCTCGCCATG
>Ga0209611_10003181_pt1 | contig 28671 bp, 28 predicted proteins | sample S1TSphgellanicum_3_FD_187693 | JGI IMG/M metagenome (GOLD analysis project Ga0209611, IMG submission 187693) | Host-associated microbial communities from peat moss isolated from Minnesota, USA - S1T2_Fc - Sphagnum magellanicum MG (SPAdes) (version 2) | ecosystem: Host-associated > Plants > Peat...
GGTTGGAAGTTGAACAAATTTTTGCAAATGTACATCGTTCAATACACAAACGTGGTGGTGTGTAGTGAGTAATGTAAGTAGGCCCTGATATCCATCACATTTGCAACATTAATTATAATAAAACTTAATGATGTGATATGTATGTGAGCAAATTGAAAAGGTGATGACAATACAAATTATTGATAGCACAATGCATGACAAATTAAATTGAAATTGAGGGGCTTGTAGTGTGTTTTGTCTACCTTGTACGTATTGGTTGATTTTTAGAGGCTGAATATGATTATAATGACCAAACATTGTCCCCCAACCAACCACTATCACTAATTCCACCCATTTATAATGGAATGGGTCAACTTCACCCATGGGAAATACAAAGTTCCATATTGAAGGAATTATAGTTTGTTTTCTTCTCATGGTGGTCTCTGATGGGAATATCCACCGCTTAGGTAATAGGCACATTCAATTTACTAGTTTACATTTGGTTTAACTAACTATTGGAATTGTAGGTACCTTTGGATATATCCAAGTTGGTTAGTAATGATGAATTCAAGTAAATAAACACAATTAATATGGGTAATCTCTATGTGATTTTTGTTTATGTTTAAGTATAAAAATGGCAAAATATGAGATAATGAATGAATTGTTGAAACAAAAAGAAACACAAGATTATAATTTAGTTTTCGGACATGTATGAATGGTAATTCATATTCATTATCTTGAACTAATTGTGTAGGCCCAATATCATTTTCAACTTGAACATTGGCATTGAATGGGTTGCATATATTGAAGTAGAAATTAATGAACTTGCATTTGATTGTAGATGGTATGCCTTTGTGTACATCTTAAAGAATAATCTCGTCCAGGGGGATTCCCCAATGAAACATACATCTAAAGGATGTAATGGTGCTTATGAGACCAACACTAACACATGAATTATCAATCACACATGGATTACATGTTGGGCCATAGGTGTGGTGAACTGATGCGCTCCCAAGTCCCTAGTTAGTCCCAAGTCGGGGCTAATTTATTCAAGTTGCGAAATTGTGGGGAACTCAGGGCACGCTCCTAGCTTTCAGCACTAAAAGGGGTAGAGGGGCGTGCTGAAGTTCCGGGATGGGACTAGGAAGAGTGACAAGCTATTCATTTACTCAAACTTGTATTAAGAACCAACCAACAAGTTGGTTAGTTCATTTTCTAGAGCATTCTTGGTGTTAGGACAAGCCATGGGCAATTCTAGATTCACATGACTCACCACGGCCCGGATTTGGGGGAAGCCACCACCTTCCCCCATATAGTATATTTTGTGCCTCTCTGCGGCACCCACATCCGAATGGCTTTTTGTCTCGGGACTCCCAAAGAGGAGTCCCGAAATTGTCCCGATTTGGACTCCCGGGACTTTGAGCGATCATAACTCTTTGCTCAGACCTCCGATTGGGTTGACGTCTAAAGAAAACTTGTAGTTCTCCTTGAGATTTTTCCAACAGTGTGTCGCACTTCACCTGCACGCATTAGGGTCGGGTCGATTCCCGACTTTTAATGATCAAGAGTCAAACTAGTAGTTTGACTCCCGGCCCTTCTTTTTGCCATAACTTGTGCTGCAGATGTCCAAATGGCCCATGCGAGGCCATTTTCGACATCTACACTTCAATAGCTTTCCAATGATATAAAGAACTTCCAAATGTGAAGTGTTTTGACTCCTACAATTGAACTTTGAAGTTTTGGAAGTCTCGGAGAACTCCCAAGTCCCAAATTTCGGGAGTGTGAGTCTCATCCTCACACTCTCCAAAGGGTTGCGACATGAACAAACAACATTAGTGGTCTTGCATTAGTTAGTTGGGCAATGTATGCTTTGATCAATTATAACAAAAGACACTAACACGTGCGTGTAGGCATTATCTTCCAAGTGAATACACTTGGGCATTTGTTAACTTGGGCATGTTTAACAAAGAACTATATGAAGTTAACCATCAAACATTGGATTACCTTAGGATATTTCAATTTGGTGCATGGCAACATGGATTGATGTAGTTGTTCCATGATGCCCATTGAATGTGCATGTTATATTAAAAAGGTAAATACTTTTGTACATTCAACTCAACAACATTAGCTTGTGAGCATGTGAGCCCAAAGGAATCTTTTAATATAATATTCTTTAACATGTAAATAAAATATTCTCTAACTTGGAAATTTTTTTTTCCATGTGGCATATATGCATACATTTGTATATTTGCTATTGAACAAGGATTTTAAAACCTTGTGATGGGTATTAATGGGGATGTAGGTGAGGATGGATGTTTATATCTAGTTTAAATTATTGTATAAATGTTAATTTGCATAAAATAATTTTATGTTAATTATTGAAGGTTGGAAAACCTATCTTTCAAAAATCAACAATATCAATGAAAATCATTTTCTTGCACTCCACATTCATGAACAAAACCAATATAATGAACACAACACAAATATTTTAGAAGTAATGCATTCTTCATGTGGACACATTACAACAAGTCTTCCATTATGGAAAAAAATTCACATTTTAAAAGGGATAAAGCTCTACCCACCTACCATCATTAATTAAACATTGGACTTCATTTCAATTCTAATTCAAACAATGAATGAATTCTTCCAACATCCCACAATACATTACATGTTGTAAAATGTAATAAATGTGCTTACTATGACACCCATTTTCCCTTGCCCCCTTATGGAATTTGCCATCATTGTGACAAATTTCATGCAATTGTAGGTTGGGTAATCTTTAATTATAAATTGATATAATTTTTGTTTTCACCTACACTAAAGGCGAGGTTATAGATGAATCCATAATTTGATGGAAGAACTTTTACAAATGGAAAAATATATATTTTTAGAATATCATCACAAACTTACTTGAGTTCATAGGTTCGTACAAATTTCATGCAAAATCTGGTTTTCATAGGTTTCTTAAAAAATCACATGGATTGCATGTTATGGTTAATATGAACAATATTTATATGTATTCAATATCTTAAGTATTCAATGGTTGAGACATTGTTTTTGAACGCCATACATGAATGTTCATGTTTAATACACAAAAATTACATCACAACAATTGCATGGATTAGTTAAAATATAAATTGTACATATTTCACATCAAAACATCATAAATGGAAAAGACACATTATTTATATTAAATAATACACACATATATATATATATATATATTCATGCAATTTCTACATTTTAAAGCCCATGGATTTTGCACATACATATTATTTTACTATTTTCACATGGATTGTATTGAAATTTCATGATATTGAAAGTTTGTGATGATGTCCAACCTCCCATTTGCTTTCATGTTCCTTAGAAAGTTTAAACATAGAAGGCACCATATAATTTTGCTTTTATGATGTTTGGTCAAACATATGGTTTGTGCACAAGGACAAATCCTTCATTGCCAAATAGATTGCAAGGAAGACATTTAACAAACTCAAAGTGAAAAAAATTAGTTTCTTTTAGTGCTATTACTTCATCTTAAGTGAGATTATTTCCTTCCCACACATGCCATATTATGAACATAAAAAGCCTATCAAACACATATTTCTTTTTGGAGCCTCCCACTCATCAATTCAAATCAACACAACAAAACCAAAATCTAAGTGACTTTTGAGAACCACCTTTAAAATTATTTCACCAACCATATTCATAACATGGAGTAAGAATGCCAATAGTTGTTTTCAATGATATGAATTTCACCTTGCACTCATGGTCAATGTTCTTTTGCAAAACATTACATTGCATTGATTTGGAGGAAAAATTTTAGTACGCCAAATGCCATGTCCACAAATACTTTCACAAACTTCCCCATCATTATGCATGAGGATATGAATCCCATAATTACTTTCATAACAATGGGTAGAGGATTATCATCATGTGCTTTGGTGTTGATGCAAATGGAATATTGTGTTGATTCATGGACAAGAAAAGTTAGCATGGTCATGTTTGCACAAATCCCCTTTTAACCCAAGGGGAGATACACTTCATTTGGGAGATCCAAAAACCCTCCAAGTCACCCTCCAAATGTGGCATCTTTGATGCATAATAATAACCCAATGCATATTTTGCAATAGTTGTTACCGATAGCATGGGGTCTCTAGATTCATCAACTTTATGCATATGAAGTTCATTCCAATTTGGACCTTTTCCCAATGGACCATCATTCAAGTACGTTTAGTACAATAACATTTGCTTGGGGTCCATTCACAATTTGGGTATCAAAAAAGGAAAAAAAGGACTTAAGGACTTTTTAGAGTTAATTTTTACAAATAACATTTACATGAAACAAACTTAAGTGATAAATTGAATAGTTCAAAATAATCCATTATATGAATATTTTGGTTTAAAACCAAAAACAAAAAAAATCCCAAAAATTCCCAAAATGAGTTTTAATGGATAACCAAACATATTTTTTTGCAAGATTACTTCTTGCACATGACCCACATCTAGAGCTAGACATTTTGAACCCATTGAACATAATATTTTTTTATCAAATGGTTTAAAAAATGAGTCCTTTGCTTTGCAACCCTTTCTTGTAAAATTTCAAGATTTTGAATTTTTTTTTGATTTGGTTTTTCATCAAGTTCAGCCAATGAACATGTATTTTCATAGAAGGGAGCATGTTTTTGTTGTACAAAAAGTTTGAAATCAATTGTATGTTTGTTGTTTAGGTTGGTGAGCGTTTTTCTATGCTCTTTGTAGTTTCCCCCGGGCACTCTTGTTGATTCCTTTAAAAAGATGTACTTTAAACACTTGATTACTTTAGTTTAGAAGACTCAAAATGACATTTACATAATATCCAAATTAATTTTAAATATTTTTATTAATTTAAAAAGACATAATTTTATCTATTGGCATATAATAATCCACTACAATTATATATAATAATGTAGGATAAACAAAAATCCAAAGTTGTCTTTGTAATCATTTTTTAGTTAGACACTCCTTTTTGGTATTCCAATCGTGAATGGACCCTTTGGAAACTTTGCACATAGTCATAAAAAGGTTATAGTGTATAGATAAGCATCACAAATTTCCAATATCACAAGATTTCAACAAAATCTATGTGAAAATCATAAAACAATATGTTTGTGCAAAATCTATGGGCTTCAAAGTGTAAAATTGCATGAAAAATACATATTATTCTTATATACACGATGTGTCTTTTCCACTTATGATGTCTTGGTGTGAAATATGTATGAATCTTCCACATTGTTTGACATATAAATGTTAAAACCCCATCCAATTATTTGGTTTGTGGATTGCACTTTCAATAGCAACCCCGAAGGAGTACCACCAACATTGGATTGTAACATAATGCACATTGGACTCTTCCAAAGAAGTGGAATTGTTTGTACTCATGGTACAATGCCTTATGTTGGTCTTGGAACATTAGAGCAATTAATTGTTTAGTGTGTTTTTTTGGTGACAAAATTCAATTAAATAAGCAAGTACATTCCTTCCTACCCATATAGAAGGTGGGATCTCTTGACCCATAAATAATTTTAGTAACATTCCAATTCGCCTAAGCACTATTTGTCATGAACCCCTTGAAGTTGGTGTTGGAGAAGTCATGCTTGAGCACAATCTTGTTTAGTTTTGTCCACAAAACACATTGAGTTTCAATGGATTTTGATTACATGTCAACATGGTCAAGACTTTATAATACAAAGGCTTGTAAATGTCACATGCCATGGTGGTCCATCCTTCTACATGCTTGAAATGATCAAACATAATCCATTCATTTTCCGAATCATCATCAAGTTGCATTTACTTGACCAAATCAACATTATCAATGAACATTTTGATTTGACAATTGTCTAAGAAAACAATTATCTTGAACCTAGTTGTAATAACTTTTTGACTTTAGTAGAATAATGTTGTCAATATGTCCGTTATTGGTAGGACGGTGCTTGAATAATGCAATGAAATTACAAATGTTGGGAAAGCACAAGGGCATGAAGTTGTCCATCACCTTGTTTAGTTGTTCGCCCTTTAGAAATTCAATAGGGTCATCACCATCTTTCTTGAATAAGTGTTGGTATAAAGATTTATTGGAAAACAAAACAATTGTAGAATTTTTTACACTAGGTGTGCAATAGACCTCCTTGTCAATGAATGCTTTGATCTTTGATCTCCTCCATTGACTCCTTACACATGTTGTCTTTAACACAATCATGATGCCATCTGAAATAAATTGTTACCTTCGTACGGATGATGAGTTTGTGGATGACATAATAGATTCTACATTTGCACACATCAATGCAAAAAGGCACACCAACACATTATTTGTAAACAAATGTGCACATAGGAGGACCATGGGGTAAATGGCCCACAACAAGAACATGTGTGAAGTCACTTACCCAAGTGATTTCATTTTGGAGACCATAGTGAACAAACTCAACACAAGAATTGTTTTAACATCAAAGGTGGCCCAAACATTTGTTGCTATGAAAACCCAAATGAAAGTTGTTTATTATGTTAATTGTCTTGACCTTGCACCAAACATGGCCATTGTGCTTCCACCAAACATGGTCATTGTGCTTCTTATCCATGCCTTACATTTGTCTGGAATGCCATGTTAGTTACCACTTGGGTGGGAATTCAAATAAAATGCCACCATAAAATCTAGTTGGAAGACAAAGGACCTTTTGAATGTTCATGATGTTGTAAATCAAAGTTTTCCATTTGTTTGAAATATTCGGGGTGAGGGTCATCACCTTTAAGCAATTGACGACAATGGACAAATGGGAAGTTTTGGAAGTAGTCAAATCGACAACATGATCAAAAATAGAAAAAACATGTGGCACAAGGGGGCCTAGAAACAAGTTTTAGTGAGGGAGGTAACATTTCATTTTGATTACATGAGTTGCACAAATTGATGAATGTCGATGTTAATAAAAGGACATCACTTGCAGCTTCTCCAAATTTTTCTTCACAAGGAAAGGGAGGAAAATCTTGTCTACCACAATTGTTACAATGGTTGGTGTAACAATGGTGTCATGTGAACTCTTTAGAAGTTGGTCCCTAACAATTCTATATCTACCTGCAATGATTAACCGATATAGACCATGACCTCCAGACAATAAAAATTGATAAATCCTTATTATGATTCTATTGTTATGATCACATGTAACATCCATAAAGATGTGAATGGAACTAGGGAGAAAACCAAACATTGCACACAATCATTTCTATGTCATTTGCACATATCTAGACTTATTGCACAAAATTGTTAAATTTGACTTTCCTTCTACATGAAAAAACACCATCAAATAAACTTTATAAAATAGTATGTTGAAAATATAATAAAAGCAAAGTTGACAAGAATGGTGGGGCGACTACACATAAACTAGTGGTATGAAAAGTTAAACATCGAACCTCCAAAAAAAGAGAATTCAAAAGGTAGACATGAACAAAAATAATTATTTGAAACATATATATATGCAAATGCATGGGTTATATTGAAGTCCGATGGCAAAAAATTAAACCCTAGAACCTTTCCTCCTTGAATCAAAAAAAGGTACCAATGTTTTGAAGTTTGCCAATGTTTGAGTCCAAAGTTTGAGTTCATAAAGCATAGTAACTTTTATTTTTTAGGGTTTAAGTATTTATGAGTATAGTTCATTTTCATTTCATTCAATTGTCTTCATGTAAGAAGAAGGAAAAAATGAGAAAATCTTGAAACCATGCGGAAACCATTGAAGACCAAGGCTCCAAGGTGAGTTTTACAAAACTCTTTTTCGATTTGTAAAGAAATCTCTAAAACTTTACTAGAAGGCCAAGCTTGAGCTCAACTTGGAGCTCAAACTTGAACTTCAAATTGAGTTCAAACTTGACTACTTTTTTGTTGTTTTTTGGAACTCAAATTAAAGCTTAGGTCCAAACATGGACCCAAGTTCAACCACCCACAACAACACCCAAAAGAACATGAGCTTGAGATTGGGTCCATGTTTGGACTTGAGTTCTAGCTCAAGTTTTTTTGGTGGGTTTTTGGGGTTGTTGAACTATTTTCAATGTCGAAAATATCAAAAATAGCTCAGTGTTGCAACAAATGTGAGCTAGAGCTTGAAATTTTTATGGTTTTTTTGAGCTATTGAATTCCTCTCAATGTTGAGAATAGCTTGACAACCCCAAAAAAAGAATCACAAAAAGCCCAAGCTCAGAAGCCTGGAAATTAGAATTAGTTCAAAAATACATATGGGGAAAAAACAAGTAGGTAATATTATTGTAAATACGAAAAAAAAATTGCCCTCAAAATTGCATTTCTTGCATTTAGACTAGTGTGCATTTGTGTTTTTTTTCAATTTCCTGATGTTGCTCAAGTGGTGATCAAAATATGAAAAGTAGAAAATCTTAAGCACCCTTTCATATTGTCGGCAATTGTGACAATTTTTGGCAATTAAAAAATTAGTCTTTTGGTGAAATATTTTATAAATAGGGAATTTATGACATAGTTTTTTTTCCAAGAAAATTCATTCATAATTATATTAGCCAAATTTGGCGATATTCAAAATATGAAAGTAGAAAATCTTAAACACCCTTTCATATTGTAGGCAATTATGGCGATTTTTGGCTGATTTTTTTGGGGGCCTAAAATGGTCTTTTCGAGAATTTTAAAAGAAAAACAGTGAATTTGTAACAGAATACGTTGTTTACCAAAAACAATTTCGCTAAATGGCGAAAACTCACCACCAAAAGAAAAAGAAAAAGAAAAAAAAATCACTGAAATTTTAGACCGTTTAGTTGCCGCGTCGCGTGGCTGCATTTTGGTCTGGACGCTGTCTGTCTGCCTCGTCTCTGTCTTTTCTTTTCTCGCTTACTTTGAACCCGTCTTGGTTGTTTCACAGCGCCCATCAGCTCAATCTGCGCTGCGATTGATCTGCCGCTGCTCGACTGATGCGTCCAGTATGTTGTTACAAATCAATTCTGTGCACCAGTAAGTAACTCCTTCAAGTATTTTTTAATTAATTTTTTTTTTCAAATAATAATACATGCATTCTTCAAATGTATGTAGCTCACAAGAAGGTCACTGTGTGATCTTGTGAGGCCTTGTAAGTAGTGACACTCTAGTTCGATGCAGCAGCTGCTCCATGCGTTCTCATCGACATCGCGCGTAATAACAAAGACGGGGATGATGAATTCTATTGATGAAGAATCGCTGCTCCATTGCTGCTGCTGATTTCAGAATTTTGTTATCTTCTAAGTGTATGCATTTCGCAGCAAGTCTTGGCTGCTTTGCTATTGTTTGTGGGAGAAAAGTTTAGGGATGATCGCTCACTTGGTTGCAAGCGTGGAAAAAATATTACTATTTTTGAGGCGTAAGTAAAATGGATTTTGTATCCGGGAGATCGTTCATTTTTCGGAAAGAGAGTTTTGTTTTGAATTGATAGTATCGCCGGGAAGAAGAAGAATGTCGTAGGAAGTATGTATGAAGATGCGTCGGGAGTATCGATGCGAGAATGTTGTGATGAAATTAGAGTGGTGGTAATTGGCATCATGCATGCGTGCCGGCAATGCGTGCTCAATTGTGCATTGCGGGGTTGTTTCCAGTGCTGTTGTTGTTGTTGCTGTTGGCAGTGCTTCTTCTTCCAAGCTTTAGCCATGGTAAGTATGTGAACATTGAAAAATTATACTCATTGATTGATGTTTTGGCGTGCGTTGTTTTTTTTTTTTGTTTCCCGATCTGATCGCATGGATTGTCATATTGCGGATGCTTGTTTTCCGTTGGGATGTTGTGTGTGTGTGTTTTCTATTATGTTCTATTTTGTATGCGTTCTATTCTTCCTTTGGATTTCTGCTGTACCTCTTGGCGTTGATCTGCGATTGAGGTTACAAGTCTGCCATTCCGCTCGGTCCAGGAATTCAGAATTCGAGCTTCGTTCGCGGCGAGAAATCAACATCCATGATCGTGATGTTGGTCGTATGACAGAGTTCTTTGTCTTGTTTCTGATTTTTCAATTCCTTTGTCCCGAGGGAGCAATCTGACCCCTTCTTCGCCAGAAAGTAGGTAGCTAACAAAAAGCGGCCTGGTCAATCAGCAGTTCTAGGATCTGCTTTTGTGATGCTTCAGATGCTCTTCACGTTTTGTTTCCTTATCAGCTGAACCTCTGGCACTTATTTCCATACACCAGCGCCAGAAGATTTTGCCAGAAGATTTTGCGGCCTGGGAAATTCATTTCTGCAGTTTCCAGCATTATCATCATCATAGTCATCATCAAAGGATAACTAAAAAATTTCTCCTCCCCACCTAACGCAAGCGCTGAGTTCGCTCCCTTTTGTCCTGCAGCAATTTTACTAGTTGCAGCATCCAGAACCCTCTTTCCGCTGGTTCCAGCTGTAGCCAAAGCGTCAGCGTTGATTCCTGCCCTAACTTCACCTTCTGCTCGTGTTGGACATTCATTGGATTCAGTGGTGTTGTCTGAATACTGGCTATACCACAACTATCTGCCACTTCTGACACTGCCTGCATCCCCACCACCAAGTGAAGGACGGCATTCGCTTACTTCATCAGCTCGAACTCCTGACCAACATGTTCTTCGACATCGTCATGGAAACAGTTGTGATCACAGTCGCCGTTGCATTGAGAATTGTAGCAGATCAAGACTTGGTACTCAATCAAATCAAGTGTACCCTACTGTAGAAGGGCATCATCATCCTGAGCTTTCAGGTCGGATTTTCAAAACAACAACTTTGCATTGCAAGTTTTTGTATTGCTTCCTGCTCTGAATCAACTTCTGAGAAAATTGCAAGCTCTGAATCACAGAGATTAGGAGTACAGCTGCCCGAGGCTGATGAGTTCTGTGCTTGAATCTGCTTCTAAAACATGTTTTTTGTCATGCTTGAATTGACCTTGAATTATGATACACCTGTTGGTGAATTTCAGCAGTTGAGACTGATCACCTTATCTTTCCTTCTGGCTTGCTTAATTCCTTTTTCTCCTCATTCATAGCATCTCCCTGATTGTAATGAATTCTTCTATGTGCTTGTACTCTCTGTGGTGTCTGCAGCTATTGCAAATGATGATCCAAGGACACCAAGTGACCATTCTCCACCTCCAGATTCTTCTCAAGGTCTTGACAATTTTTCTTATCTTTGCATGCCAATGCATTTGCACTTCAATTTGTTCCTTGAATCCAATTCTAATAAGCATACATGTTATTCATAACTCATGCTAGCCTTCGGAGATGAGATTGGTAGATGCCAGCACTTCAGACAATCCCTTCTTTGTTGTTCTTTTCTTCTTTGCTTGTTTTCTGTTTGTTTGTTTGCTTTTTCTTGCTTCTCATATTCCTAGAAATATCATGGCAATCAGCAGAACTCTGCTTCTCATGGGTACTGTGCAGTAACTGATCCAATGCATGCATGTATTGCAGACAGATCAACAGCACTAGTTTCCGGTTCTCTGGGCACAGATAATTCTCAAGGTCTTTCCTTTCTGATATTTTCATGTTTGCTTCAATAACATGCATTGTCCTATCATATAGCTATTGACTTGTGATCAATGGTTTCATAGAAATATAGATCAGTATGTTGCAGAGTGCTTGAGGCAGCAAATTCTGTTCTTACTGTTCAGTTGGATCTTGGGTGATTATCTTCTCATTTGCTGATTTGCTATATAACTTATGAAATCTCTGCTTCCTCATATCCTCAGCAGTGCCTGGTACAACACCTCCTCCCATTGCAGAGGCACCAGTCACACTTTCTCTGACACCAGATTATCCTCAAGGTCAGTTATTGACCACCTGCTATGTTGTAGACAAGTACTCTCCTAACATACTGCTTTTGGACACTGAAGATGGGATGGGCATGTTAGAACTTTTGACATTTCTTATCATGCTACTTCCATCCTTCTAGTAGTAGATGCATGCAGGGCACTGAAGAGTTCCATGCTTCCTTGTATTCTTAGTGCTAACTGCACCCAGTTGCAGACACAGCATGGGCACCAATCCTTTCAGTATCTGCTGCAACACCTACACCTGGTGCAGATGCATCAGCACCAATATTGGTAGTGCCTGGCCCAATCCCTGCAGAAGCACCCAGGACTCTAAGCACCCCTTCTTCAGTGCCAGGTACTATTAATTCTGGTATTTCCACATCCAGTTTACAAAACTACTTCTGTTCTGCGGTATTTCCATGGACCAGATAATTCACCTTATTGGAAACAGAATTTGAAGAGACCATTGCTTCACAGAATTACCTTTTCTTGTTGCCTAAATTGATGAGTTCCCTGCTTCCTTATGTTCTTCCTGCTTCAGTACCTTCACCTGGTCCAGAGGCATCATGGACTGTAATTATCATCCTGTCTCCAGCAACAGTTAATTCTCAAGGTCTGCACTCTCACTGCTTGCACAACCAGTCTATTTTTTTTGGCTAGGTGTTTTGACTTCTAGCAATTACAGCCTTATAGACCATCACATAGGACAGCCCTTCTTCCTTTTCTTCCTTTTTCCTTTGCCCCTCTTCCTGGTTGATGCATGATGCTTACTAAGGTTGATTCCATGTTCTTGGCAGTCCCTTATCCATCATCACCTACACCCACTGTGGAGGCACCATCAACAACAATCACAATTTCTCCGGCCCCAGGTAGTTCTCAAGGTGTGTGCTTGCTACTCTAATATTTTGCGTTGGACTGGAGACTTTGACTTCTGAGAACTACACATTGGTAGGAACCAGTACTTAAGCTCCAACCCCATCTTTTTTTGCTCTCCTCCTTTTCCCTTGGTAAAAACCTCCATCGTGTAAGCCCCCTTCATTTCCAAGTTGATGCATGATGCTGATGAGTTCTATGTTTCATTAGCAGTATCTGTTCCAGCGTCAACTGCTTATTCTCCAGCCCAAGGTAGTCCTCAAGGTCTTTATTTTTGGTGCTATTGTCAGAAGAATCACATGCAACTCTATGATGGTTCCAAGCCTGATTGTGAGAACCATGTGCTGTTTATCATTTTGCCTTGAGAAATATATATCGCTAAACCCAATATTTTTTCCTGGTTCTCTTCTTGCTAGCTGTATGACTTGATGAGTTCTGTGCTTTCTTTTTGCTCTCAGCAGTGCCTGCTGCAGCACCTGCACCCACTACAGAGGCACCAGGGGTGACACCAAATGCCCCTACTGATCCAGCACCTGGTAGTTCTCAAGGTCAGTATCCTTTGGTGCTCTTGTATCCAATTTCCAGAAGCATGCTGTTCCATCATAGTTCTGTGGGCTAAAGTTTGACTTTTCAGCACTACAAATGGATAGATGATTCACCTCTTAACAACCCTGTCCCCTGTTGTTGTCTCTTCCCTGTACATGCATGAGACTGATGAGTTTTCTCCTTCTTGTATTCATAGCAGAAACTGTTCCAACATCTGCACCAGGGATTTCAATTGCCCCTTCTCTGGCACCAGGTAGTCTTCAAATCCCATATGGTCATCTTTCCATTTCCAATTTGCAGAAGTTTGTGCTATTGCATTGTCTAGCTTTGACTAAAGACTGATTTGTCAGAATATCCACAAACTGGTTCATCTTTAACTGGTTGCTCTGATTTTAACTATGTATCTTGTAGTTAGCTACCTGAAAAGTCCATTTTCTTGTCTCTATCAGCAGTTCCTGCAGCTGCATGCACTGCAGGGGCACCAGGGATACAAACTTCCCTTCATTGGCACCACATAGCTCTCAAGGTCTAGAAAATCCAATGTCTGGTCCGAGTTTGCACATCCAATTTCCAGAAGCTTCTGCAAGTGTTGTCTAACATTGGTTTAAAGTAGAGTTGACATGTGATAAGTACAACTGCAGATGTGAGCAATTCAGTAAATCATTCCACCTTTATTTTTTCTCACTGTCTTTCAACTGTTTCTCTTCTTACTGTGACGTGGACAAATTGTCCCTTGTGTTCTCAGCAGTGCTTGCTCCGACAGTTTCTCCCAGTCCAGAGGCATCAATCAGCCCTTCTCCAGCACCAGGTAGTTCACCTGTTTCAAACCCAATATTTCCTTGTATTTTTGGAAGTTGTTGTGCCTATTGCTGCTGCACCCAAAGAATAAATAATCATGTCTTGTGGCTCAAGATAGCATTGCTGAAAGGAATGCCCCTGTCATCACAAGCTATGTTGAAGCATGTGATTGAACTTGAAATTTGACCACACTATGCACATCAGAATGAGAAGCTGTGAATACAAACCACTGGTTATTCACAAGTCACTCAGTCTTGTCAAAACATTGTACTGCAAGTGATTGAACATCCAGTGGGTATCCTCCAGTTCTCTGGCCCCAGATATCTATACATTTTGGTAGTTTCATCTTGACTGTAGAAAAGAATGGCCCATTCTGCCATATTGCTTTGGACTTGGATGAAGCTACAAATGTTCAGATTTGTAGATACAACAGTTAATAGACCTCCTTGTCTTTCCTGGTGCTCTGTTCTTTAGCTGTTTCTCTTCAAGCTTGCTGCCTGGCACTGACAAGTAGTCCTATAAATTCCTTGTGTTCTTAGCAGTGCCTGCTGCTCCAACACCTGCAGCTAGTGCAGACTCCCCATCAACACCACTTGCTGGATCTCCAGCCCCAGGTCTGTTTCTTCTTTCTAGGATGCTTTCATGTCCAGTTTCCAAAACCATGCAGAGCTGTGTTGTATTGCACTGATCTTGAGATTGCTTTCCAAGTAGTGTCAAATGCCAGCACATCAGACAACTGTGTCATTTCTTGTTGCTCTGCTGCTTCCTGATCCTTGTCACAGTAGGCACACAATACTGATGACTGCTTCACTGCACTTTGTTGTCTGCAGTGCCTATCCCAATATATGCACCTGCTGCGGACTCACCATCAGGATTGGCACCAACACCAACTGCAGGCTTTCCAGCCCCAGATAATTATCAAGGTGTGTTTCTTCTTGTTATTTGTCAATATACAAAATCATGTGCTGTTTCATCACAGTGCCCCAGCTAATGATTTTTCTCCAAATATTGGCAGATGCCAGTTCTTCAGAAATCCATGTCATTTCTTGTCCTGTTTGCTGGTTCTCTTCCAGCCAGCAGCTGCACAATGCTGATCTAGAGTGCCATCTACTTTCTCATGTTCTCAGATGTGCCTTCTCCAACACCTATGCCTGCAGCAGATTCACCATCAGGCCCAGCCACAACACCTATGGCAGATTCACCAAGCCCAGAAATTTCTCAAGGTCTGTAGTTTTTGGTAGTTCAAGTTCACCACCTTACAAAAGCATGCACTGTTTTATTATATTGCCTCTGTGTCAAAGGTATCTTTCACACAAATATATATCTGCAGACAGATTAGATAACCTTCTCTTGCCTTTTTGCTTTGTTCTCTACTGCTTCTCTTTCTAATCTCTTCCTAGCAGGTGCATGATGCTGATGAGTTCTGGACTTCCTTATGTTTGCAGCAGTGCCTGCTCCAACACCTGCATCCAGTGCAAACTCACCAGCATCTCTAGTGCCTGCCCCTATTGCAGTTCCACCATCAGTCACAACATCTTCAGCACCTGTGCCTAGTGCAAACCCACCATTAGGCCCAGCATCTTCAGTGCCTGCACCTAGTGGAGGCATATCATCTGCCCCCACATCTGCAACACCTGCTGCAAGTGCAAGTGCACCACCAGACATAGCACCATCAACACCTGCAGCTAATATACCAGCAGACTCAGTGTCACCAGTGCCTGCACCAAGTGGAGATACACCATCTGACTCAGCATCTGCAACACCTGCAGCAAGTGCCAGCCTACCACCAGGCACACCACTTTCAACACCTGCTAGCTCACCATCAGACTCAGCATCTTCAGTGCCTCCACCAAGTGGAGACACACCTTCTGCTCCAGCATCTTCAACACCTGCAGCAAGTGCAGACATGCCGTCAGCACCCTCAGCACCTGCAGCTAGTCCACCATCAGACTCAGGATCATCTGTGCCTGCACCAAGTGGAGTCACACCATCTGTAGCACCTGCAGCTAGTCCACCATCAGACTCAGGATCGTCTGTGCCTGCACCAAGTGGAGTCACACCATCTGTAACACCTGCAGGTAGTCCACCGTCAGACTCAGGATCATCTGTGCCTGCACCAAGTGGAGTCACACCATCTGTAACACCTGCAGCTAGTCCACCATCAGACACAGGATCTGGGGACACACCACCTGCACCAGGATCCACAACACCTGCAGCAAGTGCAGACCCACCATCAGGCACATCACCTTCAACACCTGCAGCTAGTGCAGACCCACCATCAGGCACAACACCTTCAACACCTGCAGCTACTCCACCATCAGGCTCAGGATCTTCATCACCCACACCAAGTGGAGACACACCATTGACACCAGTGTCCACAACACCTGCAGGAAGTGCAGACCCACCATCGGGCACATCACCTTCAACACCTGCAGCTATTCCATCATCCAGCTCAGGATCTTCAGTGCCTGCACCAAGTGGAGACACACCATCTGCCCCTGCATCTACAACACCTGCAGCAAGTGCAGACCCACCATCAGGCACAGCACCTTCAACACCTGCAGATGTTCCACCATCAAGCTCAGGATCTTCAGTGCCTGCACCGAGTGGAGACACACCATCTGCCCCAGCATCTGCAACACCTGCAGCTAGTGCAGACCCACCATCAGGCACAGCACCTTCAATGCCTGCAGCTACTCCACCATCAGGCTCAGGATCTTCAGTCCCTGCATCAAGTGGAGACACACCATCTGCACCAGCATCCACAACACCTGCAGCAAGTGCAGATGCACCATCAGGCACATCACCTTCAACACCTGCAGCTGTTCCACCATCAGGCTCAGGATCTTCAGTGCCTGCACCAAGTGGAGACACACCATCTGCCCCAGCATCCACGACACCTGCACCAAGTGCTGACCCAACATCAGGCTCATCACCTTCAGCACCTGCCACTAGTCCACCATCAGGTTCAGGATCCTCAGTGCCTGCACTGAGTGGAGACACACCATCTACCCCAATATCTGCATCACCTACAGCAAGTGCAGACACACCATCACGAACACCATCTTCAACACCTGCAAGTCCAGCATCAGAACCAGCCTCAACACCAACAGCAGGTTCTCTATCACCAGGTAATTGCTCAAGGACTTTGTGTTCTTGTACTTGTATGTCTGCAGTTTGCAGAAGCACATTTAGTTCTGTCAATTTTTCAGCTGAGGAAGTTTTTGAGAAGTACCGACACTTAGGCAATCCTGGTATTCTTGTTGCTCTGTTGTTCCCTACTTATCTTCTTTATAGGTGTGTCAGGCTGAGATTATACTACCATTCATTTCTCAGCAGGGCTTGGTCCACCAGTTCTGCCTACTGGTGACACACCATCTGCAACACCATGTTCTCAAGGTGTTGATACCACAGTTGTTCTTCTATCACTTGTTATTTCATATGTTCAATCTATGAGAGCACACATTGTTCTCAAGGGTTGCTTGGGTACCATTATCCAATTCAAAATTGGTCAATATGAACAAGTCAGATAACTCTGCTTTCTCTTTTTACTCTTCATTTTCCCTGTTTCTCTTCATAACATTTGTATGAGGCTGATGGGTTCTTTGCCTCATGTTCTTGTCACAGCACCTGCTCCAACACCTGCATCTTTTGCAAGCGGACCAACAGCCCCAGGTAGTTCACCAGTGCATGACATCTTTCTCTACACCTTTTGGCTCTCATCTTACTTCATCCTGGATGATGATGATTTTGTGTCTTTCCTCCTATTTTTAACAGTGCCTGCATATGCTCAAATTACACCAAGCAGCAATTCTCCACGGTGAGATAATTGTCAAGGTCAGTGCTTAGTAGAAATAACAAGCTAGGTTGGCTCACACCTTCATTCTGCTACTCAAGGACAAAATGGATAATGCAAAATGTCCTGTGCTGTTAATTGAATTTGCCTTCAATTCAGTGGTCAGATTTTCCATAACAAGAGAGTGAGTAGTTTAGGATTCCAGCATTCCAGGTGCATTACTTTCAGTGTTGTCCTGGGCAGAGCTTTGTTCTTGAGTAAAGCTGCAAGCATTTTGTTTGAGATACCAGTACATATAAAGAACTTCTGGCATTCCAGAACACTTGTTACCATGCACATATGTGATTAAAAACCCTGTAGGGAGTTTTAAAACATATACTGTAGGGAGCTGATGAAGTCAGTGGGGAAGTTGTGGTAGTTAAGTCACTATCATACATATTACTGTTGAAGGTCCCTGAACAAGTGTGAGACTGGCACTTTTGTTCATACTGCAGGGTTTTTGTTTTTTGTTTTTTCTGTTTGTTTTTATCTTTCCTAGTTTGGAGCTTTCTCTGGCTTCTTCAAGAGGTGTTAACCTTGGTGTGGGTTTTTACTTCATTGTGAGAATGGAGATTTCTCTATTCTTATGAAAGATATATGTTTTAAGACCCTGCAGGAGTAAGAGATGATATGAGAACAATTGGCATTGTACTGATTCATTGCATTTGCGAAAGGTGTCTAGTGTGGACACCGAGGAAAGACAAACAGGAGATAGACAGGTTGGTTCCACTCTTTACATCCATTTTTCTGATGCAGATTGTGTATGCGAAGAGGGTTACACAAATACACCACCAGGCTCACCATGGAGATGTGTTCTTCCTATGCAAGCAACCCTGCAACTGGAGATCAGCCTTGAGGTTCTTTTCCCATTAGTCCCAGAGTTAGCTAGGGAGCTTGCAAATGGGCTCTTGCTGCTACAAAGCCAAGTGCGAATAGTAGGAGCAAATGCTGTTGATCCAGATCTGGATCAGACTGATGTAAATGCAGATTTTGTCCCTTTACACCAAGTATTTGACAATAGTACAGCTGTGCTTCTCGCCTCGCGATTGTGGACCCAACAAGTTATCCTTGACAAACTACTTTTCGGGCCATCCTACAAAGTTGTATGTGTGCAATACCCAGGTGAAAATTCATATTGTGGAAACTGTTTAGGTTGTTCAATGTTAGGAATTAGGACCAGAATTCTGTAAGAAATGCAAGATGCTTCAGGTTCGAAGGTGCGACTGTGCATCTGAAAGTTATTTACAGTGTAGCAAGCAGAAGCTGCTAGACTGGTTTTGTTGCTGGACAGCCTGATTTGTTTCTTAGATCATTCATATAATGTCTGTTCCATCTATGGGTATGGAGTGTTTCAGGAAAATCAGCTGCTTGCTTTTAAAACTAGTTCTGACATGTCAAGTCAAAATTTGCTGTGCGGATGCCTGTAGGCCTTCCTCCTTTTCCTGGTTCCAAAGCTCCTCATGCCAGCAGCCCACAAACCAACAGAGGGACTACCCAGGGAGTTGGTACCAAGAAAGGGGGCCTCAAAATGAACCATAAAAAAATTAGTTTGATTGCCGTGGCATCAGCAATTGGCATAGTAATTTCTTTAGGAGTCATTTGGTTCATGCGGTTGTGGCGCTGTGGCCTTCGGGAAGGATCTGTTGCAGTGATTGAGCCTGTTTCTATGTCAACCTCCAGACAGTCCGAACAACATCCAGGTACAATTCCTTTCTGTGATTGTTGAGTTCCACAGGGGAAAATAAGGGAAGATTGCTTCACACACAGAGAGAAGCAAGTAATCTTCAGCATGTACATCAGTAGTAGAGCCTTTACAGAGCTTACCAACAAAAGGTTGGCACTACTGTGTTGTATGGCTTCTCCTATAGACCAGGAAGAGGTTCTTACTCATGTTGGCTTCAGCACATATTTGTACATGTATATAAAGAGATAGCTGAAGTTCTTGAGACTTTGTTTTGGACATGTCAAGGTAGTCCTTGAGCCTGATAGTTCCTTTGATTAGTGTCTGCAGCCCACTGCCCCTTTCCTTTCTAATGTGGGTGAGGTGACCCATGAGAAACCTAACCATGGTGGCACGCCTTGACAGTCGGTGTGCATATTTGCAGCTGGAGATTCAAACCTGCCAGGAATGTCAACAACAATGTTTGAATCAGGCATGCCTGCATATACTGGCAGTACAAGAAGGTTTTCCTTGGCAGAGTTAGAGAGAGCAACTGAGAAGTTCAAGATTGACAACATTGTGGGAGAAGGAGGGTTTGGACGGGTATATCGGGGAGTTTTAGATAATGGTGTTTGTGTGGCCATTAAAGTGCTGACCTGTGTTCATCAACAAGGAAATTATGAGTTTATTGCCGAAGTAGAAATGCTGAGTAGGCTGCATCACCGCAACCTTGTGACACTGATTGGTATATGCACAGAGAATCACATGTGCTTCTTGGTTTACGAGTTTGTCCCCAATGGCAGTGTTGAGTCACACTTGCATGGTATGTACACTACACTGGTATGAATCCACCAGCATCAGAGAATGTTTGCTTACCATTTTAGCAGTCTGTAGGGGTCTGACTTGAGGGACAGATTTTCAAGAGTGATGTTGGGGACTTTCCAAGCAGGTAGTGCAAGCATGCTTGACCCTTTCTCTCGGTACGTTAAAGATAGCCAGAAGGATGCTTGACAACATCTAAGCTGAGCCAATCTGGTGGCCAAATCAACAGGTGCAGACAGGTTAATAGCACCATTGGAGTGGAAGGCACGTGTGAAGATTGCATTGGGGGCAGCACGTGGGCTGGCTTATTTGCATGAGGATTCTAACCCAAGAGTTATCCATCGTGATTTCAAAGCTAGTAACATCTTGCTTGAAGATGATTTTACGCCCAAGGTGTCTGATTTTGGGTTAGCTAAAGAAGCTGCCGATGGAGGAAAAAGTCAGCATGTTTCAACACGAGTGATGGGAACTTTTGGGCAAGTGTCTGTCTTCTCTCATCTTTTATTTAAAAGGAAGCAAAATTTGCTCTTCTTCCTTGGACAAGCTGGGCTTCAGTGTTTCAATCCTATCATCTCTAGAAGTGGAATTCCTTTAGCATGGTTGACAATGGTTTCAGCTCTGTGTGGTTGGGACAGGTATGTGGCACCTGAATATGCAATGACAGGGCATCTTCTAGTGAAGAGTGATGTGTACAGTTATGGTGTTGTGTTGCTAGAGCTTCTTTCAGGGCGCAAGCCTGTGGACATATCTCAACCACACGGCCAAGAAAATTTGGTTACATGGGCACGCCCACTCCTCCGTAGCAGAGAAGGGTTAGAAATGCTGGTAGATTCTGGTCTACACAATAATTTCCATTTTGATGATTATAGAAGGATGGCTGCCATTGCTTCCATGTGTGTGCAACCTGAAGTGTCACATCGGCCTTCCATGGGTGAAGTTGTGCAAGCACTTTTGCCATTATTCAAGGACTCTACTGCAGCTAGTGACTCTAGTCCCCAAGAAGACTTCTCAGCCCCAGGCAGAACGGGAATTTCAGTGGCAACCTCCAGTCAGCCAAATTCACAAAATTTGTCCAGCACTTCCATCAATAGTTCTGAATATGACTCAGAACCTCTTCATCATCAAAATGGACAGTCTCTCTCATCAGAAATATCAACGGGCTCTGGCCGACACATCAGGCAGCTCTTAGGTTCTTTCCATCATCATAGCACCTCATTCATGAGCCAGACACCATTAACAAACAAGCCAGCACCACAGTCTAGAGATAGGGGTATGAAGGTGGTGGCAAAGAGCGACCATGGCAGCACTCGAGACAAAGGAAAACAGACACAAAGACGCTTCTCTAACCGCTACTGGGCATGAGGATGTGTGATTGCCCATTATGGCTGTTTTGAGATCCCATCACAGTTGTGGTTCTCTTGATCTGACACCAATGGACATTTATCACAGGGTCACATCCATTATCTTCTCTACTTGTTGGACCTTGGGTTATTTACAATTTCTGGCTACAAGAGAATGGGTTGCTGTCCTCTCTGTCTCTGGTATTAGTCACAATGTTCATTCATCAATGAGATTAAGGTTGTCTTTTTATTAGCTCTCTCACAATGCCTGTACTTTCACCTGTTTTGCCATAGTATTATTTGCATCTCAAAAGCACCACTCAAAGTTATGAAGGAATGCAACTTCTTCATGGGTAGGAAAAGTGAACTATTTACTCTTGTTTTTTGTGCACATACTTGTGTCTGGAATCTATTGTATGTATGCTCATGCAATTGTACTCACCATTCACCTGTGATACCCAATGGCAAGTTCTGCATCCCCAAAAGCATTTGGGCTAAGTGCAGAAGTGCAGGGGTGCTGCATCAAACCAAGCAACCAAAGAGCAAAACAAACTCTCCATCCTGCCATTATACCCTCAGTTGAATCATCACAAACATCTCCCTTCTGCGCTCTCCATTGAATCATCACAAACATGTTAATTCTACCATTGTACTCAATTGAATTATCACAAACATTTTGATTCTACCATCACACTCTCAATTCAAGCTTCATATGTCTGAGATTTGGCTGCTTTACTTTTGCAATTATACACAGAAACAATTATGCGGGCAGTTAGTGAGCATTTTCAGTGAGAAAGTAGGGAACCTCCTCCACTGCAGTACTTGATTGTCAAAATTGAAGTTTGGTGTAGGAAATACACAGCAAACACCAGCATAATTAAGCTTCAAGAAACAATGGTTGAATAGCAAATCCCTAGAAAGAAAGACGTTGCAACTCTGTCTGAACTAGATCTTGCTGAGGAAATCTTTTTGGGGAAAAAAAAAACCCCCTAAACAAAGGGGCTGGTGGCTCTCTTCTTCTTCTTACTACTTTACGCTGCACTTGGCTCCCGCAGCTTCGAGAGTCTTTTTAGTTTCCTCCGCCTCTTCCTTAGCTACTGCCTCCTTCACTTTCTTTGGAAGTGACTCAATCAAGTCCTTGGCCTCCTTCAGCCCCAAGCTGGTTAGCGACCTGACGGCCTTGATCACGGCAATCCGTGCAGAGCTAGGCACCTCATCCAAGAACAAGTCGAATTCTGTCTTCTCCTCCACAACAGGAGCGGCCTCGGTTGCAGGAGCTCCTGATGACGCGGCGCCGGCAGCAGGGGCGAAGGAAGCCGCTGTAACCCCTAGTTCCTCTTGCAACCTGTCCGTAAAAATCCGAGCCTGCTCCAGCGTCAAGCTTTTGACATCCAACACCAGCTTCTCAATATCGACAACGGCAGCTGCTCTGACGACCGCAGTCCGCCGTCCCCTGTTACCCACATAGCTTATGCCGCTCCTCCTGTCATGCAACCTCAACTGAATCTTCTTCTCCCCGCACAATCCACTTCTGCAACTTCTGGAAGACGAAGCTATAGCTGCCACACATTGGGCTCCACCCAAAACCCTAGCCTGCTGCAGGGCTGCCATCGCTGCGAATACAGCAAGACGATGTGCGGAAAGCGCAAGCGCGAGAGAGAGCTTGGGCCACAACGAACGCGCAGCGAGCCAAAAAACAAAAATAGTGGAGCTCCAAAGGATAAGAGGATAACAAGGGTGTTCAAATAATTAGATATTGGTTTCTAAATTTTCCATTTTGTTTTATAACTGACCAATTTTTTATTTTTCAAAAATTTATACCCAAGCCAACAAAAATCCAATAAAGTCTATGGCTGGAACCATTGAGGCCAAACAGAAAGTCACTCTGATAATGTGAACACAACGGGTTTTTAGGGTTTTTTTTCGTTTTTTTGCAATGGTCGTCGACTTTCTGCATGCTAACGACAGGAATTATTTCGTCACTATGGCAAGGAACACATGGGTAGGAAGTTTTGTTTGTTTGTGTGTTATGGAGAATAGATTTGCACCAAGGTATGGATGGTGGAAGGAGCTGTGGCATTGAATGAAGATTTGTGTAGTAGGACGATGGAAGGCAAGATAAAAAACAGAATTGGGGAGCAATGTAGGCAAATTTTTTTCTTATGATGTTTTTCTTCTTTTCGACAATTTTCAGGAGATAGGAGGGTGGACTAGTTGTGCTAATAGTTGCTAAATTTCGTTGCGTCAGTAACTTAGTGTAGTAGGCAAGTAGTCCTTAGGAAGGATAAAAACTATAAGGGGTTGATGTTGAGGAATGATGAAAAAAGAAGAAGTCCGAGTTGTAAAAACAGGGGCATGTAAAAGGATAAGTGTGCATTTGGAATGGGGACCTTTGTTGCAACACTTTTGAATCCATGTTGCAAGATAGTTGTTTGCATGAATACCAAAAGCCTCAGTGGGGTGTCCTTGGGTTGGGCAGAATGAAATGAATGAGGACAGGAATGGGAAGCTCTTAAAGATGTATCTTTAGCCCATTCTTGCACAAGAATCTATTCTTCTTGAGTGGTTCTAAATAAACCTGGTAGATATTGTTCATATTTCAATTAGGACATAGATCCAGATGCTTCTAAAATTGGGGTTTATTAGACAAGGGACTTAATGATCCTTTGCATTATTACATTAATAGGAGAAAGGGTTAATAGCTCATATGGACTGAAAGAACCTTGAGAATTTTGACCTCAAGCCATACTTCAATAGGTTCTAAACTTTTAATGTATGGATTAGTACATGGCAACCAATTGTATATTGCCACATGGCAAATGTGTGAGCGCTCACGCATATGTGATAGATTGGTAATCTACATATATAGAACCTTGTTATCCTATAAGCAGTAGCATTGGTAAGACTTCTGATAACAATGGGTTACAATGTAAGTGTTAGGATTGATAGTGTTATAGAATTTCAAGGTTTATGGCTTTGCTTTGAAGTTTTTCACGGATGAGATATTGTTCTTCTTCATCCCCTTTCTTTTTGGTTACACCATCACAAGGGAGACAAAAAGGGAAAGCCAAAGAAAGGCTAAAAGACGAACAACCTACAAGAACCAAAAAAAAAAAAAAAAAAACTAATCCTTCTCATGGTGGGAAGTTATTTCACCCATGGCCCCTTTAATGTTGCCTACATGCAAATCATGAGACTTAATAATAATGGGGGGTCTAGAACAAGCATCGCCTGCCAACGGAATCTTCCTTTCTATAGCAAAGGCTAAAACACGCTAAAAAGCAATATTAACATGATGCCTGAAAAATTGAATGTAAAAAGACAAAGATAAATGATTTCCAAATTGCCTACTATGGAAAAGACGAGCACATTCCCTGATGAAACGATCCATATTACGCTAGGGTGTGCCATGCACCTCCATGGCCATTGGAATAAAATGATGCCCCTCATGAAGCCCTCTATACTTGTGGATCTTAACAATGGCACTAAAGTCCACAACTGCATCTGTTGTTGACTAATGACACTCAAAGCCACCATCTCCCACATTGGGTCAGTAACCACCACATTTGTAATGAAGACTTGGTCCTCTTGGGTCATGTAAAGATCAGTTCGTAATGAAATTCTTGACATAAGGGCATACCATTGCTCTTTCCATACAATATGCCCATTTTTTCAAATGAGGGCATACATGATATCTCGAATGGCATCATGTATGGCTATTTACTAACCTCCAAGCGAGTAACAAGCTAAATACATGCTAGATGTGTCCAACTTGTGTCCACACTCCCACATGAGAAGACTAGAAGCCAAAGGCTAAATCAAACCAAAACAAAAACATAACGTTGAAGTGAAAGTAGAATGTGCGATGCGAAACAAATGAATAGATGGCCTAACAACTAACCATAACCTTACCCCCTTGCCTGAACAAGAACGAATGTGGGCTTTGGATGTTGAGGAAATGGAACCATCCTCCAAAATAAACCTAAGGGATGTGTCGTGGTGGATGTCCACCAAAGACGCATGTAAACATAAGGCACCGATAACTACCAATTTTTCAAAAGAAGGGTGCATCTCCCTAACTAAAATAAAAAGGTCATCTTACGTTACACATAAGCATGAATAAAGCAAACATGGGCCCTATGACGCGCTCCTAAGTCCCTTGTTGAACCCACTTGAAGGTCCAACTATGTAGAATTGTGGAAAGTTGGGACTTGGGGGTCGCTCCCGACTTCCAGCATTAAAAAGGGGTAGAGGGGCGTGCTAGAAGTCCCCGTATTAGACTAGGAAGAGGGACTAGATTATCAAGCTTGAATCTGCATCCAAAAACCAACCACAAAGAGTTAGTTAACATTCGAGAACACCCTTAGGTGATGGGACAAGCCACGGGCACTTTGACACACAAGACTCACCACGGCACGGACCCAGGGGAAGCCACCAGCTTCCCCCATATAGTATTCTATGCGTCTCACCGCGGAGGCTACATCCAAATGGCTCTTTTTCCCGGGACTTCCAAGTTGGAGTCCCGAAACTGTCCCGAGTTGGAGCCCCGTGACTTTGGACACTCATAGCTCCTCGTTACAAACTCAGATCAGGACGAGGTCTAAACCAAAGTTGTAGCTCTTGTCGAGAGCTTTCCAACGCCGTGTCGCACTCCTTGAGACAACGTCGGGAAGAGGTCGATTCTTGACTTTTAGTGGTCGGGAGTCAAACTGGCAGTTTGACTCCCGACCTTTCTTTTGCCCATAACTTAGGCTGTAGATGTCCAAATGGCCCATGCGAGGCCATTTTGAGCATCTACACTTCAAGACCTTTCCATTGCCATAGAGAACACACCAATGCAAGGAGATTTGACCCCTCAAATCGTCTTCTGAATTTTCGGGAGTCCCGGAGGACTCCATTTTCCCACTTTTGGGAGTGTGAATTGCATTTTCACACTTGACCCCAAAGTGGGGTTGTGACACCCTGCCCCACTTAAAAAACATATTCCTCCAAAATGGGTCTATTGAAAATACAAAACCTAGAGCACAAATTCGAAACCACCAAAACCCAAATCCCTAGATAAACAGATGGGGCACAATCCTCCATGGAGAAAAGAATTATACCACCAAAGGATATCAATAGTCAAGCCTAACACCTTGCTAAGGGGCCTTGAAAAAAACTCTCATGATCCTGGACCCATAATGTCCCCACATAGTTGCATAATTTTCTTGTTGAAACTTGCTAAAAAAGACAAGACAGAAGGAGGAGATATTATCCATGAGAGATAAAAAGGTTGACGAGTTATGCATGAGGACAAAATGCTCAAAGCAACCTTAGCGTTTCCCAAGAAAGGAAAATCATCAATATGCACCACATTTTGAGATAAAGTCTCATCCAAAAAATGCGTGACAAAGTCTTGAGAATCCATTAACACACCCAAAATGTGTAAGCCATCTGTGACCAAAATGCAAACCTAAAACACAACTTTGTCAAAACTCATATTCAAAAGGTTGAGAAATTAGTGATGCCTATTTAAAGCAAAATTTGATGGATTTTAATGAATTTGGCAAACACTATGGCTTTATCTTTTCTTGGGGAGTTACCTAATGAAATTTTATTAAGAACAAATAATGAAAATTTCTTTCCATCGTTTATTCACATTAATAAGCATTACATACATTGTATTCTTGGTAATTTTGCTATAATTCAGTTTTCAACATGAGCAACATTCCTAAATTGATAGTGGAACTTGCATGCTGCCACCAATCCCATTAGAAAAAACCTTACAAAAAGTATAGGATTAAGACCCCAAAACCACCTTATAGCTTTGACTAAAGAATGGAGACTAGTTGTGAAAATTGCACAATTTTTTATTATTAAGCCAGGCTTGAAATGCATTCTGAAAACACCTAAGGTAAGCATGGGTTTTTTTGGATTTTTTTGCCGTAGCCATACTTCCAATCATCTGCAAGAGGAATTAGCTAAAATTCCAATAGATGCCTATATGCTACAAAATTCAAATAGACCTATACAAATTCACTTTTTAAAACTCAACTTTCCATAGACACCAAGCTATGATCTTGGGAGCTACATGTAACACAAATTACTAATAGCCACTAAGAGATGTAAGAGAAAGCCTGATTTTGTTACATAGAGAATTGAACACCTTGTGAAACATAAGACTCCAAAATTTTAACCCACGTCCATTTTTGAGGTCAACATCATGTGTTTAGTGATTACACAGAAAGGCACAGAAAGTCTTCCAAGTTTCATTTATGCATGTATAGCTCACTAGAAATTATTGAATCTCATCCTTGAATCTGTTCACACATTCCCATCATCTAAGTCTTGAACCCTTTTATCACAACTCGTGTTTTAGCATACAAAGTTTACAATTTGGAAAAGAGTGTAGTAGGCTGTACTTTTGCAACATACTACTAAATATTCCAAGTATTGCATCTTGGTCCATTTCAAGCCCTCTTGCAGTTGGATCGATGCATCCTTCAATGTTTAAGTATGGAGTTGTATGTTGATTAGAAGTCCTGACCTCCTTCCTTCCCGAATCACCTTGCTCCTTAAGCTGGATTAGCACTGCAATTCAGAGGGAAACCCATCAACAATGCAGACCATGCATGACAAACAAAATGAAATTGACTCTCATCTCCCTAAGGAGAAATTTTAAAAAGTTTGCTAAAGACTATTATACAAAATCCACTGCTTCAGAAGGCTGTTCACAACAGTAAGCAACAGATTTGAACTTGTCAATGTTGGAAACAGATGTGTGATTAGTCTCAATATTTCCATTTGTGAAAAGTATGTGATGATTACTTTGCCAAACACAGAATCTCTGGCTGACCAGCTGCAACCTCAATGCTTAAAGAGTCAGGCATCTCCTTGATCAAGTTGCTCAGTTTGGAGGCATTGTAGTCACATAAATAGAGAGGCCGTCCAAAGTGTCTGTAGTATTCAGCAGGGACTTGGGAAAGAACCATTTCTCTATTTTTCAGGAGCTCCACAAATTGTTGCTTCAATCCTGAAAGATCACTTAGCTGTACTGAGGCCAAAT